>Ga0334887_1000626_pt1:10000-54961 | contig 54961 bp, 59 predicted proteins | sample GraSluR1_MG_10_FD_207217 | JGI IMG/M metagenome (GOLD analysis project Ga0334887, IMG submission 207217) | Sludge microbial communities from methane-producing bioreactor in Wageningen University, Netherlands - Granular Sludge_18_07-R1 | ecosystem: Engineered > Bioreactor > Anaerobic...
CGGCCAGTACAAACCAGACCTGGGACTCGTGGATTTCAACAGGTCCGGAATACCCTTAATTGAGATTGTCACTGAACCAGACATGACATCCCCTGAAGAAGCCCGGACATTCCTACGGGAACTTATCCGTGTACTGGAGTACAGTGGAAGCGCCCGGGGAGAGGGTACCATGAGGGCTGATGTGAACATCTCCATTGAAGGGGGTAAAAGAGCTGAAATAAAGAACATCAACTCTATAAAGGGTGCATATAAAGCCCTCCAGTTTGAGATGGTCCGCCAGAAAAATCTTCTGAAGAGAGGCATAGAGATTAAACAGGAGACCAGGGCATTTCTGGAGTCACAGATGATCACCGTGCCCATGAGGCTTAAAGAAGAAGCGGAAGATTACCGGTACATCCCCGACCCAGATTTGCCGCCTATGCTCGCTGAAGAAGAGAGAGTGGAACGTATAAGGGAAGAAATGCCGGAACCTGCTCACATAAAGACGGACAGATTTGTAAAACAGTACGGTATAGAAAAGGACCATGCACGTGTGCTTACCTCTGAACTGGAACTGGCGAACGCCTTTGAGGAGGTGGTTAAGGAGGTAGATCCTGAATTTGCAGCTTTATGGATGAGGGATGAACTCAAGAGGATCCTATCCTACAACAAGATCACCTTCCGGGAAAGTGAAATAACCACCCAGCAATTGGTGGAGTTCCTCCAGTTGTTGCAGGATAAGAAGATCACCACCAAAGTTGGACAGAGGATCATCGAAAACATGCCCCACAACCCGAAGACACCTACCCAAATCGCTGAAGAACTGGGACTGATCGGTGTGGTGGAAGAAGATGTGGTTCAAAAGGCCGTAAAACAGAGTATAGATGAAAACCCAGAGGCAGTTTCCGACTACTATGCGGGCAAAAAGAAGGCTCTTAACTTCCTGATGGGTCAGGTTATGAGGATAACCCGGGGAAAAGCAGATCCAGGTGAAATCGTTAAATTACTCCAGGAAGAACTGGATAAGTAGTCTCTAAAGATACATATTATCCATCTTTGAAGTACATAATCTATCTCTGAAGATATATTCCATCTCTGAAAATACATATTTTCTAGTTGATAGTTACACCTTCAACAAAAAAAATTTTTAACCCCAGAGATAAATAAGTAATTGTTGAATTAAACAAATTTCAGGAGTTTAAAACTTTTTTCTTTGCGAACTGAATTTTACAAATTTGGGTTCTAAAGATGGCGAAAAACGTCTTGAACATGGTTCTATGGCATCCTGATATGGAAGCAAACCGGACTATAATAAGTTACATCCATAGAGGGGCACGTAGAAATATTAAAACAGTCCCGGGGAGCCAGATAGACAGAATCGAGAACGGATTTCTCATCTTAAATGATGAAACCCAGATTCCCTTCCACCGGATAGTAAAGGTGGAATATGAGGATAAATACTATGGAAAAAGAGTCCTTGAATAAAAAGGAGTATTATAATGACCAGTACAGCCCTAGTAAAAGATTACATGACTAAAAAAGTTATCACAGTCACCCCAGACACCCCAGCTGGTGAAGTTATAGAATTGATGAAGTTAACCGGCCACGACGGATTCCCAGTTAAGACCAATGGAGAGGTCATTGGAATGGTAACTGCCTTTGATTTTCTCCTAAAACCATGGTCGGATTTAGTGGAAGGACTGATGACCACCGATGTCGTTGTAGCGGATAAGGAAATGTCCATCAACGACGCCGCCCGGGTTATGTTCCGGATGGGCATATCTAGAATGCCCGTGATGAATAAAGAAGGTAAACTAGTGGGAATAATTACCAACACCGATATTGTAAGGTCACATATTGAAAGATCAACACCCACCAAGGTCAACTATTTCAAGAAGACCCTGGAACAGTTATACGGCATAAAAACCAAGCTGGTAAGGATGAAAGTGCCCATAAATAAGTTGAGACCCACCCAGAATAAAATCTATGCCGATGAACTGCAGGGCAGAACCTACGAGATCCAAAGAGGCCTGGCCGAGCCCACCATAGTGGTTAAAGTGGATAACAGATACGTGCTGGTGGATGGCCATCACCGCACAGTTGCCGCCCTAAAACTGGGCCATGAAGAGATAGACTCCTATGTAATTGAAATTGATGAGGATTTAAAGCTGGGAATCGAGAAAACTGCAGATAAAGAGGGAATTTTTACATATCAGGATATTGACGTCATCGATGATGCACAACATCCTTTAATCGCCCTAACCGAAACTTTAAGAAAGGAAGAATCGAGAAAATGAAGGACAAAGTTATAAGAGAAGTTTACCAGGTACTGGAAGACAGGCGGGATAATCCCATAGATTCTTACACATCCAATTTAATGAAGGACGATGAAAAACTGGCCGAGGATAAAATACTGGAAAAGATAGGGGAAGAAGCAGCCGAGGTTATAATCGCCGCCAAAAACGATGAAAAACTGGTCCCAGAAGCTGCCGATCTAATCTTCCACACGTTACTAATACTTGTATATAAAAACATCGAGATAGATGAGCTATTTGATGAGTTTGAAAGGAGAAAAGGGCGTTAATTGATTTTTTTTATTGACTAAAAAAAGTTACTACTTTATTTTAAATTCTCCATGAACCGTTCCTTAATCTCTTCTGGTTCCATATCAATAACAGGTACATCAGCATTACCCGGTTCGACCTTAGCATGTACAAATACCGGTCCTTCAGCCTTTAGAACTTCCGTTAAATCTAAATCTCCCTTGAATGAGAATATATTCTTAAATCCCACAGCCTCTGCTATCCGGGATAGGTTTACAGTACTGGCGTAGGTGCACTGGGACCCGGTTGAACCGTAACACTCGTTATCCAGCAATATCAGTATAAAATTCTCTGGGTTCTGGTTGTAAATGGTGACCAGACTACCGAGGTTCATTAAAAGTGATCCATCCCCATCTAGGGCCACCACTTTTCTTTCCTGGGCGAGGGCCAGGCCTAAACCTATGGAAGAGGCCATTCCCATGGATCCCAGCATATAAAAGTGGGTGGGCGAATCCTTGACCGCGTATAACTCCCGGGAGGGAAAACCTATGTTAGAGATTACCGGTTCATCCTCCAGCTGCTCGGAGATCCTTTTAATTGCATCGATTCTTTTCATTTTCTTATTTTTCCCTGTAAGCTTTATTTCTCTGTAAAAGTTTGATTAAATGATTAAATTTCACCAGAATCCAATTTCAAGCAACATGGCCGTGGGGGAGCCGCCCATCTCAGATAGGAGCCAGGCTTCAGACAGTGCTTTGTAAGCATCTTCCGGAGTCTTGGGGAGGAAATATGCGATTTCCAGGGTATCCAGTACACCAGGGGTAGCTTCTCCCATGGGTATCTGTGCGCTCATAAATTCCCCTTCAGTGCCGCGGTGGCTCATAACCATCAGGATTGGTAACTTGTATAGCTTATAGAGGGAGGCTAAAACATTTACTGAGTTGCCTAACCCGGAGTTCTGCATTAAAATTGCTGTTTTCTTACCGCCCAGGTAGGCGCCGGCGCAGATACCGAACCCCTCCTCTTCCCGGGTCACCGGGACATGGGTGATCTCCTCGTCACAGTCCACCATCTCTATTATCTTACCCAGATTTACACAGGGCAAACTGACCACGAAGTCTATACCTGCCTTTTTAAGGCCCTGATAAATAGCATCACTGCTGTCCATTTTAAACACTTGTTTAATTAGTTACCTACTATCTTTAGTAGTCTATTCTAATAAACTTGAGTATTCCTAGAGGATAATCTATTAAATATTTGCTAGTTAATTTTATATCAAACAGAATAGAAAATTATTACTGTATTCTAATTATAAAAGGGGGTTGGCGTGGTCATGCCACAAAGGAAGAGTAAATTTGAAAGATTGAAGGTACTTATTAGACCTACAGGTAAACCATTGTGGGCAACCGCGGTAAAATCCTTTCTTTTGATGGTCTTGGCGGTTCTAATTGCTAGATTTTTAGGTTGGGATAATGGTCTCTCTGTGGTTGCTCTCGTCACCATCGTGATCACCAGGATAATAGATATTGATCTACCAGTTAGGAAGGTAGCTCCACTAACGTTTATTGGATTTATCATGGCTGTGTTAGCTTTTACCAGTGTCTCTTTAGGATCAAGTAGTGATCTTGTTTTTATATTAATCACAGTTATCTGGGCCTTTTTCTGTATTTCTCTGTATATATTCGGGAAATCAATTGGATTTTTCGGTTACATAATATTCGTCATGTACTTCATTGCGGTGATAGTGGTTAATACTAAATCCACCGCCCTGGACTATATTTATTACTGTTTACTGGCATCTTTAGTTGCTTCAATCCTGTTTATACCACGTTTATGGAAAATGAAAGAGGATCTGCGTAGTAGGGTGGCAGTGGGATTTAATCCTCAAAATTCTTTACAGGCGGTTTTAAAAAACCTACATGCACTTTCAGGCGTCCCACTGGATCCAACTGACTATGAACTTTTTAAATTAGGACTCTATCTATCTGGTTTTCGTGAGTACAGTAGATTACTCTACTTTCGAATATCTAAAGGATATCAGGATAAATTCAAAGAATACCTGGAGGATATAAACAAAACCAGCTTAAAGATAGGGGAATCAATAATACAAGGTAAAAAACAAGTTAATATTGATAAGTTAAATGAGGATGTTTCAATTATAAAGAAAGCGACTATAGATTCTGGTGAAAAAGATCTCAATGCTTTCCTGGGTATCGGTTATCAGATGGTGGAGCTTATTAAAAGATCTGCCGAACTTTTATCAGAGAAGATATCCGGAGAAAAGTTAAAAATATCCACAGCTAAAACATCCCTTAAGGATGTTCTTAAGGCTAATTTTAACCTTAAAAATATTTACATGCGGCATGCGATACGTTTTGCACTGGCCATGACTTTAGGTCTTTTATTAGTTCATCTTACCCATGGCCGAGATGTTATCTGGGTGACCATGGGTATTTTAATTGTCATAAGACCAGATGTAACCAGCACAATCAACAGTATGGTGGTGAGGGTTTTATATAATTTACTTGCTATCATAATAGCCATTATCCTGGCATTTTTCTTCCCACATGAGATACTGTTGATATTTGCCCTTATCATGATTTTCTTAGCTCTAGCATGGTTACCTAACTACGTTGGACCTTCAGTAATGGCCCTTACCGTGTTCACGGTATTGATATGGCCCACTGGAACAGTAATTGAAAACTCCATGGCCAGGATAATCGATATAACTTTAGGGGCCGTAATAGCCATCATCTGTGCTTACGTTATTTTGCCAAGCAGGGTTACCATAGATCTACCGGGTCTAATTGCCGGTGCCATCAAAGCGAATAAGGAGTACATGAAAACGGTAATAGTACCTCCGGAAGAGTACAACCACCAGAAAGCGGTTCAACAATTTAACAACTATTTATTACAGGAAAATAATCTAGAAGCGGCTATTACAAAGATTCAGGATTTCTTCACGGACATAAGTGATGATATGGTCATCTATGATGGTTTGATAGCTGTTAATCATAAGTTATTTGCTGATATATCAGTATTAGGTGCATTACAGGAGAAAAAACTGGTAAAAGATGTTCATATTGATAATCAACTATTGGTATCCATTATGGATGATCTTATAGGGGCAGTAGAAAAGGATGTTAAGCCCAGTAAAGCTTATTTAGATTCTTCTCATTATTCGTTTGAATCATATGTTCGGAAGGATTTAGATAAGTACGTGGATTGGGTGATATCTGATGTAGGTTTGCTCCAGGAATTAGTATATTCTGGTTCAGTTAAGGATATTTTCGCCAGATATCGAGATATAATCTGATTTAATAAAGTATGAATAAAATTTGTTGGACATTTAACTGGAGCTAAAAGGAATAAAAATTTGAATAGATGATATATGCAAAATTAATAAAAAAAGAATGGTTTAAGTAATTATTTCATCTAAACGGTCTTCTTTTATACCATTCTTGATCTCTAAGGCCATTCTACGGCCCATGCTTAATGGTTCTCCGTGGTACAGGTAACTGTATTGTGATCCGTTCATGAAGGTGTTTGTTCCACCGTCTGATCGGGCGCTCATCTCAAATACAACCACTTCAAGATTATCGGTTACCAGGGTCTGCATACAGAATGGACCATTAAATCCTGGTGGTACTAATTTTTTGGCACCTTCTGTGATTTTGTCTCCTATGTCAAATACCTGCGGAAGTAGTGATTCTCTTATAACTACTGGATGGTTTCCAGTTACGACGTATGATGGATCTGCGTTAAGATCCAGTTGATCTTTAGCCGGAACTCTAACTAAACCATCTATGGTTGATTCATATCTACTGTCCATTCCTAAAACTTCTGCATCTTGTTTTAATCCTGAGAAGAAGTAATGAATACAGTAGTTACATCCTAATACGTATTCTTCAATATGTGCTTCCTTTATATCCTCTTCTTCGATCCAGCCTCGTTTCTTCATGGCTTCAATTTTTTCATCATATTCTTCAGTTGATGAAGCAACGAAGTATCCTCTTCCCCCTCTGGCTCCGGGGAACTTTACCATGACGGTGCCTTCAATTTTCGCAGGATCGGTTATCTTTTTCGGAATTCTGACCCCGGATTCAGTCATCAACTTTCTTTCCAGGTCCCTTTCTGCCTCCCACCTTAAGATGTCCCTGTTTCCGAACATGGGTACGTTGAAGATGGTTTCAATATTATCTAACCCAGCATAAGCCACGAATGATCCGTGTGGGAATACTATGCTGTTTAAGTCCTTTAATTGTTCTTGGACTTCATCATTAACTATATCACTAAATTTATCTACCGTGATTATTTCATCTACAACCCCAAATCTTTGATAAGGAACTTCCCGTCCTTTTTCGCAGACTGCTGCAGTCCTAAACCCTTCTGTTTTTGCCCCCTGAAACATATGCAAAGAAGAGTGGCTTCCTAGAGTGGCAATTGTTATATCTTCTTTGTCATATCCATCTAAAATGTCAAGAATCTCCTGCCTGTTTATCTTACTCATTTGTTAATCCCTCCATATCTAACTAGACATGTACTTAAATTAACATGGCCCACACTAATAGTTATCTTTTTCGTATTGTTATTTAGTATGACCAATGATTTAACAATACATACCAAGTTAAATAAAGCCCGCTAAATATTTTTTTAAGGCTAAAATTGGATGTTATGTGTAGAAAAATTTTTAATAGTCTTTAGGGAATAGAAATTAAATAAAGATAGATTAAAATAAATTTTATAGAATCAAAATGAAATTAGAGGTTGATAAGATCATTTATCCTCAACTAAAACCTTCAATTTACCATCGTATAGATCTATTATAAGGCCGTGTACAGGAACATCATCCGGGATAAATGGAGATTCCTTTATTTCTTGAACTGCGTTTAACACATTCTCCTCTTCACCTTCAATTGCCCCTATCCATTCTTTGAGATCAACCCCTGAAAGAATTTCCTCAGGGATACCTCTGGCTTTCATGGCACTTATGAGTTTTTCAGGGTCTACGTTGGCCATTCCGCATTCGTAGTGTCCTACCACCATAACCTCTTCCGCACCAAGTGCGTATATTGCCGCTGCAACGGATCGTATAACATCCCTGTCGACTATGGTGTTACCTGCATTTTTGATTATCTTTGCGTCTCCCCTGTCTATTCCCATGGCTGGTTCTAAAAAACCGGTGAGCCGTGTATCCATACAGGTTACAATGGCCAGTTTCTTTTGTGGGGAGTGGCTTAGTTTTTTTGGTTCAAATTCTTTGACAAATTCTTGGTTGGCTTTGAGTACTTCGTCGAGTATCATAATTTATCACCTTAAATTGTATCATCCTCTAAATACCTTAAATTGTATTCCTAAATGCCTTAATTCTCTAAATTTACCATAAATTGTATCCTCTAAGATAAAGTAAACCGCATTTACTATGGGTGATCTATTATTCTCATTTAAAGAGGTGATTACTAGAATTTGAGCGAATTTTTCTAGTGAATATGATATAATCTATCACCCTGGAAATGCGGTTACTCTACCTATGGGGCTGAGGTTTTTCATTCCTCACTTGGTTCTTTATCAGTTACAGAAAGTGGCGGTTTTTGTTCCAGGTCGTATCCTGGTTTGTAATCAAATTCTTCCTGTAATTTGACGTTTATTTCATGGAAGATTCTGGCCAGTGGTATTTCACTGGGGCAGACTTCTTCGCACTGTCCACAGTTTGTGCAGGAGTCCACCATATGGAGCATTCTTACAAAGTGGAACATGGGTGATGGGGGTATTATTCCCTTTTCCACCCAGTTGTTGGATTCTGACTGGATGGAACAGTCCCTGCAGAAACAGAGTGGGCATGCTTCTCGGCAACCATAACATTTTATGCACTTGGAGAATTCGTCCATGTACTGGTCGATTGTTATCAGGGTGCCTTCGTCTTCGAAGTTCCTGGTCTGCCATTTATTCGCCAGTTTTACCATTGTTTTGTCTATGTTTGCACGTATTTCAACACCTTTAGGTACAGGATCCTGTACCCTTAGTGCTCCTGCTTTTATGGCTTTTTCCAGGACCTCTGCACCTTTTTCTGAAAACACCTCGATGAAGGTTGCTTTCCCAGCTAAAGGCCCTATCACTCCCCAGTTACCCATGGCTATATCTGACATCCTTGGTATGTTATTTTCACATCTCCGGCAGTTGGTCCTGCGGCCGTATCCTTCATCTTCCAGATCATCTATGCTTATCTCCTTCTCTTCATTATCTGCTGTTTCTATTATCAGCTTTCCCTTGGCAATCTCTTCCTTGATCACCATGTCTGGATCAATTTCATAGAACTTTTCTACCATTTCACGGGCCTTCACCGGGGGTAAAGTACCGCCGCAGTTAACTCCAATCATGACCACGTTGTCTCTTTCTATCTGTTTTCTTTTCATGAGTTCTACTATGGTCATTGCGTCACATGGTTTAGTGGTGACTGCTAATTTCAGGTCCTTTGCACCATCAAGGTACCGGACAATGGTTTTGCCAATGTTTAACGTACCGCAGTGCAGTGACCCTGCTGATTCTATGACCTTATCAGGATCGGTTATGAGGGTAGGTACAGCATCATACAGGTCTAAACCTTTCTTTACAGCCAATACTGCATCGACAATACCTTCTTCCAGGAGGAATTTCAGTACGGAGGTGACTGCTCCCCCGCATTCTCCACTTTCTGCTATCTCTGCGTCTTGAGATAATCCGTAGTACATGTCGTTTACTTCAACCATTCAAATCACCCTACCTTCCCTTTTTCTTCCAGTCTCCATGAGAAGGGACCCAGTTCTTTCACCTGGTTTATCATCATCTTCATGGTGTTTGCAAATTTTTCTCCTTCTGAAGCTGAGATCCAATCCAGGTGGAATCTTTCTTCCTCAATTCCAAGGGTTTTTATCACTGTTTTCAGGGCGGTTATTCTGCGATCACAGGCAAAGTTACCCCTATCGTAGTGGCAGTCTCCAAAGTGGCAACCTGCAACCATTACTCCATCTGCTCCTTCATTGAAGGCCTTCATTATGAAGAGTGGATTTATTCTACCGGAGCACATCACCCGGATTATACGTACGTTTGGGGGGTATTGCATCCTCGCTGTACCTGCAGTGTCTGCTCCTCCATAGGAACACCAATTACAGCAGAAGACTAATATTTTAGGTTCCCATTCCATAATCTATCCTCCTAATCGTTAAAATCAAGTTATTAAAGCGTTCAATATTTAATTATACCTTGTTTGAGCATCATTTTTAGCACTAAAGAATAGTAACCAGATTCTGCACATTTTGTTAATAAGAGGCATTTTGAGCGGATACAGAACCTGGTTTTCTTATGTGGCGTAAGAATCAATTTATCTGTTTATTTTTTTTAAAAAATTAAAAAATGAGGATAAGTCAGTATATCCTCATTTACTTGCAGGTTGTGGGAAGGGGAAGTAAGCAATTGGTGGCTTTCCTTCTTCAACCCCTTTGGTGTATCCAAACTGGTCTTTGATTTTGGCGTTAACTTCGTGCCAGATTTTGGCCAGAGGTATTTCACCCGGGCAGACTTCTTCGCACTGACCACAGTTGGTACAGGATTCCACCATGTGTAACATCCGTTCCAGGTGGAACATTGGTGATGGAGGAACTTCCCCCTTACTCAACCAGTCTGGGCCATTGTTGGCTTCCAGACAGCAGTCATCACAGTAGCAGATGGGGCATGCTTCTCTGCAACCGTAGCATTTTAGGCACCGGGAGAAGTCATCCATGTACTCTGAGAGTACGGAGAAGATTTCTCTTCCTGTTTTGTCTTCCCAGTCTTTGTCCTGCCATTTGTCTGCGAGTCTGACCATTGCGCCGTCGATTTTTTCACGTATTTCAATTCCTTTGGGAATTGGGGCTTCTAAATCTATGACACCAGCTTCTTGTGCTTTTTCCAGGACTTCAGCACCTTTTGGAGAGTTAACTTCAATGAAGGTTGCTTTTCCAGCTAAAGGTCCTATTACTCCCCAGTTTCCGCAAGCTAGGTCGGCCATTTTTGGTATGTTAACTTCACATCTTCTGCAGTTGGTTCTTCTACCGAATCCTTCCTCTTCTAAGTCGTCGATTGGGATCTCTTTTTCTGTACCGTCTTCGGTTTCAACTATGAGTTTACCTTTGGCAATTTCTTCCTTTACCACACTGTCAGGGTCAACTTCGTAGAAATCTTCCATCATCTGTCGACCTTTTACTGGTGGCATGGTACCTCCACAGTTTAGACCGATCATTATCACATTGTCTGCGTTGACTCTCTCTCTTTTCATGAGTTCAACCATGGTCATTGCATCGCAACCTTTGACTGTGACTGCCAGTTTCATGTCCTGGGCACCGTCAAGGTATCGTTCCACTACTTTGGCCAGGTTGAGTGTTCCGAAGTGGAGTGAACCAGAGGCTTTGATAACGTCCTCAGGATCTTCTATGAGTATAGGAACTGCGTCGTAGAGATCTGCACCACTTTCAACGGCTAGAACTGCGTCGACTATCCCTGCTTTCAGTAAATATTTTAGGAGGGTGGTGACTGCGCCACCGTATTCTCCGGCTTCGGCTATTGCTTCGTCGGATGATTTTGCATAGAACTTATCGTTTACTTCGATACTCATTTGGATCCCTCCATTTTAGCTATAGAAACTGCGCATGCCTTGTATTCTGGCATTCCAGATCTGGGGTCTATTGCAGAAGCATTGGTTAGTACGTTTGCAGAGCACTCTCTGAAGTGCATAGGAATATTTACTATTCCTTTCAGAATGTCAGGAGTTACTCTGGCAGGTATTTCGATTTCTCCTCTTCTTGATTTAACTTTAACCTTTTCGTTGTTGATTATTCCAAGCTCTTCAGCGTCTTCGGTGTTTATTTCTACGTATCCTGTTGGTACTTCACGGTCCAGTGTATCGGCTCTTCTGGTCATTGCAGCGTGGTAGTGGAATAATATTCGGGTAGTGGTTAATAACAATGGGTATTCTTCGTCTGGTACTTCTTTTGGTCCCTGTTCTTCAAGTGGTGAGAATATTCCCAGCCCGTCTGGGTGTGCGAATTTTTCTACGTGCATCATGGCGGTTCCAGGGTGTTCTTCAGTTGGGCATGGCCAGTGAAGTGCTTCTGGTCTTTCCAGCCTTTCCCTGTTCATACCTGCATATTGAGGAGTTACGGTCCTGACTTCTTCAAATATGTCCTGTGCAGAGCTGTAATTGAATGCTTCAGGATTTGCACCCATTCTCTTAGCTAGTTCGCCGTATATTTCCCAGTCGACTTTAGCTTCACCTGGTGGGTCTACAGCTTTTCTTATAAGTTGTACTCTTCTCTCACCATTGGTGAATGTTCCTTCCTGTTCAGCCCAGCATGCGGCAGGTAACACAACATCTGCAAATTTAGCTGTGTCAGTCATGAAGATGTCCTGTACCACAAAGAAGTCCAGGTTGTTCAGGGCTTCTTCAACATGGTTGGTGTCCGGGTCAGAAATTACTGGGTCTTCACCGGTGATGTAGAGGACTTTCAGGTCGCCTTTGGCAGCTGAATCTATCATTTCAGGTATTTTAAGTCCGGGTGTACAGACCAGGTCTTTACATTCCCAGGTGACTGTAAATCGTTCACTTATATCTTCATCAATTACCTTCTGATATCCAGGGTAATCTGATGGTAGTGCTCCCATATCACAGGCACCTTGAACGTTGTTTTGACCTCTCAGTGGGTTTACTCCGGTTCCTAATCTTCCGATGTTTCCAGTGAGCATGGCCAGGTTCGCGGTTTGCTGAACGTTGTCCACACCGTGAGAGTGTTCGGTTATACCTAATGAGTAAACTATGGCTGCTTTATCAGCTTTAGCGTATTTTATAGCTATATCTCTGATTACATCTGCTGGTACTTGAGTTATTTCTGCTGCCATTTCAGGAGTGTATTTTGATACCAGTTCTTTTAGTTCTTCATAGTTTTTGGTCCTTTTTTCTATGAATTCTTTGTCTTCAAGGCCTTCACTGATTATCACGTTCATCATAGCATTCATCAGTGCTACATCAGTTCCTGTTTTAAATGGAACGTATTGGTCGGACTGTTTAGCGGTTGGAGTGTATCTTGGGTCGGCTACTATAAAGTATGCACCATTGGCTTTTGCTCTCATTAACCGTCTTCCCACCAGGGGGTGGGCTTCAAGACTGTTTGCTCCAATGGAGAATATCAGATCTGCGTGTTCAAAACTCTCGTAAGAGTTAGTCATAGCTCCGGATCCAAAGGATGCTGCAAGTCCGGCTACGGTAGGACCGTGGCAGAGTCTAGCGCAGTGGTCTATGTTTTGTGTTCCCACTACCACTCTTGCGAATTTCTGGTTAACGTAGATGTTTTCATTTGGTGATCTGGCGCATGCAAAGAATCCTATTTCATTAGGGTCATATGCTTTAAGCTTGGATGCTACCAGATCCAGTGCTTCGTCCCATGAAGCTTCTCTGAATTCACCATTCTCTTTTATGAGTGGTGTGGTTAATCTATCATCTCGGTGGATGATTTCATAACAGAAATTTCCTTTAGGACACAATTTTCCTTCATTTACCGGGTGTCTCTTCCATGGTTCTACCCCGACTACTTTATCATCCTTAACTACGAGGTTCATACCACATCCAACACCACAGTATGGGCATATTGTCGGTACGTATTTAATTTCCATTTTTCTTATCCCCTCATTTGTTTTAAAGTTCTGGTCCATGTATTTCTTATGATCTATTGCACTTTTTTTAATATTCCAGTATGACTGGACATTGCGGAAATCATGGTTTTATTTTTTTAGAAATTGATTCCTTCCTTAAATCCAAAAAAAATAAATAAAATGGAAGGATTTTTTATCTTTTGCACTGTCACTTAGCTTCTTCTTTTTTTGTTCCTCTGAGATAGGTCCACCAGTAAATAACTGCTACAAATATCGCTCCACCGATGATGTTACCTATGGTGGCAGGAATCATGTTATTTACAAAGAACTGTGTCCATGATACTCCACCAAGGAATATTCCCACTGGTATAAAGAACATATTTGCAACTACGTGCTCGAATCCTATTGCAACGAAAGCAAAGATCGGGAACCAAATTCCGACTATTTTACCAATAATATCATCTGAAGCAATAGCCAGATATACTGCGAGACACACAAGCCAGTTACAACCTATGGCTCTCCAGAACACCTGCATCCATGTTAAAGATACGCTGGTCTTTCCTGCTGCAACGAAGCTTGCTCCTCCAAGTGCTTTCGTTTTAGCGAGGGCTATTGCTGCTGCATCCCATGGTGGGGCTGCTAGGATACCACTGGCTACTGCAAGGAAATAAGCTACAAATAGAGCACCTACCAGGTTAAAAATCCAGCTCCAGATCCAATTCCTGGCGAATCCATACCCGCTTGCTTTTCCTGCAAGTAATCCAAAGGGCATGTACATACAGTTACCTGTGAACAGTTCAGAACCGGCTATAACGACCAGTATCAGCCCGACTGGGAACACTGCACCAAAGATTAATTTTTGTAATCCTATTGGACCACCAGCTGCTGCAAAACCTCCGGTTACAACTTCAGCTAAAAGTCCTCCAAAAGCAATATACGCACCTGCTAAAAAGCTCAAAAGAATTAAATTACTCAAAGGAGCCTTTTCTTTCAACGCAGCTATACCAACACATGCTTTTGCTGTGTCAGCAGGTGACTTAAAAGATGATGCCATACCATTCGACCTCCTATTTTTTTCTTTATCTGCCATGAATACTCATGAGACCTTCTTGAAGATCCATAAATTTTCATAGAGTTGTGTCCCCACCCGTTTTAAATCTTTTATGAAAGATGATGATAGATTTAAAAACGACATAAAAAAAACGTGGATTGTGGTGTTCCTGTCACGAAACTACATGAATATTCATAATTAAAGTGAATTAGTACAGTAATATAAAGATATGGAAAAAAAATCAAACCGAAAGCTATTTATTCGTTATATTAAGCTTTTATTCGATACGTAATCCTTTTATTCGATACGTATGTACCTGCTTGTCGGAGGGAGATCGCCCAAAAAAAGTATAAAAAATTACTTCTAACACAACAGTTTTTAATGGATATAAACCTGTAAAAATAATTACAAGATAAAAGAAGGATGTTTTATTACTTGTTCCCTTTAAGTTGCTCTTCTATTTGCTTTTGGATTTCAAGATCAATTTATCCCTTAGTTATTCCTTATTTCTTTTTTTTCAATGGATAAATCCTTTTTTCAATGGGTAAAAAATTCTATGAAAGCCATTAAAATCAAGTACATTGGGTATAAGAATAATTAAAGATAAAATTTAAGAATAATAAAAAGAATGGATATAATTAAAAGTTCAACTATTCTTTCCCGTATATCTGTTCTTTTATTATCTTTTTAATCTCTTTTTCATCTTTTCCTATTATATGGTCGTGTATTTCTTTTTGCAATACCTCATCCACTTGTCCATATATCTGTTCTTTTATTTCTTCATCAATTTCTTCTTCCTTTTTACCATAAATGTTATCTTTTATCTCTTCATCCAATTTTGCATCGCACATTCCAATTATATGATCGAATAACTTCTTTTGCAACTCATCTTCTAATTCACAGTTCATATGCCTTTTTAGTTGCTCATCATAATCGGTTTCTAACTTAGCTTTAACATCTTTGCGTATTTCCTTTTCAGTTTTTTCAGACATTGTAAAACCCCTCTTGCTATGATATTTAGAATCTATTTACATGTTAATAAATCTTTTTGTTTATTTTTATGATCGATCATTAACTTTATTACCAACATCATATAATCTCAAATAAAATGTATTTACGAAAATTCAATCAAACAAAGTTTTATAAGTACTCATGGTATAACCTCATAGGAAGGGGAATACGAAGTTTAGCAATTACGAAACCAAGAATCCTAACAACATCTGATAATTCTCAGGATAAGGGATCTAAATTGCCATGCCATTAAAGATCTAAATTGCCATTGCAATAGAAATACAGGAATATAACAGGTGATATTTTGGTATCCACAATTATCTGTCCACGATGTAAAACTAAAAACGCTAAAACAGCTGAGATCTGCTATAACTGTAAAAATACTTTAAAAACCCATAAAAAACCAAGTATTTTGAGTACTAATCCCAAATCTAAAATTGAATTGAAGTTAATCGTGGTAGGAACCATAATATTCGTAGTAACTAATATAATACTACTGGATATTGCATTCGACTACGCCTATATGATTTCCGGATTCTCCACAATGGTTTACCTGTACTTCGCCTTTAAAAATTCACCAATACCAAAATCTGACAATAATCTTAGAAGTGTTGGTTTTAAAATAATTCTTAACTACCTGATCATAGTGCTGTTAGGTTGTATATTTCTATTGGCCATAGGTATAATACATTGAGAAATCTTAAAAAAAATTAAGAAATTTATTTTTATACTCATTTCACTTGTTAATAGGCCTGGTCATCCATTCATTTATACTCATTTCACTTGTTAATAGGCCTGGTCATCCATTCATTTATACTCATTTCACTTGTTAATAGGCCTGGTCATCCATTTTCACATGTTAAAAACCTGATCATCCTATTTACTCAACAATTTCAGCTAGATCAAGTGATAATTCACGTGCAATATCTTTAATCTGTTGGTAAAGAGCATCGTCCACTGGAAGTCCGTTTTCCATGGCCTTTTTAATGTTCATAACTTCCATATCTCCTGGAATAAAGACATTACCTGATTCTTTAATTTCTTTAACGAAATCATCCACTTCACCCTTGAAATTTTCCACATCCCCAAATGTGGAGGGGTCGATGGCTAAAAACAGGTCACCCTTGGTGCAGATCTTCTTGGGATTGGCAGTTCCAGTAACTGCTTTACCAAAGGCAGCCCTGACCAGGGGACCGGCGAGAATTTCAATCATAAACGCCAGTGCGTAGCCTTTATGGGCTCCAAAGGGCAGGATTGACCCTTTAAGTGCAGCCTGAGGGTCAATGGTCGGGTTTCCCTCTGAGTCCAGCGCCACGTTATCTGGTATTTTTTCTCCTTTTCGCATGGCTTCCAGGAGTTTTCCCCGGGCTGTGGCGGAAGTGGCCATATCCACGGACACATAATTCTTGTTGGAAGGGATTCCAACGGCAATGGGGTTGGTGCCTATTATGGGTTCTTTTCCACCTATAGGGGCCACAGCAGGTTCGGTGTTGGCAAATACCACACCGATTAAGTCCTGCATTATCGCCATATCAGAGTAGTATCCGGCCACACCAAAATGGTTGGAGTCATGCACACCCACCATTCCGATACCAGTTTCTCTGGCTTTCTCCATGGCTAATTCCATGGCGTAGTAGGCAACTACATGGCCAAATCTATGATTACCATTTAAAAGAGCGGTTGAAGAGGTTTCTTTTTCTATCTCTATATGGGTGTCGGTTTTTATGGTCCCGTATTGGAGGCCTGTTATGTATTGTGGAAATCTACCTAATCCGTGGGATGTAAATCCCTTTAGATCAGCGTCTAAAGTTACATCAGCAATTATTTCCGTGTCTTCCAGTGATACATTCATCCTGGTGAGTATTTCAGTGATTATTGATCTTTCCTGTTGTATGGTTAACTTCATTTAAATCCCCAAAAAAGTTTCAATTAGTTAATTTTTTTAATATCCGTAGCTTAAATCTAGATAAATGTTTTCTAATTCTTGGTTTAAATCTCAATCAGATTATTTAATCTCAATCAGACTATATTCTAAACTCTGTAAAGTTACCTTCCCTGGTTTACTGGTAACCTTCCCTATTACATAAGCCTCTTCATGTTTTTCTATAATCTTCAATGCGACCTGGCTGTCTTCTTCTGGAACAATCACCACCATACCGATGCCCATATTAAATACCCGGTACATCTCCTCCAGGGGCACTCCTACAGAGTACATGGACTCAAATACTGGATTCGGCCGGGGCAGGTTATCGATATGGTAACCCACACTTTCATTTAATCTTTTGAGGTTGCGGAACCCACCTCCAGTTATATGGGCCAAGCCGTGCACTGTTACATCACTCTTTAAAAGTTCCATGACCGGTTTAACGTATATTTTGGTTGGTCTGAGCAGTTCTTCACCCACCGTTGTCTCGGGGAATCCGGGTAATTCATCGTCCACCTTCAAACCAGCGTCCTGGAAGAACACCTTCCGGGCCAGGCTTAAACCGTTACTGTGAATTCCACTGGAAGAAATCCCGATAAGAACATCTCCTTCCCGAATATCCTCTCCGGTGACTATGTCGTCGATATTTACTACCCCAACACCGGTTCCGGCCAGGTCGAAGTTGTTCACGATCTCTGGTAGTGAAGCGGTTTCCCCTCCTATCATGGCTATTTCGGCCTGTTTAGCTCCATCGGCGAGGCCTTTACCTATCTGGGCTGCTACTTCGGGGTCGGGTTTTTCCACGGCCAGGTAATCAACCATGGCCAGGGGTTCGGCTCCGACGCAGAGTATATCATTAACCACCATGGCTATGCAGTCGATACCTACGGTGTCGTATTTATCCAGGAGTTCCGCCACTAAGATCTTACTGCCCACTCCATCAGTGCTCATGGCAATGGCCTTATCTCCCAGGCGGAGGAGGGCGGCGAAATGGCCGGATTCTGTTATTACATCCCTGAACTTGAGGGTTTCTTTAAGATTTGAGGTTAAAGCAGAGATGGTAACTTCTTCTAAGTTGATGTCTACCCCTGATTCTTTATAAGTTGTCATTAAATCACCGGTTTATAAAATTGGGTATGGTGTTGTAATTAAAATTCGGATTAAAAAGATTACTAATATAGGCTATTGGATTCTACCTTAATAAAACTTGTCGATTACGTTCTGAAATAAAAATTCTCTCTGGAAAACAGGATAATAGATCAGCAAAAAGAAGAATAAATTAGGAAAAGAAGAATTAAAAAGAAATTTGAATAAAAAAATTTGTTAAAAAATTGAAGAAAAGTTTTTTCGAAAAATATCACTGTATCCGTACTGTCTCCAAATTCATAGGGGTCTTGGTTTCGATTTTAAACTGTCGATACAGAGTGGATGCAAGGTCCAGTGTCTTGTAATTGTCCCCGTGGCAGATGAGTATCTTCTCTGGTTTAGGTGACATGCGTCTTACATAGTCCACCAGCTGTTTCCGGTCAGAGTGTCCACTGAAACCTTCTATGGTTTTTATCTCCATCTTCACGTTGTAAACGTTGGTCTTACCCTCTTCCTTAAGAGGTATTTCCTTCCAGCCTTTCTGCAGTCTTCTACCCAGTGAGCCCTCTGCTTGGTATCCTACGAAGACCAGTGAGTTCCTCTTATCTCCGCATAACCATTTGAAGTACTCCACCGAGTTTCCCCCAGTGAGCATTCCTGAGGTGGAGAGGATTATGGCCGGGTCACCTTCCACTATATCCCTTCTTTCCTCTATCCCATTTACCTTGTGGAATACATCGGAGATGAAGGGGTTTCGGCCCATGTGGAATATCTGATCCCTGAGGTCTTTACTGAGGTATTCTGGCCGGGCGGTGTGTATGGCGGTGGCTTCCCAGATCATACCGTCGATGTATATGGGTACTTCGTTGATTATACCGTGTCTTATGTACTCGTCCAGGACTATCATGAGTTCCTGGGCCCTTCCCACAGCAAAGACAGGGATTAATATTTTACCGCCACGTTCCAGTGTGCGGTAGATGGTTTTTATTAACTCCTTTTCTGCCTCGTTACGGGAGGGCTGTACATCTTCATGTCCACCGTAGGTACTTTCCATTACCAGGGATTCTATACGCGGGAATTTGGACACGGCAGGTTCTAATAACCTGCTTCTTTCGAATTTGAAGTCTCCGGTGTAGACGAAGTTATGCTGACCGTCACCGATGTGCATATGGGTGATGGCAGAGCCCAGTATATGCCCGGCGTTGTGTAAGGTTAATCTTATGTCGGGGGCTATATCAGTTACTTCACCGTAATCAAGGGTTATGGTGTGTTTGATACTTTTTTTAACGTGTTTGACATTGAATGGTAGGGGGTTATCTTCCCGGTGTGCTATGTCGATGTGGTCCAGCTGCAGCAGGGTCATCAGGTCCCGGGTGGGTGTGGTACAGTACACCGGGCCTTCATAGCCGTAGTGGTACAGGTAGGGTAAGAATCCGCAGTGATCTAAGTGAGCGTGTGAAATTATCACCGCATCCAGGTTGTCTAAGCTGAACTCTGGAACGTTAAGGTAGGGATATGAGCTTTTATCATCGGAACCAGCCACATTTACACCACAGTCCAGGAGTATCTTACTATTGGAGGTCTGTAAAAATAGTGAGGATCTTCCCACCTCCCTGAAACCTCCCAAGGAGGTTAACCTGGTCCACTCGTTTTCATGGATCATAGGTCGGTGTATACGGTTACCCAGGTCTTGTAAGATTTTTTTACGTTCTTTACTGTTTTTTCTTAAGGTTCTCCTGATCCTCTGTATAATTTCAGAGGCTATAGGGGGTGTTCTAAGTATTTTAGGTGCCCAACCTATTTTTTTAACTATTTCCCTTGAAGTAACACCGTATTTTCCTATGACCAGTCCTGGTTTTCTGGCTTCGATTATAACCTCACAGGTTACCTCGTCGAAGGAGATGTTGGTGATTTTAGCTTCATCCGGTACTATTTCATGGATTTTACGAATGGCCTTTTCTGGTTCCATCAGGACAGAACGATCTGAGCGGATGATTATCCTCTTTCGTATGTCCTTAGCCAGATCCCTGATTAGGTCACCATTTTCAGTTATTATCTCCGGATTCTTGGTGTAGATAACCACTTCCGGACCTTCAAACTCTACTTTGGCAACTTGTACTCTATCGGGTAATCTTTGTACTATTATGTTTTTAATTTCTTGAATCTCTGAACCCATTCCATCACATCTTAAAAATGAGAAATCTGAATTAAGCTAAGTTTTAAATTTTCCAAACTCAGCAGTAAAATAATAAATTTAAAAAATTAAATAGATAATGTTTTAAAATCTAGTTTATTTCTTTAATTTTCCTTTCTACCTCTTCTTCTGAAAGTTTCACGAAACCCTCATCTTTGGTAATAGTTGCTACTCGGATACCGTTACCTGAGAAGGCATCTCTTTCCATGGCTGCCCTGATACCCCTAATAGCTAAATCTACTCCTTCCTCTACGTAAATGTCTTCACTGTATCTGTCTTCTAGGACACCGTAGGTTACCATGGATCCGGAACCAGTGGAGATCATCATATCCTTGATCACTCCTCCAGCAGGGTCTAAGGAAAATAGGGATGGTCCTTTAGTGTCAACTCCCCCCAGGAGAGTTTGTACGTACAGTGGTCCTGAGCGTAAAATGTTAGAAGTTAAGGTAGCCAGGGATTCCACGCCAATTTCTTCGCCGTTTCTAAGCCTGTAAAGGGCTGATTCGGCGGTTATGAATTTCATCAGTGTTTGTGCGTGTGAAACAGACCCGGCAATGGTAGCCCCTATGTGGTCATCTATTCTGAATATCTTATCGGCCACTTTGTGGGCTATAAGGTTACCCATGGTTGCTCTTCTTTCAGTTGCAAAAACTACTCCGTCTTTACAGGTTAAACCAAGGGTAGTTGTGCCTTTCAATTGGTCTTTATCGTTCATAAATACACCTCGAAAAAAACAACAGATAAAAAATAGTTTCAAAGTTTTACTAAATTTTAATCTTTAATTCATATTATATAAATATTTACTATGATATTATTTAGAAAGTTTTTAAAGGTTTTAAACTTTCCATAGGCCTATTTTAACTAGGATACTTATAAAGGTTTCTTTATTTAATTTATACAAAAGTTCATAAATTTTGTTTAAAAAAAGGTTTATCCCAGTGACGGTGGAGCCGGTTAATTTTTCCTCTTAAAGAGACGTTTCACATCCTTAAGGGAGATATTTGATTTTATTTCCCCATTAACCATGGCACAGGGTGCCAGGGCACAGCAACCCAGACATCCCACCGATTCCAGTGAATATTCCATGTCGAAGGTTACTTCACCCTCCTTAATTTGCAGATGTCTTTCTATACCTTCCATTATCTTATCAGCACCGCTGACATGACAGGCAGTTCCTTTACACACCATGACGTGTTTACGTCCCTGGGGGGTGAATCGGAACTGGGAGTAAAAGGTAGCCACACCGAAAACCTCACTCTTGGAGACTCCCACAAAACCAGAAACCTCTTCCATGACTTCTTCAGGTAAATATCCATACCTGGACTGTATATCCTGGAGGATGGGTATTATCTCTGATTTGGTACCTTGATAGGCCGATTTAATTTTCTCGAAATCTTTATGCATCAGAATGCTCCATCGGACTAAATCAGAATATCTTGTATTAAAATTCACCGGTCTTTGATCTTACTATTTGAAATTTCAGAGATAATATATTTAACTACACATTTAACTCATATATTAACATGAAAGGGAAAGTAATAGGAGACATCCTCGTAGTTAAAAAAGACGTGGAAAACCCGGAAACATTTCTGGAACTACCTGGAGTTAACCGGGTGGTTAAGTTAGGCAGAATCAAGGGTTTAAAACGGGAACCCGAGGTGGAAGTGCTTTTAGGTGATGGTACTGAAACCATCCACCGGGAAAACCACTGCCTCTTCAAGCTGGACGTGTCCAGGATAATGTGGTCCAAGGGCAACACCACAGAGAGGAAGAGGATCGCCGGAGTAGTGGAAAAAGGGGAGACTGTAGTGGATCTCTTCGCTGGCATCGGCTATTTCTCCATCCCCATAGCCGTCCATTCCATGGTGGATAAGATCTACTCCGTCGAGATAAATCCAACTGCTTACGATTATCTATGCCAGAATATCACCCTTAACGATGTTTCAGGTAAGATAAAACCATTATATGGGAATTGCCGGGAATTAGCGCCTGTTGGAGTGGCCGATCGGGTTTTAATGGGTTATATCGGCAACACCCACCATTACCTGGATGTGGCACTTTCGGCCTTAAAGGATGAGGGGGGAGTGATACACTATCACGAATCTGTACCGGACAAATTGAAGTTCATCCGGCCGGTTAACCGGATAAAAGAAGCTGTAGAGGGCTTTGAAGTGAATATTTTAAATAAGAGGATCATCAAGAAGTATTCCCCTGGCGTGTACCACGTGGTGGTGGATGCCTGGATCCGTAAGGGATAGATGGTAAGGGATATGATACTAAAATAAAATAAGAATGGGGGGTTTGCCTGACAGCGGTAGTTTATTCTGAAGACTACAGATTTCACGATACCGGTGTACATGTGGAGAATCAGAGACGTGTTCAGGTCATAATGGAAGCTATCCAGGAAAATGGTTTACTGGACTCGAAGGACATCCACCAACCAGTTTCAGCTGGTGAAGAAGACCTGCTGAGAGTACACTCCAAGGACCATGTGGAGCACGTTAGAAGGTTCTGTGAGATGGGCGGCGGTAACCTGGATTTTGACACCACGGTATCATCAGAGTCTTACAGGATTGCTAAATTATCAGCTGGAGGAGCTATAAAAGCGGCTGAACTGGTTTTAGATGGATGTGAAAGTGCTTATTCTGTGGGAAGGCCTCCTGGACATCACGCCACTCGTAACCGGGCTATGGGCTTTTGTATCTTCAACAACCTAGCCATCACCCTGGAATATTTAAGACAGTTAAGGAAGATAGAAAGGTTTTTCATATTCGACTTCGATGTTCACTACGGAAATGGCACGGCGGATATGTTCTATGAAGACCCGGATGTGATGTATATCTCCATCCACCAGGAGCCACGGACGTTATTCCCGGGGAAAGGAAATGTAGAGGAGATAGGTAGCGGTGAAGGGGAAGGCAGGAATCTATGTATTCCCATGCCCCCTGGATCAAACAGCCATGATTACCGCTATATCCTGGAGAATATACTGGGACCAGTTGCACAGAGTTTCTCCCCTGATTTCTATCTGGTGGATGTGGGATTCGATGGGCACTGGGATGATCCCCTTTCCAGTATACGTCTGGACGATGAATTTTTCACCTGGATAGCCGTGGAGATGATGGATCTAGCCCGGTCTTTAACCTTGATCCTGGAAGGGGGATACGATTTGGATGCTCTGGCCCGGTGTAATCGGAACTTAATCCAGGGTCTCGAAAATTATAAAACCATGAAGTGGGAATATGAGAAAGGTAAGGAACCCATAGACAACTCCATGGTAAACAGGGAAACCAAAAAGATATACGAAAGTCTCTCCGATATATTCTCTCCTTACTTCGATATTTAAACTTGAATCTGAACGATTTTAAATTTAAACCGATATTTAAACTTGAATATATTTAAAATGATATTTAACTCATCTAAATACATGTATACTATAAACCGGTGATTAAAAATGGATAAAATCCGTTACAGGCAGGCCCAAGAGCTTATAGGTAAAGCAGGAAAATTTAAAGGGACTAAAGAAGTCTTTAAAAAGCCCCAGGAAGGCATAATCGATACAAAATTATTTGGTGAGATTTTAAATGAGATGATGGATTTAGAGGATTATTTACTCGATAGCAGACCCACCCATTACCTTAAAAAGGACGAGGCCCAGGAGTTCTGTGAGCAGATCATCTCCATCAGGAAACAACTGGACAGTATACTGGGCGACTTCGGCGTCCTTGAAAAAGCAGATGCAGAAGGGGATATTAAGACATTATCGGATAAATATCTAATTTTAACTACTAAGAGCAATTTTAAAAAGGTTTTAACCAAATTTACAGTGGATCCCCAGAAGATCGTGGTCGCGGGAGTGCCCCTGGAGATAGATGATATGAAGAGGCTGAACCCAAACTTACCAGATGCCGCACTCAAATCTATTGAAAAGAAGATATCACACGTCAAAAATGATATCACCAGGAAAAAGGAGCAGTTCAACCTGGAAAATGTCCTGGTAATAGTGGAAGATGATGAATCTGGTGAACTACTTGCCGAGAGAGTCAGAGAATTGTACAATGCCCAAACCATAACACTCGAAAGTTTTAAGGATATAACTCCTGAAGAATTTTTAAAACTTTTATCCGGGCTTTGATACTGGTTAAAATTAATTTAAACCAGCTCTGTAATGGAATAAATCAATTTTTATTCAAAGATCAGGATCAATAAATTGCTTTTTGTGAACTTTTGGAAATGGTAAATAGCAAATATTATATAGGTGAGTAAAGTATTCACAATTTGGTGAAGTATTCACAATTTCCTTGTATAATTTATGTACCCAGGATATGATGTACTTGACACTCGAGAAATGCAAACAACATGACTTTACTTTATTTTGTATGAATTTTTCTTCTAGATTGGAATTTAATCAAGTTAGTTCTATTGTAGATTAACCTATGTGGTGAAAAAAGATGGACCGATCATGTTTCCCTGACACCCAGGACAATACGCCCACTATACCTGTACATTTAACTCGTGTGGGAGTTACAGGTGTAAAAAAGCTTCTAAAAATTGAAAGATTTGGAAAAAGACCGATAATACTCATCCCCACCTTCGATGCATTCGTGGATTTACCCAGCACCAAAAGGGGAATACACATGTCCCGAAACCCGGAAGCTATTACCGAGGTTCTCGAGGAGGCTGTGGAAGAATCAGCAGTAGAAATTGAGTCATTATGTGCTGAAATCGTTACCTGCCTGCTTAACAAGCATAAGTATGCTAAAAAGGCGGAAGTGAGTATGAAGAGCGATTTCATCATCATGAAGGAGTCTCCCGTCACCCGGCTTAAAACCCAGGAGATGACCAAGATAATGGCTGATGCCAGCGGCACACGCAATGGTGAAGGTGTGGTGATAAGGAAGATGATCGGAGCAGAAGTAGTGGGAATGACCGTCTGCCCCTGTGCACTGGAAACCACACGCGAATCAACAAAACAGGAACTCTTGGAATTCCTGGATGAGGAAACAACTGAAAAAGTCCTGGAAAAAGTTCCTTTCGCATCACACAACCAGCGAGGTAGGGGAATGATCATGATAGAAGTCCCTGAACAGAATGTAATAAGAGGGGAAGATATAATCAGGATCATCGAGAACTCCATGAGCTCCCCGGTCTGTGAACTGCTTAAGAGGGTGGATGAAAACGCAGTGGTGGTCAAGGCACACGAGAATCCTAAATTCGTGGAAGATTGCGTACGGACCATGGTGCAGAAAATCGTAAATAAATATTCACACCTGCCAGATGACACCCTGGTAACGGTGAGACAGGTGAACGAAGAAAGCATCCATCGACACAATGCGTTTGCAGAGAAAGTAGCCACACTGGGCGAACTTAAAAGAGAAATGCTCAATGGAGACGACCACAATGAAGATTCATGAGGTTGCCGGTAATGTAATGGGTATGCTGGAAGCATTTGAGGGTTCAAGACCCGCCATGGACACACCACAGATGCTCATCGTCCGGGGAATGTCCCGTAAAGAAATGCAACCTGAAGAACTGGAAAAAGTGATATCAGATGTATTAGACGAAATCGGCGCCCGAAGAATCGAGGTATTTTCCGAAGAAGCCAAGGATGTGATTGGTGTTATGGACGAAAATATCAGAGGCCAGGTGGAAATACAGGGAGAAACTGATATTTACGGGATATACCGGCTTAAAGACTCTTTTGAGGCTATGAACTGTCATGCTGAATATGCATTAGGTTTACTGGATGGATTAGCCATTTTCATGGTGTTATGGATGGATAAAAGCGGATTCGGCCCTAAATTCGTTGAAATAGTGGTTGTGAATCTGGAAATTTAAAACTTTTTTATCACAGGTGGAGTATCCCCTCCTTTCAATCTTATCAAGGAAATTTATTTAAAAGGGAAGAATGCAATTGCCTGAACTTTCAAAAGATGATATAGTTGACCACCTTAATTCGGGATACATGGAAATTTCATCCCTGATGGGAGAATTAAATTCACATAAGGATTCCAGGGTAACCTATTCCCGGAATATTTTCCTCCCCATCACCAATATCTGCAGGAATGAGTGCGGTTACTGTATCTATCGCAGAAGCCCGGAAAGCCATGAGGCCACCATCCTCATGGAAACAGATGAAGTAATGGCCATGGTACTGGAGGCGGATAAATACGCCTGTCACGAAGCTCTTTTCACCTTTGGTGAGGGGGCGGATGAATTTTTCGAGGTAAGACAGGCCCTGGATAAGCAGGGTTACAGTAGCATGGTGGACTACCTGTACCACCTCTGCAGTGAGACCCTGGATAAAACCAACCTGTTACCCCACAGTAACCCGGGGATACTTAAGAGGAAAGATCTAAAACTTTTACGGGAGGTAAATGCTTCCATGGGGTTGATGCTTGAAAATTCCAGTGCACGATTGATGGAAACAGCTGTTCATTCAAAAAGCCCTGGTAAAGATCCCAAGTTGAGACTCAAAACCATAGAGGGTGCTGGTAAACTCAAAATACCATTCACCACCGGTCTGTTAATAGGAGTGGGGGAAACTGTGGAGGAAAGGGCAGATTCACTCCTGGAGATCCGTAAACTCCATGATAAGTATGGGCACATACAGGAAATAATAATCCAGAACTTCAAACCAAAACCCGGCATTCCACTGGAAAATCAACTAGAACCTTCCCTCATGGAGATGATTAAAATGGTGATCGTCACCAAACTGCTTTTCCCGGATGTGAGCGTCCAGGTACCCCCTAATCTGAATATAGATGGTGCCCAGATGTTTCTCCTGGCCGGTGCAGATGACTGGGGTGGTGTTTCACCTTTAACCAAGGATTACGTTAATCCAGAAGCACCCTGGCCAGAATTAAGTAGATTAAAATCACTCACTGAAGAGTTAGGCTTCCAGTTCGTGGAAAGGCTTCCAGTTTATCCGGAATATATCTCTGAGGAATTTTTGAGTGAGAGGATACTGGAAAAAATAAGTTCTATTGGTTTTTAGTACCCCTATGTTTTAGATACTGTTTAAGATTAAAGCATACTTATCTCATTTAAATCTTCTTTTACGATGTTTAACACTGTCTGGGTGTAGGTCCTCTGGACGTCTGCTTCTTTAAGCAGGGATTTTATGAAGTTGTCCAGTTCCTTGGTGTCTTTAAATCTGGTGATGAGTATGGCGTCGAATTCTCCAGTTACATCGTACATACACAGTACGTTTTTGTGGTAGGCCGTTCTGTCTTCCCAGTTTCTAAGTACTCCGCCCTTTACCTTTACACCGATTATGGTGGTCAGGGAGTAACCCAGTTTTTCATGGTCGATTATCGGGGAGAATCGCTTTATGATACCTGATTTAATGAGTTTTTCGATACGGTTGTGGACGGTTCCTATGGATATGTCCAGTTGTTTGGCAATACTCCGGTAGGATTTTCTCCCGTCCTCATGGAATATCTTGATCATCTTCCGGTCGACATCATCGATGACACTTTTACCTTTTTCTTCACTTTCACCCTTCATACCCGACACCTCTCATTTGAACAATGTTTATTAATACTGATTTTTACACGTAAATAATTATACATTTTCCATTAAATCGTAGGAATAGTTTAAATACAAGTTTGGATTTATAGTATATTGTGGTTATAATGAGTTTAAATGATGAAGCTATCAAGATGAGATATATAGCCCTGGTAAAGAAGGGTGTAATTGCAGACGACGAATGTAGATCCTACACCAAAAAGATGGATATTGATCCGTGTGTCAAGCGAAAAGTCAAGGAGTTTGAAGATAGTTTTGTTCCAGGCACGGTTCTGTTGAGTGACAAAGCCAGTTATAAGTTACGTGTAGAATATCCCATGGAATAGCCAATTAACCATTTAATTAGTCCTTTTTTTTATTATTTAATATTTTCCCCTTTTTCTTCTTAAATATTTCAATAATATCTTTTATTTCTCTAACATTTATAGAATTATCTTATTTTTCCCACCATTTTCAGATATTTATACTCAAAACACCATTTTATCTCTTCCATGCATCAAATTATCGCTAAAATACCCGCGCTGGTTATGCCGTATTTTTCAAAGAGATTCGATCTCTTGACCAGGCCCATTTCAATCAAACTATTTAAGTGTTTATACACCATTGCTCGGGATATGCCTACTTTTTCTCCTATTTCTACAGCTGTTAAATCTTCTTTATATAAAGATTCTATGATCTTCAGTTTACCCTTGGAGATATCCAGTTTAAGGGGAGGTATCCTGATTACTTTGTCCTGGTAACAGGTGAAGATACCGTCTACCCCATTTTTATTGGCCACGAAATTAATTAATGGGCCTACACCTCCATTACTGGAAGCAACAAAGACTTCACCATGTTTTTTAGCACCTTCTATTACTTCTGATATCCGTTGGCAGGCTTCTTTAGGGTCATCGGTTTCAATTAGAATTTCCCCACCCTTCAGGAATGAGTCTATTTCGGATCTATGATATTTTCCCTCATGTAAACTTATTATCCCATCTGCCTGTATTTTAACCGAGGCATCGAAGAGACATTGCCCCCTCAAATTACTGATTAAAGTCTTCATAGTTGGATCACCATAAATACTCTGTCTCACTTCAATATATAATTGTATACCTGGAAAGTTGTATGGAGAACAACCTTTAAATACTGAACTCTTCCTACCAAAATTAGAGATTAAACTGGAGGGATACACACGACCATATCAGAAACCATTAACGCAAAAGCTTTTTCAACACGCCGATTGAACACACAGGTAAGGAAAGCGTTGTCTGAGGAAAAAAATAACATCATACTGGAAAAAACAGGTAAGCTAGACTCTATAGTTGTGGGATTAGGTAAAGAGGCAAATGTAACTTTGGAAGGAGACGTTGGAGATTTTGTAGGCGCCCTTAACAACGGGGCACGTATAGAAATTCAGGGAAACGCAGGACGATACGTGGGAGACAACATGACCACTGGAGAGATCGTAGTAAAAGGTTCAGCCCAAGACGGAGTGGGCTTCGGCACATATAACGGTACCATAGTTGTTTATGGTGATGCCGGCAACGGTGTTGGTCAGCTAAATAAGGGCGGAACCATCCTTATTGATGGAAATATTGGTGATCTGACAGGCCTCTACATGCTCAGTGGCGACATAATAGTCACTGGAGATGCCGGTGCAGATACCGGGGACTGGATGATAGGCGGCACCATCTACATAGGTGGTAATTACGAAACTGGAACCAATGCAGAGGTCCATGAATTGGATCCTTCAGATAAGAGAAAATTGGCTGAACTATTTAAAAAATATGAAATTGAGACTCAAATTGAAGGCTTCATAAAGCTGAAACCCAAGGATCTAAGGCCGTTCTATGGAAACCATAACGAGGAGGTGACAGTATGAAACAGATCCTCTTAACTGATCCAGAAAAATGCGACGGATGCAACGACTGTATCCAGGCCTGTGAATATGTAAACAATGAAAGCAGCATATTCCTGCATAAAATGGACAGTGGATACCATGCCATAGTCTGTCAGCAGTGTATAAATCCCTCATGTATTAAAGGATGCTTCCGGGATGCCATCTACCGGGAAGACGGGGTGGTGAAAATAGACCAGGACCGCTGCATCGGCTGCAGATTATGCATGCTCATGTGTCCTATTGGCAGCATCACCTATACAGAAGAGCAGATGCTTAAATGCGAACAGCAGTGCATGAAGAATGGTGAAGAAACCCCGGCCTGTGTGAATGCATGTGAATCTGGTTGTCTGGAGATAGTGAACGTAAAGGAATTTGCATCTGGACTACAACAGGGTATCGACATGAACAACTCAGTTACCGGATCGTCCATTAAACCGTTATCCCCCTCAGCACAGCTTGCAACCTCGACGCAGGGATTATGTGTATTTTGCGGTACCTGTGAAGTGGTATGCCCCACCGATGCAATAAAAATAGTCGGTGATCATGCTGAAATAGATAAAAGTAAATGTATAATGTGCGGATCCTGCACCGCCGCATGTCCAGTCCTCATACCAACCGGGGCGGGAAGCATATGGGACCCCCGTACAATAGCAGATATCAGGTTCACCTCCAAAGCAGGGAAATATGTCCTGAGGGGATTTGGTACAGAAAGACGACTTCCTAACTTCGATGATATCATAATACTACCTGCACAGGCTTCAGTATCACCAGTGGATAAGTACCGTGAAGTCTGTAACACCAGCGTAATCCTGGGTACCCGGTATGCAGAGAAACCATTGGATCTGGCAACACCAGTACTCATAGCTGGAATGTCATTCGGTGCTTTAAGTGAGGAGTGTAAACTAGCCATGGCCAAGGGAACCTCACTGGTTGGGTCACTGGCCAACACCGGTGAAGGAGGAATGCTCCCGGGGGAAAGAGAATTCGCTGATAACCTGACTGTACAATATTCATCGGGTAGGTTCGGGGTCTCCGCAGACTACCTGAATGTGGCAGATGCCATCGAAGTTAAAATAGGACAGGGAGCCAAACCAGGAATGGGAGGCCACCTCTTGGCAGAGAAAGTAAGCCCTAAAGTAGCTGAAATAAGAGGTTTACCTATAGGGACAGACGCTCTAAGCCCCTGCCGTTTCCTTGACGCCACCCAGGACGGAGACCTGGCCAAACACATAGAACTCCTACGAGAGGTCACCGACTGGCAGAAACCAATCATAGTTAAACTGGGTCCAGGAAGAGTGGATGAAGATGTCCGGATAGCCGTGGAATCCGGTGCTGATGTGATATCAGTGGATGGAATGGAAGGGGGTACAGGAGCAGCCCCGGAAGTGGTCATCGAACACACCGGTGTTCCTACTTTGGCTTCCCTGGTTCAGGCGGTAAGGACCCTGGACGAGATGGGTATGAAGGACACAGTCCAGCTTATAATCACCGGTGGTATTAGGAGTGGTGCAGATGTGGCTAAGGCCATGGCCATGGGTGCCGATGCAGTCTACATTGGAACCGGTGCCATGATCGCCATGGGATGCCGGGCCTGCCGTATGTGCTACACTGGAAAATGCCCAGTTGGAGTGGCAACCCAGGATCCTCTCCTCTGCGAAAGACTGGATGTTGATCTGGCGGCCATGCGTGTTGCCAACTACATAAAATCCATGACTGAAGAGACCAAGATGCTTGCCATGCTGGCCGGCCACTCAGATATAAGGGACTTCACCCCTGATGATCTGAGGGCTTTGAATCTCGACACAGCAGAAATAACCGGTTTAAGGTTGATCGGTTATTAAAAAAAGTTTATATTCCCTAATTTTTCTTTTTTTTTTATCCGGTATTCTTTCTATAGCATCCTTATTTAATCTGTTTACTGTGTCTGTAATATTCATGGTCTGATCCTTCATATTTATAAACCAGACCTATGGATCTGGCTAAGAAGATGCTCAGGTAAGGTGAAATTATTAAAGGCACGATTACTATCCCAATGATGAATGGGAGGATCAGGAAGGATGATACGAAGTACGCCACCCAGATGATGATGAGCATGATGATGAACCAGATCAGATAGTCCACCCATCCGATTTCTTTTATTTTGCCTATGATTTCTTTCAATCTAAATGCAGCTACTAGTTTTCCCTGATAAACCATGTTAGCCAGTGCTACAGGAATTATGAAACTAATCACCACCAGGAGTATTAAACCGATGGATGCTATGCCTCCCAACATATTCAGTGAGAGGGGGGAGTTCAGAAGAGAACCGGCCCCTGGGACTGTGAGCATGGGCAGAATAGCACCCCATATTCCTATTAGAATTAGAATACAGGGTATAATAGAGTAGATGAAGAAGAGGACAAATACTTTTAAACCATCTATAAACATGGAAGTCCACTGGTTAAAATTTGGAAGCTCAGATGAGTCTTTCATAGTGGATTTGATAATTTTAAAGATATATCCCAGTACCAAGAACCCGGGGATGATTAGGGAAGATAGAATGGTTAATATACCCAGGATCAGGACCTTTTTAAAATCAGTTAAAGGATATTTTAATGCGTTAGAAGTTATTTCACCAGCGTCCATATATTTCTCACCTGAAGATGGATATGGGGATATTTGATATTTAAAAATTAGCATCTAAATGGATTTGAATAAATAAAAAAAATAAAAAAGGGGGAATTTTAGTTTTTATTCTGCTGGTGTTGGTTCAGTTTCTTGTACTGGTTCGCCTTCTTCACTGGATGCAAATAGCAGGGCCAGGGATCTTGCACCGAATATTGAGAAGTAGGGGTATATGACTAAGATAGCTACTATTATACCAATACCGAATGTGACTATGGTGATTCCGGCGGCTACTGCATAAACTACCGCTCCTAATAACACCATTATTATGTACCAGACGATATATTTTCCCCATCCGATCAAGGATATCCTTTCCATTATTTCACTGAATTTAAAGGCCGCTCCAAGATCACCTTCATATAATGCCATGTTTGCAATGGCTATTGATTCGATAAGTCCAATTATAATGGCTATAATCACATATACCAATGATCCAGCTACAATTGCAAACATATCAAATGAACTAACTGTTGTGGCTTGAGCACCTAAACCCAAGATTATTGAAACTATTGCACCAATGATAACGACTGGAATGGCATAAACTATACCCACGACTAATATTTTTAGACCATCAATAAATAACTCACCAACCTCATCAAAGTCTGGTAATTCGTCAATACCTGCAAACGTTGCTTTAAGGATTCTAAAAAGATATCCTGCACCTATAAAGTTTACGATAGGAATGATCAATATAATACCAAGAATCACGACTTTGCTCCACTTCTGAGACGGAAATTTTATTGCGTCTGATATTATCTCTCCAATTTCCATATTTTCACCTCCATTTTTTCAATGTATAACATTTAGTATCCAATTTCATATAAAAATTTCGATTATAATTCACTAGAAGCAAAAACTAATGCACAAAATCTGGCATTTAAAATTGCAAAAAAAGGGACAATTAGAAGGGGAATAATCACTATTCCAATGAGTATTGATTGTGCAAAAAGAGAAATTAAAGCGGTTAAAACTGCCAGAATCCAGATGATGGCATAGGAAAGTAAATATTTTCTAACACCTATCATGGAAATTCTGGCAAAAATCTCCCTGAATCTGAAGGCTGCAATGATTTCACCATCATACAGGGCCATATTAGCGATACCAACATATTCCACCAGTCCAATTAATAAGAATATTATTATTTGAATGTTTGAACCCAAAATCCAGGACCATAAAGTATACAGGGAAAAACTGGGTATGCTGGAATAGAATATCTCATAATTAAACCATAGAAAGACAGCCAATACGGGCAAAGCATAAATTATCAGGACTAAGATCACCTTAAAGCCGTCCAGGTACATAGATCTCCAGTTATCGAAGTCAGGAAGCTCATCGTAACCTTTAAATGATGATTTAATTATTTTAAACAGGTAACCTGAAGGCAATGGTAACATTAACAGGAACAATAACGTAAATAGGTTGATTTCAGTGAGGACTCCGATAAAAGCTATCAACGTTAAAAAACCCAGGAGGATTACTTTCATCCAATCGTCGGCTGGATATTTCACTGTATCCAGTACAATCTCTTTTATATCGATGTTTTCGTCCTCCCCAATCCATTCGTTTTCTATTCAATCGTTAACTTAAAGGCTCTTTGATTTGTATTTAACCACGTAAACTTAAAATGATTTCCTTTATGGTTTCCACCGGGGCGTTGGTTTTAATACCGGTAGGTTTAATATGGGTACGGGAGGCGAAATATCCCTCTTCATGGAGCTTTTCAATGACATCTGTAATTGGTGGTGCACTGGTCTTCAACACCTTACAGACCTTATGGAGGTCATAAAAGGTGGCCGGGCCGAAGGATTCTTCATAACACCTCTCCAGCAACTTCAAAGCTTTATTATAAGTATTTACCTCTGTTGGTAGCAGATCCAGCATTCTCTTAACATATTCACTGTCCATCAGATTCGCGAGCCATAAGGGACCCCCAACCTTTAAAGTACCATTACATTTGGGGCATTTTGTTGGTATTTGGGGTGCTAATCCCGGGATGGTCATCCGGTGAAGACATTTAGGACAATGGGCGATGTATCCCAGGTTCTTAAGGGAATCATCAGTCCTTTTTGCACCCTTACCCACTTCCAGGTAGATCCGAAGGTAATGCTCCGTACTATGAGAGAAGACCGATGTTGTATACTTTTTGTACTTGGCGAAGGTGCGGGAGATGAAACCAGCCAGTATCCTCAAACCGTTTTCATGGCAGTACTCGGTTTTAAGCGGCATGGCACCATATTTTCTAACACAGGGTTCTTTATAAGTCCCGCATAGCGCTGAGGTATCGGTTGCAGTCACACATAATAGTCCACCTGCCTTTAAACTAGTGGCTGCTGATTCTACAAAGGGTGAAGGTGTTCCAAAGGGGTCTATATCCACCACATCGAACTTACCCCGGCACTGGCGCAGTAGAATATTGGCATCCTCTTTAGATGCTCTTACATTCTCCACACCATTTTTCCGGATATTTTCCTTGGTAAATTCCACGGCCAGGGGATTTAAATCATTTACAACCACACATTCTACACCAGATATTTCCTTAGAGTACCTGATTCCCCTGATCCCACTACCACCGAAGGCATCACAGATACGGATATCCCTACCCTGTTTCTCCTGGTAAACCTGTAAGGCAATTACAGACAGGTCCCTGTTAAGTTCCATCACTGGATTGTAGAAAACAGGTGCTTTGGCTGATACCTTATCATAAACCGGGATTTCTACTTTGACCTGTCCTTCATCTACGGTAATCTTGTTCATCATTCACCACTAAAATCAATCATTGTACAAATTATTAGATAATTTATTTACAAATTTTGATTTGGTTTAATTATATATATTTGATGAAAGTGAATTAATGTATTAATTTCAATCCCAACTCAAAAATAGAATTAATAAAATTTTATCAGGTGATAAGTATTGATACCAATTGCACAGCCCCTTATATCGGATGAAGAGATAGATGAAGTTGTAAAAGTGTTAAAATCAGGATTCATTGCACAGGGGCCTAAAGTAGCCGAGTTTGAAGAAAAATTCGCAGAATATATTGGAGTGGAGCATGCGGTGGCCACCACTTCAGGAACCACAGCATTACACCTGGCCCTGCTATCCCTGGGAATAGAAAAGGGCGACGAGGTGATAACCACACCATTCAGTTTTGCAGCCACAGCAAATTCAATCCTATTTACCGGTGCAACCCCAGTCTTCGCCGATATAAACTCACAAACCTATAATATAAATCCACAGAAAATACAGGAAGCCATAACAGATAAAACCAAGGCCATAATGCCCGTCCACCTTTATGGACAACCAGCGAATATGGGCCCCATAAGGAAGATAGCAGAAGAACACAACCTATGGATAATTGAAGACGCAGCACAGGCCCATGGAGCACAATATCAGGACCAAATGGTAGGATCACTGGGTGATATGGCATGTTTCAGTTTCTACCCCACCAAGAACATGACCACCGGGGAAGGCGGTATGATAACCACAGACAGTGATGAACTGGCAGACGTAGCCCGCATGTTAAGATCCCACGGCGAAGGTGAAAGGTACAACCACACAATTCTCGGCTACAACTTCCGTATGACAGACATAGCCGCAGCAATAGGACTAGTCCAGCTTAAACGTTTAGATCATTTTACAAAAAGCAGGATTGAAAATGCAGAATACCTTACCACACATATAAACACCATAGAAGGCATTACACCCCCATTTGTCCTGGATAAGGTGAAGCACGTATTCCACCAGTACACCGTCAGGGTGGAAAATGGAAAAAGAGACGATGTTAAGGATTTCCTGACCGGACTGGGCATAGGAACCGGAGTGCACTATCCCAAGACCATTTATGATCAGAAGCTGTATCAGGATCTGGGCATAGGTGGAAACTGCCCCCAAGCAGAAAAAGCAGCATCCCAGGTGCTTTCATTACCAGTACACCCGGGACTCTCAACTGAAGACTTAACTGAGATAGTTGATTTACTGGAAGAAGCGTCAGAAAAATTCTTCTAACTGAAATTAAAAATTAGTTTTCAGGGCAATTTTTCCTTTACACTAACTATTTTTTCTTTTAAACTTTTTTCTTTATCTCTTCGGTCATCTATCTTTAAACTGGTGGCTACACGGTCAGCTCCAAGGGCAAAAACAGCTTCATGTGCTAATTTAGCAGCATCAAAGAGCTTTTCAGGATCATCTGATTCTAACATAGTCCCCATACCGCTGATTTCATATTTAATACCAGTTTTATCCAGAGCAGCCAGTGCAGCAGCTATATAAGGGCTTATACTGGTTTTTGAGGTTCCGATGGGTATGATGGTGAGTTCTGCGGATATCATACATAATATATATGCCCCTGTTTTCATATAATTTTTATGGAACCCTTGCAAAGAGAAAAATTCAATCAGAGCATAATCCAGAGGGTTAGAAGCGTAATAGATGAATATAATTTATTTACTGATGGAGAAAAAATAGCAATAGCCCTTTCCGGTGGAAAGGACAGCGTCTTAACCTTACACCTATTAAATGGATTTAAGGATGAATACAACCTCCAACTGGTGGCAATATCGGTAGATGAAGGAATTCAAGGGTATAGAAACGAGGGCATTGAAGTTGCCCGGGAAAACACCCGTAAACTCGGAGTAGAGCTGGTTGAAAAATCATTTGAGGGTGAATTCGGTATTAAACTCGATAAGGTGGCGGGTAAGTACAAGAGTGCCTGTATACCCTGCGGTGTATTCAGGAGGTACCTCATTAACAGGACAGCCTACGAGTTAGGCGCAGATAAGGTAGCCACGGGGCATAACATGGATGATGAAATTCAGTCCTTTCTCATGAGCTTTGCCCGGGCTGATTTCAGGCGGTTTTCTAAATTCGGACCGAAACTGGAACAGATACACTCCCGGTTAATTCCCAGGATAAAACCCCTATGGAAAATCCCGGAAAAGGATGTGGGAACCTGGGTAGTTCTAAATGAAATACCAGTACATTTTGCAGAATGCCCCTACGCCAATCTGTCCTTAAGGGGTAAAATTAAGAATTATTTAAACCAGTTGGAAGAGGATCACCCCGGATCGAAGATGGCCATCATGGAATCCTTCCAGAAAACCTTTAAAAATCATGAAACACCAGTTGAACTGGTGGAATGCCAGCGTTGCGGTGAACCGTCATCTTTAGATGTTTGTAAGGCGTGTGAGATGCTGGAAAATATAAATTCAGATATTTAATAATATCACGGTTAAACAAGTCAAAAACTTTAATAAAATTACAAACAATCTAATCATTATCTGTGATTATCATGAAAAGGCTTTTATGGTGGCTGATAGCTGGAAGCAGAGGTGGTAAGAATAGAGCCAGAATAATCGAAGCCTTATATGAAAGGCCTTACAATGTTAATCAGCTTTCTGTAGAGCTTGATTTAGATTATAAGACTATAAAACATCATATGGATGTATTGAAGAATCATGATATAATTAACTCTTCAGATGAAAAGAGATATGGGTCCATGTACTTTTTATCCAATCGTATGGAAGAAAAATATTATATATTCCAGGAAATTTTGAGTAAAATGAGAAAAAAATCGCAATAAATATTTCTTTAGAGGTGATGAAATGGTAGGAGGATATGAATATTCGGTTGGAAATCCAACACCAGGACAAGGAGCAGGTCAACATGCGGGATGGGGATTGGCAAACTCCCAAATAATAAACATCGATATAGTGATCGGAATGGCCAATATAATCCTCTTACTGGTACTGTTGTACATGTATCTGGGTAGTTACCGGGAATTTAAATCCAAATTCACCTTTGGATTACTGTCCTTTGTTCTGCTTCTGCTTCTGCAGAATATCCTATTTACTTCATTTCTCCTCTTAAATCAAGGTTTTAGAGGACCAGATATGGGCACTCCCATATTCTTTTTAAATATAATTGAATTTTTCGCCCTCATCATGCTGGTATGGGTTACCAAAGAATAAATTGGATTAGTTAAAAAGAAAGAAGGAGTTAATAAAAGGAAAAAATTATTTTCATTTAAATTAACAGTTTTATTTCAGGCGTCTTCATTTTTGGTGCCTGTGGCTTTAAAACTGAAAAGAACTCGGAACATATTCTTAAAGGACTTCCGGTGGATATGGATATGGATTAAAGTACTAATAACCATTAAAATTGACAATTCCACATGCCAGAATATTAACGAAGGATTTAAAGCTGTCCTTATTCCTAAATTAATAAATAAAATCATCAACATCCCTGTACCGCTGCTCCCCAGGTATCCTGCAGTTAATAGAAGATTCCAAATCCTTTTATGTTTATTCCTTTTTAAAATACCCTTTTTAAAGAGATAGTAAGTAAATAAATAACCAGAAATTAAAAGAAGGCTAACTGGTATGATAAAGTAATTATCTCCATCTCCAAGGAAACCACCATCTGGGTCATTCCCGGAGTCAATTGTAGTATTGCCATTATTGGGGTCCTGATTACCATCAGCAACTTCATTATTAGTATCAATTTGGTCGTTTGAGGTTGAATCAACAGTAGATGATGTAATTTGGGATAAATCACATATACCATCTCCTGTTGTGTCAATGTAATGTCCACATTGTCCGGGGTAAGGATCATTAACCATACCATAGGGACAGCTGGCTGCACATGAATTTTCATTTAAAGATAAAGCAGCTAAAATGGGTACCGATGCTAAAAAACTGATTACTCGTTTTTTTATGATTTAACCCTCCTTTTTGCTGGAATAAACATTTTTTTAGTAGATCTCCAGTAACAATGGATATGGAATATGGTGATTAAAGTTAGGCTGATCCCTACCTCCACATGCCAATACATTAGTACATGATTTATGGGGGTTATCATTCCTAACTCCAAGAAGATGAGAAGTAAAAAACCAGCACCTCCACCTATTAAAAAGGTCAATCCAATTATAAAATTCCATATATTGATGTGTAAAACTTTTTTTATTATCTTAAATTTATAAAGTGAATAAGTAAGTAGATAACCACCAATAAATGGTAGAGATAGTGTTAAAACTTCATAACTCATTATGGAACCTCATTTTCTAAATAATTTAATATGTAATGGATAAATTCGTAGAATAAAAACTAATTTCATACAATAAAATAAACCTAATTCAAATATAAAAATAATTTTTCCAAGTTTTTTCCAGGTTTATACCCAGATTCAACCCATATTTAAAATGCGGTCCATCAATATAATCTAGAAAATTTAAGATTCAAATTCAATTTCTAATAAATCTTACTAACCTTACCCACACCCTTACTCCTGCCTTCTCGGAATATGAGTTTTTGTCCTTCACGAATAGCGTAGGGGCGGTATTTAAATTTCATCCTGATTTTACCAGTATCACCCGCGGATAGGTATTCTTTATCCAGGGGCTGGAATATGGTGGTGTCGGAAATGGTCTCTATATGGGTTATGCATTCGTAGCCCTCTCTGATGGTTGTGGGATGCACTAGTATGGAGACATCTGCTTCAAATTCCCTTACCGGTTGTGGTTTGTAGAGTAAATCCGATATGATCATGCCCCTTTTAATGGAACTTACATCAGCACCGCTCAGGGATATCCCCACCACTTCACCGGTTTCTGCACTGTCTTTTTTATAGTAGTGCATCTCTATGGAACGGACAGTGATAGGGATGAATTTACCTGTACTGGTAGGTCCTAAAAGAAGTTTATCACCCTTTTTCACAGTGCCCTGTCTGACTGTACCACTTACTACAGTTCCCACACCCGTAACAGTGTATATCTTATCGATGTACATCATGAACGGTTTTTTCCCGTCTTGGGGATTGGATTCTACGTTCAACTGGTAAAACAGTTTGTCCAGGAGATCTAGACCATTACCAGTAACTGGTGATACTTTTATAACCGGTACCAAATGTTGATTCATATTACCCGCCACGAAAACGGCGTCATCACCGGTTTTGACCATGTATGGAATTTTACCCACCATCTTAAGGAGTTCGAACACCTCATCTTTAACTTCCCGGGTTTGCTCCTCGGTTACCATGTCTATTTTGGTGATGGCCACCAGTAAAGGTATTTCCATGGCCAGGACAATTCCCAGGTGCTCCCGGGTTATAGCGGTAGGGCCCTGATCAGCGGCTATGGTGAGCAGTCCAAAATCCAGTTTCTGACCTACAATGCCCCTTATCGTGGTCCTAAGCCAGGGTTCATGGCCCACGGTATCCACAAAGGAGACCACCTTTTCGCACTGCTCCACCACCTTTGATTTTTCCTTTTTATGCAGAGGATTGGTGATACGAACCGGTTTCCCTTCCCGGAATCCATAAACGGCAAATGAAAGATCAGCAGATAGGCCCCGCTCTATTTCATGTTTCTGGACGTCCAGGTATATCCTGGTTCTTCCAGAACCATTATCCAGAGATCCCGAGGTGAGAGTACCCACCAGGGTGCTTTTACCATGGTCTACATGCCCGACCACCCCCACTAGCAGGTGTTTCTTCTGCTGGCTGTTTTCTTTACCAACCAGGACTTTGGCCACCGTACCTTCACCCGCATCCTGCTTTTGAATATCGTTTATTTTAGCATCTATTGAATGGACTACCTTCTCCAGTACAAAGAGAGACTCATCCATTTTATCATCGGTTAGACCCACCAGGTTCCCATCATCATCAACACCTAAAAAATAAACGGCTTCTCCATCCCCCTTTTCCATTCTGTATTTCATCTGGGATGCCAGGCGTTGAATTCGGTCCTTTTTAAGATGGTATTCCATTTCAAGATTTTCCTTAAATTCGATATTTCTCCGTTCACCATACTTGGTAATATCGTAAATATCAACGCTCATACTATCGAGTTCAAAATCGGTTTGTGGTTATGATATGGAATCTCAGTAACTAAAAAACTATTTATTTGTTTTACTAAAAATAGAATCAACGTATTTTATCGGCAGTGGTGAAAACTCCACCACCATATTTCTCTTCTTGTAATTTTCTGACCATTTCTGCAGCAGTCTCAGCATCAGGTGCTTTTTTCAAGATCTTCCTGTCTTTCACTTTCCAAGTCCTCCCACAGACACATGTTTTCTGCTTGGCACCTTCTTTGGCATAAATTGCCCGGCCACAATTACATCTGAATATCAGATACATGGTTTTAACCTAATTTAAGTGGATACATGGTCTCTATATAACTGAGTTAATATCCTATCAATTTACTTATAAGGGGCCATAACACGTTGGGTATGGCTATGAATGTGCCGATGCTGGTACCGATGTTGGCCCCCACCACCACCAGTAGCACCCTGAATAGTTTATTCTCCCACATCTCCCGGAGACTTTCACATTTAGGGAGTTCCACCAGGTCATCCATGGAAACTTTCCTTAATTTAGCCTCCACGATACCTGCAAACCATCCTGAAGCGAGTAAAGGGTGTATAACAGTTACAGGTGACACGACAAAAGCGGTTAATGCAGAATAAATCTTGCCACCGGCAACTAGGGTACCTATAAACCCCAATCCCCCGGTTAATAGTACGAATTGTAGGAGGCCCATGTTGATATTTATCCCGTTTAAGAAGGCCATGAGGAATATGGCGATGAATATTACCGGTATGGCAAATACCAATAGTTTAGTGATGGATACCTTGGGTACTTCAATTCTTAATAGCTCGGTTATTTCTGGTATCTTCTCGGGGTGGCTCATATAATCTTTAATTCCACTTTGATGCCCGGCCCCTACCACGGCAACCACCCGTCCTTCGGGCAAATCCAGTAGCATACGGGCCATGTAGGCATCCCTTTCATCCACCAGCACGTGGTATGCCTGGGGGGACATGTCCTTGAAGTATTCCATAACCTCGGCCAGTGTGTCGCCCTCTTTTATCTTTTCGATGTCTTCCAGGTCTTCGTCACTGGCGAAGAATGAGGCGATGAGGCCATAGGCGAACTTCATCTTCTCCCAGAAGCTCATCTGGTTGAGGGCTCTTTTAAGTGTGATCTGGATGTCCCGGTCTATGAGGGCGATACTGGCCCCCACTTCTTCAGCGGCGGAAACTGCGGCCAACATCTCTGCCCCGGGTTTAACCCCCACCTCGTCACCGATCTTTTTTTGCATGTAGGAAAGGAAACCACTGGCGAGAAACGCAGTTAACTGGTCACTTTTTATTATTTCCCTGATGTTCAATTCTTTATCCGGCTTTTGGCCAGCTGCCTCCATTTTGAGGTTTTGCAGGCGGTTTAGATCTAACTCAACAGCCACCACATCCGGCCTGGTTTCAAGAATAGTTTCTCTTACTTCCTTTACACTTTCATCAGAAACGTGTGCTGTGCCTATAATCTTGAGTGATGGTTCTTTGGCTGGTTCGGGTTCTGTGTAATCTTTATTACCTGATCCTGGTTTCGTGTAATTTTTGTTACCAGATTCAAATTTTATATAATCTTTTTCACCCGATTCAGGTTCCTTGTGATCTTTTTTATCCGATTCAAATTCCATACGATCATTTTTAAATTTTTGTTATGGTTCCATCTTTGTAGATGGGAACTGTCTTATATATATTTCTCTTGAGTGAAAATTGGATGTCCTTTTCCAGTCCTAAAGCACGGAGGCGGAGGGCAGAGCTGGAGTTTAACACGGCATCATCCACTTTTTCCGGGTCAGTAGATGCCATCACGGCTGCTAAAGCTTCTTCAGCCAGTTCATGGTCCTGTAAATTGGTGATTATTTCTCCAGCTGATAAAAAATCTTCTATGGCAAATTTTCCATTTACTCCGGCCATCACCACTTCTATATGGTTTTTTGCAAGCTTTAATGCTTTAGATGCTACTGCTTGGGCGTTTAAATATGAGCCTATGAGTATGGTGGAAGCAGATATGTCCTCCAGTATCCGGGTCCCATTGGACGTGGTGAGGACTAAAACATCTCCCTGGAAATTCCTTATATCCACAGGAGAATTGCCCACATCAAATCCTTCTATCTTCGCCCCTTCTCTTTCACCGGCTAGGACCGCTTCCTGTTTTTTTGCTTGGGTCACTGCTTCATCGATTCCCCTGACCGGGATAATTGTTTTGAAACTCTCGAGTGCGGTGGTTATGGTTGCGCTGGCTCGAAGTGCATCTACCATAATTGCTACATCTTCAGAATAGGACCTATCTAAACTTAGGGAAACTCTCATAAAAGGCACCAAAATAAAATAGAATTAAAAAAAAAATAAAAACTTTAATTTCCTGTACTTGGATACTGGTTAATTTGATGAAAATTCGATAGATACTGCTAAACTGTTATATAATTCCTACACTTTCTCAGCGAAAGCAAATCTCCTTCTTACAGAGGTTATCCTTACTTTTACCTCGTCACCTACTTTTGTATCAGGCACAAATACAACAAAACCTTCAATTCGGGTTATGCCGTCGCCTTCTTTACCTACATCTTCAATTTTTACTTCGTATTCTTCTCCTTCCTGTATAGGAGCAGTCTTCGGACCTTCATCTGTTCTAAACAATTCATTCACATCCTTAGACCAACATAAAGCGGTCTTGTATTACTTTTTTGTTAAACAAAATATATAAGTCTTTGGTGAAAATCGCAATTCCCGGGAAAAAATTTTATCTCAGTCGGTTTTTTGCATCTATTGGATTTAAAGTAGAAAATAATATTTACCATAAATAAATTTTAGCAAACCAGTATTGGTGGTTAATTTATTAAATTTATTAGGCATATAATAAATATTACAAATGATAAACATAAAGGATTAATCCCGGTAGATATGATGAAAATCGCCACCACACCCATGTGTCAGGAAATATTACGACTTGCAGGGGTTTCCGAGTTCCAAATTATTAAGGACGGAGTCTATAGGGATGTGGATGTAGCAGTGGTTCTATCCGAGACGAAAACTCATGATGATACCTCCACTGAATTTATTAAATTGAAATTAAACACCTTTAAACAAATAAAAGAAAGTATAAAATTAATATCGAATAGATTGGGTACAGAGCAACTCAAAGAAGATTTAGATAAAGAGTTATCAAACCAAAAAAGGAAAAAAAACAGTAAAATAAAAGTTAAAGCCTACTCCCACTTTTTAAGGGAGATAGCAGAAGACATGGGATTTACCATAGTTACCGATGATTCTTATGATTACTTAATTTACCCCGACTACTTAAAGAAAGAATTGAGAAAAGAATTACAAGAAGCCGGTGAAAGGGCAGTTAAATTACCATCGCACAAAAACGCCCCGTTAAACCCGGTTAATAGAGCCGAAATGAGATATCAAATTCTGGAGAATAATATATGTACGAAATTTATTCGTTAAGAAGTAATCTTCAGATCTTTTAAGTTCATGTAACCTCTTTTAATATGTTTGGTCATTTTTCTTCAACGAATACGCTCAGAAAAAACAAGTGTATCTGCGGCTGAAGACAAACTTAAATTGCCGCTATATACTCATAACGCCGGAA
>Ga0334887_1000633_pt1 | contig 54536 bp, 54 predicted proteins | sample GraSluR1_MG_10_FD_207217 | JGI IMG/M metagenome (GOLD analysis project Ga0334887, IMG submission 207217) | Sludge microbial communities from methane-producing bioreactor in Wageningen University, Netherlands - Granular Sludge_18_07-R1 | ecosystem: Engineered > Bioreactor > Anaerobic >...
GTCATGGCTTTCTAGTTGTTTTGTGGTTATTATAATTATAAACCATGACATAGGAAAACGAGCATCTCCAACTGCGGAATGCCCGTTTTTTTTGTGTTCTGAAGCTAGTTTTTGCCCAGCCTCTTTTTTGAAAAATACAAGTCTGCATAAACTTTATGAGTTCTTAGCTGAGTTGCTAGAGACAGTTAAATTTTTAAATAAACTTTGCTGTTGATAAAATAATCAGACTGCTAGCACACTGAAAACTTGTCTCAGACTATCAAGGTAAATTGTGAGAAAATGAAGAAGGGTGAATCTTTTAAGCCAAGACAAAAATAATGGTAATTTCAATTAAAATACTTGCATCTTAAATATTATTACTGTATAATAGTTTCTTGTGAGTGCACCTCACTTACTCGTGGCGAGGGTCACGGGTCATTAGACCAAAAGGAGGAAAATATCAATGGCTAAATACGAAATTCTTTATATCATTCGTCCAAACATTGAAGAAGAAGCTAAAAACGCTTTGGTAGCACGCTTTGACTCTATCTTGACTGACAACGGTGCAACTGTTGTTGAATCAAAAGATTGGGAAAAACGTCGTCTTGCATACGAAATCAACGATTTCCGTGAAGGACTTTACCACATCGTTAACGTTGAAGCAAATGATGATGCAGCTCTTAGCGAGTTTGACCGTCTTTCAAAAATCAACGGTGACATTCTTCGTCACATGATCGTTAAAGTAGACGCTTAAGAAGGTAGTTTATGATTAATAATGTAGTACTTGTCGGTCGTATGACCCGCGATGCAGAACTTCGTTACACACCATCTAATCAAGCAGTTGCAACCTTTACACTAGCTGTAAATCGTAACTTCAAGAATCAGTCTGGTGAACGTGAAGCTGACTTTATCAACTGTGTTATTTGGCGCCAACAAGCTGAAAACTTGGCAAATTGGGCTAAAAAAGGAACACTTGTTGGAATTACAGGTCGTATTCAGACTCGTAATTATGAAAACCAACAGGGTCAACGTGTATATGTAACAGAAGTGATTGCAGATAGCTTCCAAGTTTTGGAAAGTCGTGCTACACGTGAAGGACAATCTGGTGGTTCTTACAATGCTGGTGGATTTAACAACAATTCATTTGGCGGTGGGGCATCAACTGGTGGTGGTTTCTCATCACAGCCTTCACAACAAACACCAAACTTTGGTAGAGATGAAAGCCCATTTGGCAATTCGAACCCAATGGACATCTCAGATGACGATCTTCCATTTTAATGGACTAAACGAATTAAATATATAAAGGAGAAAACACATGGCTCAACAACGTCGTGGCGGATTCAAACGCCGTAAAAAAGTTGATTACATCGCAGCTAACAAAATTGAATATGTTGATTACAAAGATACTGAGCTTCTTAGCCGTTTCGTTTCAGAACGTGGTAAAATTCTTCCACGTCGCGTAACTGGAACTTCAGCTAAAAACCAACGTAAAGTAACAACAGCTATCAAACGTGCTCGCGTTATGGCTCTTATGCCATTCGTTAACGAAGACTAATTCGTTACGAACTTAATCGTGAATTAATCAAGTGATTCCTTAGGGAGTCGCTTTTTTTGTTTCACTTCTTTTAAAGGTAAGAAAATGTACTATTTGTATGGATAAAAAAAGACCGAAGAGAATATCGTGTGAGATAAATTCTTCAGTCTGTAGAGTTTGTTATTGTTGTACTTGAGGAGTCATAGCGTTAAGAATGTTATATTTCTTTTGTAGGTAATAGCGTAATCCGAAAGATGCAGCCGCAATGATAAGCATCACTAAAGCAGGGAGTTGTGGATTTAAGTAACTTGGAAGAAGGCTAGCAGCGGTATAAAAGAGAATCCATGCTAGCATAACTAGAGTCAATATACCAAAGACTTTATACCAGCGAGGACGTTGACTCTTTTCTTTACCCATATGACGATAAATCATTAGGTAGCTAGCATACATTGCCCCACCTCCAGCGAAGCTAAGTGCAAGGATTGATGTAATTCCTGAAACATTTGCTTTTGAATTGAAGAAGGTCATGATAGCTTGAAGTAGTGTGACAACAGCTAAGAAGAGGAGAGAAGTATCAAGCCACATTAACCAAGGGTTTGTGTTTTTTTCTTCCTGTGTTTTTTTATCATCTTGTCCTTCTTTAGGTGTAAATGCACTAGCCCAAACAGTTGGTGCTCCAAGTAAAGTTCTTGCTGGGATACCTTTTTTTTGTGCTTCAAGAATAGAGGGAATAACATCTTGAAGAATAGTCTTAATTTCAGCGTCTGTTTTACCATCCTGAATCAATTGGTTTGTAGCGATGTGAATAAATTCTTGGTTCTTTTTAGTGAGGTTTTGTAAATCCATGAGATTCTCCTATATTGAATAAATAAGTTGTAACGGATTGAATGAAAAAATGTTCAGAAACTTTTTGCTAAGATACTGTGACTTGGTCATTTTCTTAATAATTTCAAGGGTTAAAATGAGTCTTATCTCGAATTAGAACCATCGTTTTCTAATAAAGTAAATGACGACAATAGTACTTAAGATAGCGGCTATGAATACAATATACCAAAAAGAATGTTCTAAGCCATTTAAAGGAAGCCAGTTATTTTGGAAGTTCATTCCATAGGCTGAGAAAATGACGGTTGGAATATCTAGGGCCATAGTCATCAGAGCTAAAGTTTTCATAATGGTATTCTGATTATTTCCGATGATGGCTGCTGAAGTTTCGGTCATGGCATTAAGGACATTTTCGTAAATGTCAGCCATTTCGATGGCCTGTTGTGTTTCAATCAGGGTATCTTCAAGCAAATCCTCATCTTCGATGTATTTTTTCAAAGAGCTGGTACTTGATGAAAGTTTCTTAACGATTCGTTCATTAAGTTTGAGAGAAGCTTTTAGGTAGACAATAGATTTTTCCAATTCCATCATGTCAATCAGTTGTTCGTTTCTGGTTGCATTTTCAAGTTGAGCTTCAATTCGATCACTTTGTCGGTCAATAGTACGTAGAGCGGTTAGGTACAGCTCTGCATTTCGATAGAGAAGTTGAAATACAAAGCGTGTCTTCATAAAAGTATAAAAGTTCTTAATGCGACGATTGTAGAAATGATCAAAGAGTGTTAATTCTTGTAAACACGTCGTGATAACTGCATTTTCAGTAACAATAATTCCTAAAGGAATCGTCATGTAGTAACTTTTGTTATTACGTTCTTCATAGGTTGGAACGTCAACGATAATCAGAGTGTAATCATCTTCAATTGTTATACGAGATGTTTCTTCAACGTCGAGTGGGGCACGTAAATCGGTAATATCGATATTGAATTTTTCTGCAAGTTTAACAGATTCTTCCTGGGAAGGGTTTACCAGATTGATCCAAGCGCCAGGCTCGAATGTCTCAATTTCTTTGAATTCTAATGCCGTTGATAGAAACATTTGTTTCATAGCAAACCCTCCTTCTGATAACTATTGTTTTAAAAATAGCAGAGCTAAAAAGTGACATTTGCTCAGCAATTTTACATACTTACCTATTATACTATAAATCTCAGACTTTGGGGACAAGTAAGCGTAGAAAATTTGTTATAATAAAGGGAAGAAAAGAGGTCTAGGATGGTAGTTTTTTATAAAAAAGTGAAGATTAGACAAAGTCGTTTGGTAGAATAAGAATCACTATCTTATTTACTACGAAAAGGAGTTGAATTAGACCTGAATACATGTGAGAAGAAAAAATGTTCGGGTTGTCAAGTCACCACCCTTCTCTTTAAAACTAGAAAGGATTAGAACACGGGCTAAAAACCTAGCAAAAAAGATAGATTTCCTTGAGTCTCTAGGACTCTGCGTCAATCTCCTATTTTTGTACGGTTTTCTTAACGCCCTTTGTATCATAGAAAGGAAATGAACCCGCCCTAAGGACTGTGCAAAAAAGATACGTGATTGTTTCAGCTTTAGCTGATCTACAAGCACGGATGCCTTTAGGTATGAATCTTCCTTAGAACATTCCCCTCTTTAAAACTAGAAAGGATTAGAACACGGGCTAAAAACCTAGCAAAAAAGATAGATTTCCTTGAGTCTCTAGGACTCTGCGTCAATCTCCTATTTTTGTACGGTTTTCTTAACGCCCTTTGTATCATATATTATGCAAGATAAGTTAGTTATTCATGGGGCGCGTGCCCATAATTTGAAAAATATTGATGTGGAGATTCCTCGTGATAAGTTGGTTGTTGTGACTGGTTTGTCTGGTTCTGGGAAGTCTTCTTTGGCTTTTGACACGATTTACGCAGAGGGGCAAAGGCGTTATGTTGAGAGTTTGTCGGCCTATGCTCGTATGTTTTTGGGAAATATGGAAAAGCCTGATGTGGATTCTATTGATGGTCTCAGCCCTGCTATTTCCATAGACCAAAAAACCACTAGCAAGAATCCTCGCTCTACCGTGGGGACAACAACGGAAATCAATGATTACCTGCGTCTGCTCTATGCTCGTGTGGGGACGCCATATTGTATTAATGGCCATGGGGCTATCACGGCGTCTTCTGTTGAGCAGATTGTTGATCAAGTGCTGGACTTACCAGAGAGAACCCGCATGCAGATTTTGGCGCCAATTGTTCGTCGTAAGAAGGGGCAGCACAAGACTATTTTTGATAAGGTGCAAAAGGATGGTTATGTTCGGGTGCGCGTGGATGGGGACATCTATGATGTGTCCGAAGTTCCCGAACTTTCTAAGACCAAGATGCACAATATCGAGATTGTGGTTGACCGTCTGATTAATAAGGAGGGGATTCGTTCTCGTCTCTTTGATTCGGTGGAAGCTGCTTTGCGTCTTGGGGATGGTTATGTCATCATCGACACCATGGATGGCAATGAATTGCTCTTTTCAGAACACTATTCTTGTCCAGAATGTGGCTTTACGGTTCCAGAACTGGAGCCTCGTCTCTTTTCTTTCAATGCGCCTTTTGGGTCTTGTTCAACCTGTGATGGCTTGGGCAACAAATTGGAAGTTGATATGGATTTGGTCATTCCTGACAAGACTAAAACACTTCGTGAAGGTGCGCTTGCTCCATGGAATCCTATTTCATCCAACTATTATCCTGCCATGCTTGAGCAGGCCATGACTGAATTTGGGGTGGACTTAGACACACCTTTCGAAAACTTGACGGAAGAAGAGCAGAATCTGGTTCTTTATGGTTCTGGCGACCGCGAGTTCCACTTCCACTATGTCAATGATTTTGGCGGTGAGCGCAACATTGATATTCCCTTTGAAGGGGTGGCTACCAACGTCGATCGCCGTTACCACGAGACTAACAGTGACTTTACCCGTAATGTTATGCGAGGTTACATGAATGAGTTGCCTTGTCCAACCTGCCACGGCTATCGCCTCAATGACCAGGCACTTTGCGTACGTGTGGGTGGCGAGCAAGGCATGAACATCGGACAGATTTCTGACCTGTCCATCGCTGACCACTTAGAATTGCTCAATCAGATTGAACTCACCGACAATGCAAAAACGATTGCAACACCAATCCTCAAGGAAATCAAGGATCGTTTGACCTTCCTTAATAACGTTGGTCTAAATTACCTGACTCTATCTCGCTCTGCCGGCACCCTTTCAGGTGGTGAGAGCCAGCGTATTCGCCTGGCAACCCAGATTGGATCTAACTTGTCTGGTGTCCTCTACATCTTGGATGAACCTTCTATTGGATTGCACCAGCGTGACAATGATCGTCTGATTGCCAGCCTTAAGAAGATGCGCGATTTGGGTAATACCCTCATTGTTGTTGAGCACGATGAAGATACCATGATGCAGGCCGACTGGCTCATTGATGTGGGACCGGGAGCTGGCCAATTTGGTGGAGAAATTGTTGCCTCAGGAACACCTGCTCAGGTGGCTAAGAATAAGAAATCCATCACAGGACAGTACTTGTCTGGAAAAAAATCTATCCCTGTTCCAATTGAACGTCGCACAGGCAATGGGCGTTTTCTAGAAATCAAGGGGGCCTCTGAAAATAATCTCCGAAACCTAGATGTTAAATTCCCACTTGGTAAGTTTATCGCTGTCACAGGTGTTTCTGGCTCTGGTAAATCAACTCTTATCAATAGCATTCTGAAAAAGGCTGTCGCTCAAAAACTTAACCGCAATTCAGCTAAACCTGGTAAACACAAAGCCTTACTGGGTATTGAACATATTGACCGCCTGATTGATATTGACCAAAGTCCAATTGGACGCACGCCACGATCAAATCCTGCAACCTATACAGGAGTCTTTGATGACATTCGTGACCTTTTTGCTCAGACTAATGAGGCTAAAATTCGCGGCTATAAGAAGGGACGTTTCTCTTTCAATGTCAAAGGGGGGCGTTGTGAAGCCTGCTCAGGTGATGGTATCATCAAAATTGAAATGCACTTCCTACCAGATGTCTATGTCCCTTGTGAAGTCTGCCATGGAACTCGCTATAATTCAGAGACCTTAGAAGTTCATTATAAGGAAAAGAACATTGCAGAGATTCTTGATATGACGGTTAACGATGCCGTAGACTTCTTTGCACCCATTCCCAAGATTGCCCGCAAAATGCAGACCATCAAGGATGTTGGTCTTGGCTATGTGACCCTAGGTCAGCCAGCTACCACGCTTTCTGGTGGTGAAGCTCAGCGTATGAAACTGGCTTCTGAACTTCATAAGCGCTCAACTGGTAAGAGTCTCTATATTCTGGATGAACCGACAACAGGACTCCATACAGATGACATTGCTCGTCTTCTCAAAGTCTTAGAACGATTTGTAGAAGATGGTAATACTGTTCTGGTTATTGAACATAACCTTGATGTTATCAAAACTGCGGACCACATTATTGACCTTGGTCCAGAAGGCGGTATTGGTGGTGGAACCATCGTTGCCTTCGGAACGCCAGAAGAAGTAGCAGCCAACCCAGCTAGCTTTACTGGTTACTATTTGAAAGGAAAATTGAAGTAAGCAAAAATCAATCAAGTTAATGTGACTTCATCAGTCTATTAATCTAAATTCGTATTACCTAAGGATTAAACGGCAGAAATGCCGTTTTTCTTTACCTTATTTTATAGAATTAGGGCCAATTTCATGATAAAATAGTAGAAATCACTCAAGAAAAAGGAAGAGACATGAAAGAACGATTAGCAAGATTGAAGGCTAGAATTTCTCAATCTCCAGTTGATGGTATTTTAGTGACAAATCTTAAAAATATTTACTATTTAACTGGTTTTTCTGGGACTAATGCGACCATTTTTATAAGTGATAAGCATCAGATTTTCGTGACGGATGCGCGTTACTCACTCATTGCCAAGGATGTAGTCAAGGATTTTGATATTGTGGAATCTCGAGACGCGCTGACTGAGATTGCCAAGATGCTTGCTGCTGATGGCATCAAGTCCATTGGTTTTGATAATCAGGTTACCTATGCCTTTTACCAGCAGTTATCAACTGCTTTTGAAGGTTATGATTTGTTGGCTCAGTCTAATGTCATTGAAGAGCTGCGCATGATTAAGGATGCTAGCGAAATCGCTACTATTCGTCAAGCCTGTGCCATTTCTGATAAGGCATTTATGGATGTCTTGGAATTCATCAAACCAGGTCAGACTAGTGAATTAGATGTGGCTAATTTTCTTGATTTTCGTATGCGTCATTATGGGGCTACTGGGGTTTCTTTTGAAACCATTGCTGCCTCTGGTTACCGCTCTGCTATGCCCCACGGGGTGGCAAGTAGCAAGATTATCCAAAGTGGTGAGAGTTTGACGCTGGATTTTGGTTGCTACTACAATCATTACGTCAGCGACATGACTAGGACCGTTCATATTGGACATGTGACCGACCAGGAGCGAGAAATTTATGATATTGTGTTGCGCGCTAATCAGGCTCTGATTGATGCCCTTAAGCCTGGTATGACCTATCGTGACTATGACAAGGTGGCGCGTGATGTTATCGTGGAAGCGGGTTATGGTGACCACTTTACTCATGGTATCGGCCACGGTATCGGCTTGGATATCCATGAAATTCCCTTCTTTGGTAATGTGTAGGGAGAGATACAAACTGGTATGACCATCACGGATGAGCCTGGTATTTATTTGGATGGGAAATATGGCTTGCGCATCGAAGATGATTTGTTGGTTACTGAAAATGGCTGTGAAGTTCTAACACTTGCACCTAAAGAATTAATCGTTTTGAAGTAAGGAAGAAATGGTGACTATGAAAGAATGGACTAAAAAAGAGAAGATTTATACGATTATCGCCCTTGTTATTTTAGCGACATTTTTAGGACTAATTATTGCGGATTTGCTGCAAGGCCCCAAATCCTATTTTGTTCTTCAAATTTCCTCACTCCTCTATTTTTCGCTTATGGAAAAGCAACTGCCCTTTAAACTTTATCAAGTAAGAATGGTTTATGGATTTGGGATTGCTTTGACTGGTTTGGTTTATTTTTCTAATAACTATTCAGGTCTATTTATACTATTCAGTGCCATAATTGTTATTTTGGCGGGACTTTCTTACGCTTATTTCAATTGGTGCCAAGGTCATGGCAAACAGAAAGAGGTTAACTAATGCTGGAAAAAGGAGGACATAAGATGCCAAATCGTTTATCATGGGAAGATTATTTCATGGCCAATGCGGAGCTCATTTCCAAGCGTTCTACTTGTGATCGAGCTTTTGTTGGAGCAGTATTGGTCAAAGATAAGCGCATCATTGCTACAGGTTATAATGGTGGTGTTTCAGAAGCAGATAATTGTGATGATGCTGGCCACTACATGGAAGATGGACACTGTATCCGAACGGTCCATGCTGAAATGAATGCCCTTATTCAGTGTGCTAAGGAAGGCATTTCTACAAAAAATACGGAAATTTATGTAACACATTTTCCCTGCATCAATTGTACTAAAGCCCTTTTGCAAGCGGGAATCAAAAAAATCACCTATAAAGCCAACTACCGACCGCATCCATTTGCGATTGAGCTCATGGAACAAAAGGGAGTTGAATACATTCAACATGACGTGCCAGAAGTCAAACTTGGCATGGATTAAATAACGTTACAAACAGACCTTGTAAAAAGGCTGTTTTTTTTCTAAATTTTCCATTAAATCTAAGCAAAATCAATGAAATAGGAGTATAATAAAATCATAAATGGAAGCGCTTGCTTTATTTGGGTTATCAAATTGTAGAGCTTGAAATCATATAAAGAAAGTTGCATCCGAATCAAAGAAAAATGAGAAAAGAGGTAGATTTATGGGACTCATTAAAGCAGGAGCTGGATCCGTAGGCGGTGTACTTGCTGATCAGTGGAAGGAATTCTTCTATTGTGATGCCCTTGATAAGACTGTTTTGATGGTAAAGGGTGAAAAGCGAGTTTCTGGACGGTCATCCAACACAAAGGGAAGCGACAATATTATTTCTAATGGTTCTGGTATAGCAGTCGCTGATGGTCAATGTATGTTGATTGTTGATCAAGGTAAAATTGTTGAAGTCTGTGCTGAACCAGGTGAGTTCACCTATGATACTTCAACAGAGCCAAGTATTTTTACTGGAAAACTGAGTGAAGGTATTCGTGAGACTTTCAAGACTATCGGCAAGCGATTTACATATGGCGGAGATACTGGCAAAGACCAGAGAGTTTATTATATCAACACCAAAGAACTGATTGACAATAAATTTGGTTCTCCAAGCCCAATTCCTTTCCGAATTGTTGATAGGAATATTGGACTAGATATTGATGCTGCAATTCGATGTTCAGGTATTTATTCTTACAGAATTACTAATCCACTTTTGTTCTATACTAACGTTTGTTCAAATGTGGAAAAAGAATATCTTCGTGAAGAGCTAGACAAGCAACTTAAAACTGAATTTATTAGTGCCTTGCAGCCAGCCTTAGCTAAAATTTCTGAAATGGAAGTTAGACCGAGTGCACTTCCAGCACACACTGAAGAATTATCATCTGCTATGAATGCTGCATTGACACAAAAGTGGTCAGATTTACGTGGTATCTCTGTTGTTTCAATCGCCTTAAATCCGATTATTTTGGCAGAGGAATATGAAGAAATCATCAGAAGAGCACAAAGTGAATCTATTTACCGTAGTAGTTCAATGCGTGCGGCAGCTATGACTGGTGCAACAGCAGATGCTATGCGTTCAGCTGCTGAAAATCCAGGAGGTGCCTTCATGGGATACATGGGTATGGGAATGGTTCAACAACAAGCAGGTGGGATGCAGGGAGTCTTTGATGCTGCAGATAGAGAAGAAGCGGCTCGTATGGCTCAGACCCAACAAACTCAGCAAGCCCAAACACAAGCTGCGGATGCTTGGAACTGTTCTTGTGGAGCTGTTGCTACTGGGAAATTCTGTCCAAACTGTGGATCTCCAAAACCTCAGGCCAACGGTTGGGTGTGTGCAGACTGTCAAACAAATAACACGGGTAATTTCTGTCAAAATTGTGGAAAACCAAAACCAGCTGCAAATCAAGTTAAACATTGTAGCAATTGTGGCTGGCAGGTACCAGATCCAAGTCAAGCACCTAAGTTCTGCCCTGAGTGCGGAACTCCTTTCTAAAAACTGAAGTTTGATTGAAAGATTCTAGATAGGGAGGGGTGACTTAGATGGCAGACAGTTTTGAATACAAATGTCCTTCTTGCGGTGGCGCAATTGCCTTTGATTCCAAGCTTCAGAAAATGAAGTGTCCATATTGTGATGCTGAGTTTGAAATGGATTCCCTCAAGCATATGGACGAACACTTGGAAGAACTACCGGCTTCAAAAGATTTGAGCTGGGAAAAAACTTCAGGAAGTGACTGGCAGGAAGGTGAAGAAGACCAATTAAAAGTTTATATTTGCCAGTCTTGTGCAGGTGAAATCATTGCTGATGAAACAACCGCAGCGACAGCCTGCCCATATTGTGATAACCCAGTCGTTCTTAAGGAAAGACTTGCAGGGGATTTAAAACCAGACTTTGTCCTTCCTTTTAAACTTGATAAAAAAGCAGCAAAAGAAGCGCTTAATAAACATCTTTTGGGCAAACGCCTATTGCCAAAAGTATTTAAGGATCAAAACCACATTGACGAAGTTAAAGGCGTCTATGTACCATTTTGGGTCTTTGATACAGATGTTAATGCGGATGCTCGATATAAGGCGACAATTGTAAGACATTGGACAGATCGTGACTATGAATATACTGAAACAAGTTACTATTCAATTTTGAGAGCCGGGAAACTCAGTTTTGAACATGTTCCGGCAGATGCTTCTAGCAAATTGGATGATCAGTTAATGGAGTCCATAGAGCCTTTTGATTTTAGTGAAGCTGTTGACTTTCAAACGGCTTACTTAGCTGGCTACATGGCCGACCGTTATGATATGTCTTCTGATGATAGCCTCAAGCATGCTAACCAGCGTGCGCAAAAAAGCACCATCGATACCCTAACCAGTACGGTACAAGGGTATGCAACAGTTGTTCCAGAGTCTACGAGTGTACGTTTTGAAAATAGCAGAGCTACTTATGTGCTTTATCCTGTTTGGCTCTTAAATACAACATGGAATAATAAAAAGTATATTTTTGCAATGAACGGCCAAACCGGTAAGTTCGTTGGCGACCTTCCATTAGATAAACAAGCCTATTGGCGCTACTTTGCTATCATAGCAGTGCTGGTTTCAGTAATCACCTATGGTCTAGCTTGGCTAGTCAATGCATTATGAGAGGGAGGATAAGAAAATGATGAAAAAAATAATATCACTAGTTTTTACCATCTTTCTTAGTTTCTTCCTGATTAGTCCGGCTTTCGCTGATGAAGAAGTGAACTATATTCGTGATGATGTGGGTTTCATTACAACTGAAGAAGATCAAAAACTTGAAGAACAAGCTGCAGCAATAGCTAAGGAATTTGATTTCCAACCCTATTTTCTAGTTACTGAGTTTGTGGAGGAAGAATTAGAGTATTACGCTGACAGAATTTACCAAACTAATGCAGGTGATGTTGATGGTGTTATCTTAGTCTTAGATAATCTGGATAAAGTCTGGCATATTACATATGGCGGTAAAGGAAAAGAGCGACTCAGTGATGATAGTGAAACCTTATTATGGGGGGCATTTAACAGCGAAGATACTTGGTATGGAGCTATTAGTAACTATCTCACCGCTATCAGATCTCAATTTCAGCCACAACTTCGTTTAGTAGATGAAGCGGACTTGCTCTCATCAGATGAAGAAAAAACACTTCTTGCTAAGTTAGATGAAATTAGTGAACGTCAAAAATGTGACGTAGCAGTACTTACTGTTGATGGACTAGGTGGTAAAACGCCAGAGGCTTTTACAGATGACTATTTTGATTATAATGGTTATGGGCAAGGTGATAATCATGATGGGCTTCTATTGATGGTGAGTATGGAGGAACGTGATTGGCATATTACAACGACCGGCTATGCTATAGAAGCATTCACAGATAAGGGTATAGAGTATCTCTCTAAAAAGTTCTTATCTGATTTAAGTAAAGGAAATTATGCTGAAGCGTTTACCATTTTTGCAGATCAAAGTGATGCCTTTATTACTCAAGCTCGCACTGGAGAACCTTTTGATGTAGGAAATCTTCCTAAAGAACCTTTAAGTTGGATTTGGTTGCCTATTTCCGCAGGTTTGGGTGTTGTTGTAGCTTTTATTTCCGTATCTGCAATGTCTAGTAAATTAAAAACTGTTAGACATGAGTCTGCTGCAAGTCATTATATCAAGAAGGATAGTCTCGAATTGACAAGAACAAGAGACTCCTTCCTTTACAGAAATGTTAACAGACGCTTGAAACCAAAACCAAGCAGTTCAAGTGGTGGTGGCAGCAGCAGTCACAGTTCTTCTTCAGGACGAAGTCATGGTGGCGGTGGGGGTAAATTCTAAAAATCTCCAATAATAATGATGTCTTTCCAAAACTATTTTTGTAGTTTTCCTAATCCTAGAAAGCGAGAGCTGTTAATGCAACTTTCGCTTTTTATTTTTGATCTTTTGACTGGTTTTAGAGAAAATGACGTTCAATTTTTAGAAAACAAGTGATGTAAGCTCTGCCATTTTCCAAAAGCCTTACAAAACATTTGAGACATCAAGGATTTTATGTTAGAATGAAGTGATAAATATTTTATAAGAGGTAATTTACGAATGATTGAAGCAAGTAAGCTTAAAGCAGGTATGACTTTTGAAACAGCAGACGGAAAATTGATTCGCGTTCTCGAAGCTAGCCACCACAAACCAGGTAAAGGGAACACAATCATGCGTATGAAATTGCGTGACGTTCGTACTGGTTCTACATTTGATACTAGCTACCGTCCAGAGGAAAAATTTGAACAAGCTATCATTGAGACTGTACCAGCTCAATACCTTTACCAAATGGATGACACTGCATATTTCATGAATACTGAAACTTATGATCAATATGAAATTCCAGTTGCAAATGTTGAAAATGAATTGCTTTACATCCTTGAAAATGCTGATGTAAAAATTCAATTCTACGGGACAGAAGTTATTGGTGTTCAAGTTCCAACAACTGTTGAATTAACAGTAACTGAAACTCAACCATCAATCAAAGGTGCTACAGTTACAGGTTCAGGTAAACCAGCTACTCTTGAAACAGGTCTTGTTGTAAACGTCCCAGATTTCATCGAAGCAGGACAAAAATTGATTATCAACACAGCTGAAGGTACATACGTATCACGTGCCTAAGCTCAGCGATTTCTAAGATAGAGAGGAAAGAGCTATGACAACTGAAAATATCGGTGAAATCGTTATTTCACCACGTGTTCTTGAAGTAATCACGGGGATTGCGACTGCTAAAGTTGATGGTGTGCACTCTCTCCACAACAAAACAGTGGCTGATGGTTTGAGCAAAACTACTCACGGAAAAGGTGTCTATCTTCAAACAGAAGAAGACGGAACAGTAAATGCTGACATTTATGTTCATCTTCAATATGGTGTAAACGTCCCAGCAGTATCAATTGCTATTCAACAGGCAGTAAAGGCAGCTGTCTATGAGATGGCTGAGGTTACGATTTCTGCAGTCAATATCCATGTTATGGGAATTGTTCCGGAAAAAACACCAAAACCTGAGTTGAAATCACTATTTGAAGAGGATTTCTTGGATGACTAATAAGGTGTTTGTTGATTCAAGAAGAGATTTACGTGAACGTGCCTTCCAAGCCTTATTTAGCCTTGAATTTGGAAGAGAAGCTGTAGAAGCTGCACGCTTTGCTTATGAGTATGATAAAAACCTTACTGATGACCAAGTTTTGGATGTTCCAATTTTCTTGCTCAACTTAGTGAATGGTGTGTGTTCACATCTTGAAGAACTAGACAGCATCATTGAGAGTAAATTGAAAACTGGATGGAGTCTATCACGTTTGACAATTACCGACAAAACCCTCTTACGTTTGGGTCTATTCGAGATTAAATTTTTTGAGGAAACACCAGGTCGTGTTGCAGTCAATGAAGTGATTGAAATGGCAAAAAAATACTCAGATGAAACTTCTGCTAAATTTATCAATGGTCTCTTGAGTCCATTTGTAACAGAAGAAGACTAAGTAATGAAACGATTGACGCTCTTTGAGTGGAATTTATTATTCCAATTCAAAGAGCGTTTTTTCATTGTTAAGGTAAACATTTAGAATTTTGAAATGATCAAGATTTTTTGACAAAATAAAAACAAGCACTGAACTTGCCGAAAAAGTCAATGCTTGTTTTTATTTTAAATACTTCCTCCAGGTAATAGAGAGATAGGTAGAATATAATCTTTGCTGGTTTTCTCACCTTTGATTTTTTTCAAAAGAACCTCAACCGTTAATCGTGCAATCTCTTGTATAGGTTGTCGAATAGTAGCAAGTTGAGGGAAGTAATCTTCTATGAATCGGGTACCGTCATAGCCAATAATTTTAAGGTCATCCGGAACATTTAAATCTAGACTCTTAGCAACTTTCATCGTTAGAATTGCAGTTAAATCATCAGAGGTAAAAATGCCGTCAGGTTTACGTGTGGCTAAGATAGATTTGATCTCCATTTCTCGACGAATAGCTGATAAGTTGTTAGGGAGTTTGATGATTTCAGACTGTTTATTGAGCTGAAATGAGAAACCAAGTTGACGTTGTCCAGTAGGTGAATCAGTATTGTCATTCCCAGTAATCATAATAATATTTTGACAGCCGTGTTTTTGTAAAGTCTTAGCTGCTAGCTTTCCACCTTCGAAATTATCCGAAGATACAATCGGAATATTTGGTGCAAGATTACGGTCAAAAGCAATAATCGGAGCTTCTACACGCTCATAATCATCGATACCAAGGTTATGACTAGATGAGACAATACCATCCACTTGATTAGCTTCAAGCATCTCAAGGTATTCTCTCTCTTTTACGGGGTCGTTTTCACTATTACATATGATAGCTTTGTAACCATGTTTGAATAGTTCAATTTCAAGGTGTTCAATAAGTTCTGAATAGAAAATGTTGCTAATATTTGGGAAAATCAAGCCAATAAGTTGAGCTGACTTTCCTTGAAGGCTTCTAGCAAGGTTATTAGGTTTATAGCCAAGAGTTTTCATGGCTTCTTTAACTTTAAGGATAGTCTTTTCAGATAAGTAGCCTTTATTGTTAATGACGCGAGAAACTGTAGTTGGGCTAACTCCAGCCAGTTCTGCAACATCAGTTAATTTTGCAACCATTAGTATTTTAATTCAAAGTATTTACCACTTGGTTTACCTGAGACAATTTGAATACCATCTTGACCTTCTTCAGGGAAGACACGGCTGGTAAAGACTTTTTCTCCTTTATTGATGAAAATTTCAACGATAGATTTATCGACGAAGATGTTAGCTGTCGTTTCGTCTTTATCAATGCTGCAATGACGACTAGTTCCAAAATCAGTAGCATATTGGACACCAGCTTTGCTACGATCAAGGGTAACAATTCCTTCTTTTGTATCAACTGTCAAACGAAGGCCTTTGCCTTTATCGTCTGCAAAAAGCAAGAGTTCTGATTTATCATTGGCAGGGAAGGTTACTTCTAACTCATAAGTATTAGATGTAGTTGATTTTTCAGAGAAGTTTTCTTCGCTATCACGAAGACTAGTGATGGCTTCTACAGGATACTGATAGAGTTTACCATCTTTAATTGTAAGTTCTTTTACAAGACTCATAGCTCCTTGGTAGTCATACTTGTCAGTTGGGTAGTCAACATCAGGAAGTCCAATCCAGCTCACGATAAGAGTGCGACCATCTGGAGCATTGAAACCTTGAGTTGCATAAGCTTCAAAACCATAATCAAGGTTCAAAATTTCAGAAGCACCAATAAGTTCTGCATTCTTTGTGTCAAACGTTTGACAGATTTTATAAGTATTTGGATAAATATTGTCGTAATCTAGTTCTGATTTATCCAAACCTTGAGGGCTGTATAGTAAAACAGGTTTATCATCTACAAAGACAAGGTTTGGACACTCGATCATGTACTCAGAACCAGTACCACCGAATTTCAAATCGCCAACAAATTCCCAATTTTCAACATTATTATCGACTGCTTTATATAATTTGATAAAACCTTTTTTATCAAGGCTTTGCGCCCCTACGATAGCAAAAAATTGACCTTTGTATTCAAAAATCTGTGGGTCACGGAAATGCTCCGTAACATCATTTGGTTGCTGGATTAGGACATTTTCAAATTTTTCAATTTTACCTTCTTTGTCCATCCAAGCACCAATTTGCAATGGATCACGTACCCAATTTTCATCACGAACATTTCCTGTGTAGAAAAGGAAGAGTTTTCCATCAATCTCATATGCTGAACCAGAATAAGCTCCGTGACTATCATGAGCGTGGTCTGGTAACAAGCGAACTGCAGTTTCTGTAAAATGCACTAGGTCTTCTGATTCAGTGTGTACCCATTGTTTCAGTCCGTGAGCAGCTCCAAAAGGCCAATTTTGATAGAAGAGAGTGTATTTTCCATTGAAAAATGAAAAACCATTAGGGTCATTTAAAAGTCCTGTTTTAGGTTCAATATGATAAGTAGCATGCCATGGAGATTTCTTGACATTATTGTTGATTTCTTGAATCTCTTGGCTTGTCCAATCGCTATAAGCACGGTATCGGACGTTTTGAGGCATATCCATAATTATTTTCTCCTTGTTAAATTCACCAAAGTGTAGTGATACTATAATAATAGTCAGATTGGCTATTACTCCTTATTATATATAGTAAACGTTTTCTGATGAAAAATCAACGATTTTACGCAAAAACGAAAAAAACCTGCAAAACGCTTGACATATTGATAAAAAGTGATAAAATAGAAAATGTAAAACGTGAAACGCTTTCAAAAAGAAGTTCACAAAAATTAAAAAAAGGAGTTTTTTGCAAATGGACAACACACAAATTGCAAAAGAAGTCATCAAGGCTATTGGTGGTCTTGAGAATGTCAGCAGTGTAGCACACTGCGCGACTCGTCTTCGTGTCATGGTAAAAGATGAAGCGAAAATTGACAAAGACACTGTAGAAAACATCGAAAAAGTTCAAGGTGCTTTCTTTAACTCAGGTCAATACCAAATCATCTTTGGAACTGGTACTGTTAACAAAATCTATGATGAGGTTGTGGCGCTTGGTATGCCAACTGCATCTAAAGATGAACAAAAAGCAGAAGCTGCTAAACAAGGTAATGCTTTCCAACGTGCAGTTCGTACATTCGGTGACGTTTTCGTCCCAATCATTCCTGCAATCGTAGCAACAGGTCTTTTCATGGGTCTCCGTGGACTCTTAGGAGCTTTGGGTATCGTACTCCCAGAAGATTTGAAAGTTTACTCAGAAATTTTAACTGATACTGCCTTTATCGCTCTTCCAGCCTTGGTTGTATGGTCAACGTTCCGTGTATTCGGTGGTAACCCAGTTATCGGTATTGTTCTTGGGATGATGCTTATTTCAGGCTCACTTCCAAATGCTTGGGCGGTAGCTTCTGGTGGTGATGTGACACCAAAAATCTTCTTTGGATTTATTCCGGTAGTTGGTTTGCAAGGTTCTGTATTGCCAGCTTTCATCATTGGTATTATTGGTGCGAAACTTGAAAAAGCTCTTCATAAAGTAGTTCCTGATGCACTTGACCTTTTGGTTACTCCATTTATGACACTCTTTGTAATGTCAATTCTTGGACTTTTCGCAATCGGGCCAGTCTTCCACGTTGTTGAAAACTACATCCTAATCGGTACTGAAGCTCTTCTAAACTTGCCATTTGGTCTTGCAGGTCTTATCATTGGTGGTCTTCACCAAGTTATCGTCGTGTCTGGTGTTCACCATATCTTCAACTTGCTTGAATCACAATTGGTTGCAAACACTGGTGCTGACCCATTCAACGCTATCATGACTGCTGCTATGACTGCACAAGGTGCAGCTACTGTTGCGGTTGGTGTTAAAACTAAAAACGTTAAATTGAAAGCTCTTGCTTTCCCAGCAGCTCTTTCTGCCTTCCTTGGTATTACTGAGCCAGCTATCTTTGGGGTTAACTTGCGTTTCCGTAAACCATTCTTCCTATCATTGGCAGCAGGTGCCTTTGGTGGTATGGTCGCTTCACTTCTTGGTCTTGCTGGTACTGGTTTTGGTATTACAATCATCCCTGGTACTCTTCTTTACCTCAATGGTCAACTTTTCCAATACCTCATCATGGTAGCAATCTCATTTGCAGCAGGTTTCACTCTTACTTACCTCTTTGGTTATGAAGATGAGGAAGGAGCAGCTCCTGCAAAAAAGCCTGAGGCTCCAGTTGCAAGCCCAGCTGAAGAAGCTTCAGCTCCTGCAACAAAAGAAGAAACACTTGTTAGCCCACTTGCTGGTGAAACTGTAGCTTTGACTTCAGTAAATGACCCAGTATTTGCTTCAGAGGCTATGGGTAAAGGTATCGCTGTTAAACCAAGTGGTAATACAGTTGTTTCACCAGTTGATGGCGTTGTTCAAATCGCATTTGAAACTGGTCATGCATACGGTCTTAAATCTGACAACGGTGCAGAAGTTCTTATCCACATTGGTATCGATACGGTCTCAATGGATGGTAAAGGCTTTACACAAAAAGTTAAAGCTGATCAACGTGTTAAAAAAGGTGATGTTCTTGGAACATTTGATAGCGCAGCTATCGCAGCGGCAGGTCTTGATGACACAACTATGGTTATCGTGACAAATACAGCTGACTATGCAGAAGTAACACCTCTTGCTTCAGGAACAGTTGTTGAAGGTGCTGACCTTATTTCAGTAAAATAATCACTGATTAAAGAGTGGAATTTTCCGCTCTTTTTTATTGTAAAAAACATGATAAGATAGCGGATTTAAAGGGTTTTTACCTTGATTTTTGAAGGAATTTTATCTATAATTAATATTAGATATTTAAAGATTAAAAGGGAGAAATTTAGATGACTAAACTCTATGGAAGTGTAGAAGCAGGCGGTACAAAATTTGTCTGTGCTGTTGGGGATGAAAATTTCCAAGTTGTTGAAAAAGTACAATTTCCAACGACTACCCCATATGAAACAATTGAAAAAACAGTTGCATTTTTTAAGCGCTATGAAGCTGATTTGGTTGGTGTAGCTATTGGATCATTTGGGCCAATCGATATTGATGAAAATTCAGAAACTTATGGTTATATTACTAAAACACCAAAACCAAACTGGTCAAATGTTGATTTGGTTGGGTTGATTGCTAAAGATTTCAAGGTACCATTTTACTTTACAACTGATGTTAATAGCTCTGCATTTGGTGAAGCTATGGTACGTAAAGGTGTCGATAGCTTAGTTTATTACACAATCGGTACAGGAATTGGTGCTGGGGCTATTCAGCGCGGTGAATTTATTGGTGGTACAGGACATACAGAAGCTGGTCATGTCTATGTTGCACCACACCCACATGATATTGCTCATGAATTTACTGGTGTTTGTCCTTTCCATAAAGGATGTTTGGAAGGGATGGCTGCTGGACCATCACTTGAAGCTCGTACAGGTATTCGTGGTGAGTTGATTGAAAAAAATTCTGATGTTTGGGATGTCCAAGCCTATTACATTGCTCAAGCGGCTGTACAAGCAACACTTCTTTACCGTCCGCAAGTGATTGTTTTCGGCGGAGGGGTTATGGCACAAGAACATATGTTACGACGAGTTCGTGATAAATTCGCTGCCTTGATGAATGGATACCTTCCAGTTCCAGATCTCAGTGATTACATCGTTACCCCAGCAATTGCTGAAAATGGTTCTGCTACTGTTGGAAATTTCGCACTTGCTAAAAAAGTTTCTGAACGATAAATCTAATTATATATTTTTCAAGTAGGCTAAAAGCCTACTTTTTAAGTTTAATATCAATAATTACTCTACTGGGCTTTGTTATGGTTTCAACTAAATATGAAAGAGCGATTTTTTGATTTATAAAATAATAAAATTTGGTTATTGGATGCAAAAGTTAGCAACAATTGGATTTTTTGAAATAGAAAATGATATAATAAGGCAATAATGCTATAAAAGAGGAATCAAAATGTCAGAACCGTTATTTTTGCAATCAGTAATGCATGAAAAAATTTGGGGTGGAACTAAACTTCGTGATGAATTTGGTTATGCTATTCCCAGTGAATCTACTGGTGAATACTGGGCAATTTCTGCACATCAGCATGGCGTGTCGACTATCAAAAATGGGCGATTTGAGGGGATGAAGCTAGATGGTCTTTATCAGGAAGAACCTGCTTTATTTGGTCATCCGACTGAGAAAGTTTTTCCTCTGCTTACTAAAATTTTAGATGCCAACGATTGGCTGAGCGTGCAAGTTCATCCTGATGATACTTACGCAATGGAGCATGAGGGTGAGTTAGGGAAAACTGAATGCTGGTATGTGATATCAGCCGAAGAAGGCTCAGAAATCATTTATGGCCATAATGCAAAAAGCAAAGAAGAATTGGAACAGATGATTCAATCTGAAGATTGGGAACATTTGCTGACACGAATTCCTGTAAAAGCTGGTGACTTTTTCTACGTACCAAGTGGCACCATGCATGCTATCGGAAAAGGGATTCTAATTTTAGAAACTCAACAATCAAGTGATACAACATATCGTGTTTATGATTTTGATCGAAAAGATGCTAATGGCTACAAACGTGATCTTCATCTCAAACAATCAATTGATGTGTTAACAATTGGTGAACCTGAAAATAGTGTTCCAGTTGGTCTTGGCCTAAAAAATATGACATCAACATTATTGGTATCGAATCACTTTTTTGCGGTTTACCATTGGAAATTTTCTGGGCCTGAATCGATGACCCAAACAGCTCCCTATTTGTTGTTAAGTGTCTTGGCTGGAAAAGGTCATCTAAAAGTCGATAATCGGATGTATTATCTGAAAAAGGGAGATCATTTGATTTTGCCGAATGATGTTAAAAACTGGGAAATTGATGGGCAGTTGGAAGTGATTGCAAGCCATCCAAATACATAGAAAAATGGGGTCGGAATTTTCTGACTCTTTCTTTTTTATATAAGACGTTTTCTTGAATGAGAGGCCATTTTATGTTAGAATGGGGTGATAAGACTATCGAAAGGAATAAGAATGGCAAATATTCTACGTACAGTCATTGAAAATGACAAAGGTGAATTAAGAAAATTAGAGAAACTTGCTAAGAAAGTTGAGGCTTACGCTGATGAAATGGCAGCTTTAACTGATGAAGAATTACAGGCAAAAACACCAGAATTTAAAGAACGTTATCAAAAAGGTGAAACACTGGATCAACTATTACCAGAGGCATTTGCAGTAGTCCGTGAGGCTTCAAAACGTGTCCTGGGACTATATCCTTACCATGTTCAAATTATGGGGGGAATTGTACTCCATAATGGTGACGTTCCAGAAATGCGTACAGGTGAAGGTAAAACTTTGACGGCGACTATGCCTGTTTATCTTAATGCCTTGGCAGGTGAAGGGGTCCACGTTATTACTGTTAATGAGTACCTTTCAACACGTGATGCGACTGAAATGGGTGAGGTTTACAGTTGGCTTGGTCTATCTGTAGGGATTAACTTGGCCGCCAAATCTCCATCAGAAAAACGCGAAGCTTATAACTGTGATATCACATATTCAACTAACTCAGAGGTTGGTTTTGACTACCTTCGTGATAATATGGTCGTTCGCGCAGAGGACATGGTTCAACGTCCATTGAACTTTGCATTGGTTGATGAGGTTGACTCAGTTCTTATTGATGAGGCCCGTACGCCATTGATCGTATCTGGTGCTGTAAGCTCAGAAACTAGTCAGTTGTATGTTCGTGCAGATATGTTTGTTAAAACACTTGAATCAACAGATTACATCATTGATGTACCGACTAAGACAATTGGTTTATCAGACTACGGTATCGACAAGGCTGAAGAATATTTCCACTTGGAAAATCTTTATGATCTTGAAAATGTTGCCCTTACTCACTATATTGATAATGCTTTGCGTGCCAACTTTATCATGCTTTTAGACATTGACTACGTTGTTTCTGAAGAGCAAGAAATCCTCATTGTCGACCAATTTACAGGTCGTACAATGCCAGGACGTCGCTTCTCAGATGGTCTTCACCAAGCTATTGAAGCTAAAGAAGGCGTTCGTATTCAAGAAGAGTCAAAAACGAGTGCGTCAATTACTTACCAAAACATGTTCCGCATGTATAAAAAATTGGCGGGTATGACGGGGACAGCAAAAACAGAGGAAGAAGAGTTTCGTGAAGTTTATAATATGCGAATCATCCCTATTCCAACAAACCGTCCTGTCATTCGTATTGACAATACTGACCTTCTTTATCCAACACTTGAGGCTAAATTTAGAGCAGTAATTGCAGATGTCAAGGAACGCTATGAAAAAGGTCAACCTGTACTTGTTGGTACAGTTGCTGTTGAAACATCTGATTTGATTTCTAAAAAACTAGTAGAAGCTGGTGTTCCTCATGAAGTGTTGAATGCTAAAAACCACTTCAAAGAAGCTCAAATCATTATGAACGCTGGACAACGCGGTGCTGTTACAATTGCAACCAATATGGCCGGACGTGGTACAGATATCAAGCTTGGTGAAGGTGTCCGTGAATTGGGGGGACTTTGTGTCATTGGTACGGAACGCCATGAAAGCCGTCGTATTGATAATCAGCTTCGTGGTCGTTCAGGGCGTCAAGGTGACCCAGGTGAATCACAATTCTATCTCTCTTTAGAAGATGATCTTATGCGTCGTTTCGGTTCTGATCGTATCAAAGTCTTTATGGAACGTTTGAGCGACGGGGAAGAAGATGTTGTGATTAAATCACGTATGTTAACTAAGCAGGTTGAAGGTGCTCAAAAACGTGTTGAAGGTAATAACTACGATACACGTAAGCAAGTCCTTCAATATGATGATGTTATGCGTGAACAACGTGAAATTATCTATGCAGAACGTCGTGATGTCATTACTGCCGATCGTGATCTTGGACCTGAAATCAAAGCAATGATCAAACGTACAATTGATCGCACAGTCGATGCACATAGCAGCAGCGAACATACAGAAGCTTTAGAAGCAATTTTAAACTTTGCTAAGACTAACTTGGTTGCAGAAGATTCAATTCAATTGTCAGACATTGAAGGTTTGAAATTTGATGAAATCAAAGACTATCTCTACGATCGTGCGCTCGCTGTTTACGATAATCAAATATCTAAATTACGTGATGAACAAGCAGTAAGAGAATTCCAAAAAGTACTGATTTTGATGGTTGTGGACAACAAGTGGACTGACCACATTGATGCATTGGATCAATTACGTCAAGCAGTTGGCCTTCGTGGATACGCTCAAAACAATCCTGTCGTTGAATATCAATCTGAAGGTTTCCGTATGTTCCAAGATATGGTGGGAGCTATCGAGTTTGATGTGACGCGTACAATGATGAAAGCACAAATTCACGAACGCGAACGTGAGCGTGCAAGCCATCATGCTACAACGACAGCTGAGAAAAATATCACTGCAAAAGCACCAACATCAGTAAATAAAGAAAAAATTGATTTCTCAGGAGTTGAACGCAACGATCTGTGTCCATGTGGTTCAGGTAAGAAATTTAAGAACTGTCACGGACGCCGACAATTCTAAATTGTACGTATAGGCTGAAAATTCTGAAAAATCACTTTGAAAAAGAGCTCCAAAATGGTATAATAGAAAAAATTTAAAATTTTCATGGAAATTTTATGCTTTTCTATTCTTGTCCATATTGGAGATTAGGCTGATTGACTATATATTGCCTAGTCCCTTGTGGACTAGGCATTTTGTTGTTTTCTGTGAAAGAGTCTCAGTATTTATAAAGGAGAAGCCATGTCATTCAAAGCTCTAGGTGAAAAAATTAATTTCGAAACTGTGAAAGAAGAATCTACCTTGTCTGGTGAGATTTTAGCTAATAAAATTGCGCGTGATAAAGAGTTGGCTGCTATCATGAAGGGTGAAGATGACCGTATGCTTTTGGTTATTGGTCCATGTTCGTCTGATAATGAAGAGGCTGTGCTTGATTATGCAAATCGTCTTGCTAAGCTTCAAGAAGAAGTGAAAGATCGTGTATTTATGGTTATGCGTGTTTACACTGCTAAACCTCGTACCAATGGTGATGGTTATAAAGGACTTGTTCACCAACCAGATGCTCAAGGTGAACCAAATTTAATCAATGGTATTCGTGCAGTTCGTAATCTTCATTATCGTGTAATTACTGAGACTGGAATAACAACAGCTGATGAAATGCTTTATCCAGAGAATCTGCCTTTGATTGATGACTTGGTATCTTACATTGCTATAGGTGCTCGTTCTGTTGAAGACCAGCAACACCGCTTTGTAGCATCAGGCATTGATGTGCCGACTGGAATGAAAAATCCTACTTCAGGTAATCTTAACGTTATGTTCAACGGTATTTATGCTGCACAATCAGCACAAAACTTCCTATTCAACGGGGAAGAAGTTGAAACTTCTGGTAACCCATTAGCGCATGCTATTTTACGTGGAGCCATTAATGAGTATGGAAAAAACATTCCAAACTATTATTATGATAACCTTTTGGATACTATAGCTCAGTATGAAAAAATGGGCTTGGAAAATCCATTTATCATGATTGATACTAATCATGATAATTCAGGTAAAAACTACCTTGAACAAATCCGTATTGTTCGTCAGACCCTTATCAATCGTGATTGGAATGAAAGTATTCGTAAAGCAGTTCGTGGTTTCATGATTGAGTCATACATTGAAGACGGTCGCCAGGATAAGCCAGAGGTTTATGGAAAATCAATTACTGATCCCTGCCTAGGTTGGAACAAAACAGAAGAACTTGTTCGTGAAATTTACAATACATTAGGAGAATAAAGCTTATGGGTATTCATCAAAAAAGTGCCAGCATTGATATTGCACAAGTTAAACAGTTATCAAAATTAGAAGGTGTATTTCTTGAGCGTAAAGAAGCGCGTGATAAGGAATTAGAGGCTATTATCAAAGGAGATGATCAACGTATCCTCTTGGTTATTGGTCCATGTTCATCTGATAATGAAGAAGCAGTCTTAGAATATGCTAGACATTTATCTACACTTCAAGAAGAAGTTGCTGATAAGATATTCATGGTCATGCGTGTCTATACAGCTAAACCTCGTACGAATGGTGATGGTTATAAGGGGCTTATGCATCAGCCTGACACATCAAAACTTCCTGATTTGATCAATGGGATTGCAGCGGTTCGTCACCTTCACTATCGCGTCATTACTGAAACTGGTTTGACTACTGCTGATGAAATGCTTTATCCAGCCAATTTACCACTTGTAGATGACTTGGTTTCATACCATGCTATCGGAGCACGTTCTGTCGAAGACCAAGAGCACCGCTTTGTAGCATCAGGAATCGATGTTCCAACTGGAATGAAAAATCCAACCTCAGGTAACCTCAACGTCATGTTCAATGCCATCTACGCTGCTCAAAACGAACAAAACTTTATCTACCATAATGCAGAAGTAGAAACTGATGGTAATCCCCTCGCTCATGCCATCTTGCGTGGTGCAACCAATGAGCATGGTGAAAATGAGCCTAATTATTACTATGATATTTTGGAAAAAGCTATCGCTCAATACAAAAAAATGGGCTTAGCTAATCCATTTATCGTCTTGGACACCAATCATGATAATTCAGGTAAAAACCCACTTGAACAAATTCGTATCGTCCGTCAAACCCTTATCAATCGCGATTGGAATGAAGAAATTCGTAAGTATGTTCGTGGCTTCATGATTGAATCTTATCTTGAAGATGGTCGTCAAGATCAACCTGAGGTTTTTGGAAAATCTATTACAGATCCATGCTTGGGATGGGAAAAGACAGAAAAACTTATTCGTGAGATACATGCAACCTTAAGTCATGATTCTTTTGAGGATTTGATTTTTAAAGATGCAGAATAATATAATTTGGAGGAGTTGAGGTCACTCAACTTCTTCTTTTTTGCTTTTAAAAAAAGAATAGTTTACAATAGGTATGTTTGTAAAAATAAGAAAATATATAATATTTGATTTTCAAAAATGATGATGAGTAATTCTATTAACTAGAAGCAAGTAGTAGTGAACTGATTTTTCTATGTCCACTTGAAGCTCTTTGTTTCTTAATTTTAAGGAGAATATATGATTATCGGACATGGGATTGATTTACAGGAAATCTCAGCTATAGAGAAAGCTTATAATAAGAATTCAAAGTTTGCAGAACGCATTTTAACTACCAATGAATTTGTTGTCTTTTCACAGCTAAAAAATCATAAAAGGAAAATAGAATTTTTAGCTGGTCGTTGGGCCGGGAAGGAAGCTTTTTCTAAAGCTCTAGGAACAGGAATTGGCCAAGTAGGTTTCAAAGATATTGAAATATTGCCTAATGAAAAGGGGGCTCCTTATATTAATCAAGCAATTTTTCAAGGAAATGTTTATATTTCGCTAACACATAGTGGAAATTTTGCTCAAGCAAGTGTGATTTTAGAAGAAAATAATTCCTAAAAGTGGTAAGATAGTCTTATCACTTCTCAAGGTTCATATTATCTTCATTCTATGACAGCTCTATTGGGTAAAGGATATCTTGAGTGAGCATAATCAGGACTAATTGAAAATTATAGAAAACTATAAAGACAAGGAGTTTAGATGATTTCAAGTTTTCATCGTCCGACAAAGGCGATAATTGATTTATCTGCTATTGCAGATAATATACGTACCATACAAGCGCATCTTCCACAAGGGAAAAAAAGTTTTGCAGTTGTCAAAGCAAATGCCTATGGGCATGGAGCAGTAGAAGTTGCGAGTCATATTCGAACATTTGTAGATGGTTTTTGTGTTTCAAACATTGATGAAGCATTGGAGTTGCGAGAAGCAGGAATTGATGAACCCATTTTAATTCTTGGTGTTGTGATGCCAGATGAAGTTGATTTGGCTATTGAAAATGATATTATTATTGCAGTAGCGAGTTTAGAATGGTTACATCTTTCTCAGGCCCAAAATATTTCACTCAAGGGACTTCAGGTGCATATTAAGGTTGATTCTGGAATGGGTCGTATTGGAGTTGGTTCTTTAGAAGAAGCAGATAAACTGATTGCAGGTTTACAAGCCCAAGAGGCTGAAGTTCTTGGGATTTTTACTCATTTTGCAACTGCTGACGAGGCAGATGACAGTAAGTTTAATGAGCAACTAAGCTTTTTTACAGAACTAGTATCAAACTTAACATTTAAACCTGAAATGGTTCATGCAAGTAATTCTGCAACTAGCCTTTGGCATGCTGATACCATTTTTAATGCAGTTCGTCTTGGAATTGTTATTTATGGCCTCAACCCAAGTGGTAGAGAATTATCTTTACCTTACCCGCTAAGACCAGCTTTATCATTAGAGTCTGTTTTGGTTCACGTTAAAGAGATTGACAAGGGAGCCAGTGTTGGTTACGGAGCCACTTATGTGGCCAGTGAAAAACAATTTATAGGTACAATTCCAATTGGTTATGCTGATGGATGGACTAGGGAGTTGCAAGGATTTTCTGTTCTCATAGATGGAGAATTCTGCGAAATCGTTGGTCGAGTTTCTATGGACCAGATAACTGTTAGATTACCTAAAAAATATGCACTTGGGACACCTGTTGTTCTTATTGGACAAGACGGTAGTCATGAAATTACGGCTACAGATATTGCGGTTAAAAGGCACACGATTAATTACGAAGTGCTATGTCTTTTGAGCGATCGTATACCTCGTTATTTTCATTAAGTACTGTAAGGGTTATTATTAGAATAATCCTTGTTTTTATGTTAAGATGATGTTATAAAAGGAAAATGATGTAAAAGAAAGGAGATTGTCGTGAAAAAATTAAATAAAAGTGCAACAGCCTTACTAATTGTATTGTTATCGTCGCACATGACAAATTTTGTCGCGTTGGCTGATGATGCTGATACCTCAGAGTCTAGTCAAATCGTAACAGAGATCGAGGCTGATGCAGCAACGGATCAGGTCATTGCCCAAGATACTGTTTCAGTTGCAATTGCACCAGAACCAGTGATTTTAGAGCCAGAATTGGCTAACTCAGCTGCTGATAATCTAGTAGCAGATGCTACAAACGGTGATCTTCCTCAAAGTCAAGAAGCAGATGTTGATGTAACGTCTGAACCAGTTTCAGAGTCGAATGGTGAGGATAAACCTGCTTCAGAAGGACAAGAAGATAGTGACAAAACGGTCGATGAAGAGCCATCAGAGCAAAATCAAGCAGAAGATGAAGCTCCCACAGAAACTAATGACCAAAGTTCAGATGTAGTTGAAGAAAAACCAGCAGAGACACCAAATACTAGTACAGATAAGCCTGCGCCATCAGAAAACAAAGCGCAAGAAGTTCAACCTGCTCCTAGTGCCCCAAGTGTCCCTAGTACGTCCAATGTGGCTCCAACACCAGTAGTTGAACAAATTACTGTGGATCTACCTCAACAAACTTACGTACAGGATTTTGACTATGTTTCTTATGATGACGACGATATTTTAACCTATACGACATATGTTGAACATTGGTCTGGTAAGGATGCTTATACTCATAATTTATTGTCTCATCGTTATGGTATTACAGCTGAGCAATTGGATGGCTTTTTGAAGAACACAGGTATTAACTATGATTCTAAGCGTATCAATGGTGCTAAACTATTGGAGTGGGAGAAGAAGAGTGGACTTGATGTACGTGCCATTGTTGCTATTGCTATGGCAGAAAGCTCTCTAGGAACACAAGGTGTTGCAAGATTGAGTGGTGCTAATATGTTTGGTTATGCTGCTTTTGATTTATCTCCAAATCAAGCATTAAATTATAATGATGATACTGCAGTTCGCAAACTAACTAGCGAAACTATTGTGCGCAATAAAAATTTGACCTTTAAAGTTCAAGATCAAAAGGCTCAAAAATTAGCTGCAGGACAATTTAATTTTGCAACTGACGGTGGTGTTTACTTTACAGATACTTCAGGAACAGGAAAACGTCGTGCTCAAATCATGGAAGATCTTGATAAATGGATTGATGAACACGGTGGCACACCAGAAATTCCAGCCGAGGTACGCACATTAAACACTGTCATGCTTGCAACAGTTCCTGCTGATTATACTATTAGCAAAGCAATCAATTCAACGCTTTATAGTGGATTTTCTTATCCATGGGGTGAATGTACTTGGTATGTTTATAATCGTGCTCAAGAATTAGGCTATCGTTTCGATGCCTATATGGGAAATGGTGCAGATTGGCAATTAAAAGCAGGTTATGAAACAACTCATGAGCCAAAAACAGGCTATGCGCTATCATTCTCACCAGGTCAAGCAGGTGCTGATCCAACTTATGGTCATGTAGCCATTGTTGAGGAAGTTAAGGAAGATGGTTCTATCCTTATCTCTGAATCCAATGCTATGGGACGTGGTGTGGTTTCTTACCGTACTTTCTCAGCTGCCCAAGCTGCTCAATTTACTTATGTTATTGGACACCAATAAAAGTATTAAAGACGCAAAAATATGCGTCTTTTTTGTTATAATTAAATTATGCATTTAAAATCACCAATAGCAGATTTAAAGGGTTTTGGGCCAAAATCTGCTGAAAAATTTCAAAAATTAGATATCTATACTATTGAGGACCTCTTATTATACTATCCTTTTCGTTATGAGGACTTTAAATCTAAATCCGTTTTTGAACTGGCTGATGGGGAGAAAGCCGTTATCACTGGAACAGTGGTAACGCCTGCCAATGTTCAGTATTATGGCTTCAAGCGTAATCGACTGTCTTTTAAAATGAAGCAGGGCGAAGCCGTTATTGCCATTTCTTTCTTTAATCAGCCTTATTTGGCTGATAAGATTGAATTGGGGCAGGATGTTGCTGTTTTTGGTAAATGGGATCAAGCTAAGTCTGCTCTAACTGGGATGAAACTATTAGCTCAGGTTGAAGATGATATGCAGCCTGTCTATCGAGTGGCTCAAGGAATCTCGCAGTCTGCACTTGTTAAGGCTATCAAAGCGGCTTTTGATGCTGGCGCTGTTAATTGGATTGAAGAGAATCTGCCGCAAGTTCTCTTGGATAAGTATCGTTTGCTCAGTCGTTCTCAGGCTGCGGCTGCTATGCATTTTCCAAAAGATTTGGCTGAGTACAAGCAGGCTCTCCGCCGCATCAAATTTGAAGAACTCTTTTATTTTCAGATGAACTTGCAGGCTTTGAAGGCGGAAAACAAGTCTGAGTCAAATGGCTTAGCCATGGCTTTTGATGATAAAGAGATTAATGAAAAGATTGAAGCTCTGCCATTTCCCCTAACAGTCGCCCAAAAGCGAAGTTTAGATGAGATTTTAGCAGATATGAAGTCTGGAGCTCACATGAATCGCCTTCTTCAGGGGGATGTGGGGTCAGGTAAGACGGTTATTGCCAGTCTTGCTATGTATGCTGCCTATACGGCGGGCTATCAATCTGCCCTAATGGTACCAACGGAGATCTTGGCGGAACAGCATTTTGAGAGTCTGACTCAGCTTTTTCCAGACCTCTCCATCGCCATTCTAACTTCTGGCATGAAAACAGCTGCTAAAAAGGCTGCCTTAGCAGCAATTGCTGATGGCTCGGTGGATATGATTGTGGGGACTCATGCTCTCATTCAGGATGCAGTGCTTTACCATAAACTGGGTTTAGTTATCACGGATGAGCAGCACCGTTTTGGTGTCAATCAGCGCCGTGTCTTTCGAGAAAAAGGAGAAAACCCAGATGTCCTCATGATGACAGCGACCCCAATCCCACGTACACTAGCCATTACAGCCTTTGGTGAGATGGATGTTTCCATTATTGATGAAATGCCGGCGGGTCGCAAGCCTATTGTCACGCGCTGGGTTAAGCACCAACAGCTGGAGACGGTCCTAGATTGGGTCAAAAAAGAACTGGCAAAAGATTCCCAAGTCTATGTTATCTCGCCCTTGATTGAAGAATCAGAAGCCTTGGATTTGAAAAATGCTGTTGCACTGCATGAGGAACTATCTGCCTACTTTGACGGAGTAGCCACGGTCGCCCTCATGCATGGACGCATGAAAAATGAAGAAAAAGACCAAATCATGCAAGACTTTAAGGATAAAAAATCTCAGGTCTTGGTATCAACGACAGTTATCGAAGTTGGGGTCAATGTCCCCAATGCTACTGTTATGATTATTATGGATGCTGATCGCTTTGGGCTCAGCCAGCTGCATCAGCTGCGCGGGCGCGTGGGCCGAGGGCATAAACAATCATACTGTGTTCTGGTTGCCAATCCCAAAACAGACAGCGGTAAGGAACGTATGAAGGCCATGTGCGATACGACTGACGGTTTCGTTCTTGCTGAAGCTGACCTCAAAATGCGAGGGTCTGGTGAAATTTTCGGCACGCGCCAGTCGGGAATCCCAGAATTTCAGGTTGCTGATATCGTGGAAGATTATCCTATTTTAGAAGAAGCCAGACGCCTAGCAGCGGAAATCGTATCTGATAAAAACTGGCAAGAAGACCAGCGTTGGGCACCTATTGTCAAAAACCTCAAAGAAAGAGGAGACTTTGACTGAGACTTAGTCTAGAAAATCTAAAAAGAATAAGCTCCCTGTGTCTATCAAGAATGCAGGGAGTTTATGTTTTCTGCTATATAAACGAATGAAGAATTTTCATACTAGGACTGCTCAAACAGTCAGGGAAGTGACTGTTTGAGGTTGGAAATAAAAACTGACGTCAGTCAGTTCACCAAACAGTCAGGGGAGTGACTGTTTGAGGTTGGAAATAAAAACTGACGTCAGTCAGTTCACCAAACAGTCAGGGGAGTGACTGTTTGAGGTGGGAAATAGAAACTGACCTCAGTCAGTTCACCAAACAGTCAGGGGAGTGACTGTTTGAGGTTGGAAATAAAAACTGACTTCAGTCAGTTCACCAAATAGTCAGGGAAGTGACTGTTTGAAGAGACAAAGAAAAAACTAGCTCCAAAATGTAAGCGTTTAACAAAAGATGCAAAAAATGCTATAATAAACATAGAATATTTGTCTGCAAGTTAGTAATAAAACGAGTGAAGGCAAGGTACACCCTAAAAAGTAATTTTGCTTGGATGAGGAGGCGTCTCATGGTATTTAATAGTGACTGGTTATTGAACCAAATTAGGGGAACTGAAAATACAATCGGAAAAGTTTTTAAACTGGAAAGCATCAAGATTGATTTAGGAATGGTTGAGGATAAAGAAGGTAAAGCAGTTAACGGAAATGACTATTTGGACTTTTTGTTGGCTAAAGAAGATTTTGATAGTACTGCGGCTGTCATCGGTGGTCAACTCAAGCGATTAAGTCCTCATCAATATAAATTCCTTGTTGATACCTTTATTGATCACTTAAAGACACTGGATGCGGAGTCTTTGGAAAGAAATCATTTGACTTTGGATAAAATTGAAAAACTCCATGAGGATTTGAAAGAATTTAAGTGGTAAAAACTAAACTTTAGGAGACTAAGCTCAGCCAAGTGCTGAGTTTTTTTGTTTTCAACAATAATATAGTAAGGGTAATTTTTCTAAAAAACAGATATTAAAATACGACAATAGATAAAAAAATATCGAAAAACGATATTTTTTCTTGACAAAAGAATTGCTGTATTGTATTATAAATATATCGAAAGACGATAAAAATTAAACTAAAAACAAGAAATCGTCATCGAAAAGAAGAAAAGTAGGAGCTCAGCTTTTTCTCGAAAAAAAAGAAATATAAGGAAAAACTCATGAAAACAATCAAATCAATGGCAAACATTATTCTTACTATTGCAGCAGCCCTACTTGTCCTACAAGTTCTTTTGACCCTCATGGTCAATTTTCTCCCAACTTCCCTTCTTACCAACTCGCAAAATCTAGGCGTCAAAATTTCTGGTCAAGCAGGACTAGTGAATGTCCTAGTTCTTCTCATTCGTAATGGACTTTGGGTCTTTGGCCTGGCACACTTGAAAACCTTTATTAAAACCTTCCAAGTCTCAGACCTGATGACAGAGGCCTTTGCAAGCTTTATCAAAAAAGCCGGCCTCTTTGTTCTAACGACAGAAGTTTTTTCCAGCTACCTTGCAACTCTTCAAGCACCAGCAGGAACCTATCTTATTAGTCTTAAATACGGTGTGACCCTAATTTTGCTTGGCTTTGCCTGTGATTACTCAGGTCGTTACCTTGCTAAACACGGTTTTAGCCTTTAAAGATATGGAAGGAGCATATCATGCCAAACTTACTGACCATCGAACATATTAGTAAAAGCTACGGCAAACAAAAAGCCTTAGACAGCGTCAGCTTTTCCATCAAAAAAGGAGAAATTTTAGGCTTGGTAGGGCAAAATGGAGCAGGGAAAACCACTCTCATCCGAATCTTGTCAGGCCTAATTAGTAAGGATAGTGGCTCTGTCAAACAGGCTCAAAACTATAAAATCGGGTCTATCATTGAAGCACCGGTCCTCTATCCCAATATGTCAGCTGTGGACAATCTGACTTACGCTGCCTTACAAATTGGAATCAAGGAAAAAGAAGCTCGGATTGCTGAGGTCCTCAGTCTTGTTGGCCTTTCTCATGTGGATAAAAAGAAAAAGGTTAAGGATTTTTCACTGGGCATGCGGCAGCGCATGGCCATCGCCCTTGCCATTCTAGACTTTCCGGACTTTCTGGTTTTGGATGAGCCGGTCAATGGCCTGGACCCCTCTGGCATCAAGGAAATGCGGGAGATTATCCACAATCTCCGTGACAACTACGGTATTACCGTCCTTATTTCTAGCCACATTCTCTCTGAGCTAGAGCTGGTGGTGGACCGTTTTATCATCATGCACAAGGGCCGCATTATCAAGGATATTGAAAAATCTGCCCTGAGCTCCCAAGTCGAGGAAAAAATTGTCCTTTCGACTTTGGACAATAAGCTGGCGCAGAAGGCTTTAAGTGATTTGGGCTTAGAAATTATCGTCCAAGGGAACAAACTCTGTCTGTCGCCTGAAAAATCAGTTCAGGAGCTAATCCTTTATCTCCTTGAGCAAAATATTGACATCACAGATATCTATCATGCTGGAAGCAGCTTTGAAGATTATTATTTGAGTTTATTAGACTAGAAAGAGAGTTATCATGCTTAACTATATAAAAGCCGATTGCTATCGCATCCGCAAAGAGCGCTTATCTTTGGTATCGCTAGGGCTCTTGATTGCCTTTGCCATACTCTTTGCCTTCCTCTATCGAGAAGATCATTCTAATCAAGTGGGACAAAGCCTTGTCATGGTTTGGACCACGCTTCTTCCTCTCTTTTTTGTCACACCGGCAAAGATTTTCTTGGGGGAAGATTTGACCAATCGTACTATCAATAATATCCTTGTTAAAAGTCAGAATCGTTTGAAGGTTTTCACCTATAAGTGGCTCATGACCCTGGTCGTGACTTGGCTTTACATTCTTTTAGCTCTCCTTCTGACAGCCTTTGCTCATCAGATGTTTACGGGAGTGGCTTCTTACCAGACTGTTCTTGCTTATATTCTTTATCAACTGCCTATCTACACAGTAATTGCCAGCCTCTGTGCCTTTATCTTTGCCTTCTTTGATAAAATCTATCAATCTTATATGGTTTACATTATTATCGCCCTACTTTTTGACCAACTGGCCAATCTCATGATTGGGATGATTTTCAAAACAGATGCTCTAGCCCCTTATCTGATGTTTAACCAGCTGAGTCAGGTTGATATTGATAGGGCCTATTTTACCTCAACGGTTCTGGTGGCTATCCTATTTACAGTGCTTTATACAGTGATGGCTTATATGCTCTTCGAAAAACGCGAGTTCAAATAAGAAGGAGAAAATCATGAAGAAGAAAATGTTATTTGCATTCTTAGCTTTCCTAGTTGTGGGCCTTGGATTTTTAGTCTGGCAGGGTGTGGAAAATGATAAGGCAGATACTGAGTACGATAAGGTGCTGACTGTTCCAGCTCAAGCTATCAATACCCTGCATCTTTCTGGTCTGGAGCAACCCGTCAAAGTGATTGTAACTGAGACAGAGCAGGAGGATACGACTGTCCATGTTTCTGGACTCCTTGCTCAGTCTAATATCAAAGCCTTAGAAGAACAATTTGAGATTGACCATGAAGGTGACCTGGTTATTTCTTTCACCAAAGAAGGTTTAACGATGACGGTCATGACTGAGAAACCAACCCTAACCATTGAGATTAACTTAGCAAAAGGAGCTAGTTTTAACGATTTCTATCTTTTTAGTAGCAATGGCGGAGCAGAAGTTTCACTACCAGCATCCTTTGATGGTGTTTACAAGCTCAAAAGCAAGAGTGGAGACATTAACCAACCACAGGATGGTAGGAATAATAAACGTCAGGTTAGTGTAGAAGTGACTGGAGATATTAAAGTTGAACTAGAAAAATAGAAAAAACTCACCAAGTAAATCAAAAAGTGGTCTTAAGATTTAGTGAAAACTCTAAAAGATAAATTTTACTCTTTTAAAATCAAAATGATACATCGTCAGTTTCGACTTGCCGTACCCTGGTACTGCCTTCGTCTCACTTCCTCGTCTGATTTTGATTTTATTTGAGTATTACTTATCGTTCTAAAATAAAAAATTGTTCTTGGTCGGTAAATTGTGTATAATGGAAATGGAAAGTGGATAGAGTCTAGAAAACACCAATAATATTAGAAGTCGCGGTTTAAAGAGACCTAAACATCCAGATTTTTTGATCAGAGTAGTCTACAAATCTATCCTAATAAAGGAGTTTATCATGTTAACGATCTTATATTTTTCAGTATTTCTTGTATTATTGATTATCCTATTTTTAATTTGGTATTTAATCAAAGTCAGAAAAAATCCAATGGCAAATCGTGAGTTTGGATACTTACGTTGGGTAATCTACTTAATTAATATTGTTATTTTTGCCTTATCACTTAGCGCACTTGCAGGAATTATCTATACTTTGCTTTCTTTATTTGGAAAATTAGACCTATTGACTCAATTTTCTACTAAAAGTGGAACAGGAATATCCTTTACAGCAGAATTGTCAACCTTTGGTTCGTTTGTTGAAGTTATCAATCTTTTAGCTGCAATTGGTATTTTAATCTGTATGCGTTTATTTATGAAGAACATTTTATCAGAGGAGATTTTTGTTGCTAAAAATGTTAACTTGGCTCGATTATCAACTGTTTTCCTAGTTCTTGGCTCACTTATCAGAGAGGGTTCAGATTCAGCAAGTTTAATTTTACAAAGTGGCTTGAGCGAAGACGGGGTGATGCGTACAGCAACTTACAGCCTATTTAATCTAAATTATCTGTTAGCAGCTGTTTTGGTCTGGACGATTTCCATTATTCTGGAAAAAGCTATCGCTATTGCAGATGAAAATGAATTTACAATCTAGGGAGGTCAGGGATGATTATTGTTAATCTTGATGTAGAACTGGCCAAAAAGAAAATGCGTTCAGGAGAGTTGGCTGAGAGAATTGGAATTACCAATGCCAACCTTTCCATTTTAAAGACTGGAAAGGCTAAGGCTATTCGCTTTTCAACTCTTGATGCCATATGTAGAGAATTAGGCTGTCAGCCAGGTGATATTCTTGAATACAGACCAGATGAGGAATAATTGATGTCCAGAAATCCGTTTTAGTCTGAGTCTCAATACAAAAGAGATAAGAGATCTTGTGCATGCCAATCAGCCGATAGTTGCTATTAATGAAAAAGTGATTCAAATCTTGTTGGTCAATTGGCATACAAATGAAAAAGGAGCGAAATTTTCGCTCTTTTTTAAAATGATACAAGAAAACGTTTTCTGTTTATGATATACTAGAGTCAATTAGAAAAGAGGGAAAATAATGTTACAGGAAATTGGACAAACTGGTGTAGAGGGCTCTCGTATTGCCCTAGGTTGTATGCGCATGGCTGCGCTTGATAAGCTTTCAGCTGAAAAGGTACTTGATAGAGCTCTTGCTGAAGGGATAAATTTCTTTGATCATGCAGATATTTATGGTGGTGGTGAGTCAGAACTACGCTTTGCTCAGGCTCTTAAAAATCTTGGGATTGCGCGTGATAAACTCATTCTTCAGTCTAAATGTGGTATTCAAAAAGGTTACTTTGACTTTTCAAAGACACATATTTTGAATTCGGTTGATGGCATTTTAAAACGTTTAGATACAGATTACCTTGATTTTTTGGTTCTTCACCGACCAGACGCCTTGATGGAGCCGGAAGAAGTAGCGGAAGCCTTTAATCAGCTTAAAAAAGCTGGCAAGGTTAAGCATTTTGGTGTCAGCAATCAGAACCGTTTCCAGATTGAACTCTTGCAGACCTATTTGGAACAGCCTCTGGCGGTTAATCAGATGCAACTGTCTCCTGCACATACACCTATGATTGATGCCGGCCTTAACGTTAATATGCAAAATAGCGGAGCCATTGACCGAGATAATGGGGTGCTTGATTATTGCCGTTTAAAAGGTATGACCGTTCAGGCTTGGTCGCCTTTCCAAATTGATTTGGGACGTGGTCTCTTTATGGGGAATCCAGATTATGCAGACTTAACAGCTACTATTGAAAAATATGCAGAGCAGTATGAGGTATCTACTGAGGCCATCATTATTGCTTGGATTCTTCGTCACCCAGCTCAAATGCAAGCTATTGTAGGTTCCATGAATCCTGAACGCATTAGTAAGATTGTAGAAGCTAGCAAGGTTAGACTTACGCGCCCTGAGTGGTATGACATCTACCGCAGTGCAGGCAATGATTTGCCTTAGAAAAAGGTTTTTCAATGAAGAGCAGAGTCAAGAAAAGTAGAGAAGAATGGTATAAACTTGTTCAAAATGTCATCGCTATCTTATGGTGTGTTCTTTTCTTAAATGGGCTTCTTGCCTTCGTTTTTCATGGCAATAGCAAACTTTTTATAGCACCTTCAAGAGTGATTACGCTTCTTGGAATCTATATCATTACAATTAAAGTAATGGACAAGGAATCGCGAGGCTGTCTGTCTCTTATTTGGATTTGGCTTAAAATAGCCATTCCATTGTCCATATTATCTGCTCTATTAACGAGACTACCAGACCTTTCACTTGACCTAATATCTTGGCTGGCCTTGCTTACTATACTTGCACTTATCTGGCTTCCCTTGTACTACAAAATGAAATAAGACTTAGAAAAACGGCCACTTTAGCGACCGTTTTTCTTATGCTTTAAAACGTTTTAGAGCAATACAGGCCAAGATTGTTCCACAAATGGCAAGTGTTGTCAGAATAACTTGCTTGTCTGAAATTTCTAGGTCATAGTGGAAATCTTGATTAGCCTTCTTATCTCTTGCAGCTATAGTTAATCTCATCATTTCTCCTCCTTTATGGAAAATAGCAGAGCATCACCCCTGTATATAGTCTTTTAATTCTTGACCTTTTAATCCAGCGTTTAAGGCAATTAAGAGTTTGAGGCGAGCTTTTTGAGCATTTAGTTCCTTAACAAACATGACACCGGCTTCCTGGAGTTTTACACCACCGCCAGCATAAGCGTAAACTGGTTCAGCAATGCCATTAAAGCAACGGGATACCAGAACAACCGGAATTCCTTTAAACATGAGATTCTCTAACTCTTGAGCAGCCTCAGGCGGTAGATTACCAGCACCCAGAGCTTCGATGACCACACCATCGATTTTTTGAGGATCTAAGAGGCTGATAATGCCGTCACCTAAGCCCATACCAGCGTAAGCCTTGATAATAGGAATAGTTCCAGAAATTTGGTCTAGATTAAAGCGGACTCGAGGTTCAGCTGTTTTAAAAAAGAGAATTTCATGTTTCATAACGATACCAAGAGGTCCGTGAGTCGGTGTATTAAAAGTGGCAACATTTGTTGTGTGGGTCTTAGTGACGTATTTTGCAGCATGAATCTCATCATTCATGACAACCAATACCCCTTTGTCTGCAGCTTTATCATGGCTAGCGACTCTAAGAGCTGAAAGATAGTTATAAACACCATCACTTCCTAATTCATTACTACTTCGCATGGCACCGGTGAGGACAATTGGAATCTGAGGCAGAGCCATGGTATCTAAAAAATAAGCTGTCTCTTCTAAGGTATCAGTACCATGTGTGATGACGACTCCGTCATATTGTCCCTTGGTATCTCTAATCTTATGGTATAGGGCTAGCATATGGTAGGGTGTAATATGAGGGCTAGGGAGATTGAAAAAGTCAATGACAGTCAAGTCTAAGTTCTCTAAATTAAATCCAATTTGGTTCATAGGATTTTCAGTTGATGAATTAACATTACCTGAAGCATCAGCCTGCATTGAAATCGTTCCACCTGTATGTAAAACGAGGATTTTTTTTGTCATTTCTATACTTCTTTCAAAATTATGTTATAATCTATTTTATCATAAAGATTAGAAAGCGATTCTCTTTAATCTAAAATACTTTTTAAGAAAAGTAGCATTTTTTCTGAAGAGTATTATAGTTTAATGGATGTTTGGAAATATTTTGGCAATCAAAGCAGTATTTTTTGATATTGACGGAACACTTTTGAATGACCGTAAGAATGTACAAAAATCTACCCAGAAAGCTATCCAAAGTTTGAAAAAGCAGGGAGTGTTTGTTGGCTTAGCGACGGGACGCGGTCCAGCATTTGTCCAGCCTTATCTGGAAAATCTAGGTTTGGACTTTGCGGTTACCTATAATGGTCAATATATCTTCACACGAGATCAGGTTTTATATGAAAATCAGCTTCCAAAGTCATTAATTTATAAAATTATGCGAGATGCGACAGATAAGAGAAGAGAAATCTCGCTCGGAACTTCTGCAGGGCTAGTCGGCTCTCGTATCATTGGTATCGGCACAAGTTCTTTTGGTCAGGTATTGAGTGCCCTTGTTCCTAAGAAAATGGCTAAGACGGTTGAGCGAAGTTTTAAACATCTTATTCGACGCTTCAAACCTCAAAATTTTGATAACTTATGGACGATGGTTCGTCAGCCAATTTACCAAATTGTTTTGGTAGTTACAGAAGATCAAACGGCTAAAATTCAAGAAAAATTCCCTCAAATCAAAGTCACGCGCAGCAGCCCCTACTCTGCAGATTTAATTTCAAGAGGACAATCAAAGATCAAAGGTATTGAGCGTGTAGGGGAGTATTTTGGATTTGAATTGTCAGAGGTCATGGCTTTTGGAGATTCTGAAAATGACCTAGAAATGCTATCTGGTGTTGGAATTGGTGTAGCAATGGGTAATGCTGCTGATGGTATTAAAACAAGAGCTCACTATACCACTTCAACAAATAATAACGATGGTATTTCTAAAGCACTAGCACATTACGGATTGATAAGTTTGGAGAACGATGCTAGCTTTACAAGTAGAGATGACAATTTCAACAAGGTTAAAGATTTCCATCAGTTGATGGATGGTGAGACGGTAAAACTTCCGCGAAGTTATGGAATTGAAGAAGCTGGACATCGAGCAGATTTCAAGATCGAAGAGCTTGTTGAATTCTTATATGCAGCTAGTCAAGGAGATCGTCGACAATTTACTCAAGCTCTCTTAAACCTCCATGCAGCGATAGACAAGGCGGCGGAAAAAGTCCAGTCAAAAGAACATCCTGAGACACCTTTGGTTGGACAAGTAGATGCTCTCACAGATTTGCTATATTTAACCTATGGTTCTTTTGTTTTAATGGGTGTTGATCCAAAACCTCTCTTTGATACGGTTCATGAGTCCAATATGGGGAAACTTTTCCCTGACGGTCTTGCGCATTTTGACCCAGTTACACATAAAATATTGAAACCAGAAGACTGGGAAGAACGATTTGCTCCAGAACCAGCTATCAAGCGAGAACTAGACAGACAAATTCAAAAAGCACTTAAACGCGATGAGAAAAAAGGATAAGTTATTCTTGTTAAACATATATAAAAAGAGGGTTGGAGAATGATTCCCTACCCTCTTTTTGTTTATGTTTTAAATCATTAAAGTGTTTTAGACTTATCCCGAACAACCAACAAATCAACCTTCGCATGGCGCATGATATATTCTGAAGAAGAACCAATAAGAAGTCGTTCAAAAGTATTTAGACCTGTAGCCCCGACCATGATTAAATCAACTTCTTCCTTATCAGGTATATCTCTTGCGAGCAGACTTTTCGGATTACCGAATTCAATAATTTGTCTCACTTTTTCAAGACCTTGTTTGCGTGCCTGATTTTCATAGTCTGTCAGGACGTCTTTAGCTTCTTTTTCAAGCTTCTCGTAGATGTAAGTATCAAATGTGGCAACACTTTGAAGAGCCCGTGTGTCAATGACATGTGTTAGAAGTAGTTCGGCATCATTACGGAGAGCAACGTTAACTCCTTTTTCAAAAGCTAATTCAGATTCATAAGAACCATCAATGGCAACCATAATTCGTTCATATTTTTGTGACATGTTAAACCCTCCTTAAATGATGAGCAAAGTAGTGGAGGCTGACATTTAAAATGTGAGTGATGTATTCAGTTTTATTAAACTTTTCTGATCTAATAGATCAATCACATTACGATCAATAAACTAAATGAAAAGCACTTTGTTAAACGCCAAGTCCAAGACTAATAAGAATATCATTTATTTTCTACACTTTTATTATACTCTTTTAAAGTCGAATTTGAAAGCGTTTTATATATTTTCCTCTTATTTCTTTTTCTGAACAAAATTGATTTTCATAAAACGATGCCATTTTAAAAAGCTATTAAGATATGTTATAATAAAGCAAGAAAAATAAATGAGGGTATGAAGGTATCATGTCGTACGAAAAAGAATTTCTGAAAGATTTTGAAGCATGGGTAAACAACCAAATCGCAATCAACGAAATGGCTATGGATGTTTCTCGTAAAGTAATTGAAGAGGATAAGGATGAGCGCGCAGCAGATGCCTTTATTCGTTATGAGAGTAAGCTAGATGCTTATCGTTATCTTCAAGAAAAGTTCGCAAACTATCATGATGGAAAATCATTTCATGATATGCCAGATGGTCTGTTTGGCGAACGCCATTATTAATTAAAAAGTCTTCTATTTTGAATCTGACTGAAAAATTGGTCTTTAATAATCCAGTTTTAACAGAAGTTCGATTAGAAGACTTTTTATATTTATGGATTTTGGTAAATGGCTATTATGAAAAATCTGAATAGGAAACATTATGCACCTAAATGTGATATCTTACTATAATATCACTTGAAAATGTGATATAATAAAAGGTATGAATTATCACGATTATATTTGGGATTTGGGTGGAACTTTACTTGATAATTATGAGATTTCCACTCAGGCTTTTGTAGAAACCTTAGCGACATTTGGTGTAATAGCAGAGCATGATGCTGTATATGCTAAACTTAAAGAGTCGACGGCTGCTGCAATTGCCTATTTTATTCCCAAAACCCCATCGTTTTTGGAAACCTACAAAAAGAATGAAGCAAAGCATTTGGAAAATCCTCTCTTGTTTAAGGGGAGTAAAGAAATTTTGGAAAAAATAGTCCAGTCAGGTGGTCGAAATTTCCTCGTTTCACATCGAAATGCCCAAGTTCTTTCTCTCTTGGAAGTAACAGGTATCCTGCCATATTTCACCGAAGTTGTGACTTCAGAAAGTGGCTTTGCACGAAAACCCAGTCCAGAGAGTATGTTGTATTTGAAAAATAAATACCAAATTGATAGTGGTTTAGTAATTGGTGATCGTGAGATTGATAGACAAGCTGGTCAAGCAGCAGGATTTGAAACCTTGCTGGTTGACGGTTCAGTATCCTTGATGGAGATAGTAAAGTAAATGACAGAAGAAAAAAAAGATTTAGCTGCTTTGGCACAAGAATATGATGCAAGTCAAATTCAGGTTTTAGAAGGTTTAGAAGCTGTTCGTATGCGTCCGGGGATGTATATCGGATCAACTTCTAAAGAAGGTTTGCATCACTTAGTTTGGGAAATTGTAGATAACTCAATTGACGAGGCTTTGGCCGGTTTTGCATCTAAGATTGATGTATTCATTGAACCAGACAACTCTATCACAGTAGTAGATGATGGTCGTGGTATTCCTGTTGATATTCAAGAAAAGACTGGTCGACCAGCGGTTGAAACTGTCTTTACTGTCCTACACGCGGGTGGTAAATTTGGCGGTGGCGGCTATAAAGTATCTGGTGGTCTTCATGGTGTAGGTTCATCAGTCGTAAACGCCTTGTCTACTCAGTTAGATGTAAAAGTACATAAAAATGGTTTGATTCATTATCAAGAATACAAACGTGGTGTTGTTGTAGATGATTTGGCAGTCATTGGTGAAACAGATCGTCATGGAACAACTGTTCATTTTACACCAGACCCAGAAATCTTTACTGAAACTACAGAATTTGATTTTAGTAAATTGGCTAAACGTATTCAGGAACTTGCCTTCCTAAATCGAGGCCTTAAAATCTCCATCACTGATAAGCGTGAGGGTCTTGAGCAAACTCAAGAGTTTCACTATGAGGGCGGTATTGCTAGTTATGTTGAGTTCTTGAATGAAAATAAGGATGTTATCTTTGATACACCTATCTACACTGATGGTGAATTGGATGGCATTTCAGTTGAAGTTGCTATGCAATATACAACTGGATATCACGAATTAGCTATGAGTTTTGCCAACAACATTCACACACATGAAGGTGGAACGCATGAACAAGGTTTCCGAACTGCTTTAACTCGTGTAATCAATGATTATGCTAAGAAAAATAAAATCCTTAAAGAAAATGAAGATAATCTCACAGGTGATGATGTTCGTGAAGGACTAACAGCAGTTATCTCTGTTAAACACCCTAATCCACAGTTCGAAGGACAAACCAAAACAAAACTTGGTAACTCAGAAGTTGTTAAGATTACTAATCGTTTGTTTAGTGAAGCATTTAGCAGATTTCTTTTGGAAAACCCACAAATTGCTAAAAAGATTGTGGAAAAAGGAATTTTGGCTTCAAAAGCCCGTATTGCCGCTAAACGTGCACGTGAGGTAACTCGTAAAAAATCAGGTCTTGAAATTTCAAATCTCCCAGGTAAATTAGCAGACTGTTCTTCTAATGATGCCTCTATGAACGAACTCTTCATCGTCGAAGGGGATTCTGCCGGTGGTTCTGCAAAATCAGGACGTAACCGCGAATACCAAGCGATTTTGCCAATTCGAGGTAAAATTCTTAACGTTGAGAAAGCAAGTATGGATAAAATTCTTGCTAATGAGGAAATCCGTAGTCTCTTTACTGCAATGGGAACTGGATTTGGTGCTGATTTCGATGTTTCAAAAGCTCGCTATCAGAAACTTGTCATCATGACAGATGCCGATGTCGACGGTGCTCACATTCGTACACTTCTTTTGACTCTAATCTATCGCTTCATGCGCCCAGTTTTAGAAGCAGGATATGTCTATATTGCACAACCGCCAATCTATGGTGTTAAAGTTGGTAGTGAAATTAAAGAGTATATTCAACCTGGTACTAATCAGGAAGAAGAATTGCAAGCAGCACTTAAACGTTATAGTGAAGGTCGATCAAAACCAACCGTTCAACGTTACAAGGGTCTAGGTGAGATGGATGACCACCAATTGTGGGAAACAACAATGGATCCAGAAAATCGCTTGATGGCACGTGTATCGGTTGACGATGCTGCCGAAGCTGATAAGATTTTTGATATGCTTATGGGTGATCGCGTTGAGCCACGCAGAGAGTTTATTGAGGAAAACGCTGTATATAGTACGCTTGATATTTAATCCAAATAATTGACGAAAAAATAGTGCATACGGTAAGTAAGTATGTTATAATCGTAATGTTATAGCTAATTTTTACGATAAACAGACAATAAAATAAGGAGATAAGGATGTCTAGCGGAATTATATTGCTAATTGTGGCGATTGTCCTACTAGTAATTGTAGCCTATTTGGCTGGCGTTATCGTTCGTAAACGTAATGATGGCCTAATTGCAAACCTAGAAGAAAAAAAACAAGCGCTCTTTTCACTACCTGTAAATGATCAAATTGAAGAAGTTAAAGCACTGCATCTTATTGGGCAAAGTCAGACGACTTTTCGTGAATGGAATCAAAAGTGGGTTGATCTTTCACTAAATTCATTTTCAGATATTGAAAATCATATTTTTGAAGCTGAAAATCTTAATGACACATTTAAATTTATCAGTGCTAAGCATGAAATTGATAGTGTAGAAAGCCAACTTGCTGTCATTGAAGAAGACATTACAGCTATTCAAGAAGCACTTTCAATCCTGAAAGAACAAGAAGAGAAAAATAGTGCACGTGTCACACATGCTCTTGATCTCTATGAAAAATTGAAAGATTCTATTTCTGAGAAAGAAGACAACTTTGGTTCTACAATGCCAGAGATTGAGAAACAGTTGAAAAATATTGAAACAGAATTTTCCCAATTTGTTACCCTCAATTCCACAGGTGACCCAGTAGAAGCAGCTGAAGTTTTGAATAAGGCAGAGGAGCACACTATTGCACTAGGACAAATTTCAGAGCAAATCCCAGCTATTGTTGCAAAATTAGAGGATGATTTCCCAGATCAACTAGATGATTTAGAATCAGGCTATCGTCGACTTCTTGAAGAGAATTATCATTTCCCAGAAAAGAATATTGAAACTCGTTTCCAAGAAATTCGCGGTGCAATTCGTGAAAACTCTTCAGAGTTGATTACATTAGATTTGGATCGTGCGCGTGATGAAAATGAACATATTCAAGAGAAAATTGATTCTCTGTATGCAATTTTTGAACGTGAAATTGAGGCTCATAAACAAGTTGTAAAAAACAAGAGAATTATTCCTCAATATTTAACTCATGCTAAAAATAATAATGCTCAATTAGAAGCTGAAATTAAACGATTATCACATAAATACATTTTAAGTGAAAACGAAGACCTCAATGTTAAAGCTTTCAATAAAATCTTGACAGAAATTGAAGAAGTTATTCAACCAATTTTTGAAGATTTCGACAATCAAGAAAAACCTTTCACTGACTTGCAAGTTCTTTTTGCTAATACCCTTGAAAAATTAGCTCAAGTTGAAAGTGGTCAAATGGAAGTTTTTGCGGAAGTTAAAGATATCGAAAAGATTGAAAGTGATGCGCGTTCTAATTTGGATAATCACATCAATAAATTACATGCCATTAAACGTTTCATGGAAAAACGTAATTTACCTGGAATTCCTCAGGATTTCCTAAGTCTATTCTTTACGACAAGTTCTCAACTTGAAGCTTTGATGGACGAGCTTAGTCGTGGTCGAATTGATATTGAAGCAGTTTCTCGTTTGTCAGAAGTTGCTGAATCAGCTATCCAAAATCTTGAAGATACGACTTATCGTGTCGTTCAAAATGCTGTTTTAACAGAGCAACTCTTGCAATATTCAAATCGCTATCGTAGTTTTGAACCAAGTGTTCAAAATAGTTTTGAGCATTCTCTCTATCTTTTTGAGACTGAAAACAATTACCAAGCATCATTTGATGAGATTTCTTACGCATTAGAAACTGTCGAACCAGGTGTGACTGATCGATTTGTAAGTTCTTATGAAAAAACTAGAGAACAAATTCGCTTTTAACAACTCAGTAGTCTGATTTATTTCAGGCTACTTTTTCTATTTTAGAAATGCCGTCAGCTGAAAAAGTATGGTTAATACTCAAATATTATCAAAATCAGACGAGGAAGTGAGATGAGTGCAGTACTAGGGTAGGGCATGTCGAAACTGCTGATGTATCATTTTGATTTTAAGAGAGTATAAGATTCTCCAATAGGAGAATAAGCGCGTGCCTATATGTCTAAAAAGGATTAGAAGAATCATTTTTGTGAATAATACAAACATATTTTTGTAAGTATTGACAAAACTGTAGGCCCAAGCTATTGCTATTTCAAATTTTTTTTGATATTCTATAAATGTCTTCAGGGCAGGGTGTAATTCCCGACCGGCGGTGACTTTTCTCCGTTGCCTATTTTTGCTTTAATTTGTTGTTGACTCGGCTCGCCTAACTTCAGTTATGCTTACGCCCAATCGACTAGACAAAAAGCAAATTCTTAGTCAACTTCAGTGGGAAAAGAAGTCCGCGAGCGAAAGCTGATGTGGTGAAATTCCACAACCGACAGTAAAGTCTGGATGGGAGAAGACCAGGACTTTTGACGTACACTTTTTTGTGTGCGAAAGAAATCATGGAACTTCTTTCAATTTGTATAAATTGGAGGAATTTTTTTATGACAAACACACGTAAGATGGCCTATGTCGCCGTACTTTCAGCTATTTCATTTATTTTGATGTATTTTCAATTTCAACTTTTACCTACAGTAAACTTTTTGAAATTAGACTTTTCAATTATTCCGATTTTAATTGGTTTGGTTGTTCTTGATTTAGGAAGTGCTTTTTGGATATTAATCATCCGTTCTATTTTGCAGCTTCTCATTAATAATAATGGTGCATCTTCTATGATTGGTATGCCAATGAATGTGATTGCTTATGCCTTTTTCATTTTGGCTTTGGCTCTAATTTGGAAGAAAGCACCAACAGTAAAAACTTATATTCAAGCTTGCTTAGTTGGTACAATTTCATTAACAGCTGGAATGATGGTTTTGAATTATTTTTATGCTCTGCCTATGTATAAAATATTTGCTGGTTTTGATGTTGCAGCTATGGTAGGTAGTGTTTCTAACTACATTTTTGGTATGGTTTTGCCATTTAATTTCTTGCAGGGAGTGATTTTCTCAGTCGTTTTCTATCTTGTTTATCAAGCAATGAAACCTGTTTTGAAGAAAATTTAAGTAATTATGCTATAATGGCTTTATGAATAATAAGCAAACCTATTTAACTAGGGCATCTTCTGCCTTACTTATCTTCATTATGTTAGGTTATTTAGTCAAGTTTTACCCTGAGACTTTAACTAATTTTGATTCTAGCATTCAGTCTGCAATTCGTGGAAATTTACCTAAGACTTTAACGACTTTCTATAAAATAGTTACAGAGTTTGGGAATGAAGTTTTTATATTTATCTATGTTTTTGCCATTGCTGCTATATTCTATATTTGGAAAAGATGGAAAGCAGAAGCCTATTTCTTGGTAATCAATCTTCTAGCTATGGGTGTTTTTTCAACGGTGTTTAAGTATCTCTATGGTCGTGAACGTCCAAGTTTGGCCTATCTAATTCCTAAGCCAATGGGACCTTCCTTTCCAAGTTGGCATGCCGCTTCAACCATGATTGTAGCTCTAACACTTCTTATTGTTATTGAGCAGAGATTGTCAAAATCCTATGTTAAACGCATTATTCAAGGTTTATTTTTGTTAATTGCGGTTTTGACGGCTATTTCACGAATTTATCTTGGTGTACATTATCCATCAGATATCGTGGGAGGTTGGTTATTAGCTTATACCATTGCAACAGTAGCCTTTCCTTTCTATGACCAAAAACGCTTTGAATGGCGTTTTCAATCTAAACAGAAGTAGTGATAAAAAGTCACTACTTTTCTTTTGCTCAAAGTGATATAATAGTTTTTATGAAAAAACGATACAATACATTAAATGATTATTATCGAGAACTCTTTGGAGAGAAGATTTTCAAAGTGCCCATTGATGCGGGCTTTGACTGTCCTAACCGTGATGGAACGGTGGCCCATGGTGGCTGTACTTTTTGTACGGTGTCAGGTTCTGGGGATGCCATTGTGGCTCCTGATGCCCCTATTCGTGACCAATTTTACCATGAGATTGATTTCATGCACCGCAAGTGGCCTGAGGTTAAGAAATACCTAGTCTATTTCCAAAACTTTACTAATACACACGATAAGGTTGAAGTGCTTCGTGAGCGCTATGAACAGGCCATCAATGAACCTGGTGTGGTGGGCATTAATATTGGGACAAGACCAGACTGTCTGCCTGATGAAACCATCCTTTACCTAGCGGAGCTCAGTGAACGCATGCATGTCACTTTGGAGCTAGGTCTTCAGACCAGTTATGAGGAAACGTCAGCCCTTATCAATAGAGCCCACAGCTATGAACTCTATGTGGAGACGGTTAAACGTGTGAGAGAGCTGGCGCCTAAGGTGGAAATTGTCTCTCACCTCATCAATGGTTTGTTCGGTGAGACCCATGAGATGATGCTGGAAAATGTGCGCCGCTGCGTGACTGATAATGATATCGATGGCATCAAGCTTCATCTCTTGCATCTCATGACCAATACGCGCATGCAACGCGACTACCACGAAGGAAGACTCCAGTTGCTTAGTCAGGAAGAATACGTCTCAATCATTTGCGACCAGCTGGAAATCATCCCTAAACACATGGTCATCCACCGTATCACAGGAGATGCCCCACGTGACATGCTGATTGGTCCCATGTGGAGCCTAAATAAATGGGAAGTCCTCAATGCCATCGATAAAGAGATGGAGAGAAGAGGGAGCACACAAGGGTGTAAGGTGGAGGTGACAGCATGATCAAACGTCCCATTCACCTTTCTCATGATTTTTTGGCGGAGGTTTTAGATGACAATAGCATAGCGGTTGATGCCACTATGGGAAATGGTAATGATACAGCCTTTCTAGCTGGGTTGGCTCAGAAAGTCTACGCTTTTGATGTGCAGGAACAGGCAATTAAAAAGACTTCTGAGCGTTTAGCTCAGCTTGGTCTGGACAATGCTCAACTTATTTTAGATGGGCACCAAAACCTTGATAAGTATGTTGAAGAATCAATACGCGCAGCTATTTTCAACCTAGGTTATTTACCATCAGCTGATAAAACGATTATCACCAAGCCAGATACAACACTGCAAGCCATTGAGAAGATTCTTGAGCGTTTGGAAAGCGGTGGTCGTCTTTCTATCATGATTTACTACGGTCATGCGGGCGGCGATATGGAAAAAGATGCGGTCCTAGATTTTATCAAGGACCTGCCACAGGAAAACTTTGCCACCATGCTTTACCAGCCCCTAAATCAAATTAATACACCACCATTTTTAGTAATGGTTGAAAAGTTGAAAGAAAACTAAGAATACAAAAGAAACCACTGCCTAAGTTGTACTCACTTCAAATGAATACCGACAGTGGTTTTTATATTGTAATTCTTCTTATTCTATTTCAGGCTTTATAAAGAAGCGATCGTCATCAATTGGAATTATACTAACTTTATTATCAAAAAAATCTGCCAGTGTTTTTTCAGAAATAATATCTTGTTTCTCGCCTTGTGCAATAATCTCTCCTTTTTTGAGGAGAATGATGTGTTTCATGCTCGCTGTGATTTCTTCGGCATGGTGAGTGACGTAAAGAACAGTAGGTGCATTTTCAAGATCTGATATTCTGTCAATTTGTCTAAGTAGTTTTTCTCGGGCAAAAAGATCGAGTCCAACTGTTGCCTCATCCAAAATAAGGATTTCTGGATTCTCCATGAGGCTACGGGCAATTAGGATCAATTGTTTTTCCCCTTGAGAGAGGTCATAGAGACGGCGTCCCAGCAAGTGTTGACCATCTAAGGAAATCAACATTTGACGAGCTTCTTCCAATTCCTTTTCTCCGTATTCCTTGTAGAGGATACTAGATTTGTATTTTCCAGTGAGAACTGCATGTTCCGCTCCCATTTGTAGAGATAAGCGGTCAGTGATAAAACCAGAAACAATACCAATTTTTTGACGAATTTCAGTAATATCTGTTGCTCCAAATTCTTGTCCCAAAACACTGATTTTTCCGCTTGTTGGGAAAAATTCAGCCATAATGAGTTTGAGTAAGGTCGTCTTTCCAGAACCATTTAGGCCTAGGATAGCCCAAGTTTGCCCCTTTTCAACTTTCCAATTAATATCTTTTAGCAAATCTTTACCGTGTTTGCGTAAACCAACATTTGTCATTGAAATAACTGTCATTGTTTCTCCGTTCTATATTGATAATGAAACCATTATAACATTTATTCAGAATGTTTAGAAAATAAAATCACTTGATAGCCACTAGTAACTAAGATTTTGGATTAAAAGTAGCAGTTTTCTCTAGAAATATTTCTTACTGCAAATTATAAAAAGTATGCTATAATAAAGCTATTATCTTTTTTTAGGAGTTATTAAAAAATGGAAGACCCCGGTAGTCAGAATCTACTGTTACAATTTGCTTTATTATTTATTTTAACCTTACTTAATGCTTTTTTCTCAGCATCTGAGATGGCTTTGGTGTCTCTCAATCGTTCGCGTGTGGAGCAAAAGGCTGAAGAAGGTGAGAAAAAATTTATCAGACTATTATCTGTTTTAGAAAATCCCAATAATTTCTTATCTACTATCCAAGTTGGTATCACCTTTATTAGTCTCTTGCAGGGGGCAAGTTTGTCAGCTTCACTTGGTGCAGTTATCGCTTCTTGGTTTGGCGGCTTTGCTTGGGCTCAGACTGCAGGTAGCGTTATTTCTCTTATTTTTTTGACTTATATTTCCATCGTTTTAGGTGAGCTTTACCCTAAACGTATTGCAATGAATTTAAAGGAAAACCTAGCAGTTGTTTCTGCCCCCATTATCATTGTTATTGGTAAGATTGTTAGTCCCTTTGTTTGGTTGCTGTCTGCCTCAACAAATCTTTTGTCGCGTATCACCCCTATGAAATTTGACGATGCCGATGAAAAGATGACGCGTGATGAGATTGAGTACATGCTGACTAATAGTGAAGAAACTTTGGACGCTGAAGAAATTGAGATGCTTCAAGGAATTTTCTCCCTTGATGAAATGTTGGCGCGTGAGGTCATGGTACCCCGTACAGATGCTTTCATGATTGATATTAATGATGACATTCTCGAGAGTATAGAAGAAATTCTTAAGCAAAATTTTTCTCGTATTCCTGTTTATGATGATGACAGAGATAAAATTGTTGGTATTCTTCACACTAAGCGTCTTTTAGATGCAGGTTTTCGTGATGGATTTGATAATATTGTCCTTCGTAAAATTTTACAAGAACCCTTGTTTGTTCCAGAGACTATTTTTGTGGATGACCTCCTACGTCAATTGCGTAATACCCAAAATCAAATGGCTATCCTCTTGGACGAGTATGGTGGTGTAGCAGGGCTTGTCACTCTTGAAGACCTTTTGGAAGAAATTGTCGGTGAAATTGACGATGAGACTGATAAGGCAGAACAATTTGTTCGTGAAATAGCAGAGCAGACTTATATTGTTTTAGGAACCATGACCCTAAACGAATTCAATGATTATTTTGAAACTGAACTCGAGAGCGATGACGTTGATACTATTGCTGGTTTCTACTTAACAGGAGTCGGCAGTATACCTAGCCAAGATGTCAAGGAAAGCTTTGCTATTGACACCAAAGATAAGCATATTGAGCTAATCAATGATAAGGTCAAGGATGGACGAGTCACTAAACTAAAAGTTATTTTTTCTGATATAGAACAGAGTATTGAAGAAGACTAGTCAAAACCTAGTCTTTTTCTTTTTAAAAATGGTATAATGAAAACAAGAAAAACGGTTACAAAGGGATGGAAGAAATGACAGAAATTGATTATAAAAAAGTAACAGGTATGGTGCATTCAACAGAAAGCTTCGGTTCAGTCGATGGGCCAGGTATTCGTTTTGTCATTTTTATGCAAGGCTGTAAGTTACGCTGTCAGTATTGCCATAATCCTGACACTTGGGAAATGGAGAGTAATAAGTCGACAGAACGAACAGTTGAAGATGTTCTAAATGAAGCTTTGCGCTATAAACATTTCTGGGGAAAAAATGGTGGTATTACTGTTTCAGGTGGAGAGGCAATGTTGCAGATTGATTTTGTAACTGCGCTTTTTACAGAAGCTAAAAAATTAGGTATCCATACGACACTTGATACTTGTGGTTTTGCTTATCGTCCAACCCCAGAGTACCATGAAATCGTTGATAAACTTCTGGCTGTGACTGACTTAGTCTTACTTGATCTCAAGGAAATCAATCCTGAGCAACACAAGATTGTGACTCGTCAGCCAAATACAAATATTTTGCTTTTTGCTAAGTATCTATCTGATAAGCAGGTTCCAGTTTGGATTCGTCATGTCCTAGTACCTGGATTGACTGATATTGACGACCACTTGATTGAACTTGGTAAATTTGTTTCTGAATTGAAGAACGTTGATAAATTTGAAATCTTGCCTTACCATACACTAGGTGAGTTTAAGTGGCGTGAACTTGGTATTCCATATCCATTGGAAGGAGTTAAACCACCAACAAAGGCGCGTGTTCAAAATGCAAAATCTCTCATGAAAACAGAATCCTATACCAAATATTTAGAACGTATCCATGGATAATTATCTTTAAAACTAGCTATGCTAGTTTTTTTCTTTCACTTTCTTTAGCTAAGATGATTGTCAGAAAATATAGTTGATTTTTGTTAAAAGACTTGACTTAGACCCAGTCTAAGGTGTTAGGATAGGGAGGAGGAGGGTGATTTATGACAACCATAAAACAAGTATCAAATGATTTGGATTTATCGGCACATGCCATACGCTTTTATGAAAAAGAAGGAATGGTTTCTATTCCGAGAAATGAACATGGGGTACGAATTTTTGATGAACAAAGCATTGATCGTTTGAAAGCTATTGCCCACTATCGTCGTGTTGGCATGTCTCTTCAGGATATTAAATCTATCCTAGCAGAATTTCATAATCATGTTTTGTCTACCCAATTACTGGAAAAAACAAAATGTGATTTAGAAGAACAGATTGCTAATTTGCAAGAAACACATGCCTACCTAGTTGAAAAAATTAAAATTCATAGGAAATTAGCTGAGCTTGAAAATCAAGGTTTAGATGAACAAGAGCGTACAGAAGCTTATTATAATATTAGAAGACGAGAGAATAAGCAGTAAGGCATTAGATTTTTAGATCAAAACAATTACAAAACCTACTTAATCATTTTTTAGGCACTTTCATAATGATTTAGAGAGACTAAATGGCATGACCTTAATTTTGAATAATGGAGTTTAAAAAGCATGATATAGCAGGGAATGCTTAAAAACAAAGCTATCTTGTTCGTTAGTGTAAAATAATACTCGGAAAAACGTTTACATGTTTTCAAAATAAAAAAAGTCCTATATCCTAGGAATTGCGAAATCACCTAAAAGGATATAGAACCTATGACTATTGTAACAGAGATTGGA
>Ga0334887_1000635_pt1 | contig 54440 bp, 37 predicted proteins | sample GraSluR1_MG_10_FD_207217 | JGI IMG/M metagenome (GOLD analysis project Ga0334887, IMG submission 207217) | Sludge microbial communities from methane-producing bioreactor in Wageningen University, Netherlands - Granular Sludge_18_07-R1 | ecosystem: Engineered > Bioreactor > Anaerobic >...
CGCGGAGAGGCTGGAGGTGGGCTCGTCCATGGCGAGGATGGAGACGTTCTGCGAGATCGCCTTGGCGATTTCGACGAGTTGCTGCTCCCCCGGAGAGAGCGTTCCGGCGCGGCGCTTCACGTCGATGCCGACGCCGAATCCCTCGACGAGCCGGGTCGCGTCGTCCGCGAGTTTCCGTCCGTCGATGAAGGGGCCGCGCTTCGGCTCGCGCCCGAGGTAGATGTTCTCCGCCACGGTGAGGTGCGGCGCGAGGCTCAGCTCCTGGTGGATGATGCCCACCCCGGCGCGGATGGCGTCGCCGGGACCGCTCCATCGGGCGGACTCTCCCCGTATCAGGATCTCCCCTTCGTCGGGAGCGACCACGCCGCCGAGTACCTTCACGAGAGTGGACTTCCCCGCGCCGTTTTCGCCGACGAGCGCATGGAGTTCCCCCGCGCGCAGGGAGTATGAGATCCCCTTCAGCGCGTGGACTCCGGGGTAGCGCTTGTGTACGTTCTTCATCTCCAGCAAGAGTGTCACGCCATCAACCTCCGATGGGAGGGACGCCGTCCTCGAACGACGGCGTCCCGGTACTTCATCTGTTGTCAAGCCTATTCGACGACGAGCTGCAGGGGCACGGGAATGAACTCGGGGAGCTTCTCGCCGCCGAGGTGCGCGACCGCCTTCTCGACGCCCATCGCGCCGATGACTGCTGGCTGCTGGGCGACCGTCGCGGCGAGTTTGCCCGCCTTGACCGCAGCCACGGCGTCGTCCACCGCGTCGAAGCCGACGAAGACGATGCCGGTGCGTCCGGCGGCTTCTGCCGCGGCGACCGCGCCGAGGATCATCTCGTCGTTGTGGGCGAAGACGCCCGCGATCTCCGGCTGCGCCTGGAGGATGTTCTCGAAGACTTTGAGCCCCTTGTCGCGGCTGAAGTCGGCGGCCTGCGAGGCGACGACCTTGATGTCCTTGAATGTGGCAATAGCGTCGTTGAACCCCTTGCCGCGGTCTCTGGCAGCGGAGGTTCCGGGGATGCCGACCAGCTCGACGACGTTCCCCTTGCCCTCGAGCTTCTTGGCGAGGAACTCTCCGGCCATGACGCCGCCCGCGACGTTGTCGCTGGCCACGTGGCAGAGAACCTGTCCGCCGGACGCGCCCCTGTCGATGGTGAGCACGGGGATGCCCGCGGCGTTCGCCTTCATGATGGAGGGCGTGACGGCGTCGGAGTCGGTCGGGTTGACCAGAATGGCGTCGACCTTCTGCTGAATCAGGTCTTCCATCGCGGCGGTCATCTTCGCCGAGTCGTCCTGAGCGTCCAGTACCACGAGCTTCACGCCCGCCTTTGTTGCGGCCTCTTCGGCCCCCTGCTTCAGCGTGACGAAGAAGGGGTTGTTCAGCGTGGAGATCACCAGGCCGAGCGTCTTCTCCGCCGCCGCCGCGGGAGCGGCGACGAGCAGAACCACCAGCAGTACGGCAAACAACTTTTTCATGAAACGGACACCTCCTTGAGTTTTCGCGCGGGGCGTTTCATGCCTCCGCGTCGTTGTGAATACGGGTTTGGTGCACCGGGAAACGCGTACGAATCCGTTCAAGATGTGCATGCGCTCTTCGCGGACTTCCTCGAGCCGAGCGGCTGTCCGGAATACGGCAAGCGGGCGCTACCCCGCCGTCCGGCTCTTTTGCCCCAGGCTTCCGTAGGCCACGAGGGCCGCCGCGATGACCACCCCCTTCACCACCTGTTCGGAGAAGGCATTGACGTTGAGCAGGTTCATCCCGTTCTCCAGCACGCCCATGATCAGCACGCCGAGGATGGTTCCGGCGAGCGTTCCCTTTCCTCCCGAGAAGCTGGTGCCGCCGAGCACGACGGCGGCGATCGCGCCGAATTCGTAGCCGACTCCCGCGCCGGGTTGCGCGGAGTCGAGCCTTCCGACGAGCATCAGTCCGGCGAGCGCCGCGAGAAGGCCGCAGAGGACGTACGCCTTCGAGATCGTTGCGGGGACGTCGATCCCCGATCCCCACGCGGCGACGGGGTTCGAGCCCGTGTTCCGGATATGCTCTCCCCACGGGCAGCGTTCGAGGAGCACGAAGACGATGAGGAAGGATATGCCGAAGAGGAGCGCGGGCGCGGGAATTCCTGCGAAGACGCCCGTTCCCGGCAGCCTGAAGAGGGCGTCGAATCCGGTGATGGGCGCGCCGCCCGTGTAGATGAAGGAGAGTCCGCGCGCGAATCCCATCATTCCCAGCGTGACGATGAAGGGGGGGAGGCGCAGGCGCGAGACGCCGAAGCCGTTGACCCAGCCCAGCCCGGCTCCCGCGAGGAGGGCGCACCCCCACGCGACGGGGGCGGGGAGGGCGGATTTCGACGCGGAGGCGGCGAAGAGGACGGAGAGCGAGAGGACGCTGCCGACGGAGAGGTCGATGCCTCCGGTGAGGATGACCACGGTCATGCCCAGCGAGATGACGCCGATGATGGAGGACTGGCGCAGCACGTTCAGCAGGTTGGCGCCGGTGAAAAAGCGCGGCTCCAGCGAGCCCGCAACGAGCATGAGCCCCCCCAGGAGCAGGAGAAGCAGCGTTCGCGAGTCGAAACGCCGAAAGAGCGGCACGGCTTTCCGCCTTCTTTAGAACGGAACGCCGCAGCGGAGCAGCACGTTGGCGTACGGGGTGCACTCGCCCGTGCGGACGACGAAGCGGACGCCGGGAAGGAGCTTCTTGAACTCCTCGTGCGGAATGCGTTCGTGCGGGGTCTGCTGGAAGAGCGTTTCCAGCCGTCCGGCGAGCATCGGACTTTTGGCGAGCGCCTCTTCGGCCCAGACGGCGCCTTCGATCGCGAGTTCGGGGAGGATGGCTTCCAGTACGTTGAAGAAGGCCGGTTGCCCGAGCGCGTAGGCCAGATCGATCCGAGGCGTCTCCGGGGGAATGGGAAGCCCCGCGTCGGCGATGCACACAAGGTCGCCGTGGCCGCAGGAAGCGATCCGGAAAGCCAGTTCCGGGTGAAGAATGCCGCTGCGTTTCATAGTGCGTCCCTCCTTGCGTTCGCTCATGGTGAAGCGTGCGGGCCATGTTATTGCAGGCTTCCGGCGGTTTGCGCCCGTCCGTCGTTCACTCGAGAGAAGCGCTGTAATTTATCATGCTATTGTCATGTATCGTAGCACGGAGGCATGGTTTTTACAACGTGAAGAAAGCGTTTTCGAACAGAGAAATTCGCTCATTGAACCTGTTTCAGCCCGGAGTCCGCCGACAGGTACGGACGTTCGGAAAGAGCTCGCCGCTTGGCGTCCCGCGTTTTTTTCTTGTATCTGTTGCGCGGGGGCTTGTGCGGCGCGGAAAAGAATGATAGTGTTTTCGCATATCTGTTTCGTATTCTAAAATTCGATTGAACGAGGTGGTTTCTTTTGCTTGAAAAAATCAAGAAACTGGCAACGGCGTACGGCGACGAGGTCGTCGCATTCCGGCGCGAGTTCCACATGCATCCGGAGCGCTCCTGGGAAGAGGTCGAGACCAGCAAAAAGGTCGTCGAGGTCCTGAAGGGGCTTGGCTGCACCATCGTGAAGACGGGGTTCGGCGGCACGGAGTCGGGCGTCGTCGCCGAGATGAAGGGCGGCAAGCCGGGCAAGTGCGTGGCGCTTCGAGCCGACATTGACGCGCTCCCGCTTCAGGAGGAGAACAAGGTCCCGTATGCGTCGCAGACTCCGTGCGTGATGCACGCCTGCGGCCACGACGCGCACACCGCCATCCTGCTGGGTGCGGTGAAAATCCTCGCCGAGATCCGGGACGAGCTTCCCGGAACCGTCCGTTTCATCTTCCAGCCCGCGGAGGAGTGCGGCCTGCGGTCGGGCGCGAAAGTCATGCTCGACGAGGGCGCGCTCGACGGCGTCGACTCCATAGGCGGTCTTCACGTATGGTCGCTGGCCCCCACGGGAACGGCGCTCTACCGCTCCGGCCCCGTGATGGCGGCTGCGGACGCATGGTACTTGACGATCAAGGGGAAGGGCGGGCACGGTTCCGCTCCGGAGAACTCCATCGACCCGACGATCACGGCGGCGAACCTCGTGCTCAACCTCCAGGCCATCGTCGGCCGCGAGGTGAGCGCGCGCGAGACCGCCGTGGTGAGCACCGGCGTCGTCAAGGCGGGGGAGACCGTCTTCAACATCATCCCCGATTCGGTGACGATGAACGGGACCGTGCGCACCTTCAAAAAAGAGGTGCAGGACACCATCGAAGCGGCCATCCGGAGGGTGATCGCGGGGCTGTGCGCCGCCGGACGCTGCGAGTTCGAGCTCGACTACAGGCGTAACCTTCCCGCAACCGTCAACGATCACGAGGTCACGATGACGGCGAAGGCGGTCTGCGAGTACGTTTTGGGCGCGGACAAGGTGAAGGAGACGGAGCTGATCATGGGTTCGGAGGACTTCAGCTACTTCGAGCAGAAAGTCCCCGGAACCTTCTTCTTCCTTGGAACGGGCAATCCGGAGAAGGAGACGAACAACCCTCACCATCACCCGAGATTCGACCTGGACGAAGACGCGCTCCCAGCCGGCTCGGCCATGCTCGCCGGGTTCGCGTGGGCGCGGCTGACGGGGGAAGTGCGGGGCTGAACCGGCTTCCGGTAAATTCGACGGCGTTTCGCCCGAGGGCGGACAACTCCCGAGGGCGAAGCGCCTACGGCCTTTTTCAAACAAAGGAGGTTGTGCGCGATGCAGAAAGCAGGCAACAAGGGGTCTTCATTTCCGCATGTCTTCGTTATTCTTCTGTCGATCATTATCCTCGCGATGGTCGCCACCTGGTTTGTTCCCGCGGGCGAATACGCCAGAGTCCTCGACCCGAAGTCGAAGCGGACGGTCATCGATCCGACGAGCTTCCATCTTGTGGAGTCCGCCCCCGTCAACCCCTTCCAGATGTTCGTCGCGGTGCAGAAGGGAATGACCGAGGCCGGAGCGATCGTCTTCTTCATCTTTATCGTCTTCTCCGCTATTTATGTCGTCATGTCGACCGGGGCGATCGACGCCGTCATCGCGTGGATGGTCCGAAAGACGCGGGCCAAACCGGCGTCGACGAATATCGTGTTCTCGGCGCTGATGACCGTATTCATGATCTGGGGGTCGACGGGAACGCTCTCGTACGAACAGATGATCGCGTTCGTCCCCATCTTCTCCAGCCTTGCGCTCGCCCTGGGGTACGATCCGATCGTCGGGTTGGCGATATCCTTCGTATCCGTCGGCATCGGATTCGCCTCGGCGACGGTCAACCCCTTCACCATCGGCGTGGCGCAGACGATCTCCGAACTGCCGCTCTTCTCCGGGCTTGCGTACCGTCTGCTTGTCCTCGTGGTGATGGGAGGAATCACGATCCTCTGGACGCTGCGCTACGCAGACAAGATCAAGAAGGATCCCTCCAAGAGCGTCGTCGCCGATGTCGATTTCGGCGAGCTGAGCTTCGACGAATCGAAGGTCGAGCTCCAGTTCTCGCAGCGCCATAAGATCGTCCTCGGCATCTTCCTCGTGACGGTGCTCATCGCGGCGTTCGGGCTTCTCAAGCTCGGCTGGTACATCAACCAGCTAGCGGGGCTTTTCCTTATAATGGGAATCCTCGTGGGGCTTGCGAACGGCAACGGGCCCAGCAGGGTCGCGGAACTCTTCGTCGAAGGGATGAGCAAAGGCGTGCTCTCGGCGATGGTCGTCGGCGTGGCGCGCGGTATTCTCGTGGTGCTCGCCGAGGGCAAGATCGTCGATACGATCATTCACGGGATGGCGGAGTTTCTCGGCAGGGGGTCTCTGTACCTGAGTTCGCTGGGGATGCTGATCTTCCAGACGCTGATGAACTTCCTCATTCCGTCCGGCTCCGGGCAGGCCGCGACGACGATGCCCATCATGTCGCCGCTGGCGGACCTTCTCGGCGTGAACCGCCAGATCGCCGTTCTCGCGTTCCAGTTCGGCGACGGGTTCTCCAACCTTCTCTGGCCGACGAGCTTCCTTCTCATCGGCTGCGTTCTGGCGAAGGTACCGCTCAACCGCTGGTTCCGCTGGTTCCTGCCGCTTTTCGGTCTGCTCTTCGTCGCCCAGGTGCTCTTCCTCTGGGGCGCCATCATGATCAACTACGGCCCGTTCTAGAAAACACTACGCAGCCGGGCGGAATCTCCGTCCGGCTGCGTTCGGCCCGCGGTGGCAGCGGCCTTGGGACGGCGCACGGTCACTCGTGAAAACCCGCCCAGAATCCTTTGTCGCCGAGAAGGGAGTTCCCTGTTTCCGAAGATCGTACGAGTTCGTCGAATTCCGGAACGGAAGGAATCAGCGGGCGAACAAGTTCATCGATCAGCGTCTTCATCCAGCGGCGGGAGGCTTTCAGGGCGGCGGTTACCTCCTCGATGGAGAAGGTCTCAACTTCGCCCAGATAAGAGTAGCTCATCTCCGAGCGCAATCGTTCGCGATTTCCGAAGAAGCGGATGAACTCACGGTCCAATCCGTTTTCGGCCGCCACGCCGGAGAGTTCCATCTTCACCCCTTGATGCGTGGAAGGATCCTTGCCTCTTGTAAAAAGCGCCGCTTTCGCCGCATGAAACAGCGCGTAGTAGAGGTGATCGTTCGCCATCACAGCCTCGTTCCGTTCGATCATGAGCACGCACCCGTTCAAATGGCCGAGGGAGACGTGGAGGGCTTTGCGAACGAGCACCTCCCTGATTTCGGGAGAATCGTTCGCTCCCGTGAGCGTTTTCACCATCATTTCGGCGTCCACCCCCGTCTTTGAAACAGCACAACGTTTTTTTCCAGCAAACGAGAGACGAAGCCCGTGCAAAAATCGATCTCACGGGAAAGCCTCTCTTCGCTCCATATCAGAAGGGAGACGGGCATCGCGAGTTCTCTCGCCATAGAAAATTCGAGGTCGTCGCAGTCGGAGGCGATTTCGTCGGTATTCCGGTCGTAGCGTTTCTTTCCCGTCTCGGTCAGGATAACGGCAACGTCCACGTCGGATTCCGCATGATTCGTCCCGGCCGCACAGGAGCCGTACAACCAGACGGCGAGCAGATCGTCCCCGAAAAGAGTTTCAAGCGCACCGGCGAATTGTTCGCACCGACGACGGATTTTGTCGTCTCTTCTGCTCGTCCACGACGCGTCCATCGCGGCGGATGAACACATAGGCGAACCGGTTGTCATGACCGGCATAGCTGCGCCCCCTTTCCAGAAATTTCCTGCGAACCTTGATCAGTTTATTATACACTGCGCGCTCTTCGAGCATCGAAAAGCGCCAAGAAGGCGCGCCCCTACTTCCAATACCCCCTGTGGACGGCGACGATCTCCTCCCGGAGCGCGTCGTCGGCGACGGGGCCGATGATCTCGATTTTCTTCTGTCCCCTGGCGACGATCTCGCGGGAGGGGAGGTCGAAGGTGGGGTTGTCCTCGTGCGAGCCGGTGAGTTCGAGGAGCTGTTTCTCGGCGATGCCGAAGACCACATGCCCCACGTTTCCCCAGTAGATCGCGCCGACGCACATGCAGCACGGCTCGGCGGTAGTGTAGAGGGTGCACTCCCACAGGAACTCCTTCGAATACTTCTTGCTTGCCAGCCGCATGACGGCGGTCTCCGCGTGCCCGGTGCAGTCCCGCTCCGTGACCTCGATGTTTCCCGATTCGACGAGGATGTTTCCGTCTTTGTCGGCCAGCAGCGCGCCGAAGGGGTGGTTTCCCGCGGCGACGGCTTCCTTGGATATCTCGACGCACCGTCTCAGAAGCGTTTCGTGCGATGTGTCCATCTTTTCCCTCCTCAAGTAAAACGAGGGGAGCGCGCGGCTCCCCTCGATATGCGGTTCGAACGATTGGTCGCGTGTCTCATAAGGAGACGACCGGCGAACACAAGCGAAGCGAGTAAGGAGCTGTTTCGGTCGTTTGCGTTCCCGTTGCGAAGCGGAACGGCGGAGTGCGCATGCACCCCCGGCGCTAGGTCCGCATCTCGCGGTTGAACGGCTTGCCCAGCGCCGTGGGGCCCAGCAGCAGGCTCTCGCGGCTGAAGGCGAGGACGACGATGACGAGCGCGTAGGGGAGCATCACGGCGAACTCGTAGGGGAAGTCGATGCCGTGCCCCTGGATGGCGAGCTGGAGCGCCTGCGCGAGGCTGAAGAGCAGCGCGCCCCCCATGATCTTCAGCGGACGCCAGTGGCCGAAGTAGACCAGCGCAACGGCGATGAAGCCGCGCCCCGCGATGATCTCGTCGCTGAACATCTTCACCTGGCAGAGGCTGAGGTACGCCCCGGCGAGCCCCGCGAGCGCCCCGCCGACGGCGAGCGCCTGGAAGCGGACGAGGTTGACCTTGACGCCGATGGAGTCGGCCGCCCTCGGGTTGGTTCCCGAAGCGCGCACCCGCAGCCCCCACGGCGTTTTGAAGAGGATGTACCATGCGGCCGGGACGAAGAGGAACGTCAGGTAGACCAGCGGATTGTGCGAGAAGAGGACCGGACCGAGGACCGGAAGCTCCGAGAGGACGGGTATGGGCATGTTCGGGATGCCGGGGATGCTCTGCGTGCCGCCGACGAAGTGGCGGAAGAGCGTTCCGGCGACGCCCACGCCGAACATCTGCAGGCCGATGCCCGCGATGCCCTGAGGCGCGCGGAAGGTGACGACGACCAGGCCGAAGAAGAGGCCCAACAGCGCGCCGACGCCCATGGCGAGAAGAATGCCGGCCACGTTCCAGATGCCGGGCACGGGGCCTCCCCGTCCGACGAGGAAGGGCGCGAGGAAGCCGAGGAATGCACCAACGGCCATGATTCCCTCGCAGCCGAGGTTGAAGACGCCCGCCCGCTGGTTGAACATCTCGCCGAGGGAGGCGATCAGGAGGGCGACGCTGAACGGAATGCCGAGCGCGAGAATGTTGACGACGAAGTCCATAGGGTCACGCCTCCTTGTCGTTGCGGGAAAGGATCCGATACTTCCGCCAGGCCCGCTCCATCAGATAGGGGTTGTCGAGGACCATCCGCGTCGCCACGATGACGAGGATGATGACGCCCTGCAGCACGAGCACCATGTTCGCCGGGACGCCCGCCATCCGCTGCGTCATGTCGGCGCCGACGATGAGCAGGCCGAAGAAGAACGAGGCCGGGACGATGCCCGCCGGGTGCAGCCCTCCGAAGAGGGCGACGACGATCGCGCTGAAGCCGTACCCGCCGGTGATCCCCTCGATGGCCCGCCTGTGGACGCCCGCGACTTCGACGGCTCCCGCGAGCCCCGCGAACGCGCCGCTGATCATCATGGCGACGACGAGATACCCCGCCACGCCGATGCCGCCGTACCGCGCCGCCCGTTCGCTCGCCCCCGCCGCGCGCATCTTGTACCCCCACGACGTTCTCCAGAGCAGCAGCCAGATGACGAACGCCAGCGCCAGCGCGATATAGACTCCGGTGTGGATGCGCGTGCCGGGGACCAGCCTGTCGAGCCAGACGGCCCTCGTCAGGCGCATCGACTGCGGCGTGCCGCTCCCCATCGTGATCTCCGCGGGGTCGAGCATCGGGCCTCGCAGGCAGAAGGTGTAGAACTGCGCCGCGATGTAGTTCAGCATCACCGTAGACAGCAGCTCGCTGACGTGGAGCTTCGCCTTCAGGATGCCGGGAATGAACCCCCATGCCGCGCCGCCGAGCGTCCCCGCGATCATCGCCAGCGGGAGCAGCGCGTATTTGGGAAGATCGGGGAGGGCGAGCGCCACGGCCGTGGCGGCGAGGATGCCCATCGACATCTGTCCTTCGGCGCCGATGTTGATGATGCCGCTCCTGTAGGCGACCGAGATCCCGAGCGCGATGATCGTCAGCGGGACGGCGCGTATGAGCACTTCGCCGATCTGAATGTGGTTCTTGAGCGGTTCGAGGATGATGACCGAGTAGGTCTTCGTCACGTCCGCTCCTATGGTCCAGAGGATGAGCGCGCCCAAAAGCATCGCCGCGGCCGCCGCGAGGAGGATGACGACGGTCTTGTAGAGCGCCTTAAACTGCTTCGTCATTGTGCACCCCCGCCATCAGGATACCGATCTTTCTGCTGTCCGCCGACCGCCGGTCGAGCGTGTCGATGATGCGCCCCTTGAAGATGACGGCGACGCGGTCGGAGAGGTCGAGGATCTCCTCCAGCTCTTCGCTGACGAGCAGAATGCCGATCCCCTCCATGCGCTTTTCCAAGAGGCGCTTGTGGATGAACTCCGCAGCCCCCATGTCGAGGCCGCGCGTCGGGTAGACCGCCACGAGGAAGCGCGGTTTGCGCGAGATCTCGCGCGCGAGGATGACCTTCTGGATGTTCCCTCCGGAGAGCGAGCCCGCCGCGACCTTCGTGTCGGGGCTTCGGATGTCGAACTCCGTTCGCAGCGCCTCGGCGTTCCGGTCGATCTCCTTCAGCTTGAGGAACGAGCGCGCGGCGAACTGCGGCTCGTCGGCGTCCTTCAGGATGAAGTTCTCCTTCATGGAGAAGGAGGGGACGATGCCTTCCGTGTTACGCTCCTCGGGAATGTACCCCATCCCCGCGTCGATCACGGCGCGCGGCGTGCGGTTCGCCAGCTCCTGCCCGAAGAGGAGTATTTCTCCTTCTTCGACTTTGCGCAACCCGTTGATCGCCTCGGCCAGCTCGCGCTGTCCGTTGCCGGAGACCCCCGCGAGTCCGACGATCTCCCCGGCGCAGACCGAGAGGTCGAGCCCGTCGACGGCGAGAAAGCCGCGGTCGCTTCTGACCTTCAGCCCCCTGATATCGAGGGCGGGGTGTCCCTCGCACGTCGGGGCTTCGTTCCGGGGGAGCTGGATCTCGCGCCCCGTCATCAGCGCGGCGATGTCGCCGGAGGAGTGGTCGGCGGTGCTGCCTTCGAAGACGACCGAGCCGTGACGGAGAATAGTCACCTTGTTCGAGAGGTTCTTGACCTCGTGGAGCTTATGGCTGATGAAGACGATGGAGAGTTCGCTCGTCATCCGCTTGAGCAGGACGATCAGCTCGTCCGTCTCCTGGGGCGTCAGGGCGCTGGTCGGCTCGTCGAGGATGAGAAAGCGGGCGCCGAGGCAGAGCGTTTTCACCAGCTCCACGCGCTGCTGCTCGCCGACGGAGAGCTGCCAGACGAAGGCGTCCGGGTCGACGGCGAGGCCGTACTTCGCCGCCACCTCGTCGATGCGGGCGCGCACCATGCCGAGGTCGAGCTTCAGCGGAGCCCATGCCCGCGTGTAGCCGAGGGCGATGTTTTCCAGCACGGTCATGTTCGGCACCAGCATGTACTGTTGGTGCACCATGCCCAGTCCCGCCGCGAAGGCGTCGTTGGGGGAGCGGAAGAAAACCTCCTCTCCGTTGATCAGGATGCGCCCTTCGTCCGGGCGGTAGAGCCCCATCAGGATGTTCATCAGCGTCGTCTTTCCGGCGCCGTTCTCTCCGACGAGGGCGAGCACCTCGCCCTCCCCGACGGAGAGCGAAATGTCGTTGCAGGCGAGGACTCCGGGGAAGCGTTTGACGATGTGCTCCACCCGAAGGCTGGTAATTTTGCGGGTATTCGGTTCCATGCGGGAGACCTCCCGAGAAAGAAAAATGTCCTGCGGAGGGGGCGCCCCCGCAGGACATACATGCGGATTACAGCTTCGAGTAGTCGACGGAACTCCAGTTGACCGTGTCCGGGGTCGCCCGGAATTTTTCAAGGGTTTCGTTGATCTTCCGCTCGATAGCGCCCGTGTACATGTCCTTCAGCGTCTCGTTGAAGGCGAAGACGAAACCGCCGTTGGAGAAGTTCATCGGGATGCACTCGCCTCCCTTGACTCCGGCGTCCAGCTTCTTGACCATGTCGACGATGACGGCGGCGTAGTTGTAGGAGGACGCCGCGATGCACTTGTACCCCTCGGTGATGTGGATCTGGGCGATGTCCTGGCCCACCCACCAGATGTACTCGTCCTTGTGGTCGGCGACGGTGCGAAGCGCGCCCAACGCCTGCTGCGCCGAGCCCGTGAGGACGTCCGCGCCGCTCTTGATCTGGGTGGCAGCAAGCTCCCCGGCCTTGACGAAGTCGCCGAACGAACCGGTGTGCGCGACCATGATCTTCGCATCGGGCTTCACCGCCTGCACACCGAGGACGAAGCCGCGGTTGTAGCGTGCGGAGTCGCCGCCGTCGACGGGGCCGACGAGGCCGACGATGTTCTTTTTCGTAACCATGCCGGCGATCAGGCCGGACAAGTAGCCCGTCTCCTCGCTCTGGGGCATGTAGGTGAAGACGTTCGCCGGGCCGACCTCGGCGCTCGTGCCGAAGGCGAAGGTGACGTCGGGATGATCCTCGGCCATCTCGAGCATCAGGTTCTTGTACTGCGCGCCGTGGCCGATGATGACCTTGTACCCCTGGGAGATGTACTGAAGGACCGCCGAACCGGCGTCCACCGGCTTCATCTTCTCGCTGTAGCTGTACTCGATGCGGCCGGGAAGCTGCTGCTGCGCGGCCAGAATACCGTCGTGCATCGCCTGGCACCACCCCTTGTCGTCGACGGTGCTTTCGACGATCAGAGCGACCTTGACGACCTCGGCGGCGGACGCGGCGTTCTGTCCCGAGACGGTGAGCGTCAATCCTAAAACAAGAGCGAAACAGAGCACGAGAGCCAATACTTTCTTCATACATACCCCTCCTAGAATGTCGTTTTTCGAGAAGCAGTGGAATTGTGAATCCAGTGTAAGGGGTTTCCAAAGATTGTCAAGCGCCGAACGGCGCGTACTCAGGGTTCAGGAGTTTTCGCGGAAGAGGCGAACAAGCAAAAAAAAAGAGAGGAAGGCGCAGAGTCCGCGTCTTCCTCTCTTCCTGTTTTCCGCTCCGGCCGATTTCTTTAAAAGCCGGTGAGTTCCAGAGTATCCAGCGTCGTTATCGCGCCCTCGTGCGAGTAGTGGTAGAGACCGGCGTGGCGCGAGGAGCCCTGCGGGGCGATCACGACGAACGTCATTGTCGGCAAGTTGTTGTTATGGTCGATCCACGTGCCGGAGTTCACGTACACGGCGCTTTTCCCGTCGTGCGTCTCGGAGGGAATCATTCTGGATTCGTGGCTGTGGCCGAAGATCACGATCCGCTTGTCGGACGCGGGGTTGTGAAAGTACTGAACAACGGCCTGATTGTCGGTTTCGGCCGACGAAGCCGCCTTGGCGAGCGCATCTCCGACGGGAATTTTGACGGCGACTCTGTTGAGCGCCTGCCGTTCGTCCCATGTGTCCTGTATTCCTTTGAACAAGTTCACGTCGATGACGCCCCCTTCTTTCGCCTGGCGGGGCATGAGGTCGCTCATCGCATAGGTTTCTGTGAAGCCGTCGATGTTGGTCCTGATGATCTTCTCTTCGAAGTCCTCCTTTATGGGCAGCTCGTTCATCAGCGCTTCCCACACTTGCCAGTAGATGAACTCGAGGTTCTGGCTTTCGCCGAGGGAGTTCGGGGTGACGGCCGGTCTGATTTTGCTCGGCTCCGGTTTGCCTTCGACGACGGAAAGGGTCGCGATGCGGGTGAAGAAGTACCCCGGAGGCAGGATCGAGCCGGGGGCGATGTCCTTATGCGAGATGGGATCCGGCGCGCAGAAGAAGTTGTAGCGGTGGCCGTGCTCGATGGCGATCTCGGGGTGTCCGTCCGGGGTGTAGGTGCCGAGTCCTCGAACGTCGCGCGCTTCCGCCATTCCGGGGAAGATGGTCTGGATGCTCTCGGAGGAGATCAGCAGGTCGTGATTCCCCGGAACATAGGTCACCTTGATCTTTCCGTCCTTTATGATGTCGTTGAACGCGTCCACCACGTCCTTGTTGTTCTCGGCGACGCGCTGCGCGAACTCCTTTTGGGTCTTGCCGGCGTACGTGTCCGTTCCGGCGGGGATGAACCACTCGTCGACGAGGTCGCCCGCGACGACGAGCTCCTCGATGTTCGGAGCGCGTCGGACCTTCTGAAGAAAGTCGGCGAGCGGGGCGCGGTTCTGCTGAATCTCCGCGTACCGGTCGTCCATCCCCAGGTGGATGTCGCTGATGACGACGACGACGGAGCGTTCGCCGCCGAGCGCCGGAATGCCGCTCTCGTCGAGGGTGAAGGCGTAGTCGGACGCGAAGCAAAGAGGCGCGGTGCACAGCAGCGAAGACAACAGCATGATGCTCATGATACCCGTTTTTCTCATAGTCTCATTCCCTTTCGTGTGTGATGTGACAAATTTTAATAGATTGGAGTGTTGCGCGAAGGGCCGTACTCAAAAAAAGATCGTCGACGCCCAACTACCTCACTTTCCACGTGAAGCCGATGAAGATGCCGTCGTTGTATGCGTCCATCACGAAGCCGTCCTTCTCGTAATCGACGTAGAGATAGCGGTAGCCGATTTCGAGCGACGTCCGCTCCGAGAGCTTCCAGGACAGATCCAGCATTCCTCCCCAGGTGAAGTCCGACCCGATGCCGAAGCCCCCCGCGTCGAGGATGGCGAGAAAGGTCAGGTTCGGCGAAAGCTGCGTCGCGAAGCGGATGCCGACGAGGGGGTCGATCCAGGATTCGCTCTCGCTGAAGTGCCGGACCGGGGCCGACGCCGTCCTGAACGTCAGCTCGTTTTTGAGGTTCCAGTATCTCAGCCCGCCGAAAACGTGGAGGGAGGACGATTCCCACTCCTTGACGCGCACTCCCCACGCGGCCTGGAGGCGGGTCGTGGTCGCGCCGACGTCCGTGAACAGGCGGGGGGACACCTGCTCGCTCGCCGACATGTCGAGGTACATGCCGTCGAAAAAGAAGTACTGCTTCCCCTTGTGCCCTTGAAAGGTGAGCATTCCCGAGGCGTCCATGTTCGAAAGGACGTCGGAGAAGCTCAGGTTGACGCGCGCCTTGTGCCCCTTCACGCCCAGCGTTCCGTTGAGGCCGGAGAACCAGACGTACGACGTCGTGGAAAAGGTCCACTCGGAGGGATCTTCGCTTTCGGAGGCCTCCAGCGGTCGAAGTGCGGAAAGAAAAACGGAGAAGAGGAGAAGAAGGGTAAGGATGTGTTTCGTGTGTTTCACAAACATCACTCCCGCTGGAAATTTGGTTTTTCCGAGAGCATCGCGCTCTGTATGCGCACTGGATTTTTCCCCGGACAGACGAATTATACGGTACGCCTGAATGAGAAGCTATGTGTTTGAATTATTGCTTTTTATGTTCGGCGCATCGCTGCGGTTCGTGGTGCGCTCTTCTCGCGTACTGCGCGCTCCCGCTCCTTTCGCGGCTGCCGCGCCTGCTGTAAGATAGCGTGTGCGTTGAAGCGTCTGCATGAGAGACGGGGGGAGTCTATGCAAGGAACGGAACGTGCCGATATCAAGCCCGGAATGAAGGTGCTGGTGGTGCAGAAGCAGGACCAGCGCTCGGGCGCGCTCACCGAAGGAGTGGTACAGTCGCTGCTGACGAAGAGCCCGCACCATCCTCACGGCATCAAGGTCCGCCTCGAAAGCGGCGTCGTGGGGCGCGTGAAGGAGATTGTAGAGGGGTAACAGCGGACGAAGCGTCCGTTGTTTCGGTACGTTTGCGGACAGCCTTCTTCAATCTCGTCGCAGCAAATCGATAGCGGAAAAGAGAGTCTTCAGTTCGTGCGCCATGGAGTCCCGCCTCCTCCCAACGAGGCGGGATTCAATGGCGCGCTCCGTCGATTCATCCACCGTCGCCATTGCTGTGTTGTTTTTTATAAAAATGGCCTACAATGTTATTGTCAATCAATTATTCTGCGTGTAATTTTTCTCCAAAAATATGATAGAATAAACTCTCAAGGAAAAGTATTCGGTCAAACGGAGGGGGCGGAATGATTCTTTATGCGCTTCTCTTTACCGTACTGTTCGAAAGAAAGAGTCGCCGATCAGACGGGGAAATACATCCGCATGTTCCCGTCGTCGGCTTTGTTGCGCCGATCCTGCCGCCCGTAGTCTCCGGATTTCGCGCCAAACAGCGAAGAGAGCGCGCCGCTCGAAGCCGTAATGGTTTTTTCTCGCGTGCGCCCGATATGAGAGCCCTTGCCGGAGCGCTTGTGTTGCTCTCTTTCCTTTTGACACCAATCTCCTCGAGGGCAGCGGAAAAAATACTCTCCTTCTCCTCCGCGGCGACGGTTCGCGAGGATTCTTCGCTCGAAGTCCGCGAGGACATCGCGGTGAATGTCGAGGGGCGGAAGATCCGGCGCGGAATTTTCCGCGACTTTCCGACGAAGTACAGGGATTCGGCGGGACGCGCCGTCGCCATCGGCTTCTCGGTGAAGAGCGCTTTGCTCGGTGGACGCGAAGTTCCGTACACGGTGCGCTCCGTTGCGGACGGCGTTCGGGTTTCTCTCGGCGACCCGAACAGAAGAGCCCCTCCGGGCCGGCAGACGTATACGCTCGTCTATGTCGTAACCGGGGCGCTCGGCTTTTTCGACGAGCACGACGAGCTCTACTGGAACGTCACCGGCAACGACTGGGCCTTCGCGATCGACGAGGCCCGCTTCTCCCTCTCCCTTCCCGGCGGCGCATCCCCTGGCGCGATCGACTTCTTCACCGGATGGCGGGGGGCTCGCGGAAAGGACGCGCAGCAACTGTCGGACGGCTCCGTCCTCACGACGTCGCCGCTTCCCCCCGGCGAGGGGCTTACCGTTGTGTACGCATGGCCCAAAGGAATCGTGAGCCCCCCTGAAGAGCCTTTTCTTCGGACGTTCTTCGCACGGTACCACGCGCACTTTCTTGTCGCTCTGCCGCTTCTCCTCCTGTTCGTCTACCTGCTGCTCTGGCTCCGCTGGGGCAAAGACCCCCCGATGTCCGTCATCATCCCGCTCTTCTCCCCGTCCACGGACGCAACTCCGGGCTTTCTGCGGTACGTGAGCAGAATGGGCATGGACGACGCCTGCTTCACCGCCGAAATTCTGCATCTCGCCGTCAAGGGGTATATCACCATCAAGAAGCAACAGCCCGAAAAGAAGTCCGACAAGGCCGTCTATTCATTGATGCGAACCGGAAAGGTTGCTCCGGAGGTTTCCGGAAGAGTCCATCCGCTGCTTGCCGTTCTCTTCGCCGACGGACGCGAAGAGGTGGCGATCCAGCCGTCGAACAGCGTCATCCTCGGCGACGCGCGGAAACGTCTGACGAAGCTGTTCGAGAAGAACGGGAAAGGGTTCTTTTTCAAGAACACCGGTATATGGCTTTCCGGTTTTCTTGTCCTCGTGGTGGGCTGGCTGCTGATGAGCGCGGGAGGGCAGCCGGAGATTGCCGGCGCCTCGGCGTTCCTGACCGCGGCGTTCGCCGTCGTCTGCTCTCTGGGCGCTTCGGAGATTATTTCTTCCGGAAAGTTCCGCCGGTACGAGGGAGGCGACCTGTTCGCGTTTATAGTACGGCGCTTTATTCCGGATTTCTTGATCAAAGTACTTGCCTTGACCGTCTCCGGCATCGTGCTCGTCGTTGTCGTTGCGGGAGCTCTTTTCTTCTCGGGGCTGTGGGTTGCGGTGCTCGTCTTCTTTCAACTGTGCACCTGGATATTCTCCCTCCTTGCGCTAGCTCCCCTCTACGTTCCTCTGCTCTCCTTCGCGACGGCCGTGGTGATCGTCGTCTTCCGCGAACTGATGACGATCCGGACGCCGGAGGGAAACCGCGTGCTCGCGGAGGCCGAAGGGTTGATCCTCTACATGGGAGCCGCCGAGCGGCGCCGCTTCGAGATGCTCAATCCTCCGGAGGAAACTCCCGAGGTCTTCGAAACCCTCTTCCCCTACGCCTTCGCTCTCGACGTCGCGGAGACGTGGGCGCAGCGTTTCGACAGCATTCTCAGAGAGCAGGAGTATGCGCCGGACTGGTACGAAGGGGGAGGAAACCTGACGTACTTCTACCGGGACGCGGGATTCTCCGCGGCCTTGACGTCAAGCACATTCGGAAGCGCGGGAACCGCTTCGGCGGGCGCTTCGGGTTCGTACTCCCGCTCCACGGGAAGCTGGTTTTCGGGTTTGGGCGGCGGCGGCTTCTCCGGAGGAGGACGAGGCGGAGGCGGCGGCGGCGGGTGGTAGATGGTGTTGTTTCGTTATTTTTACAGCCTTTTGTTGCGTAGCGACTCCGGAATAAGAAAAAACGAGCATCGAACGAACTCTTCAGCTTTTAGGGGGGATGGTTTTGTCTCTTTTTCTCGGAAGTGTTCCTGCAGGTAGTCCTGTTCGCCGACGCGACGCGCATGTGCGGCAACGCGACGCGCATGTGCGGCAACGCCGCTTGTCTTTCCTCCGCCGCGCGTCTTGCCACCTTCCGCCCCGTACGGGAGGGAGTGTTATGAAACGGCTTGCCGGAATCGTCGCGCTGCTCTCGCTCCTTTGTCTCCCGCTCCCGGGGCGGGCGGAGGAGAAGATCCTCCTCTTTTCCTCAACGGCGACGCTCCACCCCGATTCCGTGCTCGAAGTGCGCGAGGAGATCACGGTGAACGTCGAGTGGAAAAGGATTCTCCACGGAATCTACCGGGATTTTCCGACCGCCTACAGAGACGCCTTAGGGCGAATAGGTCATGCCGACTTCACGGTGGAGCGCGTCCTGCTGGACGGCGGGGAAATCCCGTATAGAGTGGAGCTCAGAACGAACCACGTCCGCGTCTATATCGGGAATCCAAACAAACGGGTTTCGCCCGGGAAGCGCACGTTCACGCTCGTCTACAGCGTCACGGATCAGATAGAGTTTTTTTCGCGACACGACGCACTCGACTGGAACGTCACCGGCAACGACTGGGAGTTCCCGATCGACGAAGCGCGCTTCTCTCTCTCTCTTCCCGGCGACGCCGCCTTCCATTCCGTCGAGTTTTCTACGGGATGGCTGGGCGCCCGAGGTAGGAATGCGCGGCTGCTGCCCGACAACTCGGTCGTCACAACCGCCCCCCTCCCTCCGGGCGAGGGACTTACGGTCGTCTCTACGTGGCCCAAGGGGATTGTATCCCCTCCGAAAAAACCTTTCTTCATCGAATTCTTCTGGAAATATCATCTGCTCTTTGTCGTCGCGCTTCCGTTCATTCTCCTGTACGTCTACCTTGTGCTCTGGTTCCGCTGGGGAAAAGACCCCCCGATGCCCGTCGTCATCCCGCTCTTCTCCCCTCCGCCGGGGAGAACTCCGGGCTTTCTGCGGTACGTGAGCAGAATGGGCATTGACGACGCTTGCTTCTCCTCCGAGATTCTGAATCTCGCCGTGAAGGGGTATATCCTCATCAAGAAGCGCGCTCCGGGAGAGAACACGGAGTTGCCCCTCTTCTCCTTGGTTCGCACGCCGAAACCTCCTCCCGAAGCTCCGGGAAGCGAGAAGACGCTGCTGAGCGCCCTCTTTGGAAGGGGAAACGAGGAGCTGGTGCTTCAAGACGAGAACCGCGCCATTCTCGAAAGAGCGAAAGACAGACTGGAACGGCTCTTTTGCAAAGAGCAAAACGCCTTTTTCTCCAAGAACACCCGGATCTGGCGCTCCGCCCTTCCGGTTCCCGTCTTCGGTTGGCTGCTGCTGAGCGCGTTGGGGCAAAAAGAGCTGGCCGCCGCCTCGGCGTTCATGACGACGGTGCTCGGCGTCGCCTGCTATTTCGCCGGTTCCGATCTCATTTCCTCGGGAGCCCTTCGACGCTACGAGGGGAGCGATCTGCTCTCGTACATCGCGGCCCGTCTTCTCCCGGAATTCCTCATCGGCATGCTCCTCACGAGCCTGATCTGCGTACTCTCTCTCGCCCTCCTGGCGGTAGTTCTCTTCCTGATAGGGCTGGGATCGATCGTTGTTTTCTTCGCCGGTGCGATCAGGTTGCTCTTTTCCCTTTTCACCCTGACGCCTCTCCTCGTCGTGCTGAGCTCCTTCGCGATGGCCGTCATCATTCTGATATTCCACGAACTGATGACGATCAGAACGCCGGAAGGAAACGCAGTCCTTGCGGAGGCCGAAGGCTTGATCATGTACATGGAAACCGCGGAGCGCCGCCGGCTTGAAATGTTCAATCCTCCGCAGGACACTCCGGAAGTCTACGAAGCGCTCCTGCCCTACGCATTCGCGCTCGACGTCGCCGAGACGTGGGCGCATCGTTTCGACGGCATCCTCAAAGAAGCGCAGTATGCGCCGGAATGGTGCGAGGGAAGCGGCGCCGAGCTCTTCAACGACACCTCCGTTTTCTCGATTGTTATCAAGTCGCTTCCCATCCCCACGCCAGGAGGTATGGGCGCAGCTGCGAAGGAAGTAACGAACGCTTCCGGCAGCGGTTCCGCGGGGTTTTTCCTTGACTTGCTGTCTGGCTTCGTGGGCCGACGCGGCTCCGGAGGAGGGCGAGGGGGAGGGGGCGGCGGCGGATGGTAGACGACGCGGATTGATTCGGGTGTACGTACCACCACTGCAATCTCGACAGGCGCAGTTTTGGGACGATAGAGAACGCGCGACTTTTAGAAAAGAAAGGAAGATGCTCATGTGGTCCGAGGATAAGCAAACGGGTTTTGGCAAAATAGTACAATGCGTTGTCGTTGTTTTAGTATTCGTACTCTTTTTCGATGCGTCTGGATGCGCTGCGGCGTCGGCGTCCGACCCTTCTCTTCTCGTGAAATCCACTCTGCAGTTGCAAGAAGACCGCCGCGTCGAAGGAGACCTGATGATGACAGGGGGGATGCTGGACTTAAACGGCTGTACGCTTACAGTCACCGGTTCTTTCTTTCACCAGGCAGGCGATGTGAATGTGAAAGGCGGCTCGCTGATCGTTTTGGGAGATTACAGAATTCAAGGAGCGCCGATAGAGAACGGGGCTTCGGCGAAGAACAGCCAGGGGCGGCTGACAATGAACAACGAGAACGACGTGGTGCGCGTACACGGCGACTTCGTGATGCAGTCTGCGTATCATCACGCCGGAAGGCTGATGAAAGGCGTTTTGGAGGTGAAGGGGAACTTTGTGCAAAAAGCGGGAGCCGGGAACAATTTCAGCGCATCGGTAACGCACAAGGTCGTCCTCTCGGGAGAGAAACGCCAGAACGTCTCCTTCGAGAACCCGGAGGAATCGGGGTTTTCCCTCTGCGAGATACGCAACGACAGGGTGTTTTTCTTAACGGCGGTCAAGGGCTGGAAGTTGGAAAGCGACGCGGTATTCAATGTCCCGGAAGGAAAGGTCTTCCCCGGCTTTACGGGAACAGCGAACCTGAACGGGAAGAGTTTGACCGTCAAAGGGAGTCTTGTTTCGGAACAGAACAACACGCTGAATCTCACGAAAGGAAAACTGGTCGTCGAGGGGGACTTTCTTCAGCCTTTCGGCGAAGTGAACGTGAAGGGCGGCTCGCTGATCGTTTTGGGAGATTACAAGATTCAGGGGTCTTCGGCTGAAAACAGCCAGGGACGCCTGACAATGAGCGACGAGAACGACTCGGTGCGCGTACACGGCGACTTCGTGATGCAGTCGGCGCATCCTCACGTCGGAAGGCTGATGAAAGGCGTTTTGGAGGTGAAGGGGAACTTTGTGCAAAAAGCGGGAGCCGGGAACAATTTCAGCGCATCGGTAACGCACAAGGTCGTCCTCTCGGGAGAGAAACGCCAGAACGTCTCCTTCGAGAACCCGGATCTGTCGGGGTTTTCCTTCTGCGAGATACGCAACGACCGGGTATTTTTCTTAACGGCGGTCAAGGGCTGGAAATTGGAAAGCGACGCGGTATTCAATGTTCCGGAAGGAAAGGTCTTTCCCGGCTTTTCGGGAACAGCGGACTTGAACGGGAAGAGCTTGACCGTCAAAGGGAGTCTTGTTTCGGAACATAAGAACACGCTGAATCTCACGGAAGGAATCCTGGTTATCGAGGGGGATTTTCTTCAGCCTTTCGGCGAAGTGAATGTGAAGGGCGGCTCGCTGATCGTTTTGGGAGATTACAAGATTCAGGGGTCTTCGGCTGAAAACAGCCAGGGACGCCTGACAATGAGCGACGAGAACGACTCGGTGTCCGTGCACGGCGACTTCGTGATGCAGTCGGCGCATCCTCACGTCGGAAGGTTTTCGAAAGGCGTTTTGGAGGTGAAGGGGAACTTTGTGCAAAAAGCGGGAGCCGGGAACAATTTCAGCGCGTCCGGAACACACAAGGTCGTCCTTTCGGGAGAGAAACGCCAGAACGTCTCCTTCGAGAACCCGGATAAGTCCGGTTTTCAGATGCTTCTTATTCTTAATCGGGACAAACGGGGGATTGGCGCTCCTGCCGGGTACAAGGTCCGCCGGGAGCACGCTCTCGTTCTTGACCGCACGTATCTGCGATTGAATCCAGGTGAGACGGTCCGCGTCAAAATTAGCGGCGGGCCGGACGAACGGTTTTCCTGGAGCTCCCTCGACGAGAAAGTCGCATCGGTTTCCGAAGGCACCGTTCGGGCAAAAGCGCCGGGGCGAACGCGGATTCGAATCGCCTGTTCCGCCGAGCAGTCTGTTTTCCTCTATATCCATGTCGAGGTAGCGCAAAAGGAAAGCTCCCCGCTGAACGGCGACGCCGCGGATACGTCCGCCGGACGGCCGCCCGTTCCGAAAGAGACTGGCCGGGAGCGGGCAATGAGGCTTGTACATGAGGCCATCGCCGCTCAGAAGGAAGGGCGACTCGAAGAGGCGCTGCAGAAATATAAGGAGAGCCTCGTCATCTACCACTCACCGAAGGTGGCCGAGCATGTGGAGAAACTTGAGAAGTATATTCGCTCGCACACCGTTGTACCTACTCCGGCGCCGACACCCGCAGATCGTCCCGAGCGTCCTGAGTCGCCTCCGGCCGATGTTTCGGACGACGACCCGACAGGAGACGATCCGGGTGCGGCCCAACCGGGGACGATCACCATCCGGGCGATCGATATTGTTCGCGGATGCGATGTCGCCCCCGCTTCGGGGGTTACGGCGATCTACGGCCAAGGGGTACTTATCAATGCTCCTCCTTATACCGAACGGCCGAATTGCGCCGAGTATTCGTTTATCGCGCCGTCTTCGGGTAACTACCGATTGGAAATCGAATATGCCGCAGCCCAGTCGCGTCCGGTGCAGGTGACTCTGAACGGAGTGCTGGTCAACCAATCCGCGATCGCACAAATAACCGGAGGGTGGATGCCGGAAAACCAGCGTTGGACCGAGGTTGGAACATACAGGTTGAAAAAGGGCTCGAACAGCTTGCTGCTGGAACGCAAAGCGGTATTTCCTTGCATCCGCGCTTTACGATGGACGCCTGTCGATACCAATCCTCAGCCATCGGAAGTCCCCGTATCGGACGAGCCTCCCCGCGTGCGGGCCATGGAGCTGGTATATCAGGGTGTTGCCGCTCAAAAGGATGGCCGACTCGAAGAAGCGCTGCGGAAATTCAGAGAAAGCCTCCTCATCTACCACATCCAGGAGGTGGCGGAGCATGTGGAGCAGTTGGAGAAATCCTTTCAATCGAGAAAATGATTGGATCCGCGGAGGTCGTGGGACGCGCATGCAAGGAGGCGGAGTCATGCTGATTCGCCGTAGCGGGACGGGTTCTTTTCGATATGCTTCTCTTCGCTCCGGAGCGGAACGCGCCGCGTCCGGAGCGAGCAAGCGGAGTGTTGGAAACACGTGAAGGAGGTAGGAGAGGATGAAGTGGATTGAACGACGCTCGGCTTCGGTCGACGTATCGCGGGAGCCTCGCGGCGCCCGGTTTCCTGCGCAGGTCTTCAAGCTGTTGCTGGGATTCATGCTGTTTGTTGCATTTTCGTGCGGCTATCCGGATGCTCTTCAAGGGCGGGAAGCGACGTCCGCCAAGCGAATCATGGACCTCATGCTTCTCGACGACGCCGGTGCGGAGCTGATCAGGGGCGGCGAAAGCATAGTGGGATCCGGGAGCTGGATCTCCGGAAAGAAGTACGCCGATCCCCTCAAAATGGGGACGTCGGACCACGACATGCGCCTCCTGATGCCCGAAGGACTGACGCAGCGGGAGATGATCGAAAGATACAAGGATGTGAAGAGGGAGCTGACGCGACGCATTCGTGCCGAATTCGGCCCCGACGATGCGGAGAAAATACTGAGAAAAACAACGCTCTATCCGCCGGAACAGCTTTTGTCGGAAGTCGAAAGCATGGAGCAGGCGGTGAAGCGATTCAGAGATCTCGGACTCGATAGCCCCAACCTTGGCGGCCAACCGCTGGAAGGGTATTACAGCAAGGGCCGGGGGGAGTTCCTGCGAAGTGTGGAGGCTCGGAGCGGGCGGGTATTCTACAGGGGAGCGGATAACAAAATCAGGTCCGGCATGGCGGACATACTTTCCGATAAAGTGTCGGGCGCCGCCGATACTATCCCGCACACGCTGATGGGAGCGACAAGCAACGCCCGCGCCATCAGCGAGAGAGCGATGCTCGACCTGGTCGCCGGGGACGGGAGGGCGCTCACGAAGCAGCTCGAGCGTGTCGAAGCCGCCCTGATGAAGGGGCAGGGGTTCGCCGGATTGCCGCGGGACCAGTCGGAGGCGTTCAAAAAGCTCATGGCCGAAATCAAAAAAAATCCCGATCTTTACGCATTCAACCGCGCGATGCGGCAGAAGGTCATGGAATATACACGCCAGGCCAATCTACGGGCGACGCTTCTGGAAAAACTGCGCAAGGCCAACTCCCGCGACAGGGAGCTGATCACCCGTATGCTCAAGGAGATGAACGGAAGCACGTCGACCGGAAGCCGCATTCTGCAGGCGTTCGAGAAAGTCCCTGTCCAGGAGATAGGCAGGGCCGTGGATGTACTTTTCACCGCCTACACGGCGTACATGGCGTACGGAAAATACCAGGACGGAGACGTCGACGGAGCGTTGCGGGACGTCGGCGTGCAGGTGGTATTCAAAAGCCTGGGATTGGGCCCCGGGCTGGTGGCCACGATGATGAACATGATGATCGAGGAGGGCATCGCGCTTGGATCTGCCTTTTTCGAAGACTACCTGATCTCCCTCACCGGCACGCAGGACTGCGACGACCTTCTGGCCGGACTGTTCACCGTAAAGGGCAGGGAAGTGAACGTTTTGGACGGTTCGGCGCCTTCCATGAGCATCGAAGACCTGGCCCGGGAATACCAGCATGTGGAAGACGCCCGGCGCGTCATCGGGGATCTGATTCGCCGGGCCACCACGCGGGGATTCGGACGTTTCAGCATCCGAGTCGGCGACGAGTTTCCCCGTGAAGAGCTGGAGAAACGGTGCGAACCCTACATACTGTTTCAATGGCACAGGGCCAGAATGCGGATGGAAGAAGAGTTTCTTGCGCGCTATGTGGCGCTGCAAGACGCGTTGATGGTGCTGGAAGTTACCCCCGATCCCGCGGAGTTCGAGCACCCGGAACTCAGGAACACGGTCCGCGTGGGACTGAACATCATCGGCGTGGACTTCCTGAAGAGCGTCGGAGAGATGGAGCGTTCGCTCGACGCCCTTGCCGGGCGCGGAAACTATATTTTCCCGTACTCCATCCACTGGTATCTTGACGGAAAGGAAGTCGGGGGCCGCAACGACTTGAGCATCGCCTTCGATGTCGCGGAGAGCGGGTCGCATACAGTGGAAGCGAGAATGGAAATCTATTACACCCCGTATTCCAATTCCGCCTACAGAAACTTTCTTTTGGAAAGGATAGAAAAAAGCGTGAGCGCGACAGTCGACGTCGTGGTACGGGAGAAGACGAAGGTGACGATCGAGGAGCCGCGCGAGCGCGTGGTGGAAACGACGGAGGACGCAGGCGAGGCCGAAGAACGCTTTGTGGCTCATGCCGGCCCGGACGGGGAATATTACTTCGAATGGGACTTCGGTGACGGGAGCCCTGTGGCGGGAAAGTTTTCCCTTTCCGGAAGTCCCTCCGTGGCGACGCACACCTATAAGGGGTTGAAAGACGGCGACACGCTGATGCCCAAGGTGACTCTCCTGGACACTTCCGATTTGGAGAGATTCCTTTCCGGTGAGAGCGAACCCCTGGCGGAGGATGCGATCCGTATTCGCGTTGCGTTGTCCGAATTTCGCGTGCCCGATGTCCTTGGGATGAAAGAGCCTGCTGCGAAAGATGTTTTGAAAAAGGCCGGTTTTTCTGCGGAAACGACGAACGCGCACCATGAAAAAATCCCCAAGGGCCATGTCATAGAACAGAGCCCGAAAGCGGGGAAGGCAGCGTCTCCCGGCAGCGCAGTCGGATTGAAGGTATCTCTTGGGCCGAAACTGAAAAAGGGAATTCCTATTACCGGCGTATTCAAGCCGTACGGCATGAAGCCCACGATACCCGGACAGCCCACCTATTTTGACGACTACATAATTCAATACACGGTCTCGGGGGCCAGCGCGACGAAGAAAGAGTATGTGATAGGCCAGATTGTCGGTCGCGTCCACTATAGCGGAGTACGGGTGGATGAGAATGCCGGATCGGTCAGGGTGCATGGAACCGTCTACGGTGAGAATATGGGGAATCACAAGCAATATGCGGGAAGGATTATTGTGGAAATTAAGTGCGGTATGGAAGGAACGAAAGAGCTGATTCCTATAAATCGCGGCTCCTCCGGGCCGTATAGTTTCGATGTCTCCATACCTGTTTCAGCGGAAATGGCAGGCGCGCAGCTTTCCTTCAGCATTGTCGCGGGTATGCACTGGCCGAACGGGTTCTTTAGCATCAGCGTAAACGGCAATTGAGACACATCCTACCCGCGAAAGGAGGAGAGACAGTCCGAAGAAGTCGAGGATACGCAAACAAGGAGGTGCAGTCATGCGGATTCGCCGCAGCAGAATCATCGGAGCGGGACAGATTCTTTTCGGCTTGTTTTGGTTCGCTCTGGAGAAGGGGGTATCGCTGGCCGGATCGCTCTTCGTTCTGGCCGGGATCATCATGCTGGTCAGGCCCTATGCGGAGTACGACGAGCAGCGGAAAATACTTGTCTTTCTCGTTCCGCTCGGGACGCGAAAGAAGGAGTACGAAGTGGTGCTGGAAAACGACGAAATCCTGCTGGTGCGGGACGGGGTGAAACAGTCTCTGCCCCGGGGATTCGAGCGGCTGGCGGAAGCCGCAGACGTTCAGGAGTTCTATCGAAGAGTGCGGAACGCGACGCGTCCGGAGTAAGCAGGCGGGTGTTGAAACATCACGTGAAGGAGGGAGTCGGAAATGAACCGGAACATTGCAAGGCTGTTGTTGGCGGTTGCGCTGGCGGTAAGTCTGTCGTCGTCCGCGGCGGCGAAGATGAGCGACTGGGATTTCGTTGGTTTTTGCAAAGACGCTTCCCCTGCTGAAGTGCAAGCGGCTTTGGACGAAGGCGCTAATGTGAAAGCGATAGGCATAAGAGGTTATACTCCGCTGCATCTTGCAGCGGAGTATAACCTCAACTCCGACGTGATCGCGCTGCTTCTACAAGCAGGCGCAGAGGTACACGCGCGAAGCGATGATGACTCTACCCCGCTGCATCTTGTTGCATGGAGCAATGCCGACCCTAATGCCGTAACCGCACTCCTGAAAGCCGGAGCAGATCCGAACGCAACGAATCAAAACGGTTATACACCGTTGCATTTGGCAGTGATGAACCCAAACCCGAAGTTAATAACGATTCTTCTGGAAGCTGGTGCAGATGGTCATGCTAGGGACAAGAAGGACGATACCCCTCTGCATTTGGCCGCAAGTGTTAGCGAAAACCCCGAGGTGGTAATCGCACTCCTCAATGCCGGCTGCGATGTGAACGCGAAAAATGCGCATGGCACTCGTCCCGTTGATTTTGCTAAATCAAATCGACACCTTAAAGGAACAGACGCGTTCGTTATGCTGGAAAACGCCAGCAGAGAAAAGTTGGCTGCGGAGGCGAAGAAGAGTGATGATGCTTTTATTGAGCTTTGCAAAACAGCTTCTCTCGCGGAAGTACAAGCGGCAATAGATGCTGGAAGGGACGTGAACGCGAGGAATGCGGAAGGACGTTCCCCGCTGCTTGAGGCTGCAAGCCACAACCCCAGCCCTGAGACGATCACCGCACTGCTTGAATCCGGAGCGGACGTGAACGCGAGAGACAAATACGGCCTTACCCCGCTGCGTAGAGCCGCACCCGATGCTGGTCCCGAGGTGATACAAGCGCTCCTGAACGCAGGCGCCGACGTGAACGGGAGAGCCAAAGACGGTGGAACACCTCTGAGTGCAGCCGCAATGTACAACCCCGACCCCGGTGTGATCAGGATGCTTCTGAAAGCCGGCGCCGACGCGAGCCATGAGCAATTTGGTTTCACTCTGCTGCACCGAGCGGCTTTCGGCAACTCCAATCCGGAGACGATAAACGTACTCGTTGAAGCCGGTTCGAGCGTGAACGCTAGAGTCAAGCCGGCGATTGATGGGGATCCTCGCATGGTCTCATGGACTCCTCTGCACCTGGCTGCGAAATATAACAAAAACCCGGAGGTGCTCGCTGCGCTTCTGAAGGCCGGAGCCGATGTAAACGCGAAGAACGCTTCCCGCGACACCCCGCTGCATATTGCCATAAGCGGAGGGGTTCAGTGCAATCCCGAGGTGATAAAGGTGCTTCTGGATGCGGGAGCGGACGTGAATACCAAGAACAAAAAGGGCGAACGCCCCATCGACCTCGCTGAAGCAAAAAGAAGTTTAAAAGACACTGATGTGCTCCAAGCATTGCGTGACGCGAGCAAGGTGGAAAAAGATCCTGAAGACCGGCCGGCGCGGGAGCAGGAGGAGAGAATCCTTCTCTTTTCATCGACGGCGACGGTGCTTGAAGACCATTCTCTTGAAGTCCACGAAGAGATTACGGTGAACGTTCGGGGAAAAGAGATTCGCCGCGGCATCTTCCGCGATTTTCAGAAGATGTACAGAGATGCTGACGGGAATATGAGACATAGGGACTTCATTTTTAAAAGTGCCCTGCTCGACGGACGGGAAACGCCGTACAAGGTGGAGGAGAGCTCGAACTCTGTTCGTGTGTATATTGGCGACCCGGATGGAAGAGTCCCCCTTGGAGAGAGAATGTTCACGCTTGTCTACGTTGTCACAGGGCAGATACGCTCCCTCGATGAGGTGGATGTGCTCTCATGGAGCATCACCGGGAGTTGGTCGTTCACGATCGAGGAAGCGCGTTTTTCCCTCTCGCTGCCGGGAGACGCCTCTTTTCACTCGGTCGAGTTCTCCACCGGAAATGCGTCGAATCGCGGGCAGGATGCCCGCGTGTTCTCCGACGGTTCTGTAGTCACTACGGTCCCCCTTCTCCCTGGAAATGAGCTCGCCGTTGTGTATTCGTGGACGAAGAAAAAAACGCCGTGAAAGGTTCGGAAAGGAAAAGAGAGCGAAGCTGCGCAGAAGCGACGTGATTTTTCGCGCTCTCATGCGGAGCAACCCTGTTCGGCTTTTCCGAAACAGTTCGCTTGGGGAACAGGAGGAAAGAGTATTTCACTATCTCGTTGATGGCTCTTGAAGACTCTTTTTTTGAAGTTCGCGAAGACCACTTGTTTCTCGGTTGGATGATGCGAGTATGCGAGATGTTTACTATTGAACAAATGTGAAAGCATTTCTGCAAAAAACGGGGGACGCTGTAATTTTGCTCCAAGCATTGCGTGACGCGAGCAGGGTGGACTGAGGTCTTAAGGACCGGCGGAATCTATGGGGTATACAGAGGAGTGCGGAACGCGCCGCGTCCGGAGTAAGCAGGCGGGGTGTTGAAACATCACGTGAAGGAGGGAGTCGGAAATGAATCGGAACATTGCAAGGCTGTTGTTGGCGGTTGCGCTGGTGGTGAGTCTGTCGTCGTCCGCGGCGGCGAAGATGGACGAAAAGAGGTTCGTGTTTCTTTGCAATGGAGGGACGGCCGACGAAGTGCTGAAAGAACTGAGCGCCGGAGCCAGTGTGCATTCAAGAGGTTGGAGCAACTACACTCCGCTGCATATGGCCGCACTTAACAAGCGCAATCCCGAAGTGACAACGGTGCTTCTGAATGCCGGAGCGGACGTGAATGCAAGAGACAAGGACAACTTTACCCCGCTGCATTTAGCAGCAATGACGAACCATCCGGAGGTGGTAACGGCGCTTTTGAAAGCAGGATCCGACGTGAACGCGAAGGGCAAGGACGAGATTACTCCGCTGCTTGCGGCCACGATGCACCTCGACCCCGAGGCGATCATAATGGTGCTTTTGCAAGCAGGGGCCGACGTGAACGCGAAAGACGCGAAGGGCAGGCGCGCCATCGAAGCAGCCGAGCAGAACGAAAAACTGCAAGGTACGCCTGCGCTCGAAGCTCTGAGAAAGGCGAGCGAGTGAGGATTCGTTCGATCCCAAAGGAAACCGGGGCTCCCCGCGAAAGGATGGTTGCCTCCGCGGGGAGGCCTCCGTGCGCGCCGCGTGTTAAAAAACGATGAAGGGTGTATGCCATTGGAGGTGTGAGAATGAGACGTTTTTTCCTTACAGGAGCGCTCCTCTGTTTCCTGTCGGGCGTGCTCGCGCCGGAAGGCGCGGGCATGGAGAAATATTCCCCTCTCGAGGAGCTTGTCGCACGTTCGGACTGCATCGTCGTCGCGTCGGTCCAAAGTCGGCGCGTGCTGGGGAAGCACGAGCGGGACGCGCATATTCAGCGTGTCGAGAGCATCCTGCTGGTTGAGGAGGTCTTCAAGGGGAATGTCGCCGCCGGCGCTGTCATGGCGGTCGAAACGCACGAGGGAACTTCCGCGGACACGGTTTTTCCCGACGGAGGGCAGTTTTTCGTCGCGTTCATCGTCGAAGGGGAGTCTCCGGAAAACCTTGTTTCCGCTTGGAATGGCGTGGAGGAAGTGTGGCCTATAAACGACGCGGGCGAATTCCGCGGTACAGGGTCGACGACGACGAGGGAACAGCTTCTGCAGGCGATACGGGAGACTTCGGGCGAGTAGAGCGCCGTCTCCCGCTTACAGGACGGATTCGGCGCAGACGCGGTTTTTCCCCTCGCTCTTCGCCCGGTACATTAGGAGGTCGGCGCGCTGGACGAGGTCCTCGGGATCTTCGTGCGGCCGATAGAGGGCGACGCCTATGCTGCATGTGATACGCACGTTCTCTCCCGAGACGGGAGAGAAGACTTCGCGGTACAGCTCGTCGGCGAGACGTTCCGCCGCCGTGATCGCGGACGGGAGATCCGTCGTCGGCAAAATGACGGCGAACTCCTCGCCCCCGTAACGGAAGGCGGAATCGGTCTGACGGAGCCCGCGCTTGACGACCTCCCCGATCCGCGAGAGCACCTTATCTCCCTCGACATGGCCGTAGACGTCGTTGTACTTCTTGAAGTCGTCGAGGTCGAAGAAGAGGAGCGACAACGGCTGTCCGTAGCGGTCGGCGCGGTTGCTCTCCATCTTCAGATGGCCGTGGAAGTGGCGTGCGTTGTAGAGGTTCGTAAGGTCGTCGACGATGCAGAGCTCCCGGTACTTCCGTTCGCTCTCCCTGAGCTCTTTCTCCATCCGTTTTCGTGCCGAGATGTCCCGGTGCACGCAGAACATCAGTTTCCGACCGTTGTAGAGCGCGCCGTTGTAGCTGAGTTCGACGTCGATGAGCGAGCCGTCCTTGCGCCGGTGGCGCTTTTCCATCGAATGGCCGGATTCGTCCGAAGACTGGAGATAGGCCAGTAGTTCTTCTTTCGTAAGACTGTCGTCCCACTCCCAGACTTTGAGCCGGCGCAGCTCCTCTTCCGTGTAGCCGAGCATTTCGGCGAAGCGTTTGTTGGCCGCGTAGACCGCGCCGTTTTCGTCGAGGACGACGATGCCGTCCTCCGACTGTTCGATCAGAAGCTGCCATAACGTGATCTTGTCCTGAAGCATCTCCTCCATTTCGCGGAGTTCGCGTTCCGCGTCCTTCAACCGCAGTACCTGCGCTTCCAGCTCTTCGTAGGTCGGTTTGTGCGCCATGACGCTCACCTCGCTTTTTTGTTGGTTATGGAAGAGCATTATACAGGCGGTCGTTTCACCCCGCCTGTGGAGTTTTTCGGATTCCAGTCCGCCAGCGCCTCTCTTGTCGCGCGGCGTCCCTCCTCGATCATCCCGCCCGCGTGGACGAAGTCCATGAATCGGATGTCGCCGACGTTGGGCCGGATCAGCAAGTCGGGCTTGTCGACCTGCAACCTGACGGCGGCGATCTGCGACTCGATGATGCCGAGCGTGTTTCCCAGCACGTCGAAGACGTTCGGCAAGGAATGTCGCTCCATCCATGCCTTCAGCGGGTTGGGAAGCCCGATGTCGAACTGCTTCGTGTTGCGCTCCAGCCACTCGAAGATCTGTCCGGCGTCGAAGTTCGGGCGCTGCGAAGCGAGCGCGTTTTTTTCTTTGTCCGTCGAATTTCTGGCGCGGGTATCCTTCACGCGGCCGTAGTTCAGATCCACCGCGATGACGAACTCTGCGCCCATGGCCCGGCAGACGCTCACCGGCACCGGATTCACCAGTCCGCCGTCGACCAGCAGATCGTCGCCCCTGCGCGCCGGAGTGAAGATGCCCGGAACCGCGATGCTCGCCCGTATCGCCTCCACAAGATCGCCGTCGACGACGACGACTTCTTCGCCCGTCATCAGGTTCGTGGTCACTGCCCGGAAGGGGAGCGGCAGCTTCGTCAGCTCGACCTCGCCGACGATCTCCGCGAGGAGCGCCGTGAGCTTGTTCCCCTCGATCAGCCCGGAGCGCGGAAAGGAAATTTCGACGAAGTAGCGGGCGATTTGCTTCCAGTCCAGCCCGAGCGCGACCTCGGTCAGACGGTCGAGTTTCCCCGCCGCGTACGTTCCTCCGACCAGCGCGCCGATGCTCGTCCCGGCGACGACGTCGGGCGCGAGTCCGGCCTCTTCGAGTGCTTGCAGGACGCCCAGGTGCGCCATGCCCCGTGCGGCTCCCGCGCCCAGGGCGAGGCCGAGCTTCGGACGTCGTTCGGAGCGCTTCGAAGCCGCCGATGAGGTTCTCCTCGTCATGATTTCGTCGTCACGCTCCTCCAAAGTGCGGCAAGCGTCTCCTTCGGCAGAGCGATCGGATTGCCCTTCATGCTGCTCGCCGTCATGGCGCCGGAGACGACCCGTTCCGCGTCGACATCTTCCGGAACGTGCAGCGGCTTGAGGGGCAAGCGCGCCGCGAGGCGTTCGAGCGCGTCGGCCCCCTCTTCCGGCTCCGCATCCCGTCCCGTGAGCATCGCCGCCAGCTCGGCGTACTTCCCGAGCGCCGGGTGCGCTCCCTCCGACCTTAGCGCGGCGATATTCGCCCGGCAGACGGGCGCGAGCATCGTCGCGCAGATCAGTCCGTGCGGCGCGCCGGTCAGTCCTCCGACCACTCCCGCGAAGCCGTGGACAGCCCCCAGCCCCGCGTTGGCGAGGGCGACGCCGCTCCAGCACGCGGCCAGCAGCATCTCCTCGCGTGCGCCGAGGTCTTCGGGGTCGTCGCACGCCTTCGGCAGCGCGCGGAACGCCATGGGGATTCCGTCGCGGCAGAGGGCGTCGGTCCACGCGTTCGCCTTGCACGAGACGAACGCCTCGATCAGCTGACAGAGCGCGTCCATTCCGCTCGCGGCGACGACGTGGGCCGGCAGGCCGCGCATGGCGTGCGGGTCGAGGATGACCACCTCCGGCATCATGGAGCGGCTGCGCAGGCTCACCTTGACCTGTTTTTCGGTGTGGGCGAGCACCGCGTTGCGGGTAGCTTCGGATCCTGTCCCCGCCGTGGTCGGAATCGCCAGCAGCGGGAGGGAGTTTTTCGTTACGGGCTTCCCCGCGCCGACGATCTCCGCATAGTCGAGCGGGTCGCCTCCGTTGGTCGCCAGCATGGCCAGCGCCTTCCCGGTGTCGAGCACGCTCCCGCCCCCCATGGCGACCACCGCGTCGGGGGAGAAGGCCGCGACGCGGGCGGCCGCCTGACGAACGCTTTCGAAAGTGGGTTCGCCCGAAACGGTTAGCAGCTCGCAGACGAGTCCCGCCTCGTTCAGGGAGTCGAGCAGTTCCGCCGCCCGCTCCGGACGGCTCCCCGCGCAGACGAGGCAGCGTTCTCCGTACTCGCGGGCGATTTCTCCCGCCTCCCGGAGACGCCCTCCGCCGAAGACCACTCTGCGCGGCTGCGCGCACTCGAACGGCGTCAGCATGACGCGCTCTCCCCGAAGCGTCGAATTTTATGCACTTGCGGTATTTTCCACATCTTCATTCTCCTTTTCAACGGATGTTTCGTCGAAGCGCGCTCTTTCATCAGGTTCGTCGCTTATCGTAAAGCGTTTGTAAATGCCTGCGAATTCGGCTTCTGCGGTGAAAAACGCTTCAACGAGCGACGGGTCGAAGTGTGTTCCCTTGGCTTTGCTTATGAGCGCGCACGCCTGCCCGTGGGAGAAGGCGTCCTTGTACGGGCGCTTCGATCGGAGCGCGTCGTAGACGTCCACAATCGCCATGATGCGCGCCGACAGGGGAATGCTCTCGCCCGCGAGGCCGTCCGGGTAGCCGCTTCCGTCCCACTTTTCGTGATGGAAGCGCGTCAGGTCTATTCCCATGGCGAGAAACTCGTTCCCCGGGTGCTCGCGCTGCACCCGCTCCAGCGTCGCCGCGCCGATTCCGGGGTGTCGCCGAATCGTCTTCAGCTCTTCGTCGGAGAGATTTCCTTCTTTCAGGAGGACCGCGTCGGGGATGCCCACCTTGCCGATGTCGTGCAGCGACGCCGCGTGGTAGATATTCTCGATGAACGCGTCGTCGATCACGGGCGCGTACCGGGGGTGTTCGCGGAGCGTGCGGGCCAGAACGCGGCACAGCTCCTGCGTGCGCTCGATGTGCTTTCCGGTTTCGTCGTCCCTCGACTCCGCCAGCTTCGACATGGCGAGGATCGTCGCCATGTGCGAGTCGGCGACTTCGCGAATCTTCTCCAGTACCACGTCCTCCAGATAGATGGAGTTGATCCGGTCCACCTCGGCGCTCATCCGGAAGATCGTCCAGTTCCGGTCGTCCTCCGCGGAGAGCCGGTGGAGCGAGAAGCCCAGCAGCGGGAGGGCGTATCCGAGGATCGCGCAGACTCTTGCGGCGGCGAAGAACGGGTCGTAGAGCTCGCGGGAGAAGAGCAGCAGCGTCTGACCGGCCAGCATGACGCCGATGGAGAGTCCGAGCCACCACGCGATGCTCTCGCGCGAGCGTCGGAATTCCCGGAAGTACACTATCAGCGCGGTTGCGAACAGGGCGGTGGAGAGAAAGTCCAGGGGGCGGGAGATACGTTCATGGAGCGCCGAGCCCCCGAGCGCCGCGTACAGCGTGAGCGCGACAACCAGCGGCACGGAGAGCAGCGCGGACAGAACTTCCCGTCCGGGGCGCCGGGACACGCTCTCCCCGGCGGAAAGGACGAGCGGCGCCATCAACAGCAGCGGCGTCAGCGTCCGGAAGGCGATCGAACTCCGGAGGACGGCTTCGCGAGGCGCCTGCGCGAAGAACGGCCCGGCAAGTTCAAGGAAACCGATCGCGAGGTCCTCCGCTCCGGCGACGCAGAAAGCGAGGCCTGCGAACAGGTAAAATCGCCTTCCGGGGCCGGCGAATCTGGCGATGAAGGCGCAGCCCGCCGACAGGGCGATCAGCGCGCCCGTCATCCTGACGCCCCCGAACACGCCGGAATTTCCTGCATGTTCGAACGAGCGAAGCAGCGGATACGCCGAAAACAGCAGGAGAGGCGCAATGAGCAGCAGGAATTCGCGATACCGGCTTCCGTTCCACGAGGAGCGGAATCCCTTTTCCGCGGTCTGTCCCGTCGGGAGACTCCCGGGTGTTCGCGTTGTTGTTTTCATGATGTCACCCTTCCGCCCCGGCACGGCCGGCCGGCGTTACAGTATGCCCTCCGCGCCCTCGTTCGTCATGTGGTCGCAGATCTGCTCGAATTCCTGCTCGACGGCGAAGAAGGCGTCGACGACCGAAGGGTCGAAGTGCGTCCCGTTCCCCTCCCTGATGATCCGGCAGGCCGTTTCGTGCGGGAAGGCCTCCTTGTACGGCCGGTCGGAGCGGAGCGCGTCGTAGACGTCCACGAGCGCCATGATGCGCGCGCTCAGAGGAATGTCCTCGCCCGCGAGGCCGTCCGGGTAGCCCCCCCCGTCCCACCGCTCGTGGTGGAAGAGTGCGAGGGCGATGCCCATGTTGATGAACGCGTTCTGCGGGTACTTGCTGCGCACCCAGCTCAGCGTCGTCGCCCCGATGCGCGGGTGCCGCTTGATGATCTCGAACTCCTCCTCGGTGAGCTTTCCCGGTTTCAGCAAGATCGCGTCGGGGATGCCCACCTTGCCGATGTCGTGCAGGGGCGAGGCGTGGTAGATGTTCTCGACGAAGGCGTCGTCGATGAGGAGGGCGTAGCGAGGGTTCTCGCGGAGCTTTCCGGCGAGCATGGCGCAGAGTTCCCGCGTCCGTTCGATGTGCCGCCCGGTCTGGTCGTCCCGGTACTCTGCCAGCTTCGACATCGCATGGATCGTTGCCATCTGCGAGTCGGAGATCTCCTTCACCTTCTCCCTGACAAGCTCTTCGAGTTCCGACATGTGTTTTTCAAGCTCGCGCCGCACCTGCCGCAGCGTAACGTGCGTCTGCACTCTCGCCAGGATCTCCTCCGGCTGAAACGGTTTGGTCACGTAGTCCACGCCTCCGGCGGTAAAGGCCCTCACCTTGCTTTGCGTGTCGTCCAGCGCGCTGATGAAGATCACGGGAATTTCCCGGAGGCGTTCATCCTCTTTCAGCCGGCCGCATACTTCAAAACCGTTCATCTCCGGCATCATGATGTCGAGCAGAATCAGATCGGGTTCTTTCCTTTCGAGCGCGCGGAGCGCCGGTTCTCCGCCGGGGAAGACCAGCACCTTGTACCCTTTTTTGTGCAGCATCGCCCGAAGAAGCTCGAGATTGGCAGGGGTATCGTCGACCAGCATGATGGTCGTCTGTTCGTCGCGATCGTTCAAGAGGATCGTACCTCCTCCGGTAAAAGAATTGCGAGCGCTTCGTAGTCGTATCTCCGGGCGAGCCGGCGAAGTCCGTCCGCGAGCGTTGCGTCATGCTCCTGCAGCGTGTCGATCAACGCTTCCAGTGTTGCGATGTCCCCCTCCTCGACGGAGGTCCTCATAGCGGATGTCAGCGTTCCGGGAAGCCGGGCCACTTCTTCGGCGGAAATCTCCGGAGGCATTCCCTCTTCTTCGTCGGTTTCCTCCCCGTAGATGTAGCGCAGGCCGAGCGCCTCTCCCAGTATCTCGAAAAGCTCCTCCGGCCTGAGAGGCTTGCGTATGCAGTAGTCCGCCCCGTTTTTGAGGACATTCTGCACGTCGTCTTCGAACGCGCTCGCCGTGATCGCCACGACGGGGACTTCGGCGCCCGCCGGACTCTCCTTGATGCGTCGCGTCGCCTCGTAACCGTCCATAACCGGCATGCGCATATCCATCAGCACGGCGTGCGGCGCCCATTCCTCGAACAGTTTGACTCCCTCGGCTCCGTCGACGGCCTCTCGCAGACTGAAACCAAGGGGGGCGAGAACGGCGCGCAGTACGTCCCTGTTCTCTTTGATGTCGTCGACGAGCAAAAGGCGGTACGACGATGCGGCCTCCGCCCCGACGATGCGGCGAAGCGCGCTCCGCGGATGTTCAACGGCGCGTTCGGCTTTCTGAAGGGGGAGCCGAACGCGGAAGCATGTCCCTTTCCCCGCCGCGCTTACGGCGGTGAGCGTTCCGCCCATCAATTCCGCGAGCCGTTTACTGATGGACAGTCCCAGTCCGGAGCCTCCCGACTGCTTCCCGGCGTCCGATTGACGGAAGGGGTCGAAAATCTTCTGCATGTCCTCGGGAGGGATGCCCGGACCCGTGTCCTCGACTTCGACCAGGAGCAGAGGAGCGCCTCCCGCTTCGCGAGGCTCGTCCATTCTGGCGCGTACCGCGACGCCGCCGCTGACCGTGAATTTGACGGCGTTCCCGAGGAGGTTGACGAAAATCTGCCGTACCTTCGCCTCGTCGCCCCTCGCGTAGACGGGGATATTATCCTCGATTTCCATGATGAGCCGCAAGTGCTTTTCCTCGGCGCGGGCGCCGAACATCATCCGCATATCGCCCAGGAGATCGTGAAGGTTGAAATCCGTGGAGTTGAGCGCAAGCCGGTCGGCTTCGATCCTCGACATGTCGAGGATATCGTTGATCAGCTTCAGGAGATGGCGTCCGCTCCGGCTGACGGCGTTCACATATTCGGCCTGTTTCGGGGAGAGCGACGGATCCCGTTCGAGCACCGCGCCGAATCCGAGGATGGCGTTGAGCGGCGTGCGGATCTCGTGGCTCATGTTGGCGAGGAAGGAGCTCTTCGCCTTGTTGGCCTTCTCCGCTTCCTCTTTGGCGAGCGCCAGTTCGAAGGTGCGGCGCCGCACCTGCCACCGCAGCGCCGCGAGCATGGACAGGCTGAGAAGCAGCCCGGCCAGAAAAACGACCGAGGCGATCCACAGCCGGCGTTCCACCGCGCTTTCCCTCGATTTTTTGGGAAACCAGCGGTTCATAATCTCGTAGTAGAGCGAGGAAGGATCCGCTTTCATCGCGTACAGACGCCGTTCGATCGCCGCCGCGAGGCCTTTCGGGTCTCCCCGTTCCGCCGCGTAGTACGCCTTCACGGCGTTGAAGACGATGGCGCTGTTCTCAAGTTCGTAGCGCCGCCTGTAGATCTCGCCCGTCGTGCTGACCTCTATCGCGGCGTCGGCGGTTCCGTCGGCGACCATGGAGAACGCCGCGTCCTGATCCGGAACGGAGAGAATTTCGATATCGAGGTCGAAGCCCTGGATGTGTTTGATGAAGGCCGCTTCCTGCACCGTATTCTTCATCACCGCGACGCGCTTCCCCTTCAGATCGAGCAGGGAGACGATTCCGCTTCCCCTGGCGACGTACGCGGCGGACCATGCGGAGAGCGCCGGCGTTCCCGTGAATGCGTAGATCGTCTCCCGTTCGGGAGTGAATGCGATGCTCGTGACGATGTCCACTTCCCCCTGCTTCAGGCGCTCCAGCCCCTCGGCCCATGTGCCCGGGACGTACTCCAGCCTCCAGCCTTCGATTCCGGCGATATGTTCGAGGATGTCGACGAAGATGCCCGCCGGGGACCCGGACTCGTCGAGAAAGATGCCGGGTTTGCCCGAGTGCAGGGCGACCTTGACCGGAGCGTCGGCCCCCGGGAGAACGGAAGGCGGCAAGAGCGCCGCGAAAAGAACGGCTGCGGCGAGCAGGCGGAGTATTCGTCGCAAGAACGCCGGAGTTCGGCATGTCGAGGGCAGGGGCATCGTTTGCATCTCCTTTCCTTTGTCGGGAGGCCGGCAGGGGCCGCTCAATCTCTCTCCCCGCACTTCAGCAGGCGGGAGAGCGTTTCATAATCATACCGCTTGGCGAGCGCCCTGAGTTTTTCTCCGACCTCCGCGTCGATACCGTCCGCTCTTGCGATAAGAGTGTCGAGGAGCGCAATATCCCCGTTCTCTACAGCCTCCTGCATGGCTGCGATCAGCTCCTCGGGAAGCGCGCCCATCCGCTCTCCGGTCAGCGGCGTTTCCTCGTCTCCGGAAGCCCCGAAGGCGTTGCCGTTGCGGATGAGGGACAGACCGAGAACGTCTCCAAGCGTCTCGAAAAGCTCCTCCGGTCTGAGGGGTTTTCGTATATATCCGTCCACGCCCGCCGCGAGGACTGCGTCCCTGTCGTCGTCGAACGCGCTCGCCGTTATGGCGACGACGGGAACCGAGCCTCTTCCCGGAGTCGATTTGATCCGCCGTGTGGCCTCGTAGCCATCCATGACCGGCATGCGCATATCCATCAGCACGACGTGAGGGAACCATTCATTGAAGATCGACAGCGCCTCCTCTCCGTTCGCCGCTTCCCGCAGTTCGAAGGGGGAGCCCCCGCTCCGGCGGGCGTGGTCCGGAGAGAGCATTGCGCGCAGCACGTCCCGGTTCTCCTTGACGTCGTCGACGATGAGTATTCTGAAGACGGCGTTTCCCGTCTCCAGACCGACGATGTTCCGCCGGGCCGCCTTCGCGGAATGTAGCCCGGATGTTGCCGTTTTCAGCGGAAGGGAAAGCGTGAAGCAGCTCCCCTTCCCGACGCGGCTTCTCACTGCGAGCGAACCTCCCATCAGCTCCGCGAGCCGCTTGCTGATCGAAAGGCCGAGCCCCGTTCCCCCCGCGTCGCGTCCGGCCTCGGATTGGCGGAACGCGTCGAAGATGTGCTCCAGGTCCTTCTCCGGAATGCCCGGTCCCGTATCCTCTATCTCGACGAGGAGGCGCACGGCGTCCTCCGCTTCATTCTCCTTGTCCGCACGGGCGCGCACGGCGACGCCGCCGGTTTTGGTGAACTTGACGGCGTTCCCGAGCAGGTTGAAGAGTATCTGCCGCAGTTTCGCCTCGTCCCCCGCCGCGTAACGGGGAACGCTCTCCATGCGTTCCATCGTGAAGTGCAGCCCCTTGGCGTCGGTCCGCGAGCGGAACATCGTCTCCATGTCGTCCAGAAGGTCCCGGAGGCAGAACTCCGTCACCGAGAGGTCGAGCTGTCCCGACTCTATTCTGGACATGTCGAGAATGTCGTTGATCAGTTTCAGCAGATGTCGCCCGCTCCGGTTGATGGTGCGCACCTGATCGGCCTGCGCTTCGGAGAGGCCTCCGTCGCGTTCGAGAATCGAGGCGAACCCGAGCACCGCGTTGAGCGGCGTGCGGATCTCGTGGCTCATGTTGGCGAGGAAGGCGCTCTTTGTCCGGTTGGCCTGTTCCGCCGCCTCCTTTGCGATCCGAAGTTCGGCGGTGCGATCCCGGACGAGCTCCTCCAGGTGCTCCCGGTAGTTGTCCAAGGCGTCTTCCGCCGCTTTCCTGTCGCTGATGTCGGTGACGAGCCCTTCGAGGGCGACCGGTTCTCCGTCGTCGCCGCGGACGAGCACGTTGCGCTGATGTACCCAGAACTCCTCTCCCGACTTCGCCAGCACCTTGAACTCGAAGGACGGCGGCGCTTCGCCGCGGAGAAGATCCTCCCGCGATCTTTCAAAAAAAGGATAGAAATCCCGATGAATGATGTTGCGTGCGAAGAAGGGCGTGGCGTATACCTCCTCCTGGGAGTACCCGAGCAGCCGGGTGACGGCCGGACTGATGTATTCGTAGCGGCCGTCCCGCAGGGAGATCCGGAAGATCAGGTCGGGAGAGTTCTCCGCCAGCCGCCGGAAGCGCTCTTCGCTCTCGCGGAGCGCGGTTATCCGCCCCTTCAGCTCTTGGGTCATCCTGTTGAAAGAGTGTGAGAGCGAACGGATTTCTCTCGGTCCCGCGTCCGGGAGCCGCATGTCCATATCCCCGGACGCTATCCGGTCGGCCGCGCCGGTGAGTTGGACGATGGGGCTGACGATGCTCCGCACCACGAGAAAAAGGAGCCCGAAGGCGACAAGGAAGAGGACTGCGGCGACGAGAACGATACTGCGGAAAATGGAGGCCAGCTGTCTCTCGCTTTCGGCTTTTCGGGAGGCGATGGCGTTTTCGATCGCGTCGAGGTAGACGCCAGTGCCCAGTATCCACTGCAACGGCTCGAAGAGGCGGACGTAGGAGATTTTCGGCAGCGCGTCCTCGGTCGTTCCTTCGGGCGTCGGCTTGGGCCACAGATATTCGACGAACCCTTCGCCGTGCTGTTCGGATATGTCCAGAATCAGCGTGCTGAGGTTTTTCCCGCCCTGCGATGCTAAGTTGAACAGGGGATCTTCCATTGTCTCTCCGGCAAGCTGCGGGTGCACGATCATGCGGGGGTACGGTCGCGCGGTATCGTTGATCCAGAAGTACCCCTCGCCCGCCGAGTAACGCATCTTTCCTATGATTTCGAGAGATTGTTCGACCGCGTACTTTCGGGCGTCGTCCACGTAGACTCCCGTACCGATGATCCACCCCCACTCTTCGACCCGTCTGACATACGAGAGCTTCGGCATGTCGGGGAGCAAGCCTTCCTTCGTCGGCTTGGGCCAGAGGTACTCTATGAACCCCTCTCCGCTTCGCTCGCATACGTCGAGTATCGCTCTGCCGATATTTTTTTCGTTTCCAAGCGCCTTGTCGAAAAGAGGATCGTCCATCGAAGTTCCCTCCAGTTCGGGCAAGGTCGGATGCATGAGGAGTGAGGGGGCGGGGCGTTGCTCGTCGTTGATCCAGACATAACCGAGGTTGCCGTCGAATCGGAGGGCGCGCAGCGAATCCATGGCCTGACGTTTGGCCTGCGCAAGAGGGAGCGCGCCCTCTTGCGCTTCCGCGATCTTCTGACGGACGAGATTCTCGCCGATGTCGACGACGGACCGGAGCTGATCCCCGTACGTGTGGACGATGAACTCCGTCTGCGTCGATTTTTCGTACATGTCGACGAGAATGCGGTACGCCATGTCGACCTGTTCGCGCAGGTCGTTTTTCAGGCGGTCGATCTCCGAGACGCGGTACTCTTCTATAGCGGCCCTGCCGTCGGACGCGATCCGTCGGAGAAGAATTCCGGCGAAGAGAACGATGGCCAGCAGCAAGAGACAGCCGACGGCCAGTACGATTCTGGCTCCGAGTTTGGTCCCTGAAGTCCGCGTCTTTTCCGTTCCCGGCGCGTCGAAGCGTTTCATTCCGATCCCCTCCGATGGTGTTCCGAAGAGTGTCCGTGCGATTCCCTCCCGCCGTGCGCGATGAAATCGCCGAACGCCGAGTAGTCGTATTGTCTCGCCAGTCGCAGCAAGTTTTCGGCCAGATCTCCGTCGAAACGGCGTATTCCCTCGATCAGCGACTCCAGTTCATCGATATCTCCGTCTTGAAGGGCTGTTCTCATCGCCTCGATCGTTTCGCCCGGCAGCGCGGCGAGCGCCTCCCTGGAAAGAAACGCCTCGTGGCGCGTTTCCGCCGTCCGCGGTTCGTCGGCGTAGTGGAAGCGTATGTCGAGCAGCTTCCCCAGCGCCTCGTACACATCCTCGGGACTGAGCGGTTTTCGGATGCAGATATCGGCGCCGCTCTTCAGCACGTTCTGAACGTCGTCCTCGAAAGCGCTCGCCGTAATCGCGATGACGGGAATCGAATCCCCTCCATCGCTCGCTTTGATCCTCCGCGTGGCTTCATAGCCGTCCATCACGGGCATCCGCATATCCATCAGCACGGCGCAAGGGCGTTCCTCTTCGAAGAGACGAAGCGCCTCCCGGCCGTTTTCCGCCTCTCTCAGGGAGAAGCCGAGAGGAGCGAGCAGCGCCTTCAGAATATCGCGGTTCTCTTTGACGTCGTCGACGATGAGCAGCGGCCCCTCCGCTTCGTTGCGTTCCACGCCCGCGACGCGGCGCGGCGGCGTCTTCGGTTGGGAGGGCGTTTCCGCCGACGGTTCGACCGGTACCGACGCGGTGAAACAGCTCCCCTCGCCGAGGGCGCTCCGAACGGCGAGCTCTCCGCCCATCAGGTCGACGAGGCGCTTGCTGATCGACAGTCCGAGCCCGGTGCCGCCCGCCTCGCGTCCCGCCTCCGACTGACGGAACGCGTCGAAAATGTGCGCCAGCTCTTCCGGAGGAATGCCGGGGCCCGTATCCTCCACCTCCAGCACAAGGCTGGGGCCGGTTTCCGCGGAGGCTTCCATGCGTGCGCGGAGCGTCACGCTTCCCTGTTTGGTGAACTTGACGGCGTTTCCGGTCATGTTCACGAGCACTTGGCGCAGTTTGGCCTCGTCCCCGACGACGTTGCAGGGGAGATTCGCGTCGCGTTCCAAGGAGAGAAAGAGCCCCTTTTCTTCCGCCCGCACGCGGAACATCGCCTCCAGGTCGTCCAGAAGATCCTGCAGGCAGAACGGCGCGTTGTGCAGCGCAAGACGACCGGCCTCGATTCTCGACATGTCGAGGACGTCGTTGATCAGTTTCAGGAGGTGTCGGCCGCTCCTGTTGATCGTGCGCACCTGTTCGGCCTGCGTTTCGGAGAGCGTGAAATCGCGTTCGAGGATTGTGCCGAATCCGAGGATGGCGTTGAGCGGCGTACGGATTTCATGGCTCATATTCGCCAGGAAGGCGCTCTTCGCCATGTTGGCGCGCTCGGCGGCTTCCTTGGCCGCCTCCAGCTCGTTCGTTCGCTCCCGGACCAGCTCTTCCAGATGTTCGCGGTGCTTTCGGACTTCCTCTTCCGCACGTTTGTTCCCGGTGATGTCCCGGAAGTACCAGATGCGGCCGTAATACTCTCCGGCAAGGCCGAGCATGGGCGCGGAGTAGCGGTCGAACACCGTCCCGCCGGTCAGTTCGATCTCGTCCCGGCTCTTTTCATGAGGGTGCTGGTACAAGAAGTTGACTTTCGAGAGGAACTCGGCGGGGTGCAGCAGGCGTTCCATCGCTCTCTTCAAGACCTTCTTCTCGTCGCGGGAGGCGGCGATATCGTCGGGAATGTCCCACAGCTCCGTGAAGCGACGGTTGAAGGAGACAATCTCCCCCTCGCCGTCGACGACGAGGATGCCGTCGAGCGACGTCTCCTGCTGTGTGAGGAGTACGGCGTTCGCGAAGCGCAGCTCTTTCTCCCGTTTCATGAGCTTGTTCAGATTGGCGGCCAGCTCTTCGTTGGATCTGCGGAGATTCGACTCGCTGAGCTTGAGCGACTCGCCCATCCGGCGATGCGCGTCGAACTCCGAGAGAATCCTGCCGATGAAGAGCGTCGTCAGCGGGTACGCGATCATCACGGGGAGGGCGAGGAGGCGGATGCTCTTCATCGACTGGTCTTCGGGAAGGGTGAGCATCAGCAGCACCATCGCCGCGTGCACCAGCAGCCCCATGAGGTAGAGAAGACGGGCGGAGGCCCTGCGCGATCTGCTGTAGTGCATGCGGTGGAAGAGCGCGCCGATGAGGGCGGAGGAGACGATGACCGAGACTCCCATCACGGCCCCCGAGCCTCCTTGATGGACACGGAGGACAAGCGCCATGCACGCCGCGAGAGCCGCCGCGGCCGGACCGAAGAAGAAACCGCAGACGCTCAGCATCACCGACCGGCCGTCGAAGATGAGCCCCGGCGCGAGCACGAGCGGGTGGAGCATCCCAAGAAGAGAGGCCGTTCCGTAGAGCGCCCCCTGCATCAGGAGTTTTCGCCCCCGGCGCTCTCCGTCCGCGCCTATGAAGCCCGACAAAATGCTCATCGAAGCGAGCATTCCCAAGTTGAAAACGATGTCCAGCATCTTGTCCATGAGCCTTTTCAGCTCCTTTTCAGAGAGAGGCCGTCTTTGCCGAGTCTTCTTCGGATTCGCCCGCCGTTCGAACTGTTTCTGCTTTCATTATTATAGAGTAGGCGCGTCGAAAAACAATGAATAACAGTGCGTTCTGCTCAAATGTTGCGAGAAAAGCGGCGTCGCCGGAGCTGTTTATTACTCCTCGACCTTTTCGCGCGGATCGGGAAAGACGATGTCGATCCTGCACCCCTCGCCGGGGCTCGATTCCAGGCGTATCGTCCCGCGGAGCAGGCGGACGCGCTCGCTGATGTTTGCCAGCCCCCTGTGGCCGGAGGTGCGAAGGCGTTCGTATTCCGTCCCGGGGTGTTCGCCCGCGTCGAACCCTTTGCCGTCGTCCCGGATGGAGAAGCGGACAGCGCTTCCTTCGTTCCGTACGCGTATCCGAATCGAGCGCGCGCCTCCGTGCCTGACCGAGTTCGACACGGCTTCCTGCATTATGCGGACGAGCGCAAGCACGTGTTCCTCGGGGAGCGAGTCCAGCGTCTCGTCGGTCGTCGCCTCGACGTTCGCGTCGCCGTGCGCGCGGGAGAGCGTAGCGGCGTTCTCGTCCATCGCGCTGACGAGGCCAAGTCGGATCCATGACGGCGAAAGCTCCTCGCAGAACCCCCGCAGTTCGTCCCCCGCGCTCTTCATGATTTCCTCCGCGGTATCCAGAAGCTCGCGAAGCTCGTCGGAAGGGTGCTCGTCCATGGCTTCCCTCGCCATCTGGACTCGCCTGATCGCGGCCGCCGCCGACTGAAGAGGTCCGTCGTGCAGCTCGCGCGCAAAGCGTTTGCGGCCCTTCTCCTCGGCTCGGATCATAGCGCCGACGTACCGCGCCCGCAACTCTTCCCTGGTGTATGTCTTTTCGGCCAGCTCCTCGATGGCTTCCGACAGCGCGCCGAACTCGGGGACGGCGGAGGTGGCCGGGCCGTCGAGTCCCAGGCTGCGCTCCTCGCCCCATCGCGCTCCGCGTATCCGCTCCGCGAAACTCCGCAGCGCTCGGGCGCGCTCTTCGACGAGTTCTCTCGTACGCTCGGCGACCAGTCGCTCGAGGTTTTCGTTCTGCTCCCGCAGTCGACGCTGCAGCGCCGCGATTTCGAGATGCGCGCCCGCGCGCGCCAGCACCTCTTCCTCCTGGAACGGTTTGGTGATGTAATCCGCGCCTCCGCAGGCGAAGGCGCGGAGCTTGTCCGACGTATCGCCCAGCGCGCTGATGAAGAGCACCGGAACGGAGGCGAGCCGGGGATTCGCTTTCAGGCGGCGGCAGACCTCGAAGCCGTCCATATCCGGCATCAGAACATCGAGCACGATGAGATCCGGCGGCGTCTCGGCCGCCGCTTCCAGCGCCAGCCGCCCGCGGGGGAAGGCGAGCACTCTGTATCCCTCGGCCCGCAGTATACGGTCGAGAAGGTCGAGGTTCGCGGGCGTATCGTCCACCACCATGACGGTCGCTTTCATTCCGTTCCGTTTCATTCCCGTGTTCTCCCCTCGTTGGCCTCGCACTGCGGCGCCGGCGACAGAAGCGATTGCAGTCTCTCGTAGTCGTATCGTCTGGCGAGCGCCAGAAGCTTTTCGGCGGTTGCTTCGTCGATCGCGCGCGCGGCGGCGATCTGCTCTCGCAAGCCCGCCATGTCGCCAGACTTGACCGCCGTTCGCATCGCGGCGCGCATTTCGGCGGGAATGACGGCCAGCTCTTCGCTCGTCAGCGGCGTTTCCCCCCCGCGGGAGTCCTCGGCGTGAACGCATCGGAGCCCGAGCGCCTTTCCCAGCGCAAGAAAGAGCTCGTCCGGCCTGAACGGTTTGCGAAGGTAACCGTTCACTCCCGCCTGAAGCGCTTTCTGTTCGTCCTCCTCGAAGGCGAAGGCCGTGACCGCGAGGATGGGAACCTCCTCGCCCCCGACGTCCGCTTTGATCCGGCGGGTGGCCTCGTAGCCGTCCATAACCGGCATGCGCATATCCATCAGAATCGCGTGCGGCGACCACTCCCCGAAAACTTTCAGCGCCTCCGTACCGTTCGCGCTCTCCTTCAGGGCGAACCCCATGGGTTCCAGCAGCGCCCGCAGCACGTCGCGATTCTCCTTTTTATCGTCCACCACGAGTATCCGGTACTCTTTCCCGCCGTTCTCCAAGCCGACGACGCGTCGGGAATCGGGTTTGGGACCGGTGCCCTCCTCGCTGCGGCGCAGCGGCAACTGAACGGAAAAGCGGCTTCCGTCGCCCTGTCTGCTCTCGACCGTAAGGCTGCCGCCCATAAGCTCGGCGAGCTGTCTGCTGATGGCGAGCCCGAGTCCGGCGCCCCCCGCCTCTCTTCCGGCGCTCGATTGGCGGAAGGGTTCGAAGATCCTCTCCAGTTCGATCCGGTCGATCCCCGGACCGGTGTCTTCGACGTCGATCAGCAGTTTCACGGAATCGTCGTCGGCGTCTTTTCCATCCGTGCGGGCACGCAGCGCGACGCCCCCTTCTTTCGTGAACTTCACCGCGTTCGACAGAAGGTTGAGCAGCACCTGCCGCAGTTTCGCCTCGTCCCCCACCGCATAGCGCGGCACGTCGTCGTACTCCATGTCCAGATGAAGACCCCGAGATTCGGCGCGCAGCCGGAATATCGATTCCAGATCGTCCAGCAGATCGTGGAGGCAGAAGGGGGCCTGCGTCAGCGTCAGCCGTCCCGCTTCTATCCGCGACATATCCAGGATGTCGTTGAGAAGACGCAGTAGATGCCGTCCGCTCCTGTTGATGGTGCGCACCTGCTCGGCCTGCTTTTCGGAGAGGGAGAGATCTCGTTCGAGCGCTGCGCCGAAGCCGAGAATCGCGTTGAGCGGCGTGCGGATTTCGTGGCTCATGTTCGCAAGGAACGCGCTTTTCGCTTTGTTCGCGGCCTCCGCGCTCTTCTTGGCGACCTCCATCTCGTGCTGCCGCAGAGCGAGGAGGTGCATTTCCTCCTCCGCCCGCTTGCGTTCGGTGATGTCGATGTAGCACCCCACCATCGTGACGGGAGAGCCGTCTTGGGCCCATTCGACCACCCGCCCGGCGCAGATCGCCCAGAGGATCGAGCCGTCCTTGCGCACATACCGTATTTCCTTGGAGAAAGGAGTCTTTCCTTTGCTTTGTATGTGCTCCCGGAGGAGATGGAGCGTGGCGGGCAAATCCTCCGGGTGGACGATCCGACGGCAGAGCATCGATGTCCCCGGCAACTCATCTTCTCCGTACCCCAGAAGATTCCGGAACTTGGGACTCAGAAACGCCGCGTCGCTTTTGAAGTACATCTCCCAGAAGCCGGAGAGGGTGGATTCCAGAACGTCCCTCAGGATGTTCCGCTCGCGCGCCGTCCGCATGTTCGCCTCGTGGAGCCTGAAGGCCATCTTGATGGAGGCGTCGAGCACGGCCCCTCCCGAGTTTTTGGCGACGTAGCCGTACGAGGCGATCTTTTCGATCCGCTCCAGCACCTCCGCCTCGGTGTAGGAAGAGAGGAAAACGACGGGAAGTTCTTTCCGCTTCAAGATCTCGCCGGCGGTTTGCGACCCGTCCATGCCGGAGCCGAGTTCGATATCCATCAAAATCAGGTCGATCGCCGCTCCCTCGTCGCACACCATGCGGACGGCCTCTTCGCCCGTCTGCGCATGGAGCACGCCCCAGCCCGCCTTGCGAAGCTGCCGTTCCACCGCAAGGGCGTTGGTCCGCGTGTCCTCGACGAGGAGAATCGTTCTGCGTTCTTCGTTCATTTTCCCTCCTGAAAAGCCGCGGTGTCGGAAGTGGATGTGCGCGGCGCGTTCCGGCGGTGTTCTTCATCGGTTGCCGTCGGCGTTTCGTCTTGTCGGGGATGGGCTTCGGACTCCGTTGCCCGGGAAGTCCGCGTCCGCAGATGCTTGCCCATCGCCTCGTACAACCGCTCGAATTCGTCCTCCAGCCGTGCAACGAAGACCCCGGCTTTCTCCCCGTCCCCCAGGCGCGCCGCTTTTTCCACGTCGGAAGCGGCGGAGCGCACAGCTTCGCCGCCAACATTTCCGGCGAGTCCCTTGATCGCATGAGCGCGCCGCCGGAGCGTCTCCGTATCTCCCTCCGCCAGAGCCCCGGCGAGAGCGGCCAGCATTTCCGTCGTTTCCTTCAAAAACTCCGACGCGATTTCATCGGCCAGCTCTTCGTCGCCGTCGAGCGCTTCCAGCATGAGCGATCTGTTCCAGGCCGCGTCCTCCGCGGGCGCGTCCCGGAAGTCTTGTTTTCCGTCGCCTTCCGTTCCGAAGGAGCGGTCAAGGACGGCCATGATCTCTTCTCTGCGCACCGGTTTCGACAGGTAGCCGTCCATGCCGCTCGCGAGACATTGTTCTTTGGTCTCCGGCAGCACGTCGGCCGTGAGGGCGACGATGCAGCAGCGCTCTTTCTCCGGGCTTTCCTTCGTTTCGATCGCGCGTATCTCCGCCGTTGCCTGCAAGCCGTCGATCACGGGCATCTGAAGATCCATCAGGACGAGGTCCGGCCGCTGTTCCCGGAAGAGGGCGACCGCTTGTTCGCCGTCTTCCGCCTGCACTACGGAGGCGAAAGGAGCGAGCTTCGACAGCATGATGGTGAGCATCTTCATGTTCAGCGGTTCGTCCTCGGCGAGCAGGATCACCGGGTTTGCTTTTCTCAGCGCATGGGGGACGGTCCGTTTTTCTTCCGGAAAGGGCGCAGTCGCCGGAGAGCGGGCTTCCTCCGCGCCGTACGACAGCCGAAGCGTGAAGAAGAAGCTGCTTCCCTCTCCTGGAACGCTGTGTATTTCGAGCGAACTCCCCATCATCTGCAGAAGGCGTTGGCTGATTGAGAGACCGAGCCCGATCCCGCCGAATCTGCGCGTGTTGGAGGTGTCGGCCTGATAGAAGGGTTCGAAGATGCGTTGCCATTCCTCTGGCGGGATTCCGATGCCCGAGTCCGTTACGTTGAAGGTGAAGGCGCCGTGGTTTCCTTCAAGAGGAGCGAAGCGCACCGAGAGCGTGACGCTTCCCCGCTCCGTGAATTTGACCGCGTTGTTCGTCAGATTGACGAGCACCTGCTCCAGGCGCACGGGGTCGAAGGTCGCCCGAGCCGGAACGTTGTCGTCCACGGCCGCCGAGAGCGCAATGCCTTTTTCGGCGGCCGCGGGGCGAAGGGGGGCGATGGAGTGTTCCACCGTCCTGCGGATGTCCGACGGAACCGTATGCAGATCGAGCCGCTCCGCCTCGATCTTCGAGATATCGAGCACGTTGCTGAGAATGTCGAGCAGGATGCGCGCGGATGTATCGATGTACTCGATGTATTCCTTCTGTACGGCGTCGAGCTTCGTATCGGCGAGCAGTTCGAGAAATCCGATGACGCCGTTGAGCGGCGTGCGTATCTCGTGGCTCATATTCGCAAGAAAGGTCGATTTTGCGCGGTTGGCGGACTCCGCCTCCCGCTGAAGGATGCGCGCGTCGGCCAGCGTTTCGCGGAGCGCCTTCTCGGCGCGCTTGCGCTCCGTGACGTCCCGGCAGACGCAGAAGATCAGCTTCCGCCCGCCGAACCAGGCGGCGTTGGTGCTGATTTCGACGTCGAAAACGCTGCCGTCCCTGCGTCGGTGCTGCGTTTCGAAGTGGTCGCCCTTCTCGTCGACGCTTCGCAGCATGTCGATAAGGCGTTCCCGGGGGTGCAGAAACTCCCAGTCGAAGGCCGTGAGACGTCGTATCGACTCGAAGGGGTGAGCGAGCATCTCCGCGAATTTCCTGTTGGCTTCGTACACCCCGCCGTTTTCGTCGAGGATGACGATTCCGTCTCTGGACTGCTCCATGAGAATGCTTCTTCTGGCGGCTTCCTCCGCGAGTTCCTCCGCCTGTTTTTTGCTCTCCGTGATGTCGAGGAAAAGGACGGTGAAGTAGTGTTTCCGGTCGGAGTAGGCGTGCACGCGAAACCACCTGCCGAGGAGCTCCGAGTACTGCTCGAACTCCTTTGAACCGCAGTGCATCGCAACCTCGCCGTACACGCCGAGCCAGTCGAAGGAGGCGCTTTCGATGCCGGGGACGACCTCGCTTGCAGTGCGTCCCGGCACATCGGCGCGCGCAAGCCCGGTGAATCTCTCGAAGGCGTCGTTCACCTCCAGAAATTCGTAGTCGACCGGTTTGCCCGATTCGTCGAGGATGATCCGGCGAAATGAGTACCCGATCAAGGGGCTGCGCAATACGTGCTGTTCGAGCATCGAAGCCATGCGGACACCTCCGTGCGCCGTCGGCCGGCGTAGGCGGAAACGGCGCGCCGGAAAGAGCGCGGCTCGCCGTTTCTTTTCTTCATGATTCTATCGTATCGGCGGTTCGGCGTGCACTTTCTTTTTTTCTGCGAATCGCGAAGCTTACGGGGACGCTTTTTCTCCCGGGGGCGTTTCCGTCGTCTTGCCCCGGTTGCCAAGTTCGCGCTGCATCTCCACCATCCGGAGATAGGTCCGGACTTTGACCAGAATTTCCTCCTCCTGAAACGGCTTCGTCACGTAGTCCGCGCCGCCTGCGGCGAAGGCACGGGTCTTTTCGTCGGGGTCGGCGAGCGGTCCGATGAAGACCACCGGAATCTCCGCGAGACGGGGCGTGCTCTTCAATCGCCGGCAGATCTCGAATCCGTCCATTTCCGGCATCGCGATATCGAGCAGGATCAGATCCGGAGGGGTTTCCTCCGCGGCTTCGAGCGCCAGTTTCCCTCGCGGAAAGGTCAGGGCGCGGTACCCCTGCGCCCGCAGCATCTGATCCAGCAGGTCGAGAATGGCGGGAGTATCGTCCACGATCATGATGGTCGGCGTCTTTTCGATGCGGCTCATTTCCCTCTGTACCTCCTCTCGCCTGCCTGGCGGCGGAGCAACGCGGGGGGAGGGAGCGCGTCCTCTCCCCCCTTGCGCTCTCAGCTCTCGGTTTGGGCGAGCAGCTCCCTCTCTTCCGTCGAGAAGATACGGTCGAGATCCAGCGCCATGATCAAACGATCCTTCACCTTCGCCACTCCCCGGATGAAGTCCACGCTCGCGCCGCTCGCCACCATGGGCGGCGTCGGCTCGATGGCTTCGTCCGGAATGCGCAGTATCTCCGACACGCCGTCCACCAGAATGCCGATGCTCTGCCCCGCCATGTGGACGACGATGATGCGGCGGTCGCCGTCGTTCCGTCCCTCCCTGTCGACCACCAGGAATCGCTTGCACAGGTCGACGATGGGAACGATCTGCCCGCGGAGGTTGACGATGCCCTCCACGAAGTCCATGGACTGCGGTATTACCGTGATGTTCTGCATTCTGACGATCTCGCGCACTCTGGAGATGTCGATCCCGAACTCCTCTTTGCCCAGTGCGAAGACGACAAGCTGCTGCTCGGCCATAGCTCTTCCTCCTTTTCGATGCGGTCCTTTCAAGCCGCTCCCGGTGTCCGTCGCTCCGGGAGCGGCGAGGGTGTGCGTGCGCAACTCCCCGGAAAGGTCAGCGTTGTTTTCCTTTCGGGGCGTTTCCAACCGGGAGCAGCCCTTTGCGCGAGGCGTCCTCGAATTTAAAGGCGCCGACCAATTTCTTCAGATCTTCGGCGAGCCCCGCGAGCTCCTCCGAACCCTGGGCGACGCGCTCCGCAGAGGCGCCCACTTCCGCCATCTGCCCCCGGACCATGTCCGAAGAGGAGGCCGCGGCGCTCACGCGGGACGCGATGTTCTGCACAGCTCCGGCGATCTCCTCGCTCGACGCCGCCTGCTCTTCCGAGACCGCGGCAAGATCCTGCGTCGCCATGGAGATCCGGGAGAGGGCCTCCATCATTCTGCCGATCGTCTCGCGCGTCTCCTCGGCGAGGACGCTGGAGTCCTTCGACGCCTTCGCTCCCTGTTCCGACGTCGCGACGACGCTGTCCAGATCCTTCGTGATTCCCGCGGCAAGCGCGGCGATCTCTTTGGCGGCGGTGTTGCTCTCCTCGGCCAGCTTCCGGACTTCTTCGGCGACGACCGCGAAGCCCCGTCCGGCCTCTCCTGCCCTCGCCGCCTCGATGGCGGCGTTCAGCGCCAGCAGGTTCGTCTGGTCGGCGATACCGCCGATCTGGGTGACGAAGCTTTGGATCTCCCGCGCGCGGTCGCCGAGGCTCTTGACCTGCTGCGCGGAGCGTTCGGCCTCCGTCGCGACGCCGTTGATGCTGGAGACGGCTTTTTCGACCGCTTTCGTCCCCTCTTCGCCGGCGAGCCGCGCCTGTTCGACCTCGTTCGCCATCTCCGTTCCCTTCTGCGCGGAGGACTGCGCGCCGCTCGCCACTTCCTCGACGGAGGCGTTGATCTCTTCGCTGGCCGCGGCCAGGCTCTCCATCTGGGAGGAGACATCGTCCACCCCGGCGCGCGACTCCTCGACTCCGGCGTTCGATTCCTCGGCGAGGGCTGCGAACTCCTCGGCGTTGCTCCCCAGCTTTTCCGCGGAAGCCGCAATGGAGCGCATCGCCTCGCGCTGCTTCGCCACCATCTCGGCGAGCGCGTCGGCCATTATCCCGAGCTCGTCTCGGGTGGCGATCCCGAACTCTTCGCGCCCTATGGTGAGGTCGCCGTCGCTGGCCCGTCCGGCGAGCTCGACAACCGTCCGCAGAGGCGCGGAAATGCGCGATGCGATGAAGAGGCCGAAGAGAAGCGCGAGCACCACTGCGGCGAGCACGATGCCGACGATCATGTAGAAAGCGGTCAGGGCGTCCTTATCGTTCTGCTCGTTCACGGCGCGGGCGGCATTCTTGCCGTAGTCGCTCAGGGAGCGTATTTCCGCCTGGTAGCGTTCGAAGATCGGAAGCCCCTCGCTCATGAAAAGTTCGTACGCTTCTTTGTTCTTGTTCGCTTTCGCAAGCTCCATGGTTTGCTCTGATATGGGGCGGTACAGCGCAAGCTCCTTCCGTGCGCTCTCCAGGTGCTTTTTCTCTGCCTCCGAAAGTTTGCCCTTGGAGAAAGCTTCGAGGTTCTTGTCGACGATACCTCTTCTCCGTGCGATATCGCTCAGCAGCGCCTGGTTTTCTTTCTCGTCGGTCGTGATCATCAGTGCAAAAAGGTTCGCCTGGATGCCTCTCCCGTGAACAAGACTGTCGAAGAGCAGTTCGGAGGGGATCAATCTATCGGCGTACATGCTCTCCATGTCCAGAGCGGCCTTCGTGTTGAAGTGGTACCCCGTGTACCCTACGGCCCCGAGAAGAACGATCATAAGAACGACCAGGAACAGTATCTTGCCGCGGACCTTCATGTTTCCGAACCAACGCATTCAAATCCCTTCCTTTCGTTGTGTTTTTTCGGCGAAGAGCCGCCGGGTTCAGTTCGCGGAGAGCGCGAGCTTCCTTGTCCCGGCCCCCTCGCCGTGATTCGACCAGTCTTCGTCTTTTTCGACACGGAAACGTTCCGTCATCCGCTTCAAGTCCTCGGCGGTCTCGCTGACCTCCTGCGATCCCGTGGCCACGTTCTCCATGGCCGCGGCGGTCTCCTCCATCGACGCGGCGAGGTTCTGCACGTGGTCGTCCGTGGTCTCCATCACGCTCGCCGTCGTGTCGA
>Ga0334887_1000649_pt1 | contig 53544 bp, 56 predicted proteins | sample GraSluR1_MG_10_FD_207217 | JGI IMG/M metagenome (GOLD analysis project Ga0334887, IMG submission 207217) | Sludge microbial communities from methane-producing bioreactor in Wageningen University, Netherlands - Granular Sludge_18_07-R1 | ecosystem: Engineered > Bioreactor > Anaerobic >...
CGAGCTACCGGCTGAAAGACCACGTGAAGCCCAAGGGAGGTGAGGCCATGGCGTGACCGACAGGCAATCTTGACCTACACATCACGCCGTACGTGAAACGACATATGGACTTGACCACCGACAGCAGGGCACCCCGGCGTCGGTGAGGAGCTTGCGAAGCTCCATCTTCTGGGTGACGGTGACCACCGTGTGCTCGCGGGCGAAGCTGAACTTGCCCAGCTTGTCTTGCGTCACCTGGGAAGCGGAGGCGTCGGCACCGTTCAGCTGTACTTTCAGAAGGCCGGCACGGGCTAATACCATCAGGCTTCCATCTACCGCATCTTGTGGCCATCCGTAAGGGCTCGACTTGAAGTGGTCCCGGACAGCACTACCCTTGAGCGCCGACGAGCCCAGATACCCCAGCACCTCCTTGCACACGCGGTGATCTTGGACTTCTCCCTCATAGCCCAGCGCCTCGAGCGCCGTGCCCGAACCTTGAGAGGCACGCTGCACCACCAGGCCCCAGTTGCCGTCGGCCATGTCGAACTTGGGAAACATGCGCTTGACGGCCACCCGCAAGCCGGCCTCCACAGCGCTTCGTGCGTCGGCCTCCTGCAACTCGTTGCCGCCGCTCACCAGCACGCGGGCGTCTTTCAGCAGACCGGCCATGAGCCGGCGCAGTTCTTCCTCGGCAACGTCATGCCGAGCCTGGATACCAGCCCGGGCCAGAGCCGCGTCTTCGTTGGTGGGAATGCCCTTGGTGTCCAGGGTCTCTTGGGCGGCCTCCCACTTGACGATCTCGTCCTTGATGGACTGCGCGTCTCGTTTGGGGATGAGAAGATGCACCACCGGGTCCTCAGTGCCCCGGGCGGCGGCCTCTTTCTCGGCGGCCTTCAGCGAACCCACGCTCCACTCATCGCGCACCCACACGGGGATGAAGCCGGTAGAGAGATCGGGTGCCTCCAGACCGTAGACGAACTGGCCCCTGCGTGGCACCTTGGCCTCCCCTTGGGTGATGGAGAGGTTACCCACGTGGCGCACCAGCGTGTCCTGCAGCAGGGAACTTCGTTTGGCAGCGATGCGAGCCGTCTCGTCTCGTATGCGGTTCACCCGTGACGTGTAGGCTTGCTGCCATTCGGCTCCCACCTTGCCCTGAAGGGTGTATTCACCCTCCACCGCCTGGAGCACGCCCTTCTCGGCCAGCTCGGTCAGGGCCTGCTCCACCTCGGAACGGAGCATGGCGCTCCCGTCGTTCAGGTTGGCGATGAGAAGATCGGCCAGCGTGGCGGCATTGGCCCGCACCCCCAAGTCCTTGTTGGTCTCGTTCAGCTGGCGAATGAGGAAGACCAGAGCGGTCAGTCGGTACTCGAAGCCACCATCCACCGAGCCGTCTTTCAAGCCTTCGATGGTTTCGTGAAGGTCCTTGGAGAGCGCCCCGCTGTGCAGCATGCCCGTGACCTGCTGCCCGTAGATGAAGTCCCCGGGAACCACCACCCCCACACCCATCTCCCCCACGTACTTGGTGGCTTCCTGCACCGAGCGGAGCTGAGTGCGCAACTGCGCGGCAGAGCCACCCCGGTCGATGGCGCGAAGGGCGTGTTCCCAGAAGCGTCGGCGAGTGGGAAGAAGTGGGTAGTCGGCCACCATGGTGTCTGCGTCTTCGGACACCGGTCCCAGTTTGGTGCCCTGAAGGTGACGGCTGATCTCTCCGCTCACCTCGGTGAGCCGTTCCTGCAAGAAGGGGCGCTTGTCGGGGGCCTTCTGCAGGATGACACGCCTCACCACCCGATCCACGTCGGTGTCGGTGAACTCCACGCGCCCCGTGAAGCGACCCTGCAATTTCAGCAGCATGTCGGTTGCTCCCATAGCTGATTGGCCGGCGGCCACAAACAGCACGCGGCTGCCGAAGTGCGAGGAGAACGCCTCCACGATCTGCTGCACGGTGAGGGTGCGTTGTGGATCGTCACCCAGGTACTGCTGCAACTCATCCATGATGATGAGAGTGAGTGGGGTCTTCCCGGCCTTGCCGGATTGCTCGGCCACCAGCTCGAGCACCTCGGTTGCGGCCGCGATGAGCTCCGAATCGGTGATGTCCTGCTCGGTGCCTTTCAACTTGTATTGGTCGGCCAGGAGCCGAGGAACGGCAGCCGGCGACTCCGCCAGACCGGGAACGGCCTCAAAGAGGGCGCTTCCCAGGTGGGGAGAGACATACATGTTGGTGAGTTCGTATTCCAGCTCACGGCCTTGAGCGGCAAGGTGCTGGCGCACCTGGGTCTCGATGCCCTCCCGCTTCATCCACATAAGCAAGCGAGCCATGTCGTAGCGCTGAGGTAACTCGGCAGCGCCGAAGAGGATATTCAGGAAGGCGAGGCGGGGACTCCCCGATGCGCCCGCCCCCAGGGTACCGGCCGCAGACCACACGCCCCCTTCCCGGCGACCCTGGCTATCGAGCTCACGCAGACTCAAGTCGACCCGTTCCGACAGTTCGGTGAGACCCCGGGCCCGGGCCCCGTCGGGGAACTCCGTGTCGCGCCATAGCCCATCGAGCACCTTCAAGAAGTGAGACTTGCCGCTCCCATAGAAACCGCTCACCCACACGGCCGGTTGCTGAGGCTGATCCAGGTAGGCGAGAAAGCCGGAGAGCACCCTGTCGAGCCCGGCCTCGTACTGGCCTTCGCACACGAAGTGCTCGAACTCGAAACGAAGCGTCGCCCAACCCTTCTCGTCAGCCGGCCGGCCGATCTTGGCCACCCCCAGGTTGGGTATCTCCCGCTCAGTCGGATCGTAGGTGAATAGCTCTTTGTTCAGCATGGACTATCCCTCCGTCGCGACAATGGGTACGGCCAGGTAGTTCCAGCCGTCTCGGGCATCCAGCAGGCGGTAGTTGTTGCCCTGCTTCTCACCGGGGAAAAACACCAGCAGCCGGCCTCGAATCAAGGGGCTCACCGCTTCAATGAGCTGGGACACTCGATAGACTCCAAACAAGGCTCCCACCCCCAGCAGAGCGACCACCGTGTCTTCATCCACCTCTGGAGCGATGAGCTCGGCCTCTACCAGCCGGCGCAGGTACTCCCCGAACTCACCCAGAGCGGGTTCTAGGGCCTCCGGGTTGGCGAAGTAGGCGTCGCGGTATTCGTGTGCACCCAACCACCGGTCGAAGGCGTAGGTGAGATCGATGAGCTTCCAGCCGTGACCTGAGTTGGTGGTGGCGATGTCGAACTCGGGCATGACGAAGCGCAGGCGGCGCTCGTTCTGGCCGTTGGAACCGCTGGGTGAGTAGACGGCGAGCCACACCTTCTCCGCCCCGGAGAGGCCACTCGCCCAGGGCAGGCGCACGTGCCGTTCGTAGGCTCGAAGCAGTGCATCAATGCCACCACTCATTTGCTCCCTCCAGTGGTCTCTCTCTGCTGCGCAGCAGTGTCGAAGGGGCGAAGAAGCATACGGAAGGTCACTTCGGTCACCCCGCCCCCGTGCTTTAGCTCCACGAGACCCCGCTGGGAGGCGCGCCGGACCTGCTCGAGCAGGGCGTCTTTCGAGCAGTCAAGGATGCGACACCAAAGCGTGTCGAAGAGGAGCGCACCCCGGCGACCCTCGGTGTAGCCGATGAGCAGGGCGTAGGCCACGGCTGCGGGGAGGCACTGCACGCGGGCCCGGGTCTTCTTCGCACGTCCCACCAGGTGGCCGGATTGGGTCCAGCTGCTGGCAGCGTTGCGGCCGATCTTGGCAGCGATGGAGTCGTTGTAGGAGTCGGGGTAGGCGGCCTGAACGGCGGCCGCCAGGTCGGCGGCTCCGATGCCGGCTCCCAGAGGAGCCTCCAGGATGGGCGAGGAGGTAGCCCGAAGAAGGGGGTCCCGAGCCAGCGATGCGAGCAGGGCAAGAAGCGGCTGTGCCTGTGGATCCACCTCCCAGAGATCGCGAAGAGATCGAAAGACAAGAGCCCCGGGATCGAGCGCGTACAACTCCCGCAAGTAGCGGTAGGTACGCTGACGACCGCTCAGCGTGTTCTTGCCGGCGACGTTCTCGTCGATGACGGCCGCCTTGAGCTCGGCTGCCGAGGCCTGCGGTGACGTGGCGTCAAGGAGAGCCTTCAGTTCGGCGAGCATCATGGTGCGACTGGTGTGGGTGCCGCCACTTGCGGCACCAGGCTGGACTATCGTCTCTATGGTCTGCACCCGGTGCATGCCTCGCCGCATTACCCCCAATCCGACCGCAGTCTGCACGGAACTGCACGCAGATTCTACTCTATCGCGGGGGGAGGACGGAAGCGAGTGAGCTGGAGACGCACTGGCGCTTAATCCAGCCGCAACCCCTGAAGGGCAAAGGCCGACAGGATGATCTAATAGCGTGCAGACGATCACCGAGCACTGCGGCCCGGCAGGCAGCATAGTCGAAACACGGAGCCCCGCCAGCAGCCGTGCTTACGCTTCACCCACAATGCTACCCTTACCCGAAGGTGAACCGAGCCCGCCCCATGGCAGCCGAAGGAGACACCCCATGGAATTCGCCAAGTTCGAGTCTCTGTCGATCAAGAACCATCCGCAACTGAACGAACGTTGGGTGCAGGACCGAATCGCGGAGGACCCCACCATACTCGGCCTGGGAGACGTCATCCTCAAAGACCGGGAGCGCATGCAGCCCCGGGCCGGCCGTCTCGATCTCCTGTTCCAAGACGCGGAATCCAACCGGCGCTACGAGGTGGAGGTTCAGCTCGGTGCCACTGACGAGAGCCACATCATACGCACCATCGAGTACTGGGACATCGAGCGGAAGCGCTATCCACAGTACGAGCACACTGCCGTGATAGTGGCCGAGGACATCACCAGCCGTTTTCTGAACGTCATAAGCCTCTTCAACGGCGTTATTCCCTTGGTTGCCATTCAGATGAGAGCCCTCCAGTTCGAGAACCGGGTGGGCCTGATCTTCACCACGGTGGTGGATCAGCTGGCCCTCGGGCTGGTCGATGAAGATGAGGAGGCGCAAGAGCCCACTGACCGAACCTACTGGGAGGCACGGGGTTCCAAACAGACGGTGGCCATGGCCGACAAGCTGCTTGAGATTGCACGAGAGCACGACGGCTCCCTGGAGCTCAAGTACAACAAGTTCTACATCGGCCTGGCCAAGGACGGCCAACCGCGCAACTTCGTGGTCTTTCGACCCCAGAAGGCAGTGATCCGATTCGAGCCTCGACTCAAGAACGAACCGGATACCCAAGAGCGACTCGAATCTGCCGGGTTGGATGTCATGGACTACGACAGTCGCTGGGGCCGGTACCGCATACGCCTCCAGCCCGGGGATACCGACAAGCATAAGGACGTGATCGCTGAGGTCATAGCCGACGCCTACGCGGCCGCAGGCAAGGAGTAGCAGCCGAGAACATCGGTGGTGGACGCGTAGCGACGCAGTTGGGCTCCCTCCCCGACGCCCCATGCATAGATGCCACGGCTGCCGTTGACGCAGAGGGCCGGCCGTCGGCAGCATGAGTTATCCTGGGCAAGCAGCAGGGACAGCCAACAAAGGAGCGAGGCCGTTCAATGTGCGCCTTGGAGCCTGTGCCAACCAACCTCCGCACCCTCATCAGCTTCCCCGGCCCCTACCACGCCATCTGCCGGGAAGAGCGCAATCTGGCCGCTCTCCTCTACCACCTGCTTCTGGTGGGTGACAACCTGCAGAGGTTCCTCAAGCTGGCCCGCTACGAACAACCACTCCATCCTACCCAGTCGGCCCTCTACTTCGAGTACTCCTTCCTGCGGGATCTCTGGGCCACCCTCGACCCGAGGCGTTCCACGGTGGAGGGAACCCCCAGGCAGAAGCTCGACGCGGCCAACAAGAAGAAGCGGGAAGTGATTCTTGAGCTCCTGCAGCCGGCGGAGAGCGAGTATCTGAAGAACTGTGGTGTCCTTGAGTTCAACACCCACTTCGGCGCCGGGGCCCGACCCTCAAGAAGAGAGATCCAGAGCCCCGGCACCTGGTCACTTCCCGCCTACGCCAAGACGCTCACAGATCCGACCGAGATACTGAAGGTCTCCCGCTTCAAGTGGGCCTTCAACGCCAAGCCCGACTTGGTGCTCCACTCAGACCACGACCACGCCCTCTGCATTGAAGCCAAGCTGGAGTCAGGCGAGGGCAGCTACCCTGCCACGGCAGCGGAGAAGCTGATCTTCAAGAACCTGGGGCTCACCTACGTGGGGCAGCTCGACATTCAGCGCTACCTCATGACTGAGCTTCTGGGGATCGAGACAGAGTTCGTGTTTCTGGTGGCCGACCGCAAGGTCGGCAAGACAGCCGAGAAGGTGCTCACTTGGGCGGAGGTGTTCGGGGCGTTGGACCTCAAAGGCCAACCGGCGTTTGTGCGCGAGTGGGTGGAGGAACTGGTCGGCCCCCGGTGACGAGTGGTGCTACCCTGAGCCCGGCGCGCCATCACCTCCCTCTACCGATTCCACAGTGACTTGGCTTAGCAGTCTAACTGAGACAGAGGACGGAAAGGGGGCGAAGCTCTTTTGTGGGTTGCCAGATCGTTGGCCGGACGGGGCTCAGAAGACTGCAGCGTGTGGTCGCGGACGGCAAACACCCCCGAGAGCCCGCACATCGCCGGCGAGGATCGTGGACGCTGGGAACTCCGCCCTGCCCGCATCTCGCTTGCCGCTCCATGCTGTCAACCCAGTCATTATCTATCGTCACTATCACAGAAATGGTGTTTGACCGAACTAGCCTTATGAGCCGCGTATCCTACGATCCTCGCCACACGCGCTCCCTAACAAGAGACCTCAAGTAGTCCAGATGGATCGGATGGCCCAGCGCCGCCCTTGGCTTCTGGAATCCAGGTGACATGACCGGAGACTAGCTGACGGTGCGGACACCAAGGAGCCGGGTCGGCGACTTCATCGAGAACCACGGTAGGACAGTCGGGAGCGACTGCCATGACGAAACGGCGCCTGGTACAGCGAGAAGGATCGCGAGGCCGAGTAGGGCCGAACCCGGAGCGACAGTCACACGCTATGTGGCGATCCACAAGCTGAACGAATTCCGGCGGGCTCGGCAGGCCTCGCGCCAAATCGAGGCTGAGAATAGCGAGCCGCGAGTGTATTCGCCTTTCACCTCTTTACGGCTTTCACTTCGGTGCCGCTTCGGTGTTCTCCGCGGCCATTTGCCTCCGCGCTTCCCCTTGTTGAGCTCCTCAGATGCTCAGTCTGAACTCTCGGGACTCTGCATAACCACTCGACCTGCTTCCACGGCCGCCGTTAATCGCCGGAGCGGTCGTCCTTGCGGAAGATGAATCCGGAATATGTCCTCACAGCAGGCTGGACTATGCTATCGGTGGACCAGGGGCGGTCGCGCCGTTGCGACCACAACGTATGGGTTCTTCGCACCGACGCGATCCCTAGCGAAGCTACCGACAGTGTGGTTGTGCGCCGGCTTCAGTATCAGTATCAGCCGTTCGGGCAAGCAGCTCGGCCAGCCGATCGCCATCGATAAGCTGAACGCCGCGGCGCTCCGCGAATCGCATCGCTTCCGTCGAGAAGCCGGTCGGACATACAACCGCAGCCCGCGCACCCGCATCCTCGACCGGAACAACACCAGCAATCGCCCTCACCACCTCGACGCCGATCGGGCTAGCGTGGTTCTTGCACTGGATGTACAGCGTTGTTGTTACCCCAACCACGTCATCCCGCTGTGCAACGACGTCGACTCCACCATCGCGGGACTGCTGAGTCAGCTCCGTCCGATAGCCGAGATCGCGGAACAGGCTCTCGACGAATTCCTCAAACTCGCGTGCGGTCATTTCGGCGTACTTGGGCGGGTGCACGGCAGACTCTCGTGCGGGCTGTTTCTGTGGGGGCTTCAGCCCGAACAGGCCGAAGAGCTCCTCAGCGGACAGGACACGATCCAGATCCATGGTTACCTGGTCCACGATAGTGTCGAATAAGCGCTGTTTCGCTTCGAGCAGGTCGGATATCCGTTCTTCGATCGTGTTGGAGCATGTATACGTGTATACATCGACGGGCGACACCTGACCCATACGGTGGCTGCGGTCCTCGGCCTGCCTCTCGCTGGCTGGATTCCACCAACGATCGAAGTGCACAACGTATGAGGCCTCCTGAAGGTTGAGGCCCTGACCCCCGGCCTTCAGCGACAGAATCAATGCCGCATGAACGGAATCGCTCTTGAAACGACTCAGGGTGCTGTGGCGCTCTTCTTGGGACATCGCCCCCGTGAAAGTGAGAGGCCCGAACTCCGAGATGCCCCGCGCGATCGCCTCGACGCCAAACAACTCGTCCGTGAATTGCGTGAATACCAGCATCCGATGCTTCTCTGCGCGCAGCACTGCAATGCGCTCCTTCAGATCGGCAAGTTTGGCCGACTTCCCGGACTCCGGACAGAAGTTGCAGATCTGCTTGAGGCGGGTTATCAGACTCAGTACGTGCGTGATACTGACCCTCTCGCCTCGAGACTGAAGCTCAACGACACCCTGCTGCTCGGCTTTGTCGTAGGCTTGGCGCTGGGCTACGGTGAGATCGAGCATCACGCTGTGCAGCCGCTTGGGGGGCAGCTCCGTGAGCACGTCTGACTTGCGGCGCCGAAGCTGGAGCTCGCGTTGACGATCGAGGAGGTTCATGTCGACAGCCAACGGTGGCAAGGCCTCCCCGGCGGCATTTGGTCGAAGGAACTCCATGATCGAGGCAAGGTCATCGAGATCATTCTCTATCGGAGTACCCGTAAGGGCCCATGACCGCAGTCGAGGAAGCAGCTTGCAGGCCACACTTGCTGCAGTGTCACGGTTCTTGATCCGTTGCGCTTCATCCATAACTGCGACTCCCCATGTCCTTCGGCGTGGACCGCAGTGGGAACTCGCAGTGAGATCGGAGCGGATGGTCTCGTACGTGGTCACGAAGACGTGAGCCGGAAAGTGCCATTGCGTGGTCCTTTGCCGCGCAGAACCCCGAACAGTGCTCACGCGAAGCTCCGGAGCCCATTTGCGGATCTCGCCTCGCCACTGATAGACGAGACTCGCGGGTGCGACGATGAGTGCGGACTCAATCGCCCTTTCGTGGAAGAGGATACGCAGCGCGGCAATTGCCTGGATCGTCTTGCCGAGACCCATGTCGTCAGCCAGAAGCACTTCATTCTTTGAGACGAGGACACGAACACCATCAAGCTGAAACGGGAGTAGATCTCCAGGCCAATCGAGGACCGATCCCGGAGAAGGGAGAAGCATGTCGAGAGGAGGAGAAAGGAGTAGACGCAAGCGATCGCGAAGCGAGGGACCGGAGTCTTCCTGCGCGGGGGTACTGCCATTTCTCGCGACGCCCAATCTCAAACCACCCGAAACGCGGGCAGCAGGCGGATGACTCGGCTCGGGAGCCGCTCTGAGCTGCAGTGTCGACGATGTCGCCCTGACGAGACAGACGTCAACGTGCTCACACGCGGCAGTTGACACTACCAATGTGTTCGAGGCTCTCACCGGCAGCATTTCCAGTTCGACCGAACACTGCCCCATAGCCCCCAGACGCGGAGCTGGCAGGCGCAGACGCTGCGGCTTGGCAGGAACAGCCTTCCTAGTGAACAGCCCCAAGCCCGCTCACATCCTCGCCTCGAGCCTCCCGAAGGCCGGCTTCGGCCCTCTCAAAGGGCTCCTCCAGCAAACCCGCCGACTGCAGGCTGTCGACCAGGGCTCGCTCCTGTGAACCCGCTTCCGGAGATCCCGAGGACCAGAGCAAGTGTAGCCCTTCCGCGTCAATATCCTCGCCGAACTCGTCTGCATTGGTGCTCACCGACGCCATTTGGCGGGCTACCCTGCAGGTCGCAACCGGAGTCTCGACCTCTTGGACGAAGAAGCCGGGCCCGACCTCGTTTGCCTTAGCGAAAATCACCAGGGGATGTGACGTGGCAGCGCCAAAAAGCGCGGTGGTGAGCTCGCGCGCTGCGCGTCGCCTAAGGTCACGCCGCCTCCACAGCAGAGTGTTGGGCGTCTCAATTCTTGAATAGACGAACTCCAGTGGCTCGCCTTTCGCGTTCATCACGAACAGCGCGCCGTCATAGCCTCCGGACTCACCGGGGATCACGCGGAGAAAAGCGGCAGCGCGACTGTCCTCCTCGCTTGCGCACCGAAACGGGATGCTCATGTGACCATCTCCTAGTCGCCCCGTTCGTCGTCTTCCACGGCCTTCTCAAGCAACGCATCTTCCGCATAGTCGTCTGCGATGGGGTCCAGCTGGATATCTGGTCTATAGGTCGGTTCGACGCGGTTCAGATCCCAGGTCGTGATCCACGAGCGTATGTACTCGCGCATCTGCTGACCCGTCCTGAATGACGCGTCGAGCCGAGCTGGGGTACAGTTGTAAGCGGTGGCGTAGATTGCGGACAGCGTTGCGAGAACGTCACCGAGGTCGTCTTGCGAAGGCATCCGAAGCCGCAACAACTCCCGTTCGATCGCGTCCATCGTCAATTCAGCCAGCGCGGCTGTCAGGTTACTCTCCAGGTCTCCTCTAGATCGAAGTCTGAAGCCGATCTGGTTTCTGTCATCCTTCTCGTCGATGACGGCAGATGCGTAGTCCGGAGTGATTGCCCCGACAGCCAGAACCCCGGGAATGGCAGAATCATCGGAAAGTCCCAGCAGGCGCGCGAGTTCTCCGTAGGCCCTGCCTCGTTGGAGTACGGTGTAGCGCCCGACAAGTTCCAGTTCATCTAGGAGGATCACCCAACCGTCATAGCGTGCAGCTCGAAGAAGCCTGGCCATGAACTTGAAGCGCTGACGAGCCAGCTCCTTGTTGCTGACCTTCTCCAGGGGGAACAGCTTTGCCGCGCCGGTCTGGCGAAGTCCTTGGCGAAGGTGGCCGACCTGGACTGCCTGCCCTTCCCAAAAACCGATCAGATCGTCCTGAATCTCGCTATCTGCGCTCGCTTGCTCGAAGAGCCAGGTCGTTGCAGCAAAGCGGGAGTTGAGCCCTGAGTCCCTTAGCCACAGGCTAAGTTCGGCGAACTGCGGGCTCTTCGTGCTCAAGCGAGTAACAGCAATGTCGCGCAACGCGTCACCGACGACATTTTCGCACACGAGGCTCTCCACGGCCGCGCGAAAGACCTTGAGGGGATCGAAGAGCTGGGTCTCCTTGGATATCACGACCTTGCTCACAGCGAAGTTCTCCTGCCTGGCCTTGTGGCTCAGGTATTCGAGAACATGTGACTTACCTCCACCAAAGTCCGCAGCGATAAGCATCCCGCGAGGCTGCCTATTTTCAGCAAGGCTCCCCCGCAACTCCCGGAGCCGATCATCAAAGACGCATGCAACTTCCTGAGCGGAGGAACCCAGAGCACTGACGGCGTCTCGATTGGGAACCCCTGCGCGAAGAGCCTCGATGGCGCGGCGAGCAGAAACATGATTGTTCATGGTTCGATCCCTTGCGGTGATGCGATTCTTACCATAGGCGCGTAAGGATTCGCATGTTGGCGGTCCCGCACGTCGTCCCAGATTCTGTTTCTGAGAGCCCTGTATTTCTGCAGGCTTCGGTTGCTGAATTCGTCGAGCAGCGAATCGGGAGCAGACACGACGATGAACAGGCCCTCCATCTCGTCTGTAGCATCGATGAACTGCCGTAGCACCTCGTAGGCATCCCATAGGGCAGCCGGCGTGTAGTACAGCTCGTCTTCCGGAACATCACGCCGGTGCGTCGCGGCAAAAGCACGGAGGTCGAGGTTGATGATTAAGCCTGAGCCACCGGTCTGGCGGATCCAACGTGCAGTTGAGACGAGCATGGCTCTCGCGTTGTGGCGTCCAATTCTCTGGTAGATCTGCATGGGCTTGACCGCGCTGATTAGACGCAGATCGCCCCTGAGCCAGTCGAGGATTGACGTGCAGCTCTGCTGACCCAGAGCGTCGTCATCGAGCTGAGCCAAGCAAAGTTGCGCCATCGCGACGCGGAAGTCCTTAGCCAGCGCGTAGCTCTTGATCACGTCCCTGCTGAGACCCTTGTGGATCTCGCGCCGCACAATGCTTTCGTCAATCTCGTTCTTCTCAGCGATTCTCGCGACGGTCATCGCCCCGCCGTCTACCTCATACAGCTCAGCGACCAGCGAACTGTTCACGCGACGGGCTAGGCCGTGCCAGTCGATCTGCGCGGAGACAGCGAAGAACACCTTCTGAATCATACTAATCTTGGCTTGTGCGGCGTCAACGCGCACGAAGGTGAAGCCTAGACGCTCGCTCTCTTCAGCCAGGGCCTGCTTGAATCCATCAATAGCCGCATAATCGGTGGCAACGGCAAACTTGACCGCTGCGCCACCATCAGCGATGAAACCTTTAAGATAATGCTCTGCCAGGAATGTCGCGTACTCTGTAGCGTCGATTTCCGGGGTCATGAGCTTAGACCTCGAAACCTATGGACGAGTAGTCCACTCGACGGCCATCTTCCCCCACTACTGTGATCGTACCCGAGGAAGACTTCGTGCCTGTGCTCCGTCCGAAGTAGACGCGCGCACCCTTGCGAGTCAGTCGCTCTCCACTTTGCTCCAGGAAGTAGAGGTCACGCCCGAACTCCGGCTTCGTGTACTCTTTGCCGCTTCCTGGCGCGATTGTAAGTGCTGCATATACGTGGTCCGCGCGCACGTCTGTCGAGGGCTGTCGGCCGCTGGCGCGAAGGTGGCGAGCATGGTCCCAGGCAACGTAGAGAGACTCCAAGAACTGGGCTGCCTTGAATCTCGGTGGGCGAGTCTGGACCGCTTTGAGGTGCGCTACGAGCGCGAACGGCCTTACGCTACGATAAGGCTTGCGGTCGATCAAGACACAACGCCTGTTTGCGTCCACTCTGATCAAGCTGGGATAGGAGATGATGGTGTCGTCCTCGACGCTTAATTGCAGGCCGCCCGCGTATGCAGCAGAGACCAGCTCCTCGGTGAAGCCGCCATCGGCGAAGTAGTCGACTTCCTCTTCCTCACTGAGGCCCCACGAGTGCGCCACGCTGAGGATCTCGGTGCGCGCGACCTGCAGGTGAGCCTCAAGATCGGCCAGTGCCTTGTGGAGTGCACCCAAGTCACCTACCCGAGCCGCCTTCTGCCCAGCTTTCAGCCCGCTCGTGAGTTTGGCGACGGACTTAAGCGCTGTGTCGACACGACGCTGCGTCTGTTCGCAGGCATTCTCAAGAACCGGTCCGTCTCTCACGTGTGACTCCTTCTCCGAATCTACCTCTGCGAGGCCTCAGTACGTGTGAAGCGATCTGCCAGATCGAGCGACGACCGAGCCAGGACCGTACTGTTAAGGAGCAACCAGCCAGGCATGCCGCCAAGCCCGTGGCAGCTACAACCCCTACACTATCATCGGCAGGACCGACTCGCTGCTCAAGGGTATCGGAATCTTCCCTGCTTTGGGTAGTGTGGTCGATGACGCGACTCTGGGGTTCGCTTGACACCCTGCAGCGGCTGTCAACAGCACTCCGTTGGCGGCCGAGCCTATGAACAAGTGGTGCGGGACACCGATGCACCGGTTTCCCGGGTAGGCCCCGTGATCCACACTCATTGGAGTCACAGCCGAATTGTGGGCGTGGGGGTGCTGTCTGCCTCAAAGCCGATTTGCCGGAAGTACATGTCCACGAGCTTCATCAAGGGATAGCGGATTCCGCACTTCCGGCTGATCTCCTCCTGTTCAGCCCGCAGATCTGCGAGGTGGTCCTGGCAGAAGGTGATCACCCGCTCCACGAACCTGGCGTGGGTGAGAGGCCCCCACAGATGCCCTGACACTGTCTCGCTGTCTGCTCGCCACCGCCGGCAGCTCCCGGATGAACCGCTCCCGGTCCCACAGTTCCACGTGGTTGCTCTTGGCAAGTGTGATCGCCTGCTGGGTGAAGCTGGAGTTGGTGGCCACCAAAGCCTCGTGCGCCTTGTAGTGAGCGCGGGCTGCGACGATCTCCTGCACCGCTTTCACTCCCACCGGCCGGCCCCAGCGTTTGGCCTGCACCACCGTGCGCTTCCCCGCACGCTCCAGGAGGAGGTCAGCGCCGAAGTCGGCTCCGTTGGGGGTGAGCTGGGCTCGGTAACCTTTCCCTCGGAACAGGGTGAGCAGTACCTCCTCGAAGTCCTCTCCCGACATCTGGACGATTCCTTCCATGTTGCTCAGCCGTAGTCGCTTCATACGCCGGTTACGGAAGAGCCGAACGACAACAGCGAGCGCACAGACAAGCACCAGCAGCACGCCGAGAGCGGTCACCCAACTCCGAGTGGAGAGGTAGGTGAGGAGGCCGGCGATCACCGCCAGTCCGTAGACGCCGTTGATGAGGTCATCGACGGTCTTCTCTCTCTGCTTCCTGGTGTACGGCACAGATTGTCTCCTTCGCGTCTGGCCGGTCTCGCCCTCAATCTCCATCGGCCGAGACGCGCAGCGTCTTGACGTTCGCTGCGCACGGCGTGAGCGTGAAGGGCTGAAGCCGCAAAGCTCCAGCTGACCCACAAGAGACACTCGGCCTCCTTCCGTCCCCGCCTGCAGCCATACTGACAACGAGTGCATCAGGAGCGACCCCAAAAAGGGGTCCGGCAACCGGGCAGGAGACGCCAGCGGTGCCTTGAGGACCACGTAGGTCCTCGATGCGCGAAGCAACGCTTGTGATGCGTGAGCTTCGAAACAAGGTCTCCTTCTGGAGCCGCCAGCAGCATGGGCGGTTCCGGTCGCCTCCCCCTCTCCCTTGGGTGTCTCCTCCTGCATGTACAAGGACATACATCTCTTGCAGAAGGAGGACGCCATGGCACCCACACGCGACCTCATCGACTGGCTCTTTGCCCAACAGCTGCAGGTGATGACGAGTGGGCACTCCGAGACGAGAGTGGCTTCACCTGGTGGGCCGACCGGCAGGCCCAGAGGGTGGAGGTAAGAGAGAGTCACGGAGCCGGTGTGGATTCAGACAGCTCTCCCCACTTCCTTCTCTCCGTCCGCACCGAGTTTCTCTGTCAGCTGGAACTCCACTTCGGACTAAACAAGCGGACTGACGATCAAGAATTACACCACAATTCGGGACTTGACTCCTCAGGCTGCGCTCGCACCCCGAAGTGCCACAAACCCACTGGAGCCAATGTGGAAAGCATGTCCCGGGACCGCATAACTTCAGCTATCAGTCCGGCCGTCACAGCCCCTTCTCGGCGCTCCCGGCGGCCTCCCCCACAAACACGAAAACACCCGCTTATGCAGGTGTTTTCTGTGATGCGGGCGGAAGGATTCGAACCTTCGACCTTGGGATTAAGAGTCCCCTGCTCTGCCAGCTAAGCTACGCCCGCACGGCACGCCAGCCGCCTCCACAGCGCTCCGGCCCGATGTGCGCCCCGGTGGGAGCTGGGGCCCCGAGATAATACTCGAGTTTCCCGCCTGATGCCAGTGCCCAAAGCCCCTCGCCCGACACATGCGGGAAAGATGGCCCTCCCTTGCCGCACACCGTGGCGGCGGTCGCCGGCAACCCTCGTTGTGGCAGTGCAGAAGTTGACCAACCACCCGCCCCGGAGTAGTCTGTTGTTACTGAGAATGATTCTCACTTAGCGCTTCGCGCTCACGCTGGATGCTCGCCGTAGACCCCGGGCAGGCACACATGCTTCCAGAGGACATCTGCAAGCCCTGGCTCGCCAGGCTCTCCCAGGCCGGATGCCGAGCCACCGCCCCCCGGCGGGCGGTGATGTGTGCGCTGCTCGCAACCGATGCGGCCCTCACCCCCGAGGAGATACTCGTCTCAGCCCGCACCCGGCACAACGGCCTCGGGCTGGCCACCGTGTATCGCGCCCTTCAACTCTTCGCCGAACTCGGCCTCGTGCGCAGAATTCACCGACAGGACGGCTGCCATGCCTATCTCTGCGCCTCCCCCGGTCACACGCATGCGGTCATCTGTCGCTCATGCGGGCGCGGCGTGGAGTTCCCCGGCGCCGACGATGTGCACGCCCTGGCCGACAGGGTGGAGAAGTCCACCGGCTTTCGCATTCACGACCACCTGCTCCAGTTCATGGGTGTGTGCCCAGAATGCGCCGAGGTACCCGCGTGAGAATCCCCCGGGTCACCCGTGCCCTCGTCATCGTCTCCGCCCTCCTGACTCTGGCCCTCCTTCCCTTTGCCGGAGGCTGCGGGCCCGGCAGTGAGGGGGCGGATGGGGCCAAGAATGCCGCCGCGCCTCTTCGTGTGGCGGTGAGCGTGCCTCCGCAGAAGTACTTCGTGGAGCGCATCGTGGGCGACTTGGTGCAGGTCACGATCATGGTGAAGCCAGGAACGGAGCCCCACACCTACGAGCCCAAACCGGCCGATCTCCAGGAACTCTCCGAGGCCGCTGCGTACTTCACCATAGGCCTGCCTTTCGAGAGCATGTGGATGAACCGCTTCCGCTCCGCCGCGCCGCACATGGAGGTCGTCGACACGGTTGCGGGCATCGAACGCATACCGCTCCCCGAGTACACACACGACGAGGAGACTGACGGCCACGGTGACGACGAGCTCGACACCCACATATGGACCTCTCCCACCCTCGTGAAGCTGCAGGCGGAGATCATCGCCGCCACACTGACCCGCCTCGACCCGGCGCATGGCGCCGTCTACGAACAGAATCTCACCGCCTTCCTCAGCGATATCGAGCAGCTCGAGGCCGACATCCGCTCCACACTGGCGGGCCACGAGGGTGCGAAGTTCATTGTCTACCATCCCGCTTGGGGGTATTTCGCCCGCGACTTCGGCCTCATCCAGATTCCGGTGGAGATCGAGGGACGCGAGCCGAGCGCCGCGGCCCTCGCCGCACTCATTCGGGAGACACGTGAAGAGGGCATCGCCGTCATCTTCGTGCAGCCGGAGTTCAGTGCCCGAGCCGCAGAGACCCTGGCTCGGGAGATCGGCGGCTCGGTGGTTCCCATCAGCCCGCTCGAAGAGGATTGGCTTGCCAACATGCGCAGGGTGGCGGACTCACTCGCGGCGGCCTTCGGACAAGATCGATGATCAACCCCCCTCCCCCGCACGCGCCTTCGGAACCTCGGCCTGCTCCCGGCGGTCCGCGACAGGCCCGGGTGCAACATCCCCCCGAGCGTTCCGCCGACGCCGACGAACCGGTGCGGGTACGCGGGCTGAGCGCCGGGTACGACGGCGACAGCGTCCTTGAGGACGTGAGCTTCACCATGCGCCGGTGCGACTTCGTGGGCATCATCGGCCCGAACGGTGGGGGGAAGACCACGCTGCTCCGCGTGCTCCTCGGGCTTCTCCGGCCCACCGCCGGCACCGTGGAGATCATGGGGCTACCTCCCGAAGAGGGCCGTCACTTCGTGGGCTACGTTCCCCAGATCATCGAGTTCGACCGGGCCTTCCCCATCAATGTATGGAACGTGGTCCGCATGGGGCGGTTGGGCACCGGAAGTGGGGCGGGACGGCGTGTTCTGGAGCTGCCTCTTCTCTCACGATCCTCCACGGACGACGAAGCCGTGGAACAGGCTCTTCGTGACGTCGACATGCTCGAGCACCGGCGTCGTCCTATAGGCGAGCTTTCGGGAGGCCAGCGCCAGCGGGTCTACATCGCCCGCGCCCTCGTCGCCCGGCCCTCCCTCCTCCTGCTCGACGAACCCACCTCGAGCGTCGACCCCCATGTGCGCGAGAACGTGTACGAGTTGCTGCAGTCCCTGAACGACCACCTCACCATCCTGCTCGTCACGCACGACATCGGCGTCATCTCCTCGTACGTGAAGACCGTGGGCTGCCTCAATCGCCGCCTCGAGTATCACGGCGAGAAACAGCTCACCGCGGCCATGCTCGAGACGGCGTACGAGTGCCCCATCGACCTCATCGCTCACGGCGTTCCCCACCGGGTCTTCTCGGAACACGAGCGCCATTCCTGCGGGCCGGAATGATCGAAGCCCTTCAATTCGAGTTCATGCGCAATGCCCTGTACGCGGGCATCCTGGTGAGCATCGCGTGCGGCGTCATCGGCACCTTCGTCGTCTTGAACCGCATCGTGTTCATCAGTGGTGGCATCGCCCATGCCGCCTACGGTGGTATCGGGCTCGGCTACCTGCTCGGCTTCGACCCCATTTTAGGCGCCCTCGGTTTCAGCCTGGCCTCGGCGCTTGCCATGGGAACGGTGGAGCGCAAGACCCGCCAGCGCACCGACACCATCATCGGCATGATGTGGGCCGTGGGCATGGCACTCGGCATCCTCTTCCTCGACCTCTCCCGTGGATACAAGAGCGACATGTTCGGCTACCTGTTCGGCAGCATTTTGGCCGTTCCTCGGACCGATCTCTACATCATGGTGGGCGTGGATGTGGTTGTGGTGGTGCTTGCGATCGTGTTCTACCGCGAACTCCTCGCCATCTCCTTCGACGAGACCTTCGCCACCGTTCGCAACGTGAAGGTCACCGCCATCTACCTCACCCTCATGTGCATGATCGCCCTCACCGTCGTCATGATGATGCGCATCGTGGGCCTCATCCTGGTCATTGCGCTGCTCACCATTCCCGCCGCCATCGCCGGACGGTACGCGCGCGACATGCGCTCCATGATGCTGTACGCCAGCATCCTCGGCGTACTCTTCACCGTGTCGGGCCTCTGGCTCTCCTACGCGCTCAATCTCACCTCCGGGGCCACCATCATCCTGGCTGCGGCGGCCGGCTATGTGCTGAGCCTGACGGCCTCGCAGGTGATTCGCCGAGCGAAGCGCCACGCCAAGCGGTGAAGCGCTGTCAGACAAAGACGGACTGGTGGGAGTTAGACAAAGACGGACTGGTGGAATAGTCTTTTCTTCAAACACCCATACCACCCACCGCAACCGGCGGTCGGTCCGTATGCGGGCGCCTCAACAAGAGCATGAGGGGGTAGGCAGCATGGCCGATGAACGAAACTGTCCGAGCTGCGGCGGTGAGGTCGGGCCGCAGGCTTTGTTCTGTCCTTCTTGCGGCACCAAGGTGGAGACGGCGGCACCCTCCGATCCGGAATCCGCCACTCCTCCCGAACAGCCGCCGGAGCCTCCTACACCTCCGCCACCCGGGTATCAGCCGCCACCGGGCTACCAACCGCCGCTGAGCACACAGGCGCCTCCCGGGTACCAGCCGCCGCCGGGTGAGCAGGCGCCGCCCGAGTACCAGCAACCGCCGGGTTACCCGCCCCCACCACCGCCCGGGTACCAGCCACAGGCAGGCGAGTATCAGGCACCTCCGGGGTACCAGGCGCCCGCTGGGTACCAGCAACCGCCCGGATACCAACCCCCCGGCGGCTACCAGCCGCCACCCGAGTACCCGCCGCCCGAGTACCCGCCGCCCGAGTACCCGCCACAGGGATACCCGCAGCCCCCCGGCTACGGTCCAGGTTACGGACCCGGCTATGGCCCGGGTTACGAATATCCTCCGAAGAAGAAGCGCACCGGGCTCATCGTGGGCATCATCGTGGGGGTGGTGATCATTGCGGCCGCAGCCGTCGCACTGGTGTATTTCCTGGGCCGCAACGACTATGGCACCCGGCTCGAGTTCAACGGCGGCGAGCTCTACTACACATCCGAAGTCACCCGGGCCGAGGCCGACGCACTGGGTCGGTTCCTCATCGACACGGAGTTCTTCGACGGCGAGAAGAAGACGGTCCAGCTGGACAAGGCCGAAGTGGTGTACCTCTTCAGGATGGTCATGAAGGAGGAGTTCCGCAACGATCCTGAGATGATCGCTCTCGCCGAGGACTACGCGCTCCTCATGTCGGCGGAGGTCTTCAACGGCGCCCCGCTGGAGATCCACTTCACCGACGAACGGCTCAAGACCGTGAGAATAGCAGCCCAGACGGTGAACCTCGTGACGACCACGACCACAGCAAGCGGTCTGGGCACACGCTTGGAGGTCTTCGGCGCCGAACTCTACTACACGCCCAACACCACCCGAGCAGAGGCCGACGCACTGGGTCAGTTCCTCATCGACACCGGCTTCTTCGATGGCACCATGAAGACCGTGCAGTTGGACAAAGCTGGAGATGTCTACCAATTCCGCATGGTCGTGCTGGAGGAAGCGCGCGGAGAGCCCGAAATGGTGACCCTGGCACAGGAGTACGCTCGGCAGATGTCGACCGATGTGTTCAGAGGGTCCCCGGTGGAGGTCCACTTCACTGATGAGAACATGATGACGCTCGAGGTCGTAAGACCGTAGCGGTGGCTTCTGCCGGCCGGGCCTCCGGCAGGCGGACGGCTATGGGGGCTGCGGACGGATGTCCGTCCGCAGCCCCCATAGCTTCGCGGCCCGCCGTTCGTTGAAGGTGTTGCACGGACTTGGAGTGCGTGCCTGCGGACAACCACGCCAGGGAGTGCAGATGAGACGGGTGTTCATCATAGCTTTGCTTCTGGCCGTCCTGGGAGTCTGCGCCATCGACGGACTATCGCTGTTCTACGCCTACCGCTCCGCCCAAGACGTGGCCAAGAGCGCCGCCCAACAGGCCATCATCGAGTATGTCTCGACGAACGGCGATGAGGAACGCGCCGAGGCAGTGGCGAGACGCTACGCCTCGAGCAAGGACGCCGACCTCATCAGCCTTCAGGTGGCGAAGGGAACCACCCGGATCATGACGGTGTGGACACGCTCCGTGTCGGAAACACGTCTCTTGCGTCACATACCCTTCCTCAAGGGCTTCCTGTCGCACGAGTACACCGCTTCGGTTCCCTTCTGAGCGGGGGTCTGCAGGCTTGTGGGGGCGCCGCGCACCGCGGCGTGCAGTGCCGGCCCACGGCCGACGCCCGGTGCTCGCGGTCAAGCGGCCCACCTCAGCCGACGAGTGCGCCCCCCAGATTCCAGAGCCAGTTCACGGCGGCGCCCAAGGCGAAGGCCAGCACCACCGAAGCTGCCGACACGAGCAGCGCCGTCCTGGCGCCGAACTCACGGCGGAGCACCGCGATGGTGGCTACGCAGGGGATGTAGAAGAGCACGATGAGAGCGAAGACGTACATCTGCTGAGCCGTGAGTACTCCCCCGAAATCGGTGGTGCCGAGGAGTGCGGCCAACATGATGAGGGCCAGCTCTTTGCGCAGGACACCGAACACCAGCACCACCATGGCGATGGGGGGAAGCCCGAGTACGTTCTTGGTGAAGGGGGCGAGGGCGGAGGAGAAAGGCTCCAGCCACCCCAGCCAATCGACGACGAAGAGTATGAGGCTCCCTGCGATGATGATGGGAAAGGCAAAGACCACGAAGTCCTTGAGGCGGAACCACGTCTGCTTGAGCGACACCCTCCACGCGGGCACTCGCAGGCGCGGCATCTCCATGATGAGCCCCACGTTGTCACCGGGCAGATAGCGGTTGAGCACCCGGCCCAGCACGAACACGATGAGCAGGCTCACGAAGTAGAGGCTGAGGGCCGGAAGGAAGCCCACAAAGGCGCCCACCAGACCCAGTATGACGACTGTGCGGGCCGAGCAGGGTACCAGGGTGGCGAGAACCCCGGCGATGAGCCGGTCGCGATCGCGCTCCATGATACGGGTGCCGAGCACTGCCGGCACCGTACAACCGTAGCCGAGGAACATGGGGATGAAGGCCTTGCCGTGAAGCCCGAGCCGGTGCATGACGGAGTCGGTGAGAAAGGCCATGCGGGCCAGGTACCCCGAATTCTCGAGCACCGAGAGCACCACGTAGAAGGGGATGAGGTAGGGAAGCGCAACCGACACCCCGGCCAGAACTCCTTCAATGAGGCCCCGCCAGAGAAAGTCCGTCCACCCCTCGCTCAGCCCCAGGCCGTAGAAACCTTCCTCCAGAAGGACGAAGGCCTCATCCAGCCACCCGGCCACATAGTCACCCACCACGAAGATGAGACCGAACATGGCGAACATGGCGACCACGAGAGCAAGCCACCCCAACACCTTGTGTAGGAAGACTGCATCGAGCCGCTCCCCGGCGGTCCGCTCATCGCCGGCCCGCCGCTTGACCGACGAGGCGATGATGCGCCCCGCCAGCTCGTAGCGCTCCCCGGCTATCACGCCGGAGGCTTCGTGCCCGTGCACCTCTTCGAGTCCCCGGGCCGCTTCGTCGGCCACGGCGATGACCCGACCCAAAGGGGCGACCAGCGAGAGGAATTCGGGATCATCCTCCAACAGTTTGATGGCCACAAACCGTGAAGGGAGCGACGCCACCTCTCGGGGCAGCTCCTCTACGGCAAGCGCCTCTTCTACCCGAGCGATGGCTTCCTCGACCTCCCGACCGTACGTGGGCGGAGCCACGGGCGAGACCGCGCATTGCGAGAGCGCCACCTCCACCACCTCGTCGAGACCCTTGCCGGCCGCGGCCGACGTCTTCACCACCGGAGCTCCCACCTGCACGGCCAGGGTCTCGGCGTCGATGTAGAGACCTTCCTTGACCGCCACGTCGCTCAGGTTGAGGGCCACCACCAGCGGGACACCCAGTTCCCTCAACTGGAGGGTAAGGTAGAGGTTGCGCTCCAGCACGGTGGAGTCGAGGACGTTGATGACGACATCGGCCAGTCCGGCGGAAAGGAACTCGCGGGCGACCAGTTCCTCCTGCGAATACGCCGATAGAGAGTAGATGCCGGGCAGGTCGACCACCCGGAGGCGGCGGGCCTTGAAGAGAAAGGAACCCTGCGCCACCTCCACCGTCTTACCGGGCCAGTTCCCTATCGTCTGATTCAAACCGGTGAAAGCGTTGAACATGACGCTCTTGCCGACGTTGGCGTTGCCGGCAAAAGCGAGGGTCACCTCGGAGCCGTCGTCCAGCTGCTGCGGCGTGCCTGCGATGCTGTGTGGGCGCTCACCCACCTATTCTGCCGGCTCCTCGTCTCCGGAGGGTTGAGGTGCACCGGGTGTCGCCTCCGGAGGGATGCACTCCAGGTGGGGGGCCACCAGGATCTTGGCGGCTACACCTCGCCCCAACGCCACCCTGGCCCCGTGAGACTCCACCTCCACCGGACCGCGCCCCTGGCTACGAGCGACCCTCAGGCGGGAGCCCTGGCCGAGACCCATGTCTTCGAGCCGTCGCTTCTGCAGGCGGCCTCCGGCGAGATGCACGACCACGTACTCGCCCGGTTCGACGTCACGCAGACGCATGACGCCACGGCCCAGCATGGCTTCAAAGCGGTCGAGGCGGCGGGCCAGAGAAGCGGCCTCCTCGTCGGAGAGCATGTGTTCGAGCCGGCAGGCCTCCTCATGCAGTCTGCCCTCGCGTAAGCCAAAAGACCTGAGCAGCCTCTCCGCCAGCTGGTGTCGCCCGTAGATGCGCCTGCCGAGATCGCGCCCTTTGGGAGTGAGACCGACGGTGTCGCCCGAGATCACAACCTCGCCGTCGAGTGCGAGGTCCATCACCACATCGGCCACCGGGCTGCCGGCCAGGTCGGGCTCACTGAGAAGCGAAGCCAGGACGGGAGACTCGCGGCCCTCCCGCTCCAGGCGGTAGAGAGCCTCGAGGCATTCTTCGCGGTCCTCGCGGCAGATGTCGTTTCGCTCTTCTTCCACAGTCGGGCCTCACTCACCGGCCGCCGAGGTGCGCATACCACGGCTCGCACTCGCCTCGGCCGTTCACACCACGGCATTCAACGAGTTAAGAATAACCGAAACGGCGGCCCGGGCGGACTAAGGGAGCGGCTCTCGTTCTCCACGAGGTGCTCAGCGGCGGTTGACCAAGTAGATGCCCACGGCCACGAGAACTGCTCCCACCCACAGGAGCCAGGGCAGGGGCTCACCCAGGACGATTCCGCCCATGAGCACCCCGAACAGCGGCGTGATGAAGGTGAAGGCGGCCAGATTGCCGGCTTTGTACGTGCGAAGCAGCCAGAACCAGGCCAGGTAGGTGATGGTGACGACGACGACCGTCTGGTGGAGCAGGGCGAGTACCGCATCCGTACGCACGTCGACGACGGGCGCCCCCTCCACGATCAGGCTGCCGGCGAAGAGAAAGGGTGCAGAGAACAGCACTTGGTAGAAGAGGAGCTGCGTGGGAGACACACGGTAGCGGCCGAGAGTCCGCTTGCCATAGAGTGTGTTTCCCGCCCAGAACACGGCCCCCAGGAGTTCCATGAAATCACCCAGCAGACTTCCCCCCGGAGTGGCGAAGCCGGCTCCAAACACGGCCACCACCCCGGCGAAGGCCAGTGAGAGACCGGTGATGCGAGGAGCCGTCAAGCGCTCTCCGAGTAAGAAGTGTGCTCCCAGGGTCACCCAGAACGGGCTCGTGTAGAGGAGCACTGTCGCCCGCGAGGCCAGAGTGTACTTGGTTCCCCAGTACACAAAGAGAAACTCACCCGCAAAGAACAGGCTCACGATGAAGCAGTGCAGAAGCGCCCTGCCCCGTACCCGCAGGTCGTGCCTGATCAGGAGACCCCACACGAGCAGCAAGACGGCGGCGGTGGCCGAACGTATGGAGGCGGCCAGGATGGGCTCAAACCCCCGGTTCGAGATCATGATGGCAATGAAGTTCCCGCCCCAGATGAAGCAGAGAAGAAGGACCAGACTCATGGCGCCAAACGAAAGACCGTCCGGCTGCCGGTCCCCCGGCTCGTGGACACCGGCCCCGGGGGAGGAGGCATCGAGCGGACCGGCGGGGTTCCTTCCCGTCACACGCATCCTCCCGCCCCTACCACCGATACGAGCACCCTTCGGAGTTCCTCCAATGTGTAGGGCTTCCCCAGCCGGGCCGCGAAGAGGGCAAGGGAATCCTCGGGCAGCGTACTCTCCGGCGAGTATCCGCTCGACAGCACCACCGGCACCCCCTCCCCGCGTTCACGAATGGCCTTTGCTACCTCCACACCCCCCATGCCGCCGGGCATGGTGAGGTCGGTGATCACCAAATCGTAGGCAATTTCCGCCACGGGTGCATGGGCCAGTATCTCGAGACCCCGTTCCCCGCTCCCGGCTTCCTCCGCCGTCCAGCCCAGGCTGGCCAGCATACGTGTGAGCACCTTCCTCACGTTGGGTTCGTCATCGATGATGAGAGCCCTGCCCAGCCCTGCACCGGCCTGGGGTTGTGCCTCCGCGACGGCTGCCTGGGCCAGAGGGACGGCGGGCAGATAGAGCACAAACGTGGAACCCGCGGGCCCGCTCGCCTCTAAGAGGAGCGTCCCTCCATGCCGCTCAGCGATACGAAGGGAGGTGGGCAGCCCCAGACCCGAGCCTGCCGGCTTGGTGCTGAAGAAGGGGTCAAAGAGCAGCTTTCTATGTTCCAGCGGTATACCCAGACCCTCATCCTTCACCCTGATCACGATATACGGCCCGGGGGAAAGCCCCGGCGCGTCATGCTCGGTGAGGTGCTCGTTACGCACATTGAGGGTGATCCTCCCCGGCGCCTCCATCGCCTCGGTAGCGTTGATCATGAGATTGTCGATGACCTGCGTGATCTGGGTTTGATCCACCTCGGCAGGCCACAGCGGCTCCTCGAGTTCGATGGTGGCCGTGTGGTTCGAGCCGCTGAGGGCAAAACGCACTGCCGCGTCCACCAACTCGGCGATGGCCGTCACCACCCGCTCGGGCTCTTCGGCCTTGGCGAAGGTCAACAGGCGCCGGGCCAAGTCGCGGGCCCTCAAGCAGGCCTCCTCCGCCGTGGCGAGATTGTCATCCAGATTGTGCGAAAGCGCCCCAGGGTCCTTGATCTCCCTGCGGACCAACACAACACTGCCCAACACGGCCGCCAACAGGTTGTTGAAGTCGTGGGCGATGCCGCCCGCCAATTGAGCGACCGCTTCGAGCTTCTGGCCGCGCCGAGCCATCTCTTCCGCACGGCTACGTTCCTCTATCTCGCGTTCGAGCACCAGCTTGGCCGCTCTGATCTCAGCTGCATCCCGCTGCGCCCTCACCAACCCCGTGCGCACCAGGTACACATACCCGGCCATCGCCGCCGTGGCGACCAGGCCAAGGGCCAAGACTGCCCAGGGGAGCGCCGAGCGCCCGTCGTCTATGAAACCCGGGGTGGCAGCGACCATGACTCTCCACGTCCTATCCGCCACTCCAAGGTCAAAGGCGCGCTGCCACTCTGGAGACTGCCTGCTTACGAGATCGGGTCCCCCGCCAGGGAGCGTCAGCCGCGGCTCGGCTGAGTGTAGAGCGAGCACCCGCGTATCGGGAGCCGCAGCGAGGTCCGTGATTTGAACGTCAACCTTTTGGTCGGCCGCCACGGCCATCGCCTCTCGGAGCACTTCCCCCACATTCAACACTCCTACCACCACGCCCTCGAACCCGTCCATCGGCGCCGCCTGATCGAGGTTCGCAGCGCCCGGCCCGGAGAACACGGGGTGAAGCAAGAGCACGCCATCCTGCTCACCCGTCAAGAGCGGAACGATGCCGGTGGCGACCGGATCCCGCGTCTCGCGTGCCCGCAGGAAGGCCTGACTGCGCACAGGTTCGGACAGAAGATCGAGACCGAGCGCCGCCTCGTTCGACGCGAGCGGCTCCACGTAAAGAAGAGGCGCATGATACGGGCGGATACCCGCCTCTATGAGGGCACCGGCCGGTCCCGGCTCGCTGAAGTCAAACCCGGCCATGCCTTCACGCCGGGCCTCCTCGACCACGGTGGACCTCTCCACGCCGGCGACGAAAGGTGCCCACGCCAACGCCCACACTCCTGGGCGCTCCCGCACGGAGGCACCGGCAAACAGGCGGAACTCCTCCCTCGACACCTCTTCGGAGGCCAAGAGGAACCTTTCGATGGAGGCCAACACGCCAACGGTCATCTCGACCCGCTCGGCAAACGCTCGGAAACGTGCGGACGCCACCGCATCCAGATCCCTCTGCAGCTTCTCGTCCTGTCGCTGAAGAAGCGAGAGGCAGAGAAGCACCGAGAGCGCAATCCCCACGGTGCAGACGAAGACGATGCCAAGCCGCCACGACTTCAGCAGGTAGCCACGAATGCCGCCTGTCTGCATGTCCCACCCTGTGCTCGTGATGCACTCCCCTCACCGCTGCCGGACCGTCACTTCACATGTGCCATCGTATTCCCGCGACCGTCACTGTCAACGCGTGGGCGGGATATGCCGGCCCCGTGCGCTGCGACGCCAGCAGTTTGCGCGGCCGCCTTTCGTGGTATCAGCCAGAATGAGTAAACGCAGCAGCAGGCGTTGAAGACACGCTCAACCGAAGGAGAGTAGCTCGTGACCGAAACAAGAGCGAAGTGCCTGAAACGGTGGAGAGAAGGGCTCACCCGCTTGGACGAGGATCTCGCTGCCTTGGAGTCGGGCGCACGCGGGGATTCCACAACACACGCCGAGCTGACCGGCCGCCTCAGAGAACTGAAAGCCAAGAAGGAAGAACTCGAGACCAAGATCGAAGGGGCCGAAGACTCAGACGATGCAGTCTGGGGCGAGGTACAAGGTGTGATCGACACCTTCTGGGAGAGTCTGGGGGCGGAGATAGAAGACCTCAAGGGCGGCACCAACTGAGCCGCCATCGGGTCCGCCGGCTCGAGACGCGAGCCTCCTCCCGGCCCAGCGGCGCCCTTCGCCAACCCGGCGAAGCCTTGCCCGTCCCGGCTACTCCTTCCTCACCATGGCCATCTCTTCGCCCTCGATGCTCAGTATGAGCCGGTCTCCCTCTATGCGGTAGTTGATCGACTCGGTCTCTCCGCTGTCGGGATCGGTCACTGAGAGCCTGCCGCCCTCGGCCGTGTACGGAACCTTCTCCTCCTCCCCCATGCCCCTGAAGATCAAGGTGCCGTCCGACACGAACTCGTACTCGAAGACTCCGTACTCCTCATCGACCCAGGTGCCCAGGAGCGGATCTGCCTCCTCCCCGGCGCCACAGGCGGCAAGCACGAGCACCAGGGCACACAAGAGGCACAGCGTGATCACCGGGACCGTCCGCAGATTCTTCACTTCCTCGCCCCCTTCGTCTGCCGGGTATCCTTGGCTACACCTTAGCACGAGAGTCGAGACCGGCAGGATGCCCTTGCGCCGGCCGCACAACGGCCCCGGGGCTACCTGAGTGGCACCAAGGCAGCATTACCCGTGTACACGCCGGCGGCGATGCTTGCCAGCACGGGCCCTTCGGCGACCGCCTGCAAGTCGAGCTCCGTGAAGGCGTCCAGCCACTTCGGCAGTTGACTGTTGATCGAGGCCTTGAGTTGTCCCACATCGCTGGTGGTGTTGAAATCCATGCTCTCCACCGTGTAGCCCCCCAGAGCAGGCTGGATCATCAGGACCCTTCCCAACTCGGTGGTCTCGATGCGGCCGCTGATATTGACGGTGAAAGACGCGTCGGCCGTGAAGGTCCCGGTTCTGTTCTCCTCCCTGTCGTCCGCAGTAAAGCCATCTATGTGAAAGACGCCCTCACCGCTACCGGAAAGGGTGCCGTCGGGATTCGCGGTTATCTGCGCTCTCCATTGGATGGTCCGCACTATGTCACCCTTGCGGAATATGAGGTCGACCGTGAGCTCCCACGCAGTGGGTTCTCGGACCTCGTCCCGATCGCCGCTGGTGCCGGGCGGGCGAGTGAAGGTATCGCCCGTGTGGATATCGATGAGGATGAACTCATCGATGATCACCGTGGTCTGCTGGATGACGATGATGACTGTGGGATCGAAGCCGGGCCAGCGCGGTCCGGTATAGCGTGGAGTGCGGGTCACCGCTCGGGGTGGGGTGAGTGGATTCCCACACTCACAGCGGACCCGGGGTACGCCATAACGATCCACCAGTACCATCTGCCCGGCCTGGAGCACCGATTGCCGGGGGGTGGGCCGCCCGTCGCGGTAGCCGTGGTTGGTCACCCGGGTATCGCGGGTGAGCATCACCGGCGTCAGTTCCTCGAAGTAGTCGCGGAGTTGGTCGGGGCGCACCTGGTTGCCTCCGCTCCAGCGCAAGGTGGGGTCGCTGTTGAGGGCGGCACAGAAGGCGGCCGCCTTGTCCGGATTCGCTTCCAGAAAACGCAGCTGCCCCTCCTTGTCGGCTACCGCCTTGCTCTTGGACCCCCCGTAGAGAGCCGGCGTGTCTCCTGCGTAGGAGGCCACCTGCAGCCGAGCATCTGTATCCGCGGGAGCGGGAGGAGGAGAAGGCAGGGCCGTGGTGGAGGTGGGGATGTTCAGAGTGGTGGTGGGACCCACCGTCACGAAGGCCTCACCGGCGAAAGACTCCGGCCCGGCTGTGCCGGCCGGCTCCAAGAAGATCTCCCCCTCGGCCTGCGTGAAGGGCGGAACTGTGGTCGTGGTGCTCTCCAGGGTGGTGGTGGTCCGCTCAGCCGCCTCTGTGCTGCTTGTGACCACCTGGATGATGGTGTCCCCGCAGCCGGAGAGCAGGAGAACCAGCAGGAAGGCAATCAAGGGAAGTGGAAGAGCATAGGCAAGTAGAAGACGGCAGCCGCCCCCACGATACTCCACCGCAGGCTGTTGGGCGTGCGAAATCCGGTTGGCCATGGCGAAGACCTCCGCCCAATTCTTCACTTGCATTCAGTGTAGTACAGAGTGTAGGTGCCCTCAAGACGCCTTTCTCGAAGAGGGTCGGCGTCTCTGACCGCACCCAGCCGGTGGGTTTCTCCCCGCTCCATCAAGGGTAGCCTGCCCGCACGTGCATGAGGTAGAAGGAGATGTGACCTTGAAAGCGTCCGGAAGGCCGGCATTCCTGAAGTACGCGACCGCAACTCTGTTCACCTGTATGATCGCGTCGGTTGCCTTGTTCATATCGGCATGCGGGGAGGACGCCTCCGGTGGCCTTCTCACATCGACCTCCTCAGCCACGAACGACCACCCCACCACCGTTCTTCCCGTAACAACAATGACAACATCCACCACCCTCCCCACACTCTCCCCGCGTCAGATGGCAGGGCAGCGGGTCATATACAGCTACTCCGGGCTCACACCGCCACCCGCTCTCATCTCACTCATCAGCCGCGGTGAGGCGGCGGGCGTCATCTTCTTTGCAAGCAACATCTCGACCGAGGCGCAGACACGCAGCGTCATAGAGACGCTCAACGAGGCAGCGGCTTCGCCCGAGAACCCGATCGAGGCTCCGCTTCTTCTCATGGTGGACCAGGAGGGTGGGCAGGTGCGCCGTCTCCCCGGTGAACCACTTCTCTCGCAGAAGCAGATCGGCTTGTCCGCCGACCCGGTGGCCCAAGCAGCCGAGGCCGGTGAAGCGGCGGGAAGGAACCTGCGCCGTCTGGGCATGAACGTCAACCTCGCGCCGGTGCTCGACGTATACCGCGAGGAGGGTGGTTTCAATGATCAGTATGGACGTTCCTACAGCGATGATCCCGCGGTCGTGTCCGAACTTGGAGTGGCCTTTATCGAAGCCCAGCAGCGGATAGGGGTTGCTGCCACGGCCAAGCACTTTCCCGGCCTGGGGGCCGCCACGCGTTCCGAGAACACCGACCTGCAACCGGTCACGCTCAGCATCGCAAGAACGTCACTCCTCACCATCGATGAATATCCCTACGAGTCGGCGATTCGGGCGGGAATCGAGTTGGTCATGCTTTCGTGGGCGACGTACCCGGCGTTCGATCCGGAGCTGCCCGCCGGCCTGTCCCCGACTATCGTACAGGGGGAGCTGCGCGAACGGCTTGGCTTCGAGGGCGTCACCATCACCGACGCCTTGGGGGCAGGGGCACTCGAATCGTATGGTGCGGATGGCAGGCGTGCCGTCCTCGCTGCTGAAGCCGGCGTGGACCTCATTCTCTGCGCTTCGGGTGATGTCTCACTCGGTCAGGAAGCCATGGAAGCCATAGAGACGGCCTATCGCGACGGAACTCTGGACAAGTCGGCCTTCGAGGCTTCGCTGCAGCGGATCCTCGCCCTGCGCTTCAGTCTCGCAGAGAGGCCGTCTGACTAGTTCCCCTACCCGTGCGCCACAGGCATACATGACCAGGTGAAGTTTGGCGTGGGAGTCTCTCGGGATGCCCCGGCGGCCTACCGGACGCCGGGGCATTGGATGTATGTCGCCATGCGGCACACGCACGCTACCGACCTCCTGTATGAGCGAGCGTATGACGTCGTGCGCGCTCGGAGAGAGACGCTCGCCTTGGCAAGAGAGTCGGTTTGGCCGGGGGATCAGGCCTAGGTCAAGGTGGCCTACAGGGGTTCGTGTCCTCTGAGAAGACTACGAGCTTGCACTTCTACTATTCAGTGTTACTATGTACTACTAGTCAGTGTAACTGAGTTGTGGAAGGAGGCGTTCGTGGGCAAGCAGATGACGGAGATGCTCAAGGGAACGCTGGAGGGCATCGTCCTCGCGATCCTGTCTGTACGGCCCGCGTACGGCTACGAGATCACTGGACGGTTGCGGGAGATGGGTTTCTCCGACATTGCCGAGGGCACCGTCTACGCGCTGCTCGTCAGGATCGAGCAGAGAGGCTTCGTCGATGTGGAGAAGTGCCCGTCCGAGAAAGGGCCGCCACGGAAGGTGTATTCGCTCAACGTTCAGGGACACGCGTATCTCGAGGAGTTCTGGAAGACGTGGAGCTTCCTCACGCAGCGGCTGGAACAGCTCAATGAAGGAGACAGATAGACATGGCCGCAGGATGGATCGAAAGTCTCAAGCGATCAATCGAGCAGAAAAGACAGTACCGGCAGTACAAAGCGCGGACGAAACGGCTTCCTACCAACTACCACATTGCCATCGAGGCACTGGAGCGGTACCTGATGTACTTCGGGGCAATCACAAAGGGCGACACAATGATGTCCATGCTGGACGACCTGGCCGACCTCTTCGAGCAGAGCGTCGCGGACGGAACCCCTATCCGTGCGATCGTCGGAGACAACCCCGTCGAGTTCGCCGAGGTGTTCCTCCAGAACTACTCGGAGGGCCAATGGATCAACAAGGAGCGCGAGCGGCTGACCACCGCCATTGATCGCGTCGCGGGCAATAGCGCGTGACGGCAGAGAGAACGGCGTGACGGCAGAGAGAACGGATACCCAGATGACAGCCGATCAGAGCCATGGCGTAGGCCCCGGAATGCGAGGAAATCAAGACCCGGATTCTCTGGCTCGAAACAGCGGCCGCACATCCTATTGCGGGAGTTGTGTGCCGGCAGGCAGCATCCGAAGCCGAGTTGACGCCAAGCCGACCTATTCGACATCGCCAATGGAATGAGAGAACTCCAGCGCATGAACCGCAGCGTTGAAATCGCCACCCACCGAGTCCGTCAGAGAGCATGCCACGAGCACCTTGAATCCGGCGTCGTAGACGTGCGCCATCACGTCGTCGCAATCCGGTCCCTCATGAGTGGACCGCCGCACCGGGCACGCCGCACCACGCAGAGCGTCCATCGTGGTCGCCTCGTGAACGATCTTCTTAGCCCGATCCGAAGTGGGGCACGTCGCCGTGAATCGTCTTTCACCAATCTGAAGGTTCATGGTCGCACCTTGCGTCTCTTCGCTCGTCTCGACCGACACCGCACTTGCGGTCTCGCTGTCACCCACCTGTGCACTCGTCTCTGTGTCCTCCGCACCGCATCCGCTCAATAGAGATAGTGCGACCGCCACCGGCATGCTTCCCGCATCCCAGTAGTGCACGGTGAGGCCAATGATCCAGGCGACGAGACAGCATGTCACTATGACCAACTGGTGTATATGGCCTCGCGCGATCAGCGCCCGGTGCAGGTTGACGTTACTAGCCGGACCTCGGACTGCGCGGCGGGACACGTCGTGCAGGCGGACTGGATCGGGTATCTCCCGCCGGGCTGGCCAGGCGACGTTCAAGATCGGTGAAGGCTTGCATTAGTTCCGGAGCTTCAAACGTCCGGTTGCGCCTGCCAATGGTCGACTGAAATATCACCTTGGCCTCGACCATCCGTGCAATAGCCTGGTTGACAGCAGGAATGCTGCGGCCAACCACATGGGCAGCGCTCTGCACTGTGAAGATGGGTATACCCGGGAGGGCCCGAATCAGTAGGTCAGTGGCCGAGTCCGCTCTCACGCGACCGAGCCTCTTCCTCCAATCCTCCTGCAGGATGCCCACACGTTCCTCGAAGACGGCAGCATCATCAACAGCCCTCTTGGTAGCGGCAGCGAACAGCCCAATCCAGCGATCAAGGCTCGCCTGTGCCTCGGGAGAGTCCGCCGAACCTATATACCGCGTGGCAGTGAGCGCGCTAACGTATTCTGTCGACCATGTGGCCAGAACGAGGGAAACAGGCGGGAGCACTCTCGGAGCGACACCACGGCGCCGCAGAATCAGCTGAGTGAGAACGCGACCGGTTCGCCCATTGCCATCGACAAACGGGTGAATCGTTTCGAACTGCGCATGGGCCACGGCTGCCTGGGCGACCGGCGGCAGAGAATCCTGGTTGCAGAACTCAACGAGGTCGACAAGATAGTCCTGCACAAGTTCCCAAGGCGGAGGCACGAAGGCCGCGGAGCAAGGATTGAAGGCAGAGCCGCCAATCCAGTTCTGCTCCTTGCGCACCTGACCCCCCTGCTCGGCGAGAGGGGTTCCATCCAGTAGACGTCTGTGTGCGTCGAGCACCAAATCGACCGTGATAGATGCGCCTTCCTCCAGACCCTCGAGCGCGCCTGCCATGGCATCAATGCTGCCCAGCACTTCGTTGGCGGTGACGTCGGCAGGACCTTCCCCAAGACCTCGAGCAGCCTCTGCACGCAGCAGCCGCCGAGCCCCTATTTCCAGACCCTCGATCTTCGACGAGGCCACCGACTCGCTACGAAGCAAGAGCCGGGCAAGTGCCTCGCTGTCGCAGAGCGTCCGCGCCCCGGCGTTAAGCTTGGTTACAGCGGCTTCGGCCTCACCGACGTCAGCCGCCACCTCTCCATCGAGCCGAATGGTCCGTCCGACTAATGGGTCAGGTATGTAGGTGTGATATACACAGGACTTGCGATCACGGCGCGGCAGACCAGCCTGACCGCTTGCCTTCCAGGTTCTCTTGGAAACCTTTCCCATCGGGGCCTCCTTAGTAAAGCTTATGTTACAACCTTTACTAAGATGAGTCCATATTTAAGGTTGCTGCGCCCGGCGATCGAAGGCCCGCGACCGCGTTCCTGCGGGAACGAGCGTTCGTCGGAATGCGGCTCCTCGCGACGCCGCTGAGTTCCCTGGTCCCCCATCCCGCCGTGGGCCGAGTTGACTGTCTTTTCTGCGAACAGGTTATCAACACTTCACTGAGCGAAACGATCGCTATGTGTGGGTGGTGCTCGGCTCTGTGACCAAAGGGAGGATCGGGAAGCTCCCTCTACCTGCGGAACCTCATCCGCTCAGACGACTGTTCTTCCGTCACAGACACCGACGAGCCGCAGGCCTCGTCAAGGAACTCAGCGATTGCCGTCGGTGCACCGAGGTTGATCCACCCCCTCACGAAGCACGCCAGTACCGAGAGTAACAACTTCCCAACCCTCCGGCCTACGCAAGAGAAGAACCGATCTCTCCCGCCTGTCCCTGCTCGCCGCCAGAACACCCCAAGGGCATGACTAACAAGCCTATAAGCAGCAGCATATAGGCAAGCAGCTTGTAGACTTCACTGTTTGGTTGCTTCATGACCAGCACTCCTGGCTATCGCAGTCCATAGTTATAGTTCATGCCCTCTTTGTCACCTTGCGCAAGTGTACACATCCAGTAATCCTCGGCTGCTGTAGCCTGGTACATTGTCGGTCTGTTGGCATCCGTATACTAGTCAAACCCTTTATCTACATGATCTAGTCCGAGAGCGTGTCCTAGTTCGTGTAGAGCTATACTGTGCATACAGAAACCGTTACGAGCGTAGGTACCGCTAACTGGACCCTTCTCATAGTAGGTTATCTGAGTAGTGTTAAACGAATATAGATAAACAAACATGGACGAATTGACCCAGCCCGACTGATTAAAGATGTCTCCAATTATCCCAATATGTCCATCGCCGCCTCGAAGACTACTTTCTACAATACCAGCGGCAAAGCCACTCGAAGCAAGCCGGAATTGAACCGGCGACACCATGATTTTCAGTAGTGACTGCGGCCGAGCAAGAAAGAGCAACGGCGACCAGTGAAGACCAAGAAAGCCTGCACAGCCCGGTATTCATCCTGCTTCGGCGATCAGCCACGACCAACCGCGACCACCTGCGGCGTTGGCTCGGCGTTGGCACGGAATGGCCGAACCAGGCGGAATCGGCAGGCACCTTTGAGCCAAGTGAAGGTCCGGGAACGAGAGCTGGTGCATTGGGGTAGTGTAACCGCCGCGCCCTCTTCATCGGCGCCGCGACGCAACCCGCGGCTTCCTGCGAGTAGGGTGGGAAACCCCATACTACTGAATCTGGACAACCCTCGCATCCTTGCTGACGCGGTAGACGAAGGGCCCCGAGTCTCGGTCCAGCACCTTTCTTATTCGAGTCTCTGCGGTCAAGAATATCTGAATCGCGGCTTCTGATCCCAGGCAGGCAGCTGTCAAGACGAAGATGCGCAAGCCTGCCTGTATGTAGGCTCCCGCTCAGCCGCGCGATACCGGATACGAGCGACCTCCGTTAGGAGAATCCAGCCCCGGCGCCCAAGTTCAGGGAGCGACTCCACATCTTTCGTCTCTTGCGGGAAGTGGTCGTCGTGCGCTTCAATAAGCCACCCGCGCAGCCGGAGCTCACGAGGGACCCTGCGACCGAGATTGCGGTCGCAGAAGAACGTGTCTCCTACGCCGCCGACCGCAGCCAGAACTCGTACCTTAGCGCTGCTTGAACATCGTCCTGAGAGAGCCCAAAGTCGTCGGCGATGAAGTCCACTGACTCATCTGCCTCAAATCGCCCACGAATCACTTCGGTGCGGACGCCGCTGACGTTGGGCAGACCAAACGCGATCTCTGGGTTCTGAAGAACGACTCTGTCGCGGGGGTGCCATTGGACCGGCCAACCCTCCTCCCAGTCAATGCGCGTGAGATAGGTCCTCAGCACCGGCTCAAGAGCCCTCTGACCGCCTTGAGTGAGTGCCGTGAGATGTTCCGTCTCGCCTTCGACGAGCTCGGACGCCTTCATGAAGAGGTCCTTGCCCGAAACGAAGACATCGCGTCGAGCGAATGGGTGCTCCCCAAACTCAGCCATGGCGATACGGTGGGCCTCCCGCACCGTCTGAAGCGAGATGCGGTTCGCCCTAACAGTGTGTTGAAAACCGCCCCGTCATGTCGGCCATCCTGATCCCCTTATCTCCTTCCCTGGCTATCTTTCTGGACCCCGAATTGATAGACTTTTCCCTGCAAATCAAGGTCAAGGGGGGTGTGATGCGGGGAGATGAGGAACGGCAGGAGAGCATGGTGATGCTGGCTTCTCTCGATGATCGGGTACCGGCCGATCATCCCCTGCGCCCCCTCCGCCGGATGGTGGATCAGGCGCTTTCCGCCATGAGTCCTCTGCTTGGGAGCCTCTATGCCGAGGGGGGCCGTATCTCCATCCCCCCTGAGTACCTCCTGCGCGCCCAGCTCATCGGCATCCTCTACGGCATCGCCTCGGAGAGGCGTCTCTGTGAGCACGTCGAGTACAACCTGCTCTTTCGCTGGTTCGTGGGGCTGCCCTTCGGGGAGAAGATGTGGGATCACTCCAGCTTCAGCAAGAACCGGGACCGGCTGCTCTCCTCCGAGGTGGCTGAGGCGTTCTTTGAACATGTGCGCGGCCAAGCCGAGTCCCGCCGGCTCCTCTCCCGCGAGCACTTCTCCTGCGACGGCACGCTTCTTGAGGCGGCCGCCTCCTTGAAGAGCTTCCGGCCCAAGCAAGAGGCGGGGGATGACGCCGAGCAGGGAGGACCCCCGGCCGGCGGCGGCCGCAACCCCCAGGTGGACTTCCACGGCGAGCGCCGCAGCAATGCCACCCATGCGTCCACCACCGACCCCGAGGCCCGCCTGGCCCGCAAGTGACGGGGCAAAGAAGCCCGGCTGGCCTATGCCGGACACATCCTGGTGGAGAACCGGCACGGTCTCATCGTGGACGCCACCGTCACCCCGGCCACCGGCCGAGCGGAGTGCGAGGCGGCCCTGTCCCTGCTTCACCGCCAGCGGAACCGCCAGGGCGGGCACATGACGGTAGGAGCGGACAAGGGCTATGACACCACGAGCTTCGTGGCGGGCTCCCGCCACCTCTCCATCACCCCGCACGTGGCGGCCAAGCGCCGCTACAGCGCCATCGATGGCCGCACCACCAGTTGGGAGGGATACGAGACAAGCCAGCGCCGACGCAAGCTGGTGGAGCAGCCCTTCGGCTGGATGAAGGCCTGGGGTGGCCTGCGCAAGCTGCGTCACCGCGGTCTTACCCGGGTTAAGGCCATCTTCACCTGGAGTTGCTGCGCCTTCAACCTGCTGCGCATGCGAAAACTCGAGGCGGAGCCGGCTTCGGCATGAACCAAAGGGGGGAAACCGAGCCTCGTGGGGAGGGCACATCCCTCCCTGGTCGCATCGTTCATCGCCACAGCCTTCATCGTCTTCCCCTGCAACCTACCGGCTCGCTGGTCGAGGGGCGGTTTTCAACACACTGCTAGTACCCAGTACGGCCCGCTGACGATTCTGTCGCCCGAGGGCAACACGTCCGCGTAGTCGAAGCGGGCATCCTTGCCCCCATTTCCGTACGTCCAGGTTCCCGAGACGCTCGTCGCCTCTGTTGGCTGGGAACGAATCCAGCTGAGGGCAACGGCGAGTTTCTCTTCCGGGGCCGAGCCAGTCTTGTTCTGCTTGGTCATGTCAACCGATCCCTGCGATCCATCCACCGTCTGTGGGAACCACTCATGGGTCGCATCGAGAACGATCTTCTCAATAGGTGAGAGCCGTGGGCCGGCAAGCCGAATCACTGCCTCGACTAGTTCCTCTCCTCGAAATCGGTAGTCGTCGGCCTCCTCTTGGCCGACGAAACGGACAAGGCCACGTCCAGGCGGCAACTCCGTTGACACCCACACGATGACGGTAGGCTCGTCAGCCCTACTCAGGATCAGCGCCAAAATGGAACCGAGTTCCTGGTCGGGCCATTCCCAGGTCCGTGCGAGGGAGTAGGCTGCATAGAAATCGGCCAGTTCCTTTTCTGGATAGGGCATCGGATCTTCCAATACAGGCTTCTCGAACCATGGACCCACCCAGTAGCCCGTGACCGTGCTTTCGTTGAGGGTCGGCAACCGCGTTTCGGCGGAATTGCTGACACAGCTGGACAGGCCCGCAACTAGGAACAGAAGAACTGCCAGACCCACCAAGGGGACAACCGGCAGCCGTTGCAGCACACCGGGCACGGTCGCCGGATTGTCATTGGCTGACAGCATTGCCACCAAGGTCCATCCATCTCTGAGGTACCAGAGGGTCCGAGATCATCGGCTTCATCGCCATGCTCGCCATCTCGAGTCCTTTCCGGGTGCACTGCCGGCAGCGCCCTCGTCTGCCTCGGCGTCCGTCCACTCCTTGGCGCCCCAGCCGCGCATCACGCGTACCCTCCCGAGGCCGGGGGCAGCGCCTGGTAGGCAGGCTTGACTTCGATCATGGTCTGGATGCGCCCAAAGAGCGTCCTCAGCGACACCGCCTCTGGTCGCGCAGCGCCGCTTGAGTCATCCCAATAGAGGTGGATCTCGCGGCCGCCCAGGCGAACGACTAGGTCGTACTCGATCGAGGGCGTGTGCCACATCTGGGTGCCGGTATCCACCGGAGCAAAGGTCTCTGGATAGAAGGAGGGCTTCAGTCGCACCAATTCCTGCCACACCTCTTGGAGTTCTTCGGGGGTGAGAGCGAGAGCCACCGTGGCCATCCCGGCAGAGATGAGGTCCTTGGTGAAGGTTCCCGCCCCGGTGTCGAGCTCGTTCCTGGCCCCCACGCCGTAGCGCAAGAGAAACGTGAAATCCTCCGGCATGTCTCCTGAGAAGACGAGGGAGCGGCCTCGGGCGACGCCGTCCATGAGGTTGGCAAGCAGAAGCGCCGCTTCTTCACGGGTGGCGGAGTACCACCAATCCGAGCCCACGCTTTGCCTATCCAGGTCATAGAGCTTGTTCAACGACGCTGCGTCGATCAACCGCCTCTTCGTGTCCTCCCAAGTCCCTCCTTGTGGCGGCCCAGGACTGGCGACACCAGACGTCATCCGACTCACGAGGTCCATGGCACGCTCTCGTACTGGCACTGCCGGATGCTTTCCGGCTGCCAAGTGAGGCGGTTGGTGAACGGCCCGTCGTACTCGACGAACCGAAGGATGACCAACTCGATGTAGTAAAGGGCAAGTTGGAGGACCTCATGCATCAGGCTCGGCGTGACGCTCACCCTGGGGATCGGATGGACAACGCTGTTCCTGACCCAGCAGATAAGTTGCGGACCATCCCCGGGCTGCGCATCTGCTCTCCCGGCCACGAAGCTGCCCGACTCCTGAAGCACGGGTGGAATAAGGGGAGAAACGTCACACGTCGCGAGAAGATCCCGAATCTTGCGGTCTGTTCCAAAGTCACGGGCACTGAACTTCTTCTCCGTGGAGACTGACGGTGACCGCCAATGAAGCAGTGCATACCAGGAAAGCAACTCCAGCCCCGCGACAGCCTGGATGACTCTGGCCTCTAGCTCACCAACCGACAGCGCGTGAACGTACCAGGCGATCCCCAGCCCGAGGGCCCGTCGAGCCTCTGGAACACGCCAGAGTTCGCTAAAGCGAGCGTACGCTTGCGCGAAGCGTTGCGGCTTGTAGTGGGGAAACCAATTCCCCTGATTGAGAAACGGCTGGCTCTTCCACACCGTCCAGGGCTCGCAGGCTACCTGACCGTCCTCGTCAAAGCCGACCGGCAAGGCAAAGCCACACCATGCACCGCGCACAAAGGAGAGGAAGCGGAACAATGGTCCCAGGGGCTCCATGGCTTCAAAGGGTCTGCCATCGCGACGATGAACCTCGCACACGTGGGTCAGCGCATACCCTCCACTGGCGCGGGCCGCTTCGATGAGCTCTCCACAGTTCCGTACTGGATCGATCACAACCACGTATTTGTCGTCAGTTAGCAAGAGTCTTCCGGCCACCCAGGCATCGCCTCGGCGTACCGGGTCTCCGATATAGGACCCGAGATTGCAGAGCTGGGCAGTGAGCGACGCAACCCGGGGCCAAGAGGACAGTTCATCGCGCAGCACCCCTTCGCACAGGTGACCGTTCGAACCGATGCTGACTCGGAGGACGAGGACGTCAAAACGTCTGTCCAGAGAGGGCAAGGCCAGCTGCGTCTCCCCCGAGTCGGCCAGATCGCCCGGCGGTGTATGGACGGAAAATCGCACTCGCGGAGAGGGAAGCCAATCAAGAAATACGGCCCCCGCCCCCACCGAGCTTCTGCCGTTCCTGGTGAGGACCATTTCTCCGTCAAACAACGCGATCCGGGCATTGGAGTCAGCCATCGGGTGAACCGGCTCCGTGGCCGCGGGCACCTGCTCAAGGTTGCCGCTCAGCATGATCCGCGCTTCCAACCCCCTTGCCCTGTGAGGCGGGCGGTGCTCCCGTTACGCCGGATTCACCATAGACACAAATGCCGTGGCTGTCCAGAACCAGATCAACCAGAAGAACGCCTCGACCGCAGTCGGCATGCGAATGGCCGTTGACTTCCCGCCAACACGAGCGAACATGGTGTCAACCAAAGGAGGCACCATGCGCAGCACCGCCATCGCCTTCCCCCTCGAAGACCTCATCGGCTGGGAACGCTCGATGGTCGCCTTCCTAGTGGAGAAGGAACGCCGTTCTGGATCCAAGCGCACCGTCCAGGGGTACTCCAGCATGCTGCAGGACTTCTTCGGGAGGCTGGGGGCTGCCGCCGGATCAGGTGTCGGCTCAGCACGTGTTCGTATGGGCACATGGACCGGGGGTCTCCGGTCGTGACCCCTCCCTCGTCACCATCGGTGCCCGCATGACCTGCGTGAGCTCCTTCTTCCGCTTCCTTGTTCGCACGGGCATGGTGACCACCAACCCCTGCGATCAGCTGGAGCGACCGAGGACCACACCTTCTCCACCCCGGGGACTGGGACCGGAAGAGGTGCGAACGTTGCTGGCCGTCATCCCCGACACCCCCGTGGGAGTACGCAACCGGGCCATCATCTTGACCCTGCTTCTCACCGGCAGAAGGCGGGAAGAGGTCTTCCGCCTCACCGTGGGTGACATCACCGTAGATGACGGCATCCCCTTCTACCGCTACCGGGGCAAGGGAGGCAAGTCGGGACGCCGGGAGCTGCCCCGGCCCGCGTATGAGGCTCTTAGAGCCGCACAGCGGGCCTTCGGGCACGAACTTGAGGGTTTACCCCCTGACGCTCCGCTGTGGCCGTCTGCGGCCGGAGGAGCGCTTCGGAGCGCCACCTTCTACGCTACGCTGCAGTCATACTTCGGAAAAGCCGGTCTCCCCCGGGCTGGCGTGCACATCTTCCGGCACTCAGCGGCCAAGCTCCGGCGGGATGCGGGTGAGTCCATTGAGCAGGTATCTTCCTTCTTGGATCACTCTTCGCTTCAGGTGACAACCACCTACCTGCGGAGGTTGGAGGGCGAGGAGGACCGGGGGTGGGGACGGGTGGCGGAGACCATTGGGGTGTGAGGGGAACCTCTGTCCCCTTGATGACCTAGACTGGAGCAAGCGGCGTTCGTCGTGAGCCGTTCGGCACGGCCGCTCAATGGCTAGTTACTGACTGTCAGACGATACCAGGGGGAAGACGTGGAGACGATCAGGGTGACCATGGAGCTCGAGAAGGAAACCAAGAACACCATTCGCTACACCGAGAAGACCGAGGGCAAGCCGCCCGCCATCGGCACACTCTATATGCAGAAGTGGGCGGTCTCATCCGACATCCCAAAGACCATCACCGTCAAGGTAGAGGCCGTGGGCTGAGTCTCATCTCGAACCCATCTGTTCCTGCCGTGCCAAGTCGCAAGGATGCCCCAATGGGGTTGGTTGCGAAGGCGACAGAGATTGAAGAGCTGAGGCTACGGGCATCGTCCAAGCCGCGAATGCACGGATTCCGAGACTGGATCCGCCGCGAGGGTGCAGCTGTGAACCCAAATCCGGAGGCGAAACAACGGGCGCCGGCTCCGGCGTTGGCTGAATGTTGGCTGAACCTCGCCAACCGCATTAGTGCCAAACGGAAAGTATTGCTATAAGCAGGGAACTTAGGTGGCGGGACCCGGAATTGAACCGGGGACACCATGATTTTCAGTCATGTGCTCTACCAACTGAGCTATCCCGCCACGGGATACGCACCGGCCGGCACAGTGTGCTTCCACCGTGGACGGCGCAGACGCTCCCGCATATTAGCGCCGCCACCCCTCCAATTCAAGAGTCCCTCTCTCCTGCATCACACAGCCATCATGCCGCAGTCCCGCTGCGATGGAGCCACAACGCTCGAGCCATAATGCTCATCTGTTCATGTTTTCATATATGAGCTATCATGCACCTATGCCCGAGGAAGGAACTGCACATACTCACTCCACCGGCGGCGGCGCCGCCACACAGGAGGCCCGTGCCCTCGCCGACATGTTTCGCGTGTTGTCCGATCCTACGAGGGTGCTCATGCTGCAGGCGCTCATCGCCGGAGGCGGGCTGTGCGTGCGGGAGTTGGCAGAGATCGTGGGCGTGAGTCAGTCGGCGGTCTCCCACCAATTGCGCCTTCTGCGCACCTCCCGGCTGGTCAGCTATGAACGCCGGGGCCGCAAGGTCTTCTACTCTCCCGACGACGAGCACGTGGCCGTACTCATGTCGGTGTGCACCGAACATGTGCGCCACAGCTGAGCGGGGAAGTCCCGGGGCGGGACACGGTGCGGCCGGAGACGTTCTCCACTGCCACGAGATCCTGCAGCTGGAAGGCCTCGACTGCGCCGATTGCGCGCTCAAGCTCGAACGCCGCTTGACCGGTCTCTCCGGCGTGGCAGCCGCATCGGTCAGCTTCCCGGCGGGGCGCCTCGGAGTGGATTACGATTGCAGCCGGCTGCGGCTGGAGGACATCCGGCGGGAGATACGCCTCCTCGGGTATGAGGCACGCACGGAGTTCGAAGCCAGGCAGGAAGCCTCCACCGCCCTGACGCGCCCCTTTCTCCTTCGCCACCCCCGCGCCCTCCTCACCGCCGTGAGCTTGGCCTTCTTGGTGGCCGGTTCCCTCTCCTGGCTTCTCGCTTCGTCTGCCGGGGAGTCCACCTTCGTCGCCCGGCTGCTTCTCGCCGCCGCCATCGTCAGCGGAGGTGTGTACGTGGTGCGGAATGGGGTCGTGTCGTTGGTCCGTGCCCGTACCGCCGACATGAATGTGCTGATGACCGTGGCCGTCATCGGGGCAGTGGCCATCGGTGAATGGGTGGAGGCCGCCCTGGTGGTGGGGCTTTTCGGGCTCGGTGAGTCCTTGGAGGGGTGGGCGGTCGACAAGAGCGGCCGCTCCGTCCGTGGCCTGATGGAACTCGCTCCCGAGGTAGCCGTTCTGGTGGAGGCAGGATCCGAACGGACCGTGCCGGTCGGAGAGGTGGAACCGGGTGCCTTGATCGCGGTGAAGCCCGGAGGGAGAGTGCCCTTGGACGCCGTGGTGCTCAAGGGAGAATCCGCCCTCGACGAGTCGGCACTCACCGGTGAATTCCTGCCCGTCCGCAAGGCGAAGGGCGATCTCCTGCTGGCCGGCTCCATGAATGGTGAAGGGTACGTTGAGGCCCGGGTCACCAGCCCATCCGGCGCCACCACCCTCGACCGCGTCACCCGCCTCGTGCAGGAGGCCCAAGCTGCCAAAGCACCGGCGCAACGCTTCGTCGACCGGTTCGCGCGCTACTACACGCCCGCGGTCATGACCGTGGCACTTCTCACCGCGGTTCTGCCGCCACTGCTCGTTGCTGCTCCGTTCGGTGAGTGGCTGTACAAGGGCTTGGCGCTGCTCATTCTCGCCTGCCCCTGCGCACTGGTGATCTCCACCCCGGTGGCCATCGTGTCGGCGCTCAGCGCGGCCTCCCGCCACGGCGTCTTGGTCAAGGGAGGCGCCCACCTGGAAGCTGCCGCCGCGGCCGAGGTGGTTGCCTTCGACAAGACGGGCACCCTCACCAGAGGCAGTCCCGTCCTTCGCGAGACGCGCGTGTTCGACGGCGCGGAGAGACATGAGGTCCTCGCTCTGGCCGCCTCGGTAGAACGCGGCTCGGAACACCCGCTCGCCCAGGCTCTTGTCGAAGCCGCCCGGGCTGAGAAGCTCGCCCTGCGGGAGGTGACGGAGTCGCGCAGCATCCCCGGACGCGGAGCGGTGGGCACGATCGGGGGCGTGCAGTACCGGGTGGGAGCCTGGGAGTTCCTGCAGGAGGAGAGCACGGGAGGGGCGGCCTCCACCGGCGCCGCGGAAGCGGAGCGCGCGGTTTCGCGGGTCGGTGCCGCAGAGGCCTATCAGTCCTTTGCGGCGCAGGGCCTCACCTTCGTGGGTATTGCCGCCTCCGGACGGATATGCGGTGCCTTCGCCCTCGCCGACGACGTGAGGCCCGGCGCGCACGAGACCGTGGCCGGGCTCAAGGCCCTCGGCGTACAGAAGACGCTCCTTCTGACCGGAGACCGCTCCCCAGCCGCCGGTCTGCTCGCCGCCGCCCTGGGGGTCGACGAGCCCCGCGCGGGATTACTGCCCGAGGACAAGGCCGAGGCCATACAGGAACTGAAGGCCGCTGGGAAGACGGTGATCATGGTGGGTGACGGGGTCAACGACGCCCCTGCCCTCGCCGTCGCCACGGTGGGAGTGGCCATGGGAGGCGCCCGGAACGACGTGGCCCTCGAGACCGCCGATATCACCCTCATGAACGACGACCTCACGAAAGTCCCGTATGTACTGGGGCTGGCCCGCCGCACCTTGGCGGTGGTCCGTCAGAACATCGGCTTCGCCTTGGCCCTCAAGGCGGTGGCGGCAGCGCTCGTGTTCCCCGGCATTCTCACCCTGTGGATGGCCGTGTTGGTCGACACGTTGGGATCGCTTCTCGTCATCGGAAATGGTCTCCGTCTGATGGGCCACGCGCCCGGCACGTATGGGGCGGCGGCGCAGGCGCCGCCGCCCCAGGCCTCGCTTTCCAAGGTGACGACACAGGAGTAAGCTCGGACTAACAGGCGAGCGCCTGGCTGCTGTGAAGCGGTCGGGGAGCGGCGAGGGGGCTCTGCGTGCGGGGCCCCCTCGCCCATTGTGGCAGAGCCCTGTGGGAGCGGCCCGCAAGCACCGGCCGCAGAGATACACCGGGCGAGGCTAGCGCGGCCCCCACATCTCGATGAGCGTTGCGCGCAACTCGTCGTATGTGTAGGGCTTGCTCAAACGCCCGTCGAAGAGCGCAAGGGCCTTCTCGTCCAACCGGCTCTGCAGCTCATAGCCACTCGAAAGCACCACCATGGACACCGCGCTGATCTCCCGCACCTGCCGGGCCACCTCGACTCCGTCGATACCTCCCGGCATGGTGAGGTCGGTGATCACGAGATCGTGGGCTCTCTTCTCCCTGCAGGCCTGGGCGAGGATCGCGCACCCCTCTTCTCCGCTTTCCGCCTCGTCCACCGACCAGCCCAAGCGCTCGAGCATGCGGCACAGCGCACGTCTCACCGAGGGTTCGTCGTCGATCACGAGAGCATGTCCGCTCGTAGGCAGCTCCGCCCTGGGTGCGGGCTTGTCCTGGGGCTCCACCCCGGGTAGTGCAGGAAGGTAGAGGGCGAAGGTGGTCCCCTGGGGGCCGGTCGACTCCAGAGACAGAATCCCTCCGTGGCGGGCGGCGATGCGGAAGGAGATGGGAAGCCCCAGGCCCGAACCTGTCTTCTTGGTGGTGAAGAAGGGATCGTATAGGCGGGAGACGTGCTCTTCCGGGATACCGTGTCCCTGGTCTTTCACGCGGATGACCACATAGGGTCCGGGCGACAGAGCGAGATCGTTGTCAGCAGTGACAGTTTCGTTGCCGGTTTGGACTTCGATCTGACCGGCCCCTTCCATGGCTTGGACCGCATTCAGTACGAGGTTGTCGACCACTTGAGTCACCTGGGTGACGTCGACTTCCGCCGGCCACAGGGGATCGTCGAAAGAGAAGCGCACCTTGTGCGCAGACCCGCTGAGCGCGAAACGAACGGCGTCTTCGACGAGTTCCGACAGAGAGGCAAGCTGCCGTTTGGGCGCTTCATCCTTTGAGAACGCCAACAGACGGCGGGCGAGATCGCGGGCGTGCAGACAGGCATCTTGAGTGGCGCGAAGGTCTTCGTCCACGTGAGCACCGGCCGCTTCCAGTGAAGCCACGTCGGCGCGGACGAGAGTCACACTGCCGAGCGCGGCGGCCAGCAGGTTGTTGAAGTCGTGCGCTATGCCCCCGGCAAGCTGGGCCACACCCTCGAGCTTCTGGGCCCGGCCGAGGCTCTCCTCAACCGCCTCCCTCCTCTCTATCTCGTGCTCGAGACAAGCCTTGGCGGCTTCCGCGTCGGCCTGTTGTTCACGAGCACGGATGGCATCTCGCCGCATGACACCGATGATACCGGTAGCGGCGAAGGCGGCGAAGAGTCCTCCGAAGAGTGTCACCCAGGGAAGCGCCGACCGCCGGGTGGAGATGAAGTCGTCGGTGGCGGAGAAGACGATCATCCACGTCCGATCCGCCACCGCCAGGGCGTAGGTACGTTGGTACCTCTGGTCCTGCAGGCTGCGCACATCCATCGTCGGGGAGAGGATCTGCTTCCTCGTCCGTGAGGAGTGGAAAGCCAGCAGACGGCGGCCGTCCGTGGCCTCCTGATCGAGCACGACTATGTCGATGCCGACGGGGGTGAGGAGCCTGATGGCCTCCTCCACCAGTGCTGCGGGAATAATCGCGCCCACGACAACTCCTTGAAACAACCCCCAGGGTTCCATCATGGTGTCGCCGAGCACACGCTCGTTACTGAACAACGGCGAGAGAATGAGCACCGCACTGCTTTGCCCGCCGGCCAGGGGCAGAGACGGGGTGGCCACGTCCTCGCGCGTGGCAATGGCCCGTTCGACCGCCTGCCTGCGCACGGGTTCACTCAGCAGGTCGAGACCCAGGGTTGCTGTGCGACCCGCCAACGGGTACAGGTAGAAGATGGGGACATAGTGGCTTCGTCTGCCGGCAGGTCTCAGCACTCCGCCCGGATCGAGATCCATGAAGTCGAAGGAACGGAGGCCGTCGACCCGCGCCTGCTGTACGAGAGCCGTTCGCCGCTCGATGGTGACGTAGGGAGCCCAGGCCAAGGACCACACACTGGGCTGCTCTTCGCCATGCGCGCCGACCGAGAGCGAGAACTCTTCTCTCGTCATCTCGGGAAACGCTACAAACGAGCGGTGAGCGGATGTGATGGGGAGAAGAGCGTCCTCGAGGGCTTTGGAGATGTGGGAGCGACGCTCGAAGGCGCTGGCGGAGAGATCGGCTTGGATGCGGGCCTCCTCGAAAGAGCGGAGAGACACGAAGAGGGCAAGAGAGAGGATGACTCCCCCGGCGAGAACACTGAGGATGCCCACAAGCCACCAGCGAATGACAAAGGCACGCATGGTCTCCAAACACCGCCCTCAGCCCGTCTCGCTCGAGCCCTCCGCTCGAGCCCTCTGTCTCCATTATCGACCCGTCTTCTTCCCGGCATGAGCCGGATTCACACACGGCGGCTCATGCAATGATGTCGACCTGTCTCCGAGCCCAGATGCCACAGAGAGACGAGGCACGCACTGTTTCCTCCACGGCGTCTCGGGCCGATAGGGTGCCGCTGGAAACGGCGGCGCCTCCCAGTGCGGAAAGGAGATTGCGGTGTGGTGTGTGCATCTTGATCGGCTTCGCCGGCCTCGTCGGCCTCACCGGCCCCACGCTCAGCGCCCGGCCCGCGCCTGCCCCGCACCTCCTTGCCCGCACCTCCTCTATCCCTGCCGTGGATGGGGCAGCCGGTTCACTGATGCGGGGGGAGAGTCTCCTCCCGGAATGCGAGGTGGCTATTGAAGCGTATTGACTGTCGTAGATCTGGTGTGCCTGTACGACCGGACAAGGAAAGGATGCTCAGGTGCTGCGGCTCTCGAGAAACGCACCATGGAATGCTGTAGTGGTCATCGGCCTGGCTCTCGTCTTGATGCTGAGTTTCGCGGGCTGTGGCTCGGAGGGTGACGGCGGCACCGATACGCGTACTGAGACGAGCACCGAGACGGCAACAGCCGATTCGGGAATCGTGAAGGCCCAGAAGCGCTTGAAGGTGTCCACCACCACCAGCCTGTACGACACCGGTCTTTGGAACAGGTTGCACGCAACGGTCGGCAATCCGCCGAAGGGTCGATGAAGCTCTCGATCTCGTGGGTATGGGTGACCTCAGGCACCGCAATGCGAAGACCCTCTCCGGAGGTGAGACACAGCGTGTAGCCATTGCCCGCGCGCTGGTCACTCAGCCCCGCATCATCTTCCTGGATGAGCCCACCGCCAACATGGACCCTGTCTCCACCTCCAAGATCGAGGAGGTGCTCTTCCGCATAATCGGCGAGAAGAAGACCGCTGTGGTCATGACCACACACAATATGTCCCAGGGGCAGCGCCTGGCCAACAGAGTGGGCGTCCTCCTCGGCGGGCAGCTCTTGCAGACGGGCAGCGTGCACGACATCTTCAATCTTCCGGCAACATAGCAGGTGGCAGAATTCGTGGGCGTAGAGAACATCCTTCACGGCCGGATCGTCGAGATCCAGGATGGTTTCGCAAAGATCGCAGTCGCGGACGAGATCATCTGTGCCCTTTCGGACCTGCCGGTCGGCGAGCGGGTGGATGTGTTCATCAGGCCGGAAGCCATCGTGTACTCGTCCTCCGGGCCCGCGGGGAGTGCGCGCAACGTGTTCGACTGCAGGATCACGAAGATCAACAGTGCAGGTGCGATGGTGCGTCTGGAGGCCGAGTGCGGCTTCACCCTTATGGGGGCTATCACCCACCAAGCCGCAGAAGAGCTTGCCCCTTCGCTCGGAGGGCACATCTTCGCCAGCTTCAAAGCCACTGCGGTACACGTCACCAGAGGGCTCGGCTAGCGCTGGACGGTTGGCGCACAGCTCCAAGCGGCCGGGACGCGGCGACAGCCCAACACGCGGTGGCCGCACAGCTCCAAGCGGCGGGCGACGCAGCCCACCCGCGTGAACCCGAGACCAAGGCCCAACAGGCAAAGAAAAAGCCCTGATCTCCAGGGCTTTTCTCTACGGGAGCGACGGGACTCGAACCCGCGACCTCCGGCGTGACAGGCCGTTCCAGGCCTTCACCCACTGGCACAGCGTCTAGGCGATTACGCTCTTTTGCAGGGGTTTCATGTTGTCAAGCTCGGCCGGAAAGCCCTCGAAAGAGCCGGCTTCTGGGAATCGTGGTAGCAGGTGGGTAGCAGGGAGGGAGTTGGGAGACCGAAGACCGACCCTTGGGAACCTTTTCGACGCAGGGTCCTCGGACTCACCGGCTGTCGCCCATGGAAGCTCCACCATCCGTTGGTGAATCCAATCGGAGATCACTCCGGAGACCGCTATCCATCTTCTCGGCTTCCAGGACACCTTTCTCTACCGCATCCTCCAACAACGACCGCACGGCCTTGCGTTGGACTCTGCAGATACTATGGATGCCAGCATCTCGGGTCAGTCGGTACACCTGGCCAGCCGTAAGCCTCGTAGCGTCACGATGCCACTTCTGATTTGCTCGCGTGTGCGGACTTATCCCCTCGGAGTGAACCATAGCCTCGCAAATCGCGTCAACGTCCTCAGCTTCAAATAGGACGTAGTCAACATGCTGGAGACTAGTTGATGCACCTGCATTAGCCAGTATCACATCATTCAAGTTCAAAAGCCCATCATCCACGTGCCAGAACGACAGTGCGTTTTCCGTCGTTCGTAGGTCACTCAGGCAATCGCCTTGTCGTTCATCAGCGGGAACCCAAGAGTGCTTGACCCCATCGGCTGCTGTGTACCACTTCGTCTTGCTTATCTTCCGGAAGTAGTAGGGCAACCGCGATTACTCCCCCAGATGTGCGAGCACCTCTATCATGTCGCGACGCAGGGGAGTAACGCACTCCTTCTGTATCGCGGCACGCAAGGCCACGGCAGACCGAGCGTCATCCATGGCCTCAATGCCAAGCAGCGCGCCGTCGCGAATAACAAAAGACGGCAAGCTCATGGCTTTCTCGAGAAGCCAACGACGCACCTCTCGCGTCTCGAGGTCTGCTGAGTACCCCACGAAGCGAAGGATCTCGCTCCCCAGTTCCTCCACAATCTGGCCTTTCACAAGGCGACTGTGAATCGCTAGCACCGAATCGATCTTGCGCTCAATGATAATTCGCTCGATTTCGTTCCTGATGTCAATGCCCTCGTTGCCAACCGCGTAGTATAGAGACACCAGTCTATCCAATTGCCGATCGGTCTCTCCTGTTTGGGCGCAAGCATCCCTCCTTACCTCAGTGGAGGCTTGCGTGCGTTCTGGCAAATCAACCAGCAAAGGACTCACAAGTGGGTCTTCCTGAGACTCAATGGTACCGACGTCTCCCGCTTCCGAAAGACGCCAGTAGCGCCTGACAGGGTCAACAAACGACTGGACCATGGTTCCTGCGGCGGTGTCAATGGAGGTCATTTGGGATCCCCGCTTTCGGAAATCTCACGGGCAAGCTCCTCGAGCTTGCCAAGAATCTCTCGCTCTTGCTTTTGGTCTACGCAGAGCGGTGCCGAAAGCACCGTGTTAATATCCATGTCCAGAAGGCAGGCAAATGATTGAGTGGCACTAGAAGAAACAGCAGCGCCGTCAGCGCCCGCGCGGAGAGCGACTTTCGTCCAGTTCGCGACCGACCACTTGCAGAGCCTGTTGACTGAGATCTGAAGCTCCGACGCGTCGCCTACCGCTATCGTGGTTGGCCGGTTGACCTGAAACAAGAATTCCTGCATTTTCGAAGCGTCAATCGTCACGGTTCCCTTGAGGTACTGAGCCAACAGCTCGTAGCCCTTTTCGCGCGTAGCAACAGGTTGGACCAACACCGGCGCATAAGCAAGCCTTGTTGCTCGCGGACGATCCTCGGAGTCAAGCCATGCCCGCACGAAATTCACGAACAGACCGATAGCGTTATTCGCTTCTCCCAGGTTCTCTATGCCGTCAGTCTCCGGATCCTCGGGGGCCACTAGAGCCCAGTCTATGCGACCAGGCTCAGTTCTCAGGATGAGTCGGCCTCCAGCCTTGGCCGACTCTTGGCTGACAACACCTGTCCTGGGCTTCGTGGTGCGGACCTCGGGATCTTCGCCCACGGCCGCGCGCCACCAGTTTTCCACGTCATGCTCCAGGGAAGGATTGACAAACGCGGTGAATCGAATCCTCTGAGCAATCCAACCACTCACCGAAAACGAACTCCCTTCGAGCGAACCTTACACTAGACTCCCGCCGGGCCGCGGCCACGATGGCCTATTGCACGCCTCGGGGCTTTCGATAGAAGCATACATCGAGTGCGCACATGAGGCCACCTTTGGCAGTATGGTCTCTTCTTCCTTCTCGCGCGAAGAATACCGATCCTCAAGTCTCGTTCACTCCTGCCTCGGCTGCCACACCGCATAGAAGAACGCCGTCGCACCGGTCCACACCACAGTACCCGCCGCGATCACCTCGACGGCCGTCAGCTGCCCCCACGAGGAGACAAGCCCCAGGATATCCCCGGCCAGCCACGCGCCCGCGAGGCCCACAGCAAAGCTCACCGCGTAGGCGAGCAGCGCCTTGATGCCGTCCGGCCAGCCAGCCCGTTTGAGCAGCTGGATCAGCCACGATGCAAGCGGCCCGCCCACGAGCAGCAGGGCCACCAAAGTCACAATCTCTTGCCAAGCCATGGCTTACCTCCTTCGCCGCCTTCGGAGTCGCCGGAAGCGGCGTACGTAGAAACTGCGGGGGTAGATAGATCACCTCCTGGTCGCGGTTGGTCACGACAGAGCGGCGTAAGGTGCACCGCGCAGTTAAGACATGTCGGGATACACCCCCAGTCCGCCCCACAGAAAAGGCCGCGCATGGCGGCCAGGGGCGTCCAGTCCGGGCAGGGCTCGATGTCCACGTCACCCGCCCCAGCGGTTGACGATCTTGCGCGCGTAATCAGGATTGAGCGCCCACTTGCCACTCAGATCGGCCACCACGCGCACGTTGCCCCGGTGCGGCCCCAGGTGGCGCGGGTCGTAGGTGATCGAGCACTCGGGCAGAATGTGGTCCGGGTAGACGTACCAGGCCATATGCATGACGTGAGCGATGACGCCGGCGGTCACCGACGCGAAGCTCGCAAAGCTCGTCGAATCGCTCGTCTTCAAGCCCGCGAAGTTGAGCTGGTGGGGCTTGACCTGCCCACCGAAGCGCAGGCTATCTGTCTCCAGCATCATCTGAGCCCAGAGCACGTCTGCGCGGAGGTCGGCTGCCCGGCACCACTCGATGTACAGGTCGGCGATCTGCGCGAGCACTGAGGGCTCGAAGGCGGCGTCGGCGGGGATCCGGCGCAGGAGCTCGTCACGCGGTATCTGGACTGCGCCCCTGATCTCCGTGTCGAGGGAGAGGGGCGCTACTGAGGGTCCGGCGTCTCTCCCACGGCCTTCTTCAGCACCCGCGCCAGAAGCGAGTCCACGTAGGACACGGACGCGGCCTTGCCCTTGGCTCGAGGAGCGGAGATGATCTCTTGCTCCACGAGGTAGGCTTGGTCGCGGTCCACCGTGTCTGACCAGACGATCTCCATCTCTTCGCGGATGATCTTACGGACTTCATCGGGAGTCATGTCGTCCTCCGGTTTCGCGTTCCACGCGGCGTAGATCCTCGGCGCCGCCACCTTTTCCCACGGCGTAGTGGGGTCGATCTTGCGGGGATACGAGATGTCCTTGTGGGTCCACAACTTCAGCTCGATGCCGGCTTTGCGGTACTCGACCTGCACCATCGTGTTCAGCCACACCATTGACTGGATCGCGGCCTCGGTGATCGGCTGCCCCTGCTTATGCTCGAGTTCCCAGCCGAGGGTCATACGTGAGAGAGAGTGCCCGTAGCCCTCCATGTAGGACGTGCCGGCGTGCCAGCACCAGTAGGCTTCTCCCGGCCGCCACGGCGCGTACTCCACGATGTCTCCGTTGCGGTAGATGCACCAGTGGACGGATACGCCCACCCCGTCATCCCGCTTGTAGCGGCCCGAGAAGAGGCCGTCGAGGTAGGTGCGCCCGTAGCCTTCGGTGGAGTGCATGACGAGCGCCACGGTCTTGTACGACGAGCGCCCGTAGCTGCTCTTGGTCGGGTACAGGCCGGCTTTCGTGTAGCTTATGCTCATCCCGCCGCCTTCCAGAGAAGACTCGCCAGGCTGATGATCGTAGACAACCCGGCGAACCCGAGGATCCACTTGAGCATGCCTTCTGCTCCCCGCCGGGTAGCTTCGGCGATGGCTGCCTGCTCCACGCGGGCGGAGAGTGTGTCGAGCTTCGCCTCCAGCCTCCCCAAGGTGCCATTCTGGTTCTTCTGCCACCTTGTCAGCTCGTCACAGACGGCTCGCACCTCACGGAGGCCAAGGCAGGTTTCGGGGTCGTGTCGGTACTCTGTCATGGACTCTCCCTCCGAGGATTAGATAAGGCCGCCCGGAGGCGGCCCTGAACCGTCTGGTGCTACCGGACGTTCACCCTCTCTGTCCCATCCCACGGACTCCCTCTCTTGCCGAAGGCGGCCCCGGGATAAGGAGCACGGGCTGCCGGCCGCCCAGGCCCGCCCGCACGTACGATGCGCCCGGGGGGCTCCACTGAGTCTTGGGGTACTGCCATTCATAGAGCGTGGGGGCCACCTGGCTCCAGCGCCAGTGGGTCTCCTCCCCCATGACCTGGGGGGAATACGCGCCCACCGCGTGCATGTCCACGAAGCCGCGGAAGAG
>Ga0334887_1000664_pt1 | contig 52512 bp, 40 predicted proteins | sample GraSluR1_MG_10_FD_207217 | JGI IMG/M metagenome (GOLD analysis project Ga0334887, IMG submission 207217) | Sludge microbial communities from methane-producing bioreactor in Wageningen University, Netherlands - Granular Sludge_18_07-R1 | ecosystem: Engineered > Bioreactor > Anaerobic >...
CCGGTCACAAGCTGAGTAGCTCTTATCCTTCAGTCCTCAGGCATTCGTGACCAGATTTTCGGCTCACATTAGACCTACAAAAGATCAGAACGGGTGCTCGCCCACCATGAGCTCACGGATTCAGGTGTATATCTGAACTTGTGTGTATTGCCCCGAAGGGACTCCTGGACCGCTCCATGTGTACTCAAGCCTGACGGGTTGACATATCCGCTTTCCTGTTTCTTTGCCAAAAACCGCTTGGACCGAAGCATTTGAGAGGAGCAACTACAATGGCACGTCAGTTACGCGGTATCTTGATTGCATCCATCTTTATTGCAGGTGTACTTGGGCTCATCGGGACTCCAGATGCATCGGCGGAGTCCTATTCCAGTGAGAATGACAAATATAAATCCGCTTTCTGCAACAATATCTTCGGTACAAATCACAACGACATGTTTTGGATGGACGCCATATATTTCGGCGGAAGAGAAATCCTTTTCTTCACTCTAATGAGCGACTGCAGCCCGTCCTATGATTCGAAACTATACTTTTTCACACACAATCCGGAATCTCACAGCTCCGTGGACATTTCCAACAGCTTAAGCCTTGATTTCCGCTTCAAGCTTGTTGAATTCAACAACGTACTCTACATCTTTTACACCACCGATTGCAGCAGTTGCTCCGGTTTCAACAACAGCACCATCTACTATCGGACGGCCACAGTGAATCGTGGAACGGACGGCAAGGGGTGGGCACTGGAGTTCAGCGGGCAGAAGTCCATTTCGGCGGGTGTGAGCAAGGTCAAGATCCGCATGGCTCATTCGATGGAAGGTACGATGTACGTCATCTATTCCGCCGGCTCTAACTGGTATACGATTGCCTCGGCGGATGGCCTGTTCAACCCCGCCACACCTGGCTCCCTGGTCAAAATGAGCCTCTTCACCGCCCCCGACGGCATCACGGGCGCCGGTGGGGCGGTTTTTCAGGTGTCTGATCCGGACAAGGGCATCATGGATAAACTGATGATCGCCTATGCCACCGGCAGTACCGTCAAGTATTTATTTTTTGACGGAAAAGGGGTCTATGGCCAAAACGCAATCGGGGACCCGTTCAAACCATACGCCGTTCCGAACACCGGTGCAGCTGACGGGGTATACCCCTACTCGGTCCGCCTGATCGCCGGCAGCGCAAGCGGCTACTCGGACAGCAAGTATTCCGTACAGATGTTCATCGCCTCTCCCAAAGACAGCGGCAGCAACCAGACCTGGAATAACATTTTTCACCGGGAGTACACACCGGCTGGCGAGAATGGCAACGAAGGGCATTGGTCCTCGATCTGGAACCAGCTGAACAGCAGCGGCGACGATCGCATAAAGAGTATCAATGCTTACGATCCCGACCCGGGCTGGGCGGTGATCCCCCTGTTCAAGAGTGCGAGCCAGAATGCAGGGGACGAAATACAGATGTACCTGCGAATCTGGTACCACAGGGGGACGAATTATACCTGGCCGTCATCCGATCACGTTACATTCCGCACCTCCTACTATACATCCGACATTCTTTACCATCTGTCCCAGGTGTCCACCGGACCCGAAAAGCAGGACTCGACCACCCAGACAGTGCTCGGGGTCATCGAGGGGACTCCACCCTGGCCCTATAACGGAGGCGGCGGCATATCGGATACCTCCGATACTTCCTGGGTGGAGTACGGGAAGGAGAATAGCTACTCCGTCGAGACGGACTGGAGCGTCGGCGGAAGCGTCATGGTCTACAAAGGGGTTTCGTTCAAGGAAAGAGGCGAGTTGAAGGCGAAGCTCAGCGCCGGAGTGAAGTACACCAAAACCACTTCGACCACCAACAAGTCGGAAATGGGCATGACCCTGAAGAGTTACAACAAGGAACCGCCGGGAAGACTGGGCTGGCTGGTGCTGCTCACACCGGAGATCCTGAACGATTCGTATGCCCTCTATTCCTACAATAGAAAACCGCTCTTCTACGAAGGGGACCCGAGCGGAGACGCGATTACAGCGAGCCTCATCACCTATGGCAACAATACGAAGGTCACCCTCCTGAGTTATTACCTCGATGAGCCGTCCTTTGCAATCGGGGGCGATGAGGAACATGCGTCGCGCAAGTTCCTGAAAGGCATGGCGGAAAGGCCCTTCAGCAACGATCTCCCGGGCTACGTCGCGGGCACGACCGGATGGCAGGGGCTCACCGACTACTACACGCAGATGTCCGGATCCCAAAACTGTCCCTGGGAGGTTACAGATCTTTGGACACTTGTGGGTGACAACTCGAAGACGATGAAGTCCCTTGTACTCAGCAGTACAGTGGGAGTGTCATCCACGTACTCTATCAGTTGCTCGACTACCGAGGGCAAGACCTGGAGCCAAAGCGCGGGCTTCAGCGCCACGTGGGACAAGGCGGGGTTCTTCTTTGCCAGTGGTGGCGAGTTTGATGTCAATTGGACCATGGACATCAACACGACATCTACAATGACCGCCAAGCTGGGTTTCCAGTATGACATTCCGGACTGCGGCATCCAGAACCATGTCACACGTGGAGGGAGTTTTTACGACTGTAAGCTCACTCACACTTCGGGTCCTGAAAATGAGCCGGGAGTGGGAACCGACTGGACGACTTACTGGGTTGAGAGCACAACTCCAAATACAGCAACAACAGATTGGGTTACGGCGACAAAATATTACGGCTGGTGTTTTTCGACAGCAAACGTCATTCCCAAACTCTTCGTTCCGAAATCGGATGACATCGGGTACGACTGCCCGTGGATCAGCAATGACATCCGGGATTACAGGAAACCGAAACCCTGGTGCCTTACCTACAACGTCTTTCTGCCATCGAAAAGCGCCGCCGCTGAATCGAGCAGGCTGACGGTCAGACACGCCGATGCCACTCTTCATCTCGACCAGGCGAGGCGTAACCGGGACCGGGTGTCGGCAAGACTGACGCTCGAGGGGGTCGGACCGGACTACTCGGAGCAGGTCAATAACTTGCTGCACCTGGGGCTGGGAAGTTATGTTTCAAACTCCGAAAGCAGCCAGGTCCTCGCTCAGACTGTTCATGGCGACAGAACGGTGATCCGAATGAGACAGCCGGGCAGCCCGAAGTCGTCTATCCAGGTGGTGCTGACCTACGATGAGGCCCACTCCCTGCTCCATATCGCTTTGGATGCCGAGCGGGTCCATGTGCCTGGTTTGGCCAGGTCTCTGGTGGATGCTCACATGGAGGGTAATACGGTTGCCTTCCCACTCAGCTTTTTCCTCGGCAGCAGATATCATGCAAAGGATAATCTGCATGCCCAACTTACGTTCAAAAAGGGGAAGATCATATGTAGGCTGCACGATGTGAGACGGATTCATTATCAATGATCAGCAGCCGTCCTGGGAAGGTGGAGTTCCCAGGACGGCTGCGATTGAACAGTCGAGAGAAGTCAGTCGGAGCCGGGTCGGATTTCACAGGGCAGGTCTTTGATCGCTGATGACGAAGTGGTATGAGATAATGGGGCAGGGATGTTCGAACGCCGGGGGGTGAAGGGGGGAACTCACGCGAAGGCGCGAAGGATGAGGGGGGGAAGAAGGGCTCATGCGAAGGCGCGAAGGCGCGAAGGATGAGGGGGGAAGAAGGGCTCACGCGAAGGCGCGAAGGCGCGAAGGATGAGGGGGGAAGGAGGGCTCACGCGAAGGCGCGAAGGCGCGAAGGGTGAGGGGGGAAGAAGGGCTCACGCGAAGGACGCTGGGGGAAGGAGGGGCGATGGTGGATGGGGGGAGTCGTGGGGACAAGCCTCATGCCAGGTTGCGAAGGGATGTTGAGGAAGTCGCATCGAATGTGGTCGATGCGGCGCTGCAGTTGCACCGTGACCTTGGGCCGGGCCTGCTGGAATCGGTCTATGAGGCCGTATTGGCCAGGATGCTCGAACAGCGGGGACTGGCAGTCGAAAGACAGAAGCCCGTGGCGATCCATTATCAGGGCATTGAACTCAACGAAGGATTCCGGCTGGATCTTCTGGTCGACGGTCAGTTGATCGTGGAGCTGAAGTCGGTCGAGAACATTCATCCGGTCCACCCGAAACAACTTCTGACCTATCTTCGCCTGATGAACCTTCCCCTGGGCCTGCTCATCAATTTCGGAGCCCCGCTTTTGAAGGACGGCCTGCAGCGTGTTGTCAACAGGCACACCCACTTCGCGTCTTCGCGTCTTTGCGTGCACCAGGAAAACAGGCACCTCCATGTGACCTGTGCCGTCATCGAGCGCGACGGTCTCGTCATGGCGGCCAGGAGGAGTTCCGCGATGAGTCTCCCGCTCAAGTGGGAATTCCCCGGCGGCAAGATAGATCGGGGTGAGAGTCCGGAGGAATGCCTGCGCCGCGAAATCCTGGAGGAGATGGGAGTGCGGCTCTCTGTAATGAAAAGCCTGCCGGCCAGCACACACCGCTACCCAACTTTCACCGTTACGCTTTACCCGTTCGTCTGCAGAATCGAGTCGGGTGAGATCACTGTGCGGGAGCATTCGGCCATCGCCTGGTTGCCGCCGGATGAACTGAAGGCCCTAGACTGGGCGGAGGCGGACCTGCCGGTGATTGATTCGTACCTTGCAGAACGCGAGTCTTCCCCAGAATGAAAGACCGCGGCCGCGGTCTGTACGAGGCACTCGTCGATGGATGCCTTCGCCCTCACCGCGTGTGGGAATGGAAACGAAAGAAAAAGGCACCGGTTTTCGACTACCTGGTGCCTTGCATGCAGTGTTTAGGACATCTGCTGGTTGACAAACGACGGCTTTACATGGTCTGGCGGAATCTCCAGGCGCAGTATTCGCCTTTGGTCAGCCTGTTGTCACCGTCCTTATCGGCGGAATAGAACTTCGTGGCTCCACTGCCGATGGGGGCGAGGCCCTTGTGGCCGCCCTTGCCGTGAGTCGCATCGTAGAACTCATAGAACGTCACGTAGCCCTTATCGCCGCCATCCATCGCTTCGAACAGCCCCCAGCACTCACTCTGCTGTTCCATCGTCAGAGGTTTCCCTTCATGGCCGGCAAACAGGTAGCTGCTTCCGAATCCCAGGAGAACCGCGGCTGCGACAGCAACCACAAATATCGGTAAAGTCTTCATGTTTTCTTCCTTTTTGAGACTTGCATACATGGATATTTCAGGACTCCATCGCGCTTTTGAACGATGGGATTTCGTCGTCCAAGATCGACATTCGATCTTTAAATGTAAGCTAAGGAAAGAAAAAATTAATGTCAAGTCGATCCCAACCTACCGTAAAAGTGTTAAAAAGCAAATTAAGACGGCCAGGCGTGCCGACTGGTTGGTTGGCGGTCGTGGAGTCGGAGTGAGGCAGAGGCAGAGGCAGGGCAGTCCTGGGGATTGGTGCAGGCAGGAACCATTTCGGTGGAAGAGTTCATTGAACCGATCGGACAAGGGGTATTTGGAGTTTGCATCTCGATGCAGTATCCTGTATAAGTCAACATGCCAGAATATCAAAAGAAAGAATGAATCGGCGTGAGTGGTTCCCAGACACTTGTCCGGCGTGTAGATGGATTTGTCTCTTGTCGAGGTACTTTCGGGGCTGCGAATGAGGAAGCGTAAGGTTTTTGCGATGGTGATCGTGTTGCTGGCGGGTGTGTTCGCATCTGTGAACGTGTCTGCGGCGGACAAGGGGGAGTTCAGTACAAACCCGGTGACCAACAACGGCAAGAAATGGCGCATCGGGTATCTCGAGGGGGGCAATTATCCGGACTATGAAATCATTCTGAAGGCCACCGTCAAGGGGTTGATCGGCCTTGGCTGGATCGAGGACATGGAATTCCCCAAGGCCTACAATCCCAACCACCGGGAATTCTGGGAATGGTTGTCGAGGAGTGTGCGGAGCGACTACCTGGAGTTTGTGCCCGATGCCTTCTGGACTTCGGATTTCAACAAGGAGGTGCGCCCGAGCACAAGGGCGAAAGTTCTGGAGAGGTTGAAAGACAAGAAGGACATCGACCTCATGATCGCCATGGGCACCTGGGCCGGGCAGGATCTGGCCAACAACGATCATTCCGTGCCGACGGTGGTGGGTTCCTGCAGCAACCCCATCTCATCCAATATCATCAGGAGCGTCGAGGATTCGGGTTATGATCACATTCATGCCAAGGCGGATCCGACGCGGTATGAGCGGCAGGTCAGGCTTTTCCACGATATCATGCATTTTTCAAGACTGGGCGTGGCTTTCGAGGATTCAGTGGAGGGAAGGACTTTCGCCGGGATCGATTCCATCGAAAAGGTGGCGAAGGAACGCGGATTCGAGATTGTCCGCTGCATCGCCCCTTTCAACAATGTGTCGCTCCAGGAAGCGGAAAAAGCAGTGGTGACCTGCCACAAGGAACTGGCTCCGAAAATCGATGCCCTGTACATCACCGTGCACAGGGGAGTGAACCTCAAGAACATGCCTGTTCTGCTGGAACCTCTCATAGAACACAAGATCCCGACATTCTCGATGCTGGGTTCGGAGGAAGTGAAGCACGGAGTGCTGCTCAGCATCGCCCAGGCTGAGTTCAAGTACGTCGGGCAGTTCCATGCCGAGGTGATCGCCAAGATCCTGAACGGCGCAAGAGCCCGGGATATTGACCAGAACTGGTCCGATCCCCTCAAGATCGCACTCAACCTCAAAACCGCCAAGCTGATCCAGTACGATCCTCCTTTCGATGTCATGGCTGCGGCGGACGAAATCTACGAAGACATCGAAGTGGCCAAATAGGCTTTGCCTGCTCATGGGATGATCATTTTCCTTTTCAGTACGATCTTCCGGATGCGTTCATCTGTGTTGCCGGGCAGCCTTTCAAAATCTTCGACGGCACGGTCCGCCCCGTTTTTCCCGAGGGAGAGAACGAACTCGGGATAGGCGAACATCCAGTGTTCGCTGGAAGGGAGACCCCCTGCCGCGAGTTCGAGAATATCCCTGCAGTAGTCTTTCACTCGAATTCCGGCGAATTCAGCTTTGAGACCATACCTGACGGCTCTGCGGCGCAGTTCTGCCAGATCGGTCCATCTGTACCGGGAAAGAAGCTTTTTCGAATTCGACAGGTTCGTGATCAGCCCCTTCTGAATGGCTGAAGGCGAGATCACGACGGACTTTGAGACCTTTTCATGTCCAATCCGCCGGATCTGTTCGTCCGGGAAATTGGCTCCGGGAGCCCGCCCTTCGATATAACAGAAGCGGGTCCGGCCTGCGAAGAGTTCTTCAAGGCGGCCTTCGCCTCTTTCCATGGCTTCGAAGAATTCGGAGCATTCAAACGGTGCATCGGAAAGAGCGTACCGTATCCTGGCATCGAGGAAATGGGCAAACTGGTTGAAAGCGAGGTGTGCCATGCTGGGTGTGACGGTGAATTCCTCGGAGGTATGAAGGTCTTTTCCTTTCCATGCGGGTTTTGTGAGAAATTCGAGCAGGGGTGGATCCCCCTGGATGACGACGAGGCGGTTCGGCTTTTTGTAATCATTGGAACAGGAGGGTGTTACGAAGTGCATGGTGGTGCCGGGGCCGAACATCCAGGAAAAGTAGTCGCGAAGGTCCTTGAAAGGGGCGGAGGGCATACGGTGAAGCCTGTCGTCGCAGGGAAACCTTGAACAGGAGAACATGCGGGGCCAGATGGTGAGCCTGTTTTCCATGTAACCCGACGGCCTGCCCGCTTCAAACGGGCTGTTGGCATACAGGGCGATGAATGCGGGGCTTGCGGCCAGGACCACGTTCAGCGCTTCCACCGCGCATTGGAAATTCACGCCGGTCGTAGGGCCGTTGTGTGCCTTGGCGTCGATGCCGCACATGTGGTTCCAACGCCGATAGCCGACCCAGTAGTCGTAGATGGGCTTGGGCGCACGCATGCGGTGATAATAACCCGGCGTGATCGCCGTATTGGGATGTTCCGAAAAATTGATCACCGTGGCATCGTCGTCGATGAGGGCATTCCGGACATGGTCCAGTTCCTGGTGAATTGCCCTGTCGAGGACGGTGAGTTCGTCTCCCTCGGCCGACACGGGGCCGATGGAACTTTCGAGGTTGTTGAAGGCGTTGTCGAGGCTCGTGAGGACGGAACCGGTCTCGACGGCAATGTGCCGGCCGCCGACCGACTTCAGGACGGCGGATTCCCCTTGATCGATCTTCTGCCGGTGGATGTTTTCGAAGTAGCGGGAGGTGGCTCCGTACGGATCCCCCGTGGATCGTTCCGCAACAGGCATCTCGATTTCGACTCCAACTGAAGCCACGATTCGTTGTCCTCCCATTCTTGGGCGTTGCCGTGCGAAGGTGCCGGGCGGGAGTGAGAGTCCGCCTGTCAGGATTTGCCTGTGCGAGTGGTGAAGCTGAACAGGATGGAGCAGAGAATATAGATCATGCCGCTGATGGCAATGCCGTTTTCGAGTCCCACAACGGCGATGGCTGCACCGATGAAGACGGGGCCCAGCATCTGCCCGAGCTTGTCCGCAGACCTCTGGATGCTCATTGCCTTTCCGGTGCCGATCTCTTTGGTGACATCCAGGTCCAGAACGAAGGCGGACTGGGCGGATCCACCGATGCTGCTGGCCAGTCCGAGAGTGAAAACAGCCGTCAGGACGGCAAGAATGCCGTTGGTGAAGTACAGGACAGAGAGCCCCAGTCCGCCGATGATGCCTCCCAGGGTAATGAAGATCTTTTTATTCGAGGAACGATCGACAAAGCGGCTGATGAGAGGGGCTACGGTAATGACGGAAAGTCCGTAGACCATCAGCACTCTGCCGATGCTCGACTGGGAGATGCCCAGGCTGCTGAGGTAGATCGGAGTGGCATAGTTGAGCAGGCCGATCTGGCAAACGGAAAAGGGCACCATCACGAACAGGAGAACGGCGAATATGTTCCTGTCGGTGACGTAGCGGACAAAATCGCCGACCCGGGGCGGTCCCTGAACCACGATGGATTCCGGTTTCTTGAAGTAGGGCCTCATGTAGATCAATACGAAGAAGAGTGGCAGGAATGTCAGGGCGGAGGCGGCGATGAAAACGCCGGGATATCCTATGCGCTCGGCGAGCATGGCTCCCACCGCGGTGCCGCAGATCTGGCCCGAGAAGATGCCTGCCACCAGGTTGGAGATTCCCCGTGCCCTGTATCGAGGATCCGTGAAGGTGAACACGTATCCCTGGACGGCCATCCAGGAAAGACCGTAGCCCAGGCCGACGATGCCCCTGAATACAATGAATTCAAGTCCCGTCGAGGCATTTCCCGACAGAAACGCCCCGCAGGCACTCAACCCGATCCCGGCTCCGAAAGGAATGTGCCATCCCCACCTGTCTATGGCCATGCCCGCAAGAAAAGCCGTGATCATCGCACACAGCATTTCGATCGAGATGGGCAGTGCGAGAACGATTTCCTTCGACAGTCCCAACATGGGTTCGTAAAGATTCTTCATCTGGAGGGGGATGAATGAAATGGAAAGAGCTACCGAGAAAAGATACATAAAGGCGACCGGCCTTCCCAGTACATAAGTGAAGGACGCTTCCTCCTCGTGCGAAATGCTCTGCATCTCCTTTCTCATGTAGATGAGAAAAAAAATGACCAGTTCCACCAGGAAAAGAAAGGAAATCAGCACAACGGTGACCGCATCCAGCAGTATCTTCGATACTGCCTTCGATATGGTGCATTCGGATAGATGCACCTTTATGAATCCTTCGATGACCTCTTTTTCGTCCAGGGTCCTCCGAAGCGGAAAAAAGACTTCGAAGTCGCCGGGCTGTGATGCGGCGCTCATAAAAGCAACCGACCCGCAGCCTGCGTCCCGGCGCTGAGTCGTGGCGGCGTAAAGTTCCGCTCCGCCGGTATCCGTGATGGATATCTTCTCGATTTCCATGGTATTGCCGAGAATCTCCTCGAAGACATCTTCTATTCTGACCAGGCGGTTGATCTGAACGCCCTTGTTCAGAAGGTGGTCTATGTTTTCCCTCAACCTGTCCGTCAGGGCAACGATCTTCAGCCTGGTAATCTCGATGTAGTGGCTTCTGAAGTCCCTGATGTTGGCGGCGGAGGTGATCAGTTGAGCCAGGACCAGCACGAACGCCAGGATGAACAGCACTCTCCTTCGCGGCAGGTCCGGTCCGGACCTCGAGGAAACAAAGAAGAGGACCAGAAAGGCAAGGAGAATGGTCGCCGCGAACGTGACGGCGCCCAGCACCTTCAGGTTCGAAAGAAGAATGGCGTTTTTCCTGCTTTCAACGACGCCTTCGTCAAAGGAGAGGTCGATGGTCCCTATCCACTCGTTCTCCCTGCTTATAATGGGAAGAAGAACATGAAACCTGCCTTCCAGCAGCACAGTGCGCGTATCGGATCCGCCCTCCCTGACGTCTCTTGTGAAATCGATTTGAAGGGCCTTGGGAACGAAAGTGGAGGGTTCCGCCTTCTGAAGACTGTAGAGCATCTCCCCGTCGGGTTTGAACAGGGCGATGTTGTCGAGGTCTTCGTTCTTCCGATGGATTTCCTCCATCAGCCTGTCGATTCCGAAGAGTTTTTCCAGCGGCTTGCCGAAGCGCAGTCCCTGGTCGACGCTCCGCCTGAAGTCCCTGGCGACGATGTCGTAGCTGGCAGTGAGAAAATTCAGGTATATCTTCTCGAAGGAACCGGTGCTCAACCCGGCCATGAAAACCTGGGACAGGACCAGGATGAAGATCGACGTAACGACCAGCCTGGTTTGTGAAGCCGCTTCCTTTTTCATCCGGCATACCTCGACGCATGAAGCCTTGAACCGGTGTCTGCCATGAAAACACCCGGTGCTCTTTCGAAGGGACAGTGCAGGATTTGTCTAACAATTCAAACAGGAACGGCTTTGCCGTTCTTCAGCGGGCCCACCGGTTTCGACTATGGCGGAAACGAGTTGTAAATGGCGTCTGCCGCCTGCAAAAGATCGACGGGCAGATCGATCCCCATGCGTTCGGCCGCCATGATGTTCAAATGGATTCGGAGGTCCTTCAGAGACTCGACGGGCATGTCGGCCGGGGAAGTGCCCTGGAATATCCGTTCGGCCATGGCGGCCGTCTGGCGGCCCATGGAACGGTAATCAATGGCAAGGGAGACAATGGCTCCCCGCTGGACCGAATCCACGTCCGCGGCGTAAAGCGGCAGGCGGTGTCGAGCGCAGAGTCGGGCGACGGATTCAATCACGGAAATCACCGTATTGTCCGTGGGCACGTAAACCGCGTCGCATTGGCCGATCAGGTCCTCCAGAGCGGTGATCACCGTGTCTTTGCCCTCTGCCGTCTTCCTTACCAATTGGATACCCTGCCTCTCGCACTCCTTTTCCGTCAGGGCGACAAGGCTGAGGCTGTTGGCCTCCCGCGGGTTGTAGAGGACTCCCAGCCTTTTCATGTCCGGTTGAAGGCCCTTGATGAGCTGAATCTGCCGGTCGACAGGACTCATATCCGTCATGCCGGTGATCTTCGGCCCCGGCCTGTCGAGGCTTTCCACCAGTCCGGCCTCCACCGGATCCGTCACGGCCGAAAAGAGTATGATGCTGCTGCGCACTGTCTTCAAGCATGCCTGGGAAGACGGAGTGCTGATGGCGAGCACCAGGTCCGGGTTTTCCCCTGCGATACGTTCCGCAATCTTGACATTGGCATCCGGGTCTCCGCCGGCGTTGTGGATGCTGTAATTGATGGGTACATCCTTTTCTTCGAAGTAATCCATGAATCCCTGCATCAGGGTATCCAGTGCGGGATGCTGAACAAACCGGCTGACGGACACGGAACGCACCGCGGTTTCGGCGGGTACGGGAGGAGCCAGGGTGTGGAGGAGGATCGGAAGGAGTGCCGGCAAGATGCGTGCAAGAATGGATCGACAGCTTCTGTTCATGCTTTGAGTATCCTCGAAGCACGCCGGGACAGCATTGAACGGCCCGTTTCATCCCGGCGCAAAGGCGCACTTCCCTGAATCCGCTCCACGGTCACTGCGGCGGCGAATCTGCTTGCGACACGCGGCGCATCTGGTAGGATGATCTTCTGACTTCATAGACCGGCGATCCCGGACTTGCCGCTTGTTTCACAAGGCAGGTGCCATTCTATATCACAACTTTGTCCCGAGGTATTCATCTTTCCGGCTTGCAGGCCTGAAGATAACAGCATTCATCCGGTTATGCGTTTCGAGCCGGGGTTTCCGGGTTCATCGCCATGGAACGTACATAGTTAAGAGTCATGAAAGGGAAAGAGGAGGAGCACCTTATGAACCGGGTACATTTGTTGCCGCTGATTGCGGTGTTCCTTTTTTCCGGTTTGCATCCGTCCAAGGCTTTCGCAATGCCGGAAGCCGGCGAAAGCACATGTTCCGAATACTCCGATTCTTTCGAAAGCTACAACCTGGAAAGGTGGCAGGATGTGCTGCTGTATTCGAGGCAGTCCGGCACAGTGGGTGTAAAGGACGGTCTGTTGAACCTGCGCTGCCCGAAGGATGACCCTTGCGAGATCCAGATCTATTCGCTTTTCACGTTCGAAGGGGATTTCGATGTCCAGGCGGATTTCACGGTCCCCGTGGCGCCGGAAGGCTGCCAGTTCAATGCGGGCCTGGTCATCCAGACACTCGGAGATGAAAAAAGCTACAAGTGCTACATCGCCGGCGCTCCAGGCAGGGGTTTGTTCTACCGGGCGCGCATGGATTACTTTGGTGAACAGAACCAGGAGAAGTTGAAAGGAGGGCCGTCTCCACAGACGGGGACCCTCCGCGTGGTGCGAAAAGCCGGGCGGCTTACCTTCCTGGTTCTGGATTCCGGCGCGTGGCAGGAGACCTGTACATTTGCTGAACCGTGCAACGAAAAAGTCCGGGTCCGGTTCAAGCTGCAGACAGGGGACGACGAAAAAGGAACGCAGTCCTGCCCTGTTGCGGTCATGTTCGATAACTTTGCCGTAAACGCCTGTGACACGATTGGGCGGGAATAGCGGCAGAAATTTCGCTGCTCTCCGCCAGGCGGCATCAAGCCGGGCCTTTCGTCAACTCCCCTTGTATTCCAGGGCAAGCACGGTGATATCGTCGGATTGAGGCACATTCTGTGAATAGTCGGCGATGTTTTTCATCAGGTGTTTGCTCATCTCTTCCACCGGACAGTGTCTCAGACCGCGGATGAGTTCAATCAGGCGTTGTTCCGAATACAGCTGCCGGTTCGCATCCATGGCTTCCGTTACTCCGTCGGTGTATGCAAGCAGTACATCCCCGGGGGCGAGGACAAGCCTTTCCGTCCTGTATGCCGAATCTTCCATGATACCCAGAGCCATGCCGTCGGGCAGCTCGACATACCTGACCTCCGATTTCGAAGATGAAATGAGCAGGGGAGGGTTGTGGCCACCGTTGGTGTACAGCATTTCCCCTGTCCTCATGTCCAGAATCCCGCAGAATATGGTGACGAACAGGCAGGCATCGTTGTCTTCGGAAATCTTGTTGTTCACCAGGTGGAGGATATCTCCGGGAGTGGCGTTTTTCTCCACACCGGCCCTGATGAGAGTTCTGGCGACAGCCATGAAGAGGGATGCAGGAACCCCCTTGCCGGATACATCGCCGACAACGAAGAAAAGGTGATCGTTGTCGATGAAGAAGAAGTCGTACAGATCTCCACCGACTTCCTTGGCGGGTTTCAATGTCGCGAACAGATCGATTTCCGTCCTGTCGGGGAAGGGGGGGAAAATCTTGGGGATGAGGCTCATCTGGATATCACTCGCGATTTTGAGCTCGCTTTCGATCCTCTCCTTGGCCGCGGTGGTTTCCTTCAGGTCCGCGATATACTGCCTCAACTCCTTTTCCATGAAGATAAAGGATTCCGCCAGCTTTCCCACTTCGTCCCGGTATTCGATGGGGAGATGCTCGATGCCGGAAAGAGTGGTTTCCGTTGAAGTAAAATCGTGTGAGGGCAGTTCCTTGGCGTATTCTGTCAATTTCTTGATGGGCTGAGCGATTCTTCTTACCAGGAGGTAGGTCAGGGCAATGCCCGCGACAAAAACGATGCCGATGAAAAACAGCTGTCTGAATACAGCAGCTCTTGCCGGCAGCTTCAATTCCTCCGTCGAGGTGCTCGAAGCGATGTACCAGTCGAGTGTCTTGAAGTAGTCCACGTAGGATTCGAAACGGCGGTTCGCTTCTTTCCCGGACTCGTCCTCCCACAGGTATTCCAAGGGTTTTGCCGGGGTGGCGGCCGCAGCCATAAGGTCATCGAGGAGGAGATTTCCCGTAAGGGTGTTTCGAACGGAAGAAAGCGCGTTTCCGGTCAACTCGGGATGAATGATGATCTCCTTTTTGCCGTTGAAAAGGAAAAGGTATCCACTGCTGGCGATCTTGATCTTTTCGAAGTTCTCCTTCAGCTCCTGAACAATGTTTTCAAATTCCCTCTTGTGCTCCACCTCGATATCTTCAATGTTGACCGCCGCCGCAACCATCCACTTCCATCTGGAATAGGGGGCGAAGTAGCCGATCTGTTTGGACGGTTGACCGGAGCCGGGGGCGTCCCATGAAAAGATCGTAAAGCCCGCCCCGGTCGTCCTGGCCTTGTGCATCATGGATTCAAAAAGACCCAGCCCCTTGATGTCCCTGATGTGAGACATGGTGCGCCCCAGCACGTTGCAGTCGGGGTGTGCAAGCAGGGTGCACTTTTCATCATAGACAAAAACGTAACTGTCGTCGGTGTACTTCTGAGAGTTGATCCATTCGAGGGCGAAGGCCTTTGCAGATTCCTCGGGCAGTATTCCTTTGGCATGGAGATCCTCGAAGTAGTTCGCGACCGAAATGACCAGCTGGTTCAGCTTCTTCAAATCGTTCTTGCGCTTCTCGACGGTGGACATCTTGGAATAGAGAAGGCTTCCATACTGGCTTTCGATATTGAGTTTTACAAGATAGATGACGTTCTGAATGGATTTACCCTCGGTCTCGAGAGTGTGCTGCTCGATGTCCTTCTTGGTAAACAGCATCAGCACGAGGGCGGTTACCACGAGGATACCGATCACAAAAAGAAGCATTCTGGTCTTTATGGAGCGAAACATGGGTTTTTCGTCCTCTAGTTTGGAGACAGACCTCGATGAGCTCTCCGGTTCACGGAAAGCCTGTTCTGAAAGAACCTGCCTCACCTGGTGCGGCAATCCGCAAGAATCCTGCGGCGAAGCGCACATACCTTAGCACACGACAGGGCGCCGGTCTCAATGAAAATTCACAGGAATCGTCACTGGAGGCTGTCGCGGAATCAATCTCCATCCCGAATTCGACCGCAGTAGATTCTGCGTTTCGACATTCCGTTGAACTTCAGGCAAAAGATATAATGCCTTTTGCGACCATCCCCGGCGAGCGGAACGGAGATGCAGGGCCTGGACGGCGGACGGATACGATCCGCTGCCGCTGCTGTTCGGACCCGGCTGCCGGCTTTACCGTCTTTCGCATTCGTTCGGCAAAACGGGCCGAACAGGTCCGGCATTTTCTCATAAACGGGCACCCGGTCAGCCGCACACCCGCAACAACGTCCTTCCCACAACAACGTCGTTCCCGCAGCAACGCTGTGCCCACTACATCGTCATCCCAGCAAAGGCGGGAATCCAGTCCAGGCGGCGATCGCACCACAAAATATAGCGGAATAACGTTTTGATGCCGGATGGCGTTTGGATGTCATGGATCCTGTTGGAAACCGTGGACCGGGTATCGCGGCCTGCCAGGAATAACGAGGCATTCTGTATGCAGAGGATGAAAAAGACATCGAAGGGGGGTGGCACATTGAGTCGTGCATATTTATCATTACCTGAGGAAATGAATGACCAGCATGCATATTCTTCATTATGCGAAATGGTCTCCGAGCAGCAAAGAAAGTACCTGCAGTGAACGAACAGATCTCATCCGGAGCCGGCTTTTACCAGGTGGCACAATGTAGAGCAGTTTTGAATTCCGTCATGCATCAGGCGATCTCGTGACAGAAAGAAAGCCACGCAGTGGATTTGGAACATAATCCAGTGCACTTTGGAAAAATCATACGCATTAGCGTGATACGCGGTATCTTCAGGATTCACCTTCCTGCCGGCGCCGATGCCGGGACGCCGCATCGCCTCCCCAGATTTCTTTTCCTCCCCGGTAAGTGAAAACCGTTTCAGGAGCAGATCCGGCGATTGAAGCAGGAACTTCGATGGAGATCGTTGGCGTGAAGAGGATCGTTTCGGGAAATGCCTCAGGTTGTTGTCCCGGCCTTGACGGTCCGTCGTTTATGGTTTGTAAAGGAGGGAAGCCGGTATCGGGAGAGGTGCGGCAAGGTTTTGCGTGTGCCGGAGGATGCCTTTCCCGATTCCCGTCCCTGTTTTCAGAAAGGAGCAAAGTCATGAAAAGTGTAGACTTGAAATGGACAGGCGCGGTGGCACTTCTGCTGATAACCGTATCCTTTCTTCTTGCAGTGTCGGGAGGCGCCTTCGCCCAGGTCCCGATGAAGGATGTGCTCAAGGAAAGCGTCAAGGGAGGGGCCATGGAGATGCTTGGAGTCAAGCAGCCGGTCCAGGGGCAGGCGGAGATGATGGATGGGGCGAAGTTGATGATGGACGGCAGGCGGATGCTGAAAGACGAGCTGGTCAGGAAGGGTAAGATAAAGGAAGGAGCTGCGCTGGAAGGCGAACTGATGATGTCGGAAGGGTACGAAATGATGGTCGACGGCGACAAGCTTCTCCAGGCTCAGAACACCGCGGAGGGCAAAAAGAAGATGTTGGACGGGGCAAGAATGATGAAGGAAGCCAGGAACAGGATGACATCCGATTTGGCCAGGAAAGGCATGATCCGTGAGAAGAAACCGACGCAGGGGGAGTTGATGATGAACGACGGTGAAGACAAGTTGAAAAGCGCAGAAACGTTGATGCTCAAGTAGGATAAGGCCCTTGCATCGTTTGCCTTCACTGGTGGGAAATCGCATGGATTGCGTAGGTGCCGGAACAAAGAAATCCTGGTTCGGGTCAAGTCAATGGAGGAATTCATGGCTGCGGAAATCTCGCTTGATAAGTTGCCATGAGGACGGCGGTTCACCAGGTGAGGTCCCGGTGATGCTGTGCCGGATGCGTTGATCGGTATCTGAAGAAGGAGGACGAAATGGCTATCGGCAACAAGATGGCGGCGGAATGTCTGGGCACATTCTGGCTGGTATTCGGAGGCTGCGGCAGTGCGGTGCTGGCTGCCGCCTTTCCAGAGGTGGGCATCGGGCTGCATGGTGTTGCTCTTGCTTTCGGATTGACCGTTCTCACCATGGCCTTCGCCATCGGGCATATCTCGGGATGCCATTTGAATCCGGCAGTCTCTGTGGGGTTGTGGGCAGGAAAAAGATTTCCTGCTTCTGAACTTCTGCCTTACGTCATTGCTCAGGTGGCTGGGGCAATCATAGGAGCCGGCGTCTTGTACCTGATTGCAAGCGGCAAGGCGGGATTTGACATTGCGGGAGGTCTTGCATCCAACGGCTATGGAGAACATTCCCCGGGCAAGTACAGTCTCCTGTCGGGATTTGTCGCCGAAGTCGTGCTCACCTTCATGTTCCTTGTCATCATCCTCGGGGCGACGGACAAGCGGGCTCCCCAGGGGTTTGCTCCCATCGCCATCGGCCTGGGGCTGACATTGATCCACCTCATCGGCATACCCGTTACCAATGTTTCCGTCAATCCAGCTCGAAGCACCGGACCGGCGATCTTCGTGGGTGGATGGGCCCTCCAGCAACTCTGGCTCTTCTGGGTGGCGCCCATCATCGGCGCATTGCTCGGCGCGGTGGTCTACCGTGGAACAGCCGGTGATTCGACGTGATCGATGCCGGGACAACCCGCTGACGGAGGGCGTTTTCCCCCGTTGGCGGGAAATCTCCATTGCGGGAGCCGGAATCGCCGCCGGGAACGGCGCGCTGTGGTTTCTCCCGCGGTCTCTACTGAGGGGAAGTCAGTTTCAGCCCCACGATGCCGGCAATGATCAGAGTGATGAAGAGCAGCCGCAGTGGATCCGTGGATTCCCTGTACATCCATATTCCGAGAACCACCGTCCCAACGGCTCCGATACCCGTCCAGACGGTGTACGCGGTGCCAAGTGGAAGATCCTTCAGAGCCTTTGCGAGAAGAATGAAGCTTGCAGCCATTCCGGCAAGCATGATCAGGGTAGGAGCCAGCCTGCTGAACCCAGCCGATGCCTTCATCGCTACGGCCCAGACGATTTCGAAGAGTCCCGCCAGGAAGAGAAATATCCATGCCATTATTGTCCATCCGGTCTTTGCAGGTAACGGTTGAACCCAGGCCGATGTCACACCGATACATGACAGCCGGTTATCCTGTCAGTCCAACCTGACGATTCAGACCGGACAGTCTTGTAAAACAGGCGTTTCGCGCGGCAGTATAAACATATAAGGCTTGAAAGGTCCAGTTGCTTCAAATTGCCTTGAAATCCATCCGGACCCCGTGTGGATGAAGGACAAGCCCCGTTTTGAGGTCTAATGCCACGACAGGTGTGCGAGGGACTTAACAGTGTTTTCCCCACAAACACTACCTCCATCCCCGGTGACAGGCAGAGTGGAGTCCTGTGCCTGAGCTTTACGCGACAGCGCAGAATGGCAGAAAAGAGGTTCTTCCATAAATGCTTGCCCTCCGGGTGAAAAATATAGAACAATTTGGTTGCAAAAGGAGATAAATTTTCGAAAGAACGGGGTCCCGTTACCACCTTGATTCTTCTTAACTTTGGTCTGGACAAAGGGGCCAACCCCACCCGGATAGTTGTCGCACAAGGGTGGAATACACCCACAACAACGCCATTCCCGCAACCATTCCCGCAAAAAGCACCGGAGGTACTCGTTTGCCAAATAAACCAATGAAGAGGTTCATTCTTTGCGGAGCGGAAATCTGCACAGGGCTTGAAGCGTGCTTTGCAGGCGGCCGCTTCCGGCACCAGGCATATTTGACACGCATCGCACTGCGTTGTGGCAGCACCCCCGTGATACCTTCTGCTCCGCTCCCGTTTTCTTCTGCGCAGAAGAATTACCCCTTCGAATCGACATCATAACAATATTCTGACGATATATAAGTAAACTGATGCAGCATGGGTTTTGGCCTGGGGGGGGAGCACCGGGAATGCGGGAAGAGGGAAGGGCAATACGATCGAGAATGGGTTCCGTGGGCCGGTTTGTGAAACAGGACGAAGCAGGCCGTCCATGACAGGTCCGGTGGAGTGCAGGGGCTGCGGGAGAAATCCGGGTCAGGCACGATGATTGCTTCTCTACACTGTTGTCTGCAACAGGAGTGTGAGATGGTGACGTCGGTTTATTTTTTTCTCGGTTTTGTGTTCGGTTTTGCGGGGATGCTCCGCATTGGCGAGGAACCCATGGCGGGGAGTGGAGCACTTCTGGTCAGCGGTCTTCTCGTTATGGCCGGGATTGACCGGCTTTGCCGAGGTGAGAACGAGACGAACAATTAAGAAGGCGATCAGGGAGGATCCGTTGGGAAGAAGATCTGGACTGTCCCGTCTTATGCAGATGATGATGGCCTGTCTTTTCACGGCCCTGGTATTTCTTCATCCTTCGCTGTTGGCGGCTGTCGAAGGGCATGATTGGTCATGCACGGCGGAAGGGGTCTTTGTCTCATGCTCGGATACCCGAAGCTGGGTGCCCTGCCAGGACTTCAGGTCTCGAGGGACAGCGAATGCGGCAGACAGGCTCGATGCGGTGATCAAGGCAGAGGAGGAGTGTTCGGACGATATGATCCGAAGGATGATTTTGGCAAACCGGAGCGGGAAATCCAGTGTGAAGGAACGTTGTGCAATGACCGTGTGTGAGTTGAAACAGGGGGATTGACGGGTTTGTCGGGGAAGCGGGAAGAGGCTTTGCTGCGGGTTCGGTTTTTTGGTACTAAGTGTTCGATGCATGCAGTAATATTGCCTCATGAAACCTGAGAAGGCAATCCGAAGAAAGGGGGGGAGTCCGGTTCCTGCAATGAGGATCGCTGCGGGGCTTATGTTTGTCCTTTTTATGCTGCTTGGGGAAATCCCGGCTGCCTGGCGATCGGCCTGCGCGGAAGCAGCGGTCGGCAGGGACGCGCCGCGCTTTTTTCTCGCCGACTTGGACGGCCGTGTACACAACCTTTCCCAAATGAAAGACCAGCCTCTGCTCCTGCTCTACTTCTTTGATCCGGGCTCAGAAACAAGCCGGGACGGGCTGATTTCGCTCGGTGAGATCTCGAAGCGCTACAAGCAGGCGGGCGTTGTCGTCTGGGCGGTGACGGCAGCACCGGCGGACCAGGTGCGCAGCCTGCCGGCGGTCGAATCCCTGCCGTTTCCGATATTGCTGGATACCTCTGGAGTCAGTGAGCTTTACCAGGCGGGAGTGGTTCTTCCAGCGGGTTTTGTCGTCGAATCGGGTTCCATGATCGTCTTTCGGTTCGAGGGTGCGGGGAAGAGCGCAGAACTGAAGCTCGAAAGATTTCTGGAGCAGAGTCCCGCAGCTGCCGCTGCGGCCAGGGCCGATTCGTTCGAAGCGCTTCGAGGTCAGGCCATGCAGGCCATCGAACGACGGCAGTACAACGCGGCGATCCAACTCTCCGAAAAGGCTCTTTCGATGAAGAAGGATCCGGATGTCTACCTGTCTCTCGTCAAGGCCCTTGCCGCACTCAAAGAGGACTACAGGGCGGAGAAGGCCATTAACGAGGCGCTCGTCAACTTTCCTCGGGATCCAAGGTTTCATGAGACCCACGTGAGGTTTCTGCTGTCCGCGGGAAGGTCACTGGAAGCGGGGAGTGCCCTCGACAGGGCTTTGCAGGTGAATCCCGGGGATCCCGCCCTGGAGGCTCTCCTGAAATCCATCCCTCCCAGGCACGACTCATCCTCGGTCTCCTCCCCTGTGGCCAGGGTCCCGCCCCGGCAGGCTTCGGCGGACCAAGTGGATCCAGAGACACCGCCGAACGTGGCGGGCATTCCGTCTCCTCTTGTGAAAAAGACCCACGAGGAAAGAGACCGCAAGGCAAGGGACCTCTTCGACCTGGCATCCAGGGAGAACCCGCGGCTCAAGTGGGACGACTGCCTGGCGAGAAAGGCTCGGCAGAGAGCTGCCGATATGGTCGAACGGAAGTACTTCTCCCACAAGGATCCGAAAACCGGGAAAAATCCCGCCTGGGAACTGGTGAATTCCTGTTACGAATGTAAATATGCGGGGGAAAACCTCTCCCGCGGGCATGAATCGGCTCGAATTATTCATCGTGCCTGGATGAAAAGCAGCGCGCATCGGGAGAATATCTTGAACACCAGGTTCAGTATTCTCGGTGTTGCATGTCATGAAGACATCTGTGTGGGGCTCTTCGCCGGTCTTTAACCTAGCGGTCGCCGGTTGCCGCCAGGCGGAAAAGTTCCACGGGAACGAGGACCGATCCTCCCTCTGTTACCCTCACCTGTGCCGCCCAGTCTCCATGAGCCTCGAGAGTGAGCCGCACCTCGTGCGGCCCGGGAGGCAGTTGGATGGTGACGGGGGTCGTCCCCTTGAGTTCTCCATCCACCATGACCTGCGCTCCAGCGGGTGTGGTTTCGATTTTGAGAAAGCCGGGTTTCCGGGCAGTCGGGGAAGCGGCCGTTCGAGGAGAAGAAGGTGCGAGCGATGGATCGATGACGGATTCGGCGGAGTGTGTTTCAGCGGGTCTGCGGTCGGGGGAAAAGGCGGGAGGCTTATGAGGGGTCTTTTCCTGCTGCACGCTGCTGAAGAACCAGCCGATGCCGATGATGACAAGCGCTGCGGCCAAGGAAGAGAGATAAAGGCCGATTCTTCCTTTCTGTTGAACGGGTTCGGCAGCGGGTGCGGAATCCATGCTGTTGTGCCGGCAACGATGGAGAGCCTCCACCAGCTTCTTCCCCGACGGCATGCGATATTGCGGGTCTTTTTCGAGGCACTTCATGATCGCGTCGGAAAGTGCCATCGGAATGGCCGGGTTGAGGGAGGCCGGTTCCTGCGGATGATCGCCCGTTATGCTGCGAAAAAGCGCGGCCAGGTTGTCCCCTTTGAAGGGACTTTGTCCTGTCGCGGCTTCGTAGAGGATGACTCCCAGGGAGAAAATATCCGCCCGCCCGTCCACGACATGGCCCGTCACCTGTTCCGGGGACATGTAGGCAGGAGTCCCCAGCAGATCGCCGGCGCGGGTTTGCTGAGTGTCTTCCAGGTCTTCGATGTGCGCGATGCCGAAGTCGGTGATCTTGAAGCGCATCCCTGGTTGAACAATAATGTTGCTCGGCTTGATGTCCCTGTGAACAATACCTTTGCAGTGAGCGTATTCAAGGGCTTCGGCCACCTGCATGCCGAGTTCGACGACGTCCTCGACGGAAAAAGACCTGTTCTGAAGGGCGACGTTCAAGGGTTCGCCTTCGATGAATTCCATGGAGAGGAACACCGCGCCGTGGTCTTCGCCGACATCGTAGAGGATAACGATGCCCGGGTGGGAGAGACGGCCGACGGCCCTGGCTTCCTTTTGAAAGCGTTTCATGGATGATTCGCTGGATACGCGGTCCCTGCGCAGGACCTTGAGAGCCACCAGGCGGTCGATGTTCGGGTCGTGGGCCTGGTAGACCACCCCCATGGAACCCTTTCCCAGTTCTTTCAGTATGCGATAGCGCCCGTAGTGCATCGCCTGGTCTCCGAATCACATCGGAAGTTCGACTGCCTTTTCCCGGTTCGGGGCGCTCCCGGCAAGTGACGCGGAAGCCTGGATGAAATCTCGCTTGTGATGGACGTCCCCTCATGAAAAGAATGGACATCCCGAAACAGTCATTGACAGCCCCGTGATCAGCCGGGAAAATAATAAAGAGCTTCAGATCCATATGCAACAACATCGTGGAAGACCTGCAGAGTTGTCCATTGAACGTGCCGGATCCGCGGATCATTCCCCGGATGGTTCGATCGGTCTTCTGCCGGTTGCCTGTTTGTCCCATCCGGATTCGCCTGACGCCGTACGCTGTGGTCCCGGTGAATGGCCAGCCGTCACCTTGGAGATGACTCAATGAATCCAGTTGAAAAAAAAGAAGCGGTTTATGCCTATCTGCGAGAGGAATTTCCCCGCTGCGAGGTGATGGAATGGCCCGATTCGGGGTATTCCGGAGTCGCGATTGAGATCCGTTGCGGAGATAAGACACATTATGCAGTCATCGCCGAGGATTTTCTTGTCGGACACAGGGCATCGGAAATCGGGCCCACGCTGGCTGAATTTCTACTTTCCGAACATTTGAGGGAACTTGGGGCCACCCCCGTACTGGTCACTGCCTCCGGATTGTCCCTTTAGCTCCGAAATTGAGCGGGCGCGGGAAGTCACATCGAGACATTCCCGGCAAGGACTCTAGACCGGAAAAGACGGCGGGAAGATGATCGAGGCCGTCCTTTCCGGATCGGATTTCAGTTCTGCAGGAATTTTTCGAGCCTGTCGTAGCTGATGGCATTCGCGAAGGCGACCATTTCGTCGGGTTTGTCCATCCCGCGCGCCTTGATGGAAACAAGCATCCGGTTTCCAATGACGATGCTCATTTCACCTTCCCGGTCCTGGGAGGAAAATCTCTGGATGGCGTTCCGATTTTTGATTTTTACCAGTTTGGTTCCCGGTTGGCCTGCATGAAAGGCGGGGTTGTTGTAAAACATCAATACGGACTGCAGCAGGGGAGAATCGGTCACGATCTCGATATCCACGGCCCTGTCGCTGTCGTCCTTGTAGTAATGCCTGGATGCGCTGATTCCGCCGCCCAGGAACGAAGCCGACGTGAAGTCGCCAGTGGATTCCTTGGCTTTCCACCCTTCCAGCGGGTCGGGAAAGATATCCTTCAGCCCCGATGCCTGTTTCTGCTGGATCTGGCCCACGGCAAACGAGAGGCTCCTCACCGCCTCGGAATAGTTCCCTTTCTCATACAGACCCAGCCCCTCCCTGATCTGGTCCGCAATTTCATCGCCCATCGCCGAGGTGCCGAAAGGGACGACCACAAGTGCGAATGCCGCAATCAGGCTGACCATTGTCTTTACCCTCATCTTTCTGTCCTCCTCCCTGAAATAGACACCGATTCCCGACAGCATCGTACCGATCCCCGCAGGCCGTACGCCTGCAACGGCATATCCCTGAACGAATGGATCTTTTCCACAAGACGGCAGAAAAAAAAGCGCCGCTCCGAATCCTGCTGACCAGCCTGCCATAGTCGAAGGCTTGCCTCCATTCCCTGCCCGGATGGACTTCAAACGTACAATCGGACAAAGAGGCGGACAGGGGAAGAGGAAAATGCCCCGCCGGCTGAAAAATCAGGTTCATCATAGACGAGTTCCCCCGGTGCTTTCCACGCAAAGGATCGATGGCATCACAAAGTGATTGGGCATCACAACATCATGCCATATCACAACGTCATGCCATATTACAAAATCATTCCTGCGAAGCTATTAACGTCATTCCCGCGAAGGGAATCCAGTCTAAATGCAGATCGCGCCACAAAGATCTCTCCACCCTGGATTGCGTTGATCTATCCATTCTATCCATTCCTTCCACCACGCCCCGGCTCGTGATGCAATACCCGCCCCACCAAATTCGATCTTACGCCGACGCACAGCGTACCGTCTGCCTGGCATGAATGTATACGAAGAATTGTCTTGTCATGCACAGTCAGCCTTTCTGGATTCCAGCCTTCACGGGAATGATATTGTAGTAGAAATGACATTGTAGTAGGAATACCGTTGTAATAGGAATGGCATTGTGGTGAGAATGACGTTGTTGCAGGTCTATTCCACCTTTGTGCGACAAAGGAATGTATTTGGACTGCATGGGCTGTTGGATGGTTCTGCGTGCAAATGCCCGGGAGGAAAGACGAGGATGATGCCGTTATGCATGATTTAAATCTGCTCATCATGGTGACCTGGAAGGAGGAAGGGAAATGGCGGCTCTACAGGCTGTTGAAATCTCGGTGCAGGAGCGTGGACATTCTGCAGCCGTTCCTTCTGAAGGAAGGTGTGCATCCATGGATAAAACGGTGCTCCAGGCTTCTTTCAGAATTCTATCTGCCTGTAATCGCATGGAAAAGAAGAAAACATTGCGATTTCATCATTTCCTGGACTATGAGATTCGGCATCTGTTACGGGGTCCTGAACAGGCTGTTCCCCTCGAAGGGAAGCGCGAAGCATGTTCTGTGCGATTTCCACATCAATCCGACTCGTAAAGATCCCGTCTACCGGCTGAGGCTGAAGCTATTGTCTCTTTCCGTTCCGGGGATCGATTTCTTCCTGTGCACCTCCACGAGGGAAGAACGAATCTATTCCGAGATGTTTCGCATCCCCATCGATGCGATACGTTTTTTTCCCATTGCCCCTCCAGGTGATCTTCCTGGAAGCAGCACATTTCCCGTCGAGGATTACGTCTTCTCCTACGGAAACAGTGATCGGGATTACGAAACGCTTCTTCGAGCGGCGAAGGATTTTGATGCCAGGGTTGTGATCGTGTCCCAGGCGTATTCCCCGAAGACGGCCTTGCCGGACAGCGTGGCTCTGCTGCAGGACAAAGTCGCATGGCGCGATCTGGTGAGGCTCATCGCAGGCGCCCGGGTGGTGGTGATGCCTCTCCAGGATTTCAACATATCGGCAGGCCAGACCGCCATGCTCGAAACGATGATCATGGGACGCCCCCTCGTGGTGACCTCGAACATGGCAACAGTTGAATATGCCACACATCTGCAGTCGGCGCTGTTCTGCGAAGCGGGAGATGCGGATCAACTGGCTTCGCACGTGAGATTTCTGCTGGAAAACCGGGAACTGGCCGAAGAGATGGGCAGGAAGGCCGGGTGGGAGGCCGGCCGATTCCTTGATCTGCAGGCATCGATCCTGCTGGATGTCCTGCAGCGGTTGACGGAGGCTCGCGACCCGAAGTGAAAAGCAGCCAGGGACCCGCCACAAAACGGGTATCATGCCCCCGTTCTCCTCAGCATTCGGATCAGGCCGTAGCAGATATCGAGGCAGTCTTCGAGTTGTCGAGTCTTGAGAAGCCGGATCATGAGAAGGTAGAGCAGGCCGACGAGCACGGATATGACGGGGAAGCGGATCCAGGGGCCTGTCTGCATCGAGTGAGCGAGTCCCTGCAGCAGGGATCCGGCAAGGTACATGCCCGCAACCGCGAGAGCCATCCTGAGAAAGCTGTTCAGGGTCTCCAGTACATTCGTGAGCTGCAGGCGTTTTCGAAGCAGTACGAAGAATACCATGGAGTTGAGTGCCAGGAGGACGGTCGTGGACAGCGCAATGCCCTGGACTCCGATCAGTCTCATGAACAGCAGGTTTAACCCGATGTTGGAGACAACCGACAGGCAGCCCATATAGAAAAGGGGTTTCGTGTCTTTCATGGCGGAAAAGAAGGTGGCGTTGAGAAACGAATAGGCGTAGAAGAAGAGTCCGAGGCCGTAGAGGACGAGTGTGGCCGCCGTCCCTCGGGTGGCTGCCTCGTCGAAGGCTCCCCTTTGCAGAAGGATGGTCACGATATCCTCGGAAAAGAGTGCGATCACACACGTGATGGGAAAGGTCAGGAAGCCCAGAAAAACCACTCCCCGGCTGAACACATGCCTGAGTCCGTCGTGGTCTCCTGACAGCGCCTGATCGGATATGAACGGAAATATGGCCCTTGTGAGACCGATCACGACGATCTGGATCGGCAGATCGTTGATGCGCATGGCGTATCGCAGGGTTGAAACCGACCCGGGAGACAGCTGGGTTGCCATGACCTGGTCGACGAGCAGGTTCGAGTTGGCGACAAGTTCGCTCCCGATAAGAGGAAGGGCCAGTACCAGGAAGGCTTTGAGCACCGATGGATCGAAGGAGACTCTCGCAGCGAAATTGAACCCGTCACGCTGAATCACGATGGCCATGTAGATCACCTTGAACAAGGTTCCGAGCAGAAATCCCCAGACCAGGGAATAGATGCCCAGCCTGTCGGCGAAGACGACCATGGCGATGATGACCAGGTTGATCAGGAGGGGGGCGGCACTGAGGCTGAAGAACTTCTTGCGGGCATGGAGGAGCGCCCGCAGGACGGTGCCGCTCCCGTCAATGAGAACCAGGAACACCAGGCACCGTTCCATGACCGCGCCGAGTTGTCTCTCCTCGGGTCCGAATCCGTAGCCGATGAGCGAGAAGAGAAACGGGCTGAAGACGGCTCCGAGTACTGCGAGAAGGCCGGAAAGAAGGGTGACGGCATAGAGAAGGGCCAGGGTATACCTGTTGGCCAGTCCTGAAGAGAGGCGGGACCATTCGAGGTAGAGGGGCACAAACGCGGATACGAAGGCTCCCGAAAAGACCAGGGTGATGATACCGGGCAGGGCATAGGCCACATTGAAGACATCGAGTTCAGCGGAAACACCGAACCGGTGAGCGACCAGCATCTCCTTGAGAACCGCCAGAATCTTGTCTGCAAGGGTCAGGACCATGATGACCAGACTGGCCCTGGCAATCTGGCTGTACGTTTCCTTGAGGTCACTCATTCTTCGAGGTATTCCGGTTTCCGGGGGGTCCTGGCGGCTTCCTCTCCAAGGCTTTCCATGTACAGACGTTCGATCTGGTCCGCAATGCCGTCCCAGTCGAAGCGCCTTTCCACGATTTCAACTGCATGACGTCCGACAGCAGCCAGTTCGGATTCCTCCATGCCCTCGATCTCGTTCATCAGGTTCGAAAGCGCTCTCACGTCCCCCACGGGGAATTTGAAGCGGTGATCATCGAGGACTTCCATGTGGGGCGGAATATCGCTGATGATGCACGGAATGCCGTACGACATGGCTTCAAGAAGGGTGAGGGGCAGGCCCTCGAGTTCGGACGGAGTAACGAAGGCCAGGGCATTGGAAAAGAACTCGGCCAGAGCGTCCCCGAACTGGTATCCGGCAAAGATGATATTCCGCGCGCCTGCAGCCGCTTCTTTCAGGCGCTCCACGTATTCTTCCGTGCCTGCACTTCCTCCCACAATGACCAGTTTGGACCTTCGCGGGCCGGCGAGAAATGCCTTCACCAGGTCTTCGATCCTCTTTTCCGGCACCAGGCGCCCAACGGACAGAAAATAGCCGCCGCCCTCGAGGCCGAAGTCCCTGATGATTGCGGGAGCCCTTCTTTTCGCCTTTTCGACTCCGTTGGGAATATAATGAGTGGAAACGCCGTAAACGGTTCGATAGTAGTTCTGCAAATCCTTGGACACCGTGATACGGTAATGCGGGAAGAGAGCGGAGAACACTTCCCCCAGGCGGATGACCCTGGATGCCCACCGCGGCCATTTCTTCCTCTGCCAGTCGAGACCGGTGCAGGTGAAAAAGATTCGAATCCGGGGTCTGAAAAGCCTGACAAGGGGACTGAAAAGGCACGGGCCCTGTGCATAGATGTGAACGATCCGGGGTTGCGTTCGGATGATATCCAGGACGGACAGAAAGGTGTGCACAAAGGCTTCCGTGTACCGGGTGTTTATGGTGGGAAGCCTTCTTACGGTCATCCCCCGGTAGAAGTCCATCCCTTCGGGCACGTAGTGAGTTCTTGCATAGATGGTTACCTGGTGCCCCCTGGCCGCAAGCCGGGCATAGGTCTGTTCGCACTGGTGTTCCACTCCTCCCCACGTAGCCGGCACCCCCCGCAGACCGGTTACAGCTATCTTTGCCATCTCCTTACCCCCGATGATAGGACCGGGCGGGAAAGAGAATTCACTCACCCGGTCGACGCGCAGATCCTTTCTCGATCCCTTCGCCACTACCTCAGCAATCCGTATATACTCGGGTGAATCGGGTACTGACGATCGTTGAATACAAAACCCACGGGAACGACGCCGTTTTCCTTCAGCTTGTCCAGTGCCGCCAGGATGACTTCCCGCCTCGAGTGCCCATAGCGGCAAACCATCACGACCTCCTCCACAACCTTGGCGAATTCCACCGTGCCGGCGTTGAGCAGGACAGGTTCAGCGTCGAATATCGTTGCGTCGAAATGGCTCCTGCAAAAATAGACAAGCCTTTTGATCTGCTCCCGGTAGGTGATTACCGGGCCGGATCTTCCCTGAACTTTGCCCAGGCCTGAAGGAATCACGAAGAGGGATTTGTAGGGAGTACGGCAGACCAGGGACCGCAGGGGCTGATCTTCCCTGAAGAATGAAATGAGGCCTGGCTGGCTGCGTAGTCCCGGCAGATAAGGATGTTCCGCATGGTCGTCTCTGCCGGTTTCCACGTAAAGCACCTTCATGTGGTATTCGGTTGCCAGGTAGAGGGAGAGGTGGAAGCAGGTGAAAGTCGTTCCTTCCTCCCGGGCCGACCCGCAAAAGAGGAAGGTGTTGGGCCTGTTGGAGGACCTTACCAGTATATTCGCCCAGATGTTGTCGAGAGCGATCTTCAGTTCGTCAGGCAGAACATCGCCGGGCGGCGAAGCACCCCCTTCCCCTGAACCGGGAGGTGGAATTGTGTCGAAGTTGTCCTGCCCTGACCCCGAAGAGGACGGAACTTCTCCTGTCGCCTTCTGCTCAGCAGAAAGATCCGATCCGGAAGAACCGGGACCTTCGGTCCCCGGGAAAGCCGCATCATCCCGACTGCCGGATGCCTCGCCCGAATCCGTCTCTTCCCGGGAAGCAAAGGCCGCCTCCCATGAACGAGACCCGGGAGTTGATTTATCCGGCCCCATGAAGGACTTCTCATCCCCTTCGCCTCGAAGCGGTTCCGTTGCGGATTCGGCACCTTCTTTGCGGAGAGGCTCCACGGGCGACTCCGATACACTCTTGAACGTCTTTTCCCAACTTTCCCTGTCCATGTTCAAATCCCCTCTGGCACAGGAAAGGACACTGTGCCGGCGTGCGGGGTAACCCGCGGTCCAACGGATAGCCGACGTGGGAATCCAGCCCGCTGGAGATCCCTGCTGCGTCAATCGGATCCGGTGGATCAGATCCCGCCGGATCCGAAGAACCTCTGAAAGAGAGTGTCGAATCCGATGTATCCCAGCACGAATATCGCGATGATAACAGCCAGGGCAAAAAGGATCACAAGCCTCAACCTGTTGTGCGATTCAGCTTCCGGGCCGGATCGAAGATCCGTCGGATCCGTGCGCGTTGCCAGGACTCCGGTGCTTCGGATGATCCCTTCCATCGGCTGCCGCGGTTTTTCGCGCAGAGGAAATGAAGGGAAGCTCGAACTCCCTCCATCGATTCCAGTCGAAGACAGCGACTCATAGTCAGAATTCACCCGGCCGTTGTCCCTGATGACAATCGCCTGATTCACTATCTTTTCGTCGATGAATTGAATATTCCACATCGCCCCCAGCGACAGGCAGACGTCACACAGGCTGTTGATGAGTCGGGGGACTCCACGGGTATATCCGTAAATCCTCTCGATTGCACCTTCGGTGAAGCCGGGTTTGCCGGGAGCCCCCGACTTGTACAGAGAAAAATAGATGTATTCCTTCAGTTCGGAGGGACTGAAGGGCACAAGAGAGTACACCCGCCTGATCCTCTGAGACAGCGGCTGCAGTTCGAATTTTTTGAGACTGTCGATGAATGACGTGTGTGCAAACAATATCATGCGGACGGGAGTCGTTCCATCCATATTCGGATTAATAAATATCTTAAGTTTGGATATAGTAGATATATCCATTTCAGTTACGTCATCTATTATAAGATACATCTCATTTATATTATTAGTGCTTTCAAAGAATTTAGATACTGATTCCTGTACATGATATATGGTGCTTCCATTAGTGTCAATTTTCAATAAATTTGAAATTTTTAATAGAATGTCAAAGTAAGTATAGGCCGAGTTGGAAATATGTACAAAAGGAATTTTCTTTTTTTCTCTCATGTATTGCATCAACTTGAGGCAGATTTTCGTCTTTCCCATGCCCCAGTCGCCCACAATGAGCAGGATGGGATCCTTTGATTTCAATCCGTACATGAGATAGTACCAGGCTTCCCGGTGCGTTTTCGAGTCAAAGAAGGCATCGGGAATCGGTTGAGCCGGGAAAGGTTCAACCTGCATTCGGTAATAATTTGTGTACATGGTGGCCTCTGTTCAAAACCGGAACGGTCCTTCCGTATATTGCGTCCGTTATGCCCGCCAGGAGGAAAAATACGGCATTCACGTAGAGGCAGTAAGCCGGTTCCACGAAGAAGCCGTTGATAAGAAATACCACAGCTGCCAGCGCAATCACCACCACGAGATTGCGGCTGATGAAGCCCCGGTCCGGCAGAAGGGATGCCAGGGCATGCAGCCTCCTGAAAAAGATAACGATGATAGACAGGTAGATGGCCAGGCCCGTCCATCCCACTTCCACCAGCAAACCAAGAATATGGTTATGCTGCACCTGTTCCTCGGCGCTTTCCGGTCCGGCCACGACGGCCCTGTATTGAGCCATCGACGCCGGCAGAAACCGGCCGAATCCGAACCCGAAGAAGGGGCGGTCCATGAACATGATCACGGATCTCCTGATGAGTGCGATCCTCTCATGCACCTCCTCGACCTGGTAGACTCCCCCGGCCCTTCTCTCCTCGGAAGCCATCTTCGGGGCGCCGGCCATGGCGAATATCAGAAGAAGCGCCAGGGGCAGGGAGAAGATCTTCCACTTGGGAAACGAGGTGCGATAGAAAAAGAGCAGGCCGAGGAGGACGATGAGGAAACACAGGTAGACCGACCGGGTCTGAGTGAAGAAAACGGCGGGCACGAACAGGGAGAGAAGCAGCAGGTGCAGGGCTTTGCCGAAGCCGGATCTGCGCGTCAGCAGGTGGATTCCGGAGGCGAAGCCCATGACGATTGCCGTACCGTTGAAGGCGGAGTTCAGGAAGGGGCCCCTGGCCCGGTCCAGGTGAATGAGGATTTCGGGATCGGCTATATACCGCGGATAGATCGCGCCTCGCATGTCGAAAAACTCGAGGAATGAAAGAGCGACGAGGTAGACGGAGAAATAGAACAGGGTGTTGAATACGAGGACGAGATCATATTCCCGGCTGACCGTCATCTTGGCAACGGCGAAGACGAGGAACGGGAAAAGGTAGCCAGTCATGAACAGGTTCCAGGGGCTCGGAAACTGGGGCAGGTCCGGCTTGAATCCGAATCGGATCATGGACACGATACAGATGCATGAAAAAGCGGACATCAGCAGTTCGATGGCGTACCCGCTTCCCGTCGGGTACTTTCCGGAATAGATGCCTGCAATGAGAGCGGCCGAAAGCAGCACGAAGATCATGCGGTCGATGCTCAGGTCAAACAGGCCGGGGATTCGAAACGAAAGGTAGTAGGTTCCCCACACCGCGTTGGCTACGAGCCAGATGCAGAGCAGGATGGAGGTTTGGGAAAATTCCGCGCCGCCCCCCCATTCCCTGCGGCGGACAAGGAGGAGCCACAGGGTGAGTGCCGCGGACAGTGCTGTCAGCAGGCTGAAAAAGGTCTCCATCCTGTTCATCCGATCCTGGGGATGGAACCCAGAACGCGCAATCCCGTGAAATCCTCGATGTCCTCGGGCTTTTTTATCGTGTGGTCGAAATGGTCCAGGGTCAACACCGAGGCGATGGACAGAAGAATGGCGGAAAACAGCCCCAGGAGCAGGAGGAGAGGCCTGTTGGGTTGATACGGTTTTTGAGGGACGACGGGATGGTCCATCAGGACGAGATTCTGCTGTTCCTGGTTCAGTGAGTGAGCCAGTCGAGCCTGTTCCATCTGGTTCCTCGCGGAAATGTAAGCGTCTCTGGCCAGTGAATACTCGCGCTTCAGGCTTTCATAGGTCGATCTTTCGTTTGCGGTCAGTCGTATGCTTTCCTCGAGGGCCACTATCTCCCTGTCCAGTTCCTGCAGCCTTGCTTCCATGGTTTGAGCGGTGATTTCGTGAGCCTGGAGAGTCCTTTCCAGCTCCTCTCGAAGTGATTTGATATTGTAATTCAGTTCGATCTCGGCCTGCTTCAAGGGCGTAAATTCCGGCGTGAACTGGGATTTCATTTCATTGAGCTGGATCTGGAGTTGTGCCACCTTGTTCTTGAAAGCCGTGATCGCCCGGCCGTGCACTTCCATTTCCGGAATGACAGCCGGGATCTGCCGGGCCTGTTTGTTCTTTTCGAGGTGTTCGATGGCTGTCCGGATGCCGATCAATTCCTGCTGGAGCACATAGTACTTGCGTTTCAAATCGGTCAGGAGAGCGTTCGGCCCCACTTCCATGTTTGCCTTGCCGGGTTCAAGATTGAGAATTTCGATCAACATAAGTGCATTTTGTGTTTCATATTCTCTCAGTTTCTGCTCTTTGGCAGCCATTTCCTGGTATAGCTTGTCCGTCTGATCCTTGAAAAAATCATATGAATATACCGCTCTCGACTTGGATATTTCTCGATATGTCTCAAGATAAGCCCTGGCAAGTGCATCAGCTTTCTTTACAGCTTTATAAGGATCATTATCTATAACTGAAAGATAAAATACATTTGAGCCTTCAAAGGTCTCTCCTTTTGGTGGTGTAACTTCAATGTTGGATCTTATTTTCTCAATGGCATATGGAATGTCCTTTTGTTGAATTCCTGGGTCAAGCTCCTTAACTACATTAGCAATTACACGATTTGAAAGTATCATTTCCCTCTGGTCTTGCAAAAAACGTTTTGCCTTGTTTCTGTAATCGTAATAAGACTCCTTCTGTAATGGATCTAGTTGTTCCGGTATGCTCATTGAAAACTTGGCACTGGCTCTGTATTTAGATGGAAGAAAAATGGCAGCTAGTGCTGAGCATATAAAAATAAGTAAAAATACGGATATTAAAACTTTGGAGTGATAAAAAAGTACAAATAAAAACTCCCTCATTAAATTAAGTCTTGGCTTTTGACTATATTCTCTTGCCTCTTCCATTGTCCTCACCTTCCATGACGGACGATTCTCGAGAAATGACTATCTGATGGTTACTCCATTGATGTCGTAATTAATGGAGAAGACAGTCTGAAAAGGCAGAATGCCGTAAATGCCCCTTGTGAAAATCTTTTCCACCAGGTCGTTGAAATTATCGAGCTTTGTCTTGGGAACAAAGATGATGTCCGCGGGCCTTATTCTCAAGTCAGCATAGTACGGAGAGCCCCGGCGCAATACGTTTTCCAGGTCCACCTTGAGAGCGATGGGTTTTTCGAGGCCGTCGTTGCGAAAGACTACGACTTCCCTGATGTTGGCCGATTTCTTGTACCCGTTCGCCATGCCCAGTGCTTCAAGCAGGTTGATCGAACTTGTCATTTCGTAGGCACCCGGCCGCTCGATCTCCCCGAAGATGTAGAACTTCGCGTGGTGGATCTCGAGCAGGATCAGGGTGGCCTGGAGGTTTCTGATATAGGCGGAATACTGTCGGTTGACGGTCTGTTCGAGTTGTGTAACGGTCATTCCTTCCGCCTGGACGTTTCCGATGATGGGGAAGGATATTCTGCCGTCGGGAGCCACCGGTGCGATCTTGCTCTGCCCCCGTGGAGCCGTGGTGATGGCTTTCTTCAGTTCGTCGATTTTCACGTTGAATTGTTCGAGCGCTACCGTGATGGACGGATCCGAGATGAATCTTCCGTATTCCCTGTTCAGAATGCGGGCAAGTTCCACCGGTGTTTTCGATTCGGCGGCGATGTCACCCACCAGCGGGACCGTGATCTTTCCGTCCGTGCGCACCAGTACGGTGGTGTTGAACTGTGGATGGTAAGCAAAAGTAATGCTGATCTTGTCCTGCACTTCAATGCGGTAGTCTTCTGGGGTCTTTTCGTAGCGGATATGGTATACGATCTCGACTACGTCGCCGGGACCGACCCGGTATTCCGGTATATACGGAACGGCGATGTTCTCGATCACCTGGTAGTCGGGGTGGAGAGCCGCCTTCTCGGGTGTTACCGTCAGGTCTCTTTCCACTTTCTTCAGTTCGGAGGCTGTATTGTCATCCCGGACATGAAGGGAAAAGTCCTCCTGCCGGGCATCGGGAGTGGAACACGAAGGCAGGGCAAGAACGGTCAGCGCCAGCAAGATCAGTGCAAAAATCTTTTCAAACACGAAAATGCTCCTGTTTACATTAAACATCGACCCATCTCCTGCTCGACACCTTCATTCAAAACCCCGCGCATCCATAGGCATCTTCTGCTTTGCCTGGCAAATCCCAGCCGGGATTTTCGCACCCGATCCCTTCTCATGAAGATGGTGAACTGTGAATGGTTTTCTTCATATGCAACCGGGCATGCGAATGTTCCGGGCAAAAAAAGTGTGACCGGACGTTGTTCGCCCGGTAGAATGAATCGTTCCATGGGCTGCCGCATAACGGAATAAGTGGAATGCCCATGAAGCTGCACCGGAGTATATAGAGCACCGATTTTGGAAAAAATCGCCTCAATGAAAGAGAGGCCAGGGAATGTTCCTTATAACAACTAATATAAATTGAAGCTACTTACTGTTCAAGATATTTCTTGCTTTGAATTCGGATAGATCGGGAATTTCAGGAAAATGGACGAAAGAAAGCCTCATTCCACATCACAACGTCAATCCCGCAAAGGCGGGAATCCAGCCCAAGGCCAAGGGGATCGCGCCATAAAGATCTTTTCTCGATGAATCCTTCGACCACGCCCTGCTTGAAAGCTTCCTTTTCTCTGTTATTTCAGTCTCTGTCATTTCAGACTTGACACGAGCAGCAGGAGAAACTAGACTTTACCCAGGCAAGTTGTATTTCATTTATCCAAGTGTAAACGTTCGAAAAAGGCAAAGCACTCGAAAGGGTGTGGCGCAAAGCTTCTGGCCTAAGTTCCCGCCTGCCGGGAATAGGGTAGCAGGGTTGCCGAGCGGTTGCAGCATCTCCCGAGGGCTGTATATCGCACGGTCCAAAGGGAGGTGCCACCATGAGTAGAAAGCACGTACGCCGATCTGGTACTATTGCGGTTCGATCGCCCCTAACTTTCCGAATTCAAACAGCTTTCATGGCGTTGACCCTTTTGATCTCCCTGGGGTGCGCCGTAGTACCTCCTGTCACTGCAGCCGATTTTTCAGGCGGGGTCGGCATCTTCTTGCCCGTCAGTCCTTTGAACGCCGATAATCTCACCTACTGGGTGACTCCCAAGACGAAGCTTGCCAAGTCCTACGGCCTGCAGTTTGTCAATCTTGTCGTCAACTGGGCCGACCTGGAACCTGCCGACGACAGTTTCAATTTCAAGACGCTCCAGAACTACATCAAGGCCGTTCAAGGCCAGGGAATGAAAGTTGTTCTGCGTGTCTACTTCAACGGAGGAGACTGGCTTCAGGCCGCCCCCAATTGGCTCTTCGATTCGAGGAAGGCTCAATTTTATTATGAGGGAAGCCAGAGACAGCCGGTACCCTGGGACAGCGTCTACCTCGAGGAGATGGGCGAGTTTGCCATGAAGCTCGGGCTGTGGCTCCGGGACAACGGAACGATCGTGCCCGACGCCATTCAGATCTCCGCGGGGGGAATCTACGGCGAACAATGCATCCTGGGTCTTGACTGGCCGTCGATGTTTAACGGCGACTACGATGCATTCTACCTCAAACTCATGGAAGCCGAAAAGCAGCATGTCAACGTGTTTGCGAATCTCGGCTGGTACACGAACAGCAAGCTGGCCCTCATGGTTTCCCACCTTTACGACAACAATACGGACATGAGCGATATGCTCATCGCGCACTCCAAGGCTTTGGGGGTCAACTGGTTCCAGACCAACTCCTGGTCCGGTGAACTGCAGAGCACGTGGTACGGACCGAAAATCCTGGAGATGCTCAGCAGGCACAGTGATGCGGGGCAGTTCTTCCTGGAGGATGAATACGGGAGCAAGTTTTCGGAGACCGTTGCAAAGAGATTGGAAAGGATAAAACAGATCGAACAGCAGAACGGCATCAGGTTCAAAGCCGTAAGTCTCAACGTGGACGACCTGACTTCGCGCAACAAAAAGGGCATTCAGAGTCTGGTCAAACACGTTCTCCAGCCCTGATCATTCCCTCGCAACACTTTCCTCTCCCAAACCAAGAAATGCCGGGGGACTCCCGCATCCCCCGGCCCTTCCATCCCGGGAATATCCCTTTTTCGGCGATTCGTTTCACATACGGGTCTCACCGGATAAAGGCAATCTTGGCTTGTCCCGGCAGCCGCGTTCCCATATAATCTTCACCAAGTGTTTATCGGCCGCACTTCTGGCTTGGATGGTTATGTACAAGGACTATTTCGGTCTCAGGGAAACCCCTTTTTCCATAGCGCCCGACCCCCGGTATCTCTATATGAGTGAGAACCACCGGGAAGCCCTCGCTCATCTTCTCTATGGTCTGAACAGCGAAGGGGGTTTTGTTCTGCTCACCGGCGAAGTGGGCACGGGAAAGACCACGGTCTGTCGCTGTCTGCTTGAACAGATTCCCGAGGACTGTGAAACGGCCTTTATCCTGAACCCCAGGCTGACGGTCGTGGAGCTTCTATCCTCGATCTGTGACGAATTGCATATTCGATGTCCCGATGGGAATACCAGCATCAAGGTCTTTGTGGATCTCATCAATGCCCGCCTGCTCGATACCCATGCCAGGGGTTCCAGGACGGTGCTCATCATCGACGAAGCCCAGAACCTCGACACGGATGTCCTCGAACAGCTCAGGCTCTTGACCAATCTCGAAACCAATCAAAGAAAGCTTCTGCAGATCATCCTGCTCGGCCAGCCGGAACTCCGGGACAAGCTGGCGCTTCCCGAACTGCGCCAGTTCGCCCAACGGATCATCGCCCGGTATCACCTGGAACCCCTGACGGGCCAGGACGTCCTGTCGTATGTCAATCATCGTCTGATGGTGGCCGGAGCGCGAACCGAGCTTTTCGATCCTTCCTCCGTCCGCGAACTGTACAGGGTCAGCGGCGGCATACCCCGCCTCATCAACCTGGTTTGCGACCGCGCTCTTCTCGGGGCATACGCCGAAGGGAAGACCCGGGTGGACCGAGACACGCTGAAGAAAGCCGCCGGCGAATTACTGGGTGGAAGAAGTTCGAGGAGCACGCATCGCTCCGCGTACAGGCTTGTCGCCGCATGCCTTCTGTTCATGGTCTGCGGTGCTGCACTGTCCGCCGTGTATGTTCAACGTTTTCGACCGGCATCTCCGCCGGCGCAGCCGGTCGTGCAAGAGAAGGCTTCGTCGTCCGGCATGCAGCGCAGGCAGGTGCCTTCTTCCGTCAAGCCTGCACAGGCCGGGGAAGCCGTGGATGCATCCGCGGCGGAGCGCGGTTCTGCACCGGCTGTCGTGCCCAGGCCTTCGGGATCTCTGCGGCAGCTTGCCGATTCGCCCCTTTCGCGAGGTGACCATGCGGCCTTTCAGGCTCTGTTTGCCAGGTGGGGCATAAGCCTGCAGGCCCAGGAGAATGTTCCCGCCTGCCGGCAGGCGGAGGCCCAGGGCCTTCGTTGTCTTTCGGGACAGGGGGGAATGGACGAATTGTACAAATTGAACCGGCCGGCGGTTTTGAAACTCCACACGAACAGCGGCGAGGAATTCTATGCCTTGCTTTCCGTTCTTCAAGGGGATACTGCTGCCTTTGCGGCGGGTTCCCAGTCGGTAACCGTTCCGGTGAGTGACATACCGAAGTGGTGGAGGGGAGAATACGTGCTGTTATGGAGACCTCCCCCCAGGTACCAGGGAAGCGTTCAGGGCGGCGACCGGGGGCCCCTGGTCGACTGGCTGAGATCCAATCTGCCCGCATTCAAGGAGACCCGGCCGGTGGAGAGCGGCGTGTTCGACTCCGCCATGGTGGAAGCGGTGATCAGGTTTCAGCTGGCCAACGGACTGAAGCCGGACGGTATCGTCGGCCCTCATACACTTATCTGCCTGGATACCCTTATTGGAACAGGTTCTCCCCTGCTGGTGGTTAGACAGGAGGTAGGTCCATAATGTCTTATATTCTCGATGCATTGAAAAAATCCGACCAGGAACGCCGGCGCGGGACTCCTCCCAATCTGCAAACCTTACACGCACCAGACTCCTCGCCCCCAAAGGGAACTCGCCTCCGGCCCTGGCTGCTGTTCGCCGTGGTGATCGTCAACACGGCTCTCCTTGCCTGGTGGCTGCGCCCATGGCAGGCAGGCGACGCGGTTGCGCCGCTTCAGACGGCCGCGATAGAAAGCCCCTCACCCGTTTCTCCGCCTTCTTCGGCAGCTGAAATGGATCGGGCGCCGGAATCTTCAGTGTCGATGGCGGAAAAGAATGCCGCTCCATTTCCTCGAGTCTCGACGGTGGATGCGGATCCGCCTGGATCCGCCCGGGAAGCCCCCGCTTCCCGTCTTCACATCCCGTCCCGTGGCGCCTCGTCCCCTCAGCCGGATCCGTCGAAACTCGAAGCCGTGAAAAAGCCTTCCGAGAAACAGGCCGAAATACCCTCACCTCCGGCAAAGGGAAAGACGGCGGAAAAGGACGGGAGATCGGAGCTGGTTCAAAGAACAAAGGATCTGGAACTCGCACTGACGGCGCCTCTGCAAAAAAAGCCCGAAGAGCGGGACGGGGACTCCCTCCGGTCGGCCCCCGACGTTCAGCCCGTGCCGGTTCAGAAGATTCCCGGCATACACGATCTGCCCGTCGCTTTACAGCGCGAGATACCGGACATGGCCTTCACCATGCTGGTCTATTCCAACAAGCCGGAAGAACGGATGCTGAACATCAACGGTCAAATGATGCGCGAGGGGCAGGAAGTGGCTCCCGGGCTCAGACTCGAAGAAATCAACCAGGATGGAGCCGTGTTCAGCTTCCGGGGCACCCGCTTCCGCAAGGGGATGTTCTAGTCCGAACCGGCGTACCTGGTCCTTCCCGGTCTGACACCCCGACGCGTCCCTGACGCTTGCATCTTTCATCCTCGTGGGATCCTGCAGTCGTGTATTGCGCGAGTTTGCGGCAGTATATGTAAAAGGTGGGAGGCCGGCTGAATGCGTACGATTCGTCTCGGACTTTTCAATATCATGCTCCTGCTTCTTCTGCTGGCAGCGGAGGGGATGATCTGGATCGTTTCCGCATCCGCCCGTTCAGTCGGGGCAAAGAATGTCATCGTGATGATCGTTGACGGGTGTTCAACGGAACAGGTCACCCTGGCAAGATGGTACAAGGGTTCGCCCCTTGCAATGGACAGCATCCTGACCGGCAGCGTCATTACTCATAGTGCGGATTCCGTCATCACCGACTCGGCGCCTTCGGCGACAGCCTATGCCACGGGTTACCGGACGAGCAACCGCTCCATCTCCATGGGCCCCGGGGAGCAGACTCTTTCCACCGTGCACCCGCCACCCCCTGAACTTCGACTCAGACCCCTCGCAACGGTCCTCGAAGGTGCAAGGCTCATGGGCAAGTCCACCGGAATAGTTGCGACTTCGCGAATAACGCATGCCACGCCAGCCGCTTTCGTGGCGCATGTGCCCTCACGTTCCACGGAACACACCATCATGGAGCAGATGATCCACCAGGGTGTCGATGTTGTCCTGGGAGGAGGCAGGATGTACATGTCGGGGGCGGCGGGCGGCGAAAAGACGGGGAACATGTCCGACCTTTGGGATGTGCTGCGCACGCGGGGATACCGGCTGGCGGAAGACAGGGCCGGCCTGATGAACATCCATTCGGGCAAAGTCTTCGCTCTTTTTTCCGAAGACCACATGGTTCCTGAAATCGATCGGTCGAGAATCGCTCCGAACCAGCCCACCCTCGAAGAAATGACTCAGAAGGCCATCGACATCCTGTCCAAAGATCCGGACGGTTTCTTTCTCATGGTCGAAGGCAGCCAGGTGGACTGGGCATGTCATGCCAACGATCCGGCCTACATGGTGTCCGAAATCCTCATGTTCGATAAGGCGGTTGCAGCCGCGCTGGATTTTGCGCGCAGGGACGGGAGGACTCTCCTCCTGGTCCTGCCCGACCACAACACCGCGGGCTTTTCCATCGGGAATCATTCCGCAAACGGGAAATACGGCAGGCTGACGGTGGAGGAGCTCCTGGATCCCCTGAGGAAGATGGTGGCTTCGAGCGGCTTTCTGTGGAGCCAGGTGAAGAACGAGCAGACTCCGGATCATGTGAAGAGCGTGGTGCGGCAATACTGGGGCCTGGACATAACGGACGAGGAAGCCGGCCGCATCCTCGAACTTGCCCGTTCATTCGGCAGCGCTCCCCACAATGCCTTCGGCAGGGTGATCTGCCCGGTTTATACCTGCTTCGGATGGACATCCCACGGCCACGTGGGCGGCGATGTTCCTCTGTATGCCTTCGGTCCGGGAAGGCCCTCGGGGGTCGTCCAGTCGCCGGACATCGGGAGAATCACGTTCAGAGCCATGGGGCTGGATTCGGACCGGCTGAATGCCCGATTGTTCGTCGAAGCACGCAAAGCGTTCGACGACGGAACCGTCGAGATCGAAAAAAGCGATGGGGAGAAGACCCTGGTCAAGGTGCGGTATGGAGGAAGAACCGCCGAGCTCACAGTGAACAGGGACGGGGTTCGAATGGAAGGCCGATCCGTCACTCTCGAAGGAATAGTGATCTACGTCGTCGACACGGACCGGCTCTATATCCCCGTGCAGGCGGTAAACATCATCAGGGGCAGGGGAGGAAAACTCCCCCGCATTGCCGCGGAGGCGCGGTCCAGCGGGGCTGCCGCAAACAGGGCGGACTGAAAGTCCTTCACGGCGATCCGGCGCCACCCGGTACAGAAGCCCTGCCTCTCCCGCCCGCTGCGCCCTCCGGTCCTCCCAGGGCGTATGCCGTCCGCCGATTTACCCCCATTTCCCCACCGCCGTACCTCCGTGAGCAGGCCTCCTTTATCGATGCCCGCTGCCCGCTGCCTGGCGTCTCCTCACGGTCACCGTTTCTCCTCCGATCCCCCAATTGTCCATGTCCACCTCGTCGATGACCACAACGGTGGTGGCCGGATTCTTGCCGAGGACGTCCGCCAGCAGCTGAGTCACTCTCCGGATGAGCTCCGCCTTCTGTTCCACGGTGGCGCCCTCTTTTGTGATCCTGATATTGACGTACGGCATAAGATCCTCTCCTTCCAGCATCGTTCACATGCTTTTGCACGCATGAAAATAGTCGATCGTTTTCCTGGAACCCCGGCGCGTACACCAGCATAAGGACGAACGGAAGATTATTCAACCGTGATGATCCGCGGTTTCTGGTTTCCCCGTCGGCAAGCCGGCCCCGGCGTTGGGGCAGATCTGCAGAGGATGTCTTGGCTGAACTATTCCAGGGAGTGGCTTTTCTCCCATTGCCGGGAGTGCTTATGTTCATCGAGAGAGCGACGCAGGTAAAATCATTCCGGCATTTCGCGGGATGAGAAAACGGCTTCGATGGAAAGGGGGAATGGATATGCCGTACGCGGACTGCAGGAACTGCCGGGTGGACGGTCGCGAGATCCTTCATGGAGAGTTCGTGGCCTTGAGCGACAGATGCTTTGTATGCAACGACGGCGTACTCGAGGAAGACTACGACAACATCATCGGGGGCCTGGCGGGGGCCGGGACCCGGGACGCCTGGGGCGATCGCTGAAAGGGCTTCCACGTCGAAGGTGCATCTTCCGGCGCGGCTTCCGGGAGTCGCAGGAATTGAAACTTGAAGTTGCCTGGCTGATATGGTGAGGACAAATATGGTGCTTCATTCAATAATGATTATTGTTGGAGTATATGGAAGGAGGTAGCCAAGATGAGCCAACAGACAGCGGAAACACTGGAAAATAGAATGGTAAACGGAGTCGATGTAGGCAGGCTGTTCGAAACCATTGACGCGGTGAAGGGCGAGCCGGGAATTGCCAGGTTCAAGTTCCGTTCGACGAACAGGTGGATCAATGGAGGGAACAACCAGGCCAGGATCAACGGGTTTTACGGTGCGTTGCAGGAGCACTCGAGGGAAACGGACTTTGAACTGGAAATCGACGAGCCTCCCGTGCTGCTTGGCGAGGACAAGGGGCCCAATCCTGTCGAGTACCTGCTGGCAGGCCTTTCGGGCTGTCTCACATCGTCTTTGATCTTTCATGCGGCGGCCAGGGGGATAACGATACGAGGAGTCGAATCGCGGCTGGAAGGAGACCTGGATCTTCGTGGTTTTCTTGGGATATCCAAGGATGTAAAGGTGGGCTACGAAAACATCCGTGTGTACTTTAAGATCGATGCGGACATATCCGATGCGGACAAGCAGGAACTCATCCAGATGGCCAAAAAGTACTCCCCCGTGTTCAACACCGTCGCCAATCCGACGGACGTTACCGTTGAACTGGACAAAGACTGAAGCGGCAATTGAGCCGAATTTCCGGGCATTCTTCCAGGAGGACGCCTGGAGATTCGGCTTTTCTCATCCCGTGTCCAGGCGGGGTTCTTGATAAACCGCGGATGAAGAAGGTTTCTACTCCCGCTCTCCATTGGAGCGGGATTTTTTGTTCGCCGCGAGCGGTGGCGGTGTATGCGGCTTTTATCCGGTTCACCTGTTTGAACACCGTTGCATAAATGCCCTGTGCGGCATCAACGGCAACCGGACAAATCATATGCCGCGAAAGCTGGAAATCCTTGCGTGCTCTTGACAATGTAAACGACGATTTTGCATGCAATGATTTCTTGATGTAAACTTTCCGAACGGCTTGGCAGGTGTGAAGACGCTGTAGGGAGAGACCTCGGAAGCCGCAGTGACGGGGTGAAGGGAGGGGCTCACGCGAAGGATAGAGAGGTGAAGGGAGTGCCTCACGCGAAGGCGCGAAGGCGCGAAGGCGCGAAGGATAGAGAGGGGAAGGGAAGGGCTCACGCGAAGGCGCGAAGGCGCGAAGGATAGAGAGGGGAAGGGAAGGGCTCACGCGAAGGCGCGAAGGCGCGAAGGATAGGGAGGGGAAGGGAGTGCCTCACGCGAAGGCGCGAAGGCGCGAAGGATAGAGAGGTGAAGGGAGTGCCTCACGCGAAGGCGCGAAGGATGAGGGGTTGTGCCGCGTCCGGGAAATGCGTGGCCGAACGAGTACCCTATGAGTCTTCGAGGGTCCGGTTTGAGGTTTGCGGGATGATGCGGTGAGGGGTTAAAGTCCATGCGGCTGCTGGTTGTTGAAGACGAAAGGAAGGTATCGAGTTTCATCAGGAGAGGCCTGGAAGAGGAAGGTTATGCCGTGGATACGGCTTTGGACGGAAAGAGCGGCCTGGATATGGCTCTCGATGCTGTCCATGATCTCATTATCCTGGATGTGCAGCTTCCCGGGCTCGACGGAATCCGCGTTCTTCAGAGTCTGCGCGGCGCCGGGGTGAGTACTCCCGTGCTGCTGCTCACGGTAAGAGCTGCCATAGAAGACAAGGTGCTGGGGCTGGATGCCGGGGCCGACGATTACCTGACCAAGCCTTTCGCATTTCAGGAACTGGTGGCCAGGGTCCGCGCCCTGCTCAGGCGCGGCACGGAAGGGAACCGGCCCACACTCCAGGTCCTGGATCTTATCCTCGACCCTGCCACACGAAAGGTAACGAGGGGCGGCCGGCAGATCGAACTCACTCCCAGGGAGTTCGCCCTGCTCGATTATTTCATGCGCAATCCCGGGCGGGTTCTCACGAGAACCATGATCGCCGAACACGTGTGGGATTATGACTTCGACTCCATGACGAACATTATAGACGTTTACGTGAACTATCTTCGAAAGAAGATCGATTCCGGCGAGGAACCCAAACTGATTCACACGGTCCGCGGAGCCGGATACGTGCTGAAAGGGGAATGACCCTTGTTCATGCGATCCATTCGAGCCCGGCTCACTCTCTGGTACACGGTGATTTTGACCGTAACTTTGCTTTTTCTTGGAGGGTCGGCGTACGGGCTGCTTTCCTACAGTCTTTCCCGGGAGGTGGACGCGGCACTGAACAGTGTGGCCAGGACGCTGACCGACCGCGCGCATCATGCCAATGCCACTTTCTTCCCTGCTGAAATCGATGAAATCTTCAGGAACTTTTTCGGGTTTTCTCCCTGGGATCGGTACTTCCAGATGTTCGATCCCATGGGCCGGCGTGACCCGCGCCAGCATCCAGCAACATCTTCGAAGCTGCCCCTGGGCAGGGAGGCCGTCGAAAACGCGGCACGGGGGATTGCCACCTTTGAAACCGTACACGGGCTGGGGGAATACCCCGTGCGGGTGCTCAACATGCCCGTGATGGACGGCGGCAGAATGGTCAACCTGATCCAGGTGGGGATGTCTCTGCAGAGTGTAACGGAGACCCGGATGCGATTCCTGTTCATCATGGCCGGTCTTTTCCCGGTCGCCCTGGTCCTTGCGGGCTCCGGCGGATGGCTTCTTGCCAGGCGAGCTCTGAAGCCGGTGGACCTGATGGCGGAATCAGCGCGCCGGATAAGCGCCGAACACCTGACTCAACGCATCGAGGAATCGGGAGCCGGCGACGAACTCGATCGCCTGGCCCGCACTCTCAACCAGATGCTCGGACGGCTCGATGCGTCCTTCAGTCAAGTACGTCGGTTCAGCGCCGATGCGTCCCACGAGCTTCAAACCCCTCTTACCATTCTGAGAGGTGAACTCGAAGTCGCACTCCGCTCGCCCAGGACTTCCGGTGAATACGAATCCACCATCCAGAGCGCCCTGGAGGAAGTCGATCGCATAACCCGGCTGGTGGACGGCCTGCTCATCCTGCACCGAGCGGAAGCCGGGGCGCTGCGCATGGACCGCCGCACGGTGGACCTGGGCCGGCTTCTCGAGGAGGTATACTGGCGGCTGAAGGTCGTTTCCGACTCCCGTTCCATTCATCTTGATCTGAATTCCACGGAAGGGGTAATCATTCAGGGAGACCGCGAACAGTTGAGGCGGCTGATTCTAAACCTGGCGGACAACGCCGTGAAATACACCGAACCGGGCGGACGCGTGATTCTCTCCCTCGGGCTCGACGGGCAGTGGGCGGTTCTCGATGTGGCGGATTCCGGAAGAGGTATCCCGGCCGGGGAACTGGACCAGGTCTTCCAGCCGTTCTATCGGTCAGAGGAGGTCCGGTCAGTTGCTGCAGCGGGTGCCGGGCTGGGGCTGTCCATCGCGCGTTCCATTGCCCTGGCTCACGGAGGAAGAATCGAGGTCGAAAGTGAAGCTGGGCACGGAAGTGTCTTCAGGCTGTTCATCCCCCTGGTGTCGTGAGAAGCGATCAGCCCGCCGGGAAGTCTTCAGAAGAGTGATCGAGCACAATGCGGGAAATCCGCTCGATGAGAGAATTCTAATCCGCGGTTAATCCTCTTTTAATCTTCCGCCTGTACTTTCCTTTCTTCATGAACGTAGGATTCGCCTGGTTCTTTATTTCAGAAATCCGGTATGTGAAGAAAGGAGGCAGGAAATGTTGATGCATCATATCGGCTGTTTCAAACATCCACGCTGTGGGCGGAAAACCGCTGCGGTGGGGGGAGTCGCTGTTCTTCTCACGGGCCTCGTGACGGCCTGGGGGATCGGAGCCGCCGCTCCGTCCCTGGCTCAGAGCCCTCCCGCATCCATACATTCCTCCGCTGAACAGTCCGCCATGACAAGCCCCTACATTTTCCTCGTGCAGAAGCTCTCTCCGGCGGTGGTGAACGTCCGGGTGGACAGGGTCGCCAAAGCGGTCTCCCCCTGGTCTCGAATACCCGAGGGGCTGTTCAGGGATTTTTTCGGCCGCCCGGACCTGTATCCGAACCGGCCCGACCAGGGAGCCGCTTCGGGGGTCCTCATCAGCAGCGACGGATATATCCTCACCAACAACCATGTTGTTGAAAACGCCAGGGAAGTATCGGTTACCCTTGATGATCGGAGGGAGTTTAAGGCACGGATTATCGGCAAGGATGCGAAAACGGATCTCGCGGTCTTGAAGATCGATGCGGGCAGGGATCTTCCCGCCGCGGTGATGGGGGATTCGGAAAGGCTGATGGTGGGGGAATGGGTACTTGCAGTGGGTAACCCGTTCGGTTTGAGCCACACCGTTACCTCTGGAATCGTCAGCGCCAAGGGGAGGGTGATCGGTGCAGGTCCGTATGATGATTTTATCCAGACCGATGCATCCATCAATCCGGGCAATTCGGGCGGGCCTCTTTTCAACATGCGGGGCGAGGTGGTGGGGATCAACACGGCCATCATCCCCCATGGCCAGGGAATCGGTTTTGCCATACCGATCAACACGGCAAAGCCCCTCATTCCTCAACTCGTTGAAAAGGGGACGGTCACAAGAGGGTTCCTGGGGGTAAGCATCCAGTCCGTCACTCCTGATCTTGCGGAGGCACTGAAGATCAGCGACGGTAGCGGGGCACTGGTCACCGACGTCATACCCGATGGACCCGGCCACAAGGCGGGGATCAGGCGCGGCGATGTCATCATCTCGTTCGACGGCAGAATGGTCCGGGACAGCCACGACCTGCCCGCCCTCGTCGCCGCCACGCCGGTGGGCAAGGAGGTCGGTGTGACCGTGGTCCGTGACGGCGGAACGGAGCAGGTCATCGCGAAGATTGCAAGGCTGGATCCCGATGATACCGACATCGATCCGGACACGGAGCCTGCTCGGGGCAAATGGGGGCTTCAGCTACAGGATCTTACGCCCGACGCTGCGCGCAGGTTCGGCATGAAGGGCGGGGACGGTGCCGTGGTTGTGGAGGTGCAACCGGGGAGCTCCGCGGATAAGGCATCCATACGCCGGGGTGATATCATCCTGGAGGTGAACCGTCAACCCGTCGGATCCGCGCGGGAAGCTGTCGACGCGATCACCGGGAGCGGAAGCGGGAATCGTCTGCTGCTCCTGGTTCGAGCGGAGCAGGGCAGCCGGTACGTGGTCCTGAAGCAGTAACCTGCACCCGGAAACGGCCGTGGGAAGAGAGGCGGCGGCAGACGCGTCCGCAAGGCCTCTTTTCCCGTTGTTTTTCGCCGATCCTGCCGCCTGCAAAGGGCGGAACGTTTCACCGAACCGGCCTCCGGAACCCCGTAAGCGCTCTCAGCCTCCCTGTTGACCACAGAGCGTGAACAGAACGGATTGAAGACTTTGTCTTTCAAAACGATGTTGCTTGATGTAAATCTATCTGCAATATTCGTCCGCGGACACGGAAGTCCCCGCTGGTCGCCAGGCTGTTTTTCGATCCATCTGCATCGCTCGAATCCTTGATTCTTCCTTCTTCCGAACGCCGATCTTCATCCCGCAGATGCTTCGGCTGCCGACGGTCGTTCCTCTTCCCGTGCGACAGCGGGAACCGTCTCGGCACCGCTCCGGGATGTCGGACATCGTCCGGATCCTTCAACCGGTTGGAAGGCAGAATGTCATGACCAGGAAAGTCACGTTTTATCCCTACGAAGTCACCGTGGAGGTGCCGGATGGAGAGAATCTCCTTCGTGCGGCACTGGAAGCGGGTGTTCACGTAAACGCCACCTGCGGTGGAGAGGGGGTCTGTGGGAAATGCAGGATCATCCTGGAATCAGGAGAACTCGATTCGCGGCAGACTGACCTCCTGGATGCCCAGGACTGGGATTCCGGGTATCGTCTGGCGTGCCAGAGCCGAGTAAAATCGGATGTATCCGTTCGGATTCCTCAGGAGTCTCTCCTGGACAGGCGAATTCTCACCAGGCACAGACCCCGGGTGACTCTTCGTTCGAGCCCGATCGACCTCGATGCGGTCAAGGCGGCAGGCCTGTATCACCCTGCTTTCGAAAAGCGATTTGTAAGAATTCCGCCTCCAACCCCTTCGAACAACATCTGTGACCTCAGCAGGCTCGAAGATGCCCTGACCCATCAGCACGACCTGCATAACATCACCCTGGATTTCCACCTGCTGCCCAAACTGGGTCGAGTGCTGCGCATGAACGATTTCCAGATCACCACGACTCTCGATTTCTCTCGCCGCAGGTACCGCTTCCCCCACCTGCTCAACGTGGAACCGGGAGATACAACCCGGCGTCACTTTGCCTTTGCGATGGATATCGGAACCACGACCGTCTGGGTCAAGCTCATCGATATGGCCAGGGGCGAAATCGTGGGAAGAGACGCCGACTACAACGGCCAGATCAAGTACGGAGACGACGTGATCACCCGGATTATCTACAGCGAGAAAGAAGGAGGACTCGAAGCACTCCAGAAGGCGGTTGCCGCCACCATCAACCGGCTGATGAAGCGCGTTCTTTCTCAATACCGGATCTCGGTCGATGAAATCTCGCACATCACCCTGGCAGCCAATACGACCATGACCCATCTTTTCTACGGGATCGATCCACGATACATCCGTCTTTCCCCTTATACTCCCACCGCCTGCAGCATGCCCCTCGCCCGGGCTCGTGACCTCGGCCTGGAAATGCCACCCCATGTCTTCATCAACTGCGTAAGTTCCGTGGCAAGCTACGTGGGTGGGGACATCGTTGCCGGAGTCCTCGCTTCAGGCATTTACAAGGATCCGAGATTGACCCTGTTCGTGGACATCGGGACGAATGCGGAAATAGTGCTGGGCAACGAGGACTGGCTGGCCTGCGCTGCCTGCTCCGCGGGGCCGGCTTTCGAAGGGGGCGGGATCCGCTTCGGCATGCGGGCCGTCGAAGGAGCCATCGAGGACGTGAGGATCAATCCTCACACCCACGAACCCATGATCATTACCATAGAGATGTCGAGACCCAGGGGCATCTGCGGATCCGGACTCATCAATCTCCTGGCTGCGCTGCTGGAATCGGGGCTTCTTCAGCCAAACGGCAGGCTTCGGGACGACGTGGAGACTCCCCGCATCCGCACGGGCGAAAACGGCAGGAAATATGTGCTGGTTCACGCTCGAGACACGGATATGGGCCAGGATATCGTTCTCAACGAAGCGGATATCGACAATCTCATGAGGGCGAAAGCGGCGATGTTTGCAGGCTATGTCACTCTTCTCGATAACGTGGGGCTCACATTCCAGGACATCGAACAGGTGATTCTTGCAGGGGGATTCGGCAGCACCATCAACATCGAGAATGCCATCGTCATCGGACTGCTTCCCGACCTGGAACGCAGCAGGTTCCAGTTCGTGGGCAACGGCTCGCTCCAGGGGGCCACTCTGCTCGCACTGTCCCGCGAACTGCTGGCAGAGGAGCGTCGAGTGGCCGCGATGATGACCAACCTGGATCTTTCCGAAGTTCCCGGCTACATGAACAACTATGTGGCGGCGCTCTTTCTGCCTCACACCCAGATGGAATACTTCCCGACCGTGGTCGAGCGCCTTCGTGGAAACAGGAACCACGCGGTCTGAGGCGTGCTTCCGTGGCTGGCGAAGGTTCGAAAGATATTTCCGTCCGAACAGGTCTGGAAGGAGGCAGGGAATAACCGTCGTTTCAGTCGTCCGGTGCCAGGTCTCCCGATCTGCGAATGGCCCGGAGAAGGCGGAAACCGAGCAGGAAGGACAGCAGAATTCCCGTCGATCCCGGAATCGAAATCCCATGAAAAAGAGGGGGGATTTCGCCGCTCAAAATCAGGCAGGACCCAAGGAAAAGCGCGGCACACAGAATCCCGTACACCAGCCGGTTTACGGCGGTGTCCACGCGGCGGTGTTCCAGGTGGATATCGAATTTTCCATCGCGCACGCGCCGGAGAATGTCGGACAGTTCGCGCGGAAACATTTCCACGAGCCGGTCCCAGTCGACGTAGGCCCGCTGAATCCGCTGCAGCAGCCGTCCCGGTGAAAAGCGCCTTTGCATCGCCCTGACATAATAGGGCTGCAGCAGATCGGCGAGGCTGAAATTGCGGTCGAGGGAGCGGGACGTCCCTTCGAGCATGACCAGTACCTTCACCAGCAGGGCCACATTGGATGGCAGGATAATGCGGTACCTCCGTATGATCTCGGTCAGGTCGGTCAACGCTCTGCTCAGGTCCAGTTCGATGAGGGGCCTGCCGACATATTCGCCGAGGAATTCGGAAATGTCCGCGCGCAGGGCATCCCGGTCGAGCCCCTGGGGAACCGAACCCATACGCGTGACATATTCCGTGAGTTGTCCTCCGTCTTTTTCCGCTGCACAGAAAAGCATGCCCTCGATTTCTTCCCGGGTCCTGCCGTCCAGGCTTCCCACCATTCCGCAGTCGAGCAGAGCGATGATGCCGCCGGGCAGAACCCGGATATTTCCCGGATGAGGGTCGGCATGGTAGAAGCCGTCCCGAAAGACCATTTCCAGAAAGATGCCTGCCCCGCGCCTTGCAAGTTCGCCCGTGTCGATCCCTTCCCTGCGCAACAGATCGACATCGGCAATTCCGAATCCCTCGATCCGCTCCATGGTGAGCACCCGCCGGGCCGAAAGTTCGGGATACGGCCTCGGGATGTGCACCCCCTCGTCGTTCTCGAGATTGCGGGCGAATTGCTGAAGGTTGCGGAGTTCCCGGCGGAAATCGAGTTCCCGCAGCAGCTGGCGCCTGAATTCCACAACCATCGCGCGCGGCTGGTACAATTTGATTTCGGGATCGTGCTTTTCAGCAAGTTCCGCCAGGGACAGGAGTATATCCAGGTCGTTGGAGATCCGCTCCTCGATGCCCTGGTGCTGCACCTTGACCACGACGGCTTCTCCGGTCAGAAGACTTGCCTGGTGGATCTGGCCGATGGATGCTGAAGCCGTCGCCCGATCGTCGAACTCGGCAAAAACCCGCTCGACAGGTTTCCCCAGTTCCATCTCGATGGTGGCCCGCACCGATTCCGGCGGGTCCGAGGGAGTATTGGCCTGCAGTTCCGAGAGTTCCCGTGCCAGTGCCGGCCCCACAAGGTCGACTCTCGTGCTCAGCATCTGGCCCAGCTTGATGAAGGTGGGTCCCAGTTCACTGAGAGCCATGCGGATCCGCGTCTCGGTGGGCATATCGGCAATGGCGAGTCCCTCGGAGCTCCTGAAAAGACTCTTCACGAGTTCCGGGTCACTTTCCTTGATCCAGTTGGCCAGTCCATACTTGAGAAGCACCGAAACAATCTCGGTAAACCTCTTGAGATTGCGGTTGAATTGCTGAAGTGAAATCAGGTTCATTGTGAGAAAAACCTCGTATGCGTGTCTTCAAGGGCCTTCATGAACCCTCCGCCCGATACGCGGCAGGCGCGTCTGTGCACCCTGACTTTCCCCGAAAGCATCGTGCATGAGGTAAAGGGGATGGCTCCAAGGCTCGGCGGCAGTGCCCCGGAGCCGGGCGGAGATTGCCGCCCGAAACACTCGGGTGGAGCTCTCCACGCAAGGTCCCGTCTCTCTAGGCCGCGCCGCTGCACGCTGTCATGAGATGCATTCCAATCTTATCATAAAATCTTTCCGTTCAGCCCGATAATGAGTTCGTGGTCCGCGCCTCCCGAAAAATCGGGTTCACGCAGAAAATCGGAGTCATGCAGCAAACCTCCACGAACCGTGGGTTCACAACCAACCATAAAAACAGGCCAGACAGTTCCGGCATTTTCTCATGAACGAGTACCTCCATGCTTTTCATGCATCCGGTGTTTTTCACGCAAAGGATCGATGGCCTCTCAACGTCATTCCCGCGACAGGCGTTGCATCGGAGGGATCTCCTGCAGGGGAATAAAGAGGTTCGGTTCCAGTTTAGGTTGACAATGCTTCTCAGTATAGACTATCAGGGAATACCTGTTTGCTTTCCAAGGCCGGCTGCCCGGTTTATAGTAAAGGCGAAACCGGCTGCAACAGGGCAGGGTGGGAATGAAACCAGAG
>Ga0334887_1000669_pt1 | contig 52394 bp, 43 predicted proteins | sample GraSluR1_MG_10_FD_207217 | JGI IMG/M metagenome (GOLD analysis project Ga0334887, IMG submission 207217) | Sludge microbial communities from methane-producing bioreactor in Wageningen University, Netherlands - Granular Sludge_18_07-R1 | ecosystem: Engineered > Bioreactor > Anaerobic >...
AACAGCAGGTGCTTTCAGTACTTGCGATACAAAAAATCTTCAAAGGAGGCAACACAGCATGTTTCGTTCAGTAACAAAGAGCAAGTTGTTCCATATTGCGGCGGCATCTCTCGTGTTTTCATTTCTTACCGCGGCGCCCAGCGCGTTCGCTCACGATTTCTGGGTCAACGCCGCTCGGCCCGAGAACGGCGTTCTCAAGGCGGAAATCGGATACGGCCATGACTTCCCCAATCCCGAAACAATCGCCGAAGACCGCGTCCATCTTTTCGACTCTCTCTATCTGGCAACTCCCGAAGAGAAGGTTAAGCTGGTCCAGTCCGGAGAGAACTACGCTTACGAGGGAAAGAAGGAACTAACGAAAGGAAGCTACATGGTCCTGGGATACTATCACCCCACCTTCTGGTCGAACGGAGATGACGGATGGGCGCAGAAAGACCGCCATCAAAGACCCGACGCGAAGTATTGCGAGGAAGTCAGCATGTTCGCGAAAACGATTCTCAACATCGACGGCAGCGACGATGATTCCTTTATAACGAAGCCGACGGGGCAGCGGCTGGAGATCGTCCCTTTAATGAATCCCGCCAAGGTCAAGGCAGGGGAAAAGTTCACCGTACAGATACTCGTCGACGGCAAACCTTTGAAAACTGCCAAGCTTGAAGCTACTTTCGGCGGTTTTTCCGATAAAGATTTCAAGGCGTTCTCCGGCAGGGCCGACCTGCAGGGGGTAATCGACATCATCCCTCTGAAGGCGGGCTACTGGTTCGCGAAAGTCTCGCATGCATTCGAACATGAAGACAAAACGCGGGCCGACGAAGTCGTTCTCGTATCCACGCTGACATTCCACATCGGCGAATAACAACCCGGTCTTCCTGAAAACTCTTTCAGGAAGACCGTCTTTTCATCGAAGAGGGCACGTTTCTTTTCCCGCATTACGCTGTTTGCCCGAAATTTTCCGAACACATCACGAAAAAACGATACGAGTCGAAAAGCCCGCTCCGGTTCTGAAGGGGCCTTTCGACTCGTATCGTCTGAAATCGAACTCCTACTGCCGGATAATGCGGACTTTCTGAATTCTCTGTCCCGACATCTTGACGATTTGAAACGTCAGATCCTCCCACTGGACTCCGGCCCCGACCTCCGGAAGAATCGTGAAGCGCTCGAGAAGCCATCCACCGAAGGTGCTCGATTCGCTTTCCGGGCCCGGGCGGCGGAGAAACTTTTCGAACAGATCGCTCAGATAGACGTCCGCGTTGACCAGAAAGACGTTCTCCTCGACCTGGGTAAAGTTCTCCTTGATGTCGTCGTGTTCGTCGTAGATATCGCCGACAAGCTCCTCCAGAAGGTCCTCCATCGTGACGATGCCCGATGTACCGCCGTACTCGTCCAGAATGACGGCCATATGGCTTCGCGACGCCTGAAGAATGCGGAACGCGTCCATCAGGCTGGCGCTTCCGGCGATGAGCAAAGGACGGGTAAGCACGCTCTTCAGTTCGAAGGTCTCCCCCTGCGCCCACTTCGCGAGGAAATCCTTTTCGCTGAGGAAACCGACGATGTTGTCCACCGTTCCTTCGTAGACCGGAACTCTGGAGTAGTGATTCTTGACGACCAGATTGCGGACGTTTTCGAGAGGCTCCCTGATGTTGATGGCGAACAGATCCACTCTCGGCGTCTGCACCTCCCAGACCTCCAGCTCGTTGAAGTTGACGGCGTTCTCGATGAGATCGCGTTCGGCCCGCGGCAACACTCCCTCCTCATGCATCGCATCCACGATCGAGAGCAGCTCGTCGTGGGTCACGCCGGGAAGATTGTCGGCCGGCCCGGGCGCCCAGCGCCGCAACACAGCCGCCAGCCTTCTGGTGAAGTTCGTGAACGGGCGAAAGAGACGCACCAGAAGATGCAGCATCGTCGCGGCCGACAGCGCGAACTCTTCGGAGCGGTCCTTTACGAACGCCTTCGGAAGTATTTCGCCGAAGAGGATAATGAGACACGTCATCAGAAGAGTGGAATAGACCGCGCCGAGCGGACCGAATAGAGAGGTCAGCAGCACGGTGGCCAACGCCGTCATAAAGATATCGACGATATTCCCGCCGATCAGAATCGCCGAAAGCGTCCCGTTGAAGTCGCGCATCAGCTCCTGCGCCTTCGTCGCGCCCGGACGCCCTTCCTCGACGAAACGCTTCACCCTGATCTTGTTGATGCCCGAGTACGCCATCTCCGCGGCGGAGAAAAAGGCCGAGAGCACGAAACAGAAGAGAAAGAGGGCGAGAAAACCGAAGAACGATATCTGATTCATGACGCGGTTCCTTCCTCGCGCCTGCGCTCCGAACACTGCCCCGAGCATATCGCCCCGTTCACGCGAATCGCGTAAAGAGAGAAGAACGGTCCAATAACACGCACATGCATTCCTTTCATCGTACGCACCTCCAAAGCACATCATAGCACGAGCGAACTTCCTTCCGATATACGACTGTTTTAGGAAATTCATCTCGCCTCTTCGCGCATAAAACGCTGAAAAGGCATTATAATGGAACTCGGAAAAATTCGCGGGATAGCGTTTCACCTGACAAAACGACCCTCTTCGGCGAAGCGCCTTCTATCGAAGCGGAAGCGATAGGCTGAAACAGTGTTCCAGCACAAAAATCGAGAAGGAGGTGCGCCATGGCGCAAATCGGCTTTCCTTACGACGGTTTCGGCGATATGGTGATTCCCGACGAGAACCTTCTGGCGGTGCTCGCTCCCCGAACTGCGACGCCCCCGACGGGAACGGATCTTGACGAAGTACGACGGGCTCTTGCCGAACCGATCGCCTCCCCGAGGCTGCGGGAGATGGTCAAGCGGGGAGAATCCGTTCTGCTGCTCATCGACGACAACACCCGAAACACCCCCGCGGCCCGCATGCTTCCGCTCGTCCTGGAAGAGCTGACCGCGGGCGGCGTACAGATTCAGGACACGGCGATACTGATCGCCCTCGGAACGCACCGCCCCATGACGAACGCGGAAGTGGAAGCCAAGGTCGGTTCGGAGCTCGCCGGACGGATACGGGTATTCCAGCACGACGCCCACGACGAAAGCGGGCTGGCCCATATCGGGGTCACGGAGCACGGTACCGACGTCTGGGTGAACAAGCTGCTCCTCGAGTTCGACCACGTGATCGCTGTGGGACACATCACCCCGCACAGGGTCGCCGGCTTCTCCGGAGGAGCCAAGATGGTCCAGCCGGGCGTCTCCGGAGTGGTCACCACAGGGCAGACGCACTGGATCAGCGCGCTTTACGACGGCGCGGAGATCATGGGGACGGTGGACAATCCGGTGCGCCGCGAGATGAACGCCGTGGCGAAGAAGGCGGGGCTCTCATTCATCGTGAACGTGGTCCTCGACCGGGAGGAGCGTATCTACCGCTGCGTCTGCGGCGACCCGGAGAAAGCGCACGCGGCAGGATGCGAGGCGTCGCGGGAGATCTTCGGCGTTCCGTTCCCCGAGTACGCCGACATCGTGGTCACGGACACCTTCCCCGCCGACAGCGAGCTGTGGCAGGCGGCGAAGGGCATCTACGCGGGCGATCTGCCGCTCAAGCGCGGCGGCGTTCTCATCACGGTCACCCCATGCCCCGAGGGCGTCGCGCAGGGGCACCCCGAGCTTACGGAGATAGGGTACCTCCCCTTCTCCGACGTGAAGGAGATGGTGGACCGGAACGAAATCGACGACCTGACGATGGCCGCCCATATCGTTCACGTCGGACGGATCATCCGAGACAAGGGGCGCGGAATCATGGTCTGCCCATGCATCGACGACGCGACAGCAAAAAAACTTGGTTTTATTCCGGCCTCGACGCCGCAGAAGGCGCTCGATCTGGCCTTCTCTATGACGGGCTCCGACGCGACGGTGATCGTCCTGCGGAACGGCGGCGATCTTCTCCCGATTCACGAACCCAGGAGCGACGCCCGATGAAGCGGCTGCTGGAGCTGGGCACATCTCTTTACAGGGGGGTGCTCACCGTTATGACCGTGGCGCTCTTCATCATCGTCGGCGTGAGCGTCTTCACGCGCTACTGCCTTAACAGCTCGCTCGGCTGGTCCGACGAGCTCTCGCGCTTCATCTTCATCTGGGTAACATTCCTGGGAGCCGCGTACGCCTACGGGCTCGACGAGCATATCGGGCTCGATTTCGTCGTGGACCGCATCCGAAGCGACAGGGCGCGCACCGTCGTCCGTCTCTTCGGGGAGATCGCCATCGGCGCGGTCATCCTTGTCATCACGTGGCACGGGTGGGAGGTCGCCTTCTCCGCGACCAATCTCTCCCCCGCGCTCGACATCCCTATGACCTGGGTCTACATCGTCGTCCCCCTGACGGGGTGCCTGATGGTGGTACAGAACATCCTGAAGATCGGAAAGTGGATCGGCAAGCTGCTCGCGGCGCCGTCCGCTCCGGCGGGGAGGTAACGCCATGCTCTGGCTCTTTCTAGGCATTCTCTTTTTCTTTACCCTCTTCGGCGTTCCCATCGTCTTCTGCCTGGGCATCGCGAACATCGTGATGCTTATAATGATGGACATCCCTCTGATGGCGCTCCCCGCGAAGGTCATCCAGGGGGCCGACAGCTTCCCGCTCCTCGCCATTCCCTTCTTCATGTTCGTCGGCGAGGTGATGAACCGCGGCGGCATCGCCCGCAGGCTTGTGGACTTCGCAGACGCCCTCGTAGGACACATAACGGGCGGCCTGGGGCACGTCTCCATCCTGAGCAGCATGTTCTTCGGCGGCATCTGCGGCTCCGCGGTGGCCGAGACGGCGGCCATCGGCGGACTGCTCATCCCTCCGATGAAGAAGCAAGGTTTTCCCTCCCCGCTCGCGGCGGCGATCTGCGCGTCGGCGGCGGTCATCGGCATCATCATTCCGCCGAGCATCCCGTTCATCCTCTTCGGCATCATCACGAGCACCTCGATCGCCAGAATCTTCCTCGGCGGCATCGTCCCGGGCATCGTCGTCGGACTGGCCCTGATGATCACCACCTACTTCATCACGAAGAAAAAGGGGATCGCGAGGCCCGCTCCGGACCGGAAGTTTTCGCTCAAGCGCGTCGGACAGACTCTCCTGAGCGCGGGGTGGGCGCTCTCCATACCGGTCATCATCGTGGGCGGCATCCTCGGCGGCATCTTCACCGCGACGGAGGCGGGCGCGATCTCGGCGTTCGTCGCCATGATTCTCGGGCTCTTCGTCTACAAGGAGATCACGTTCAAAGACCTGCCCGGCATCTTTTTGTCGACAGGCAAGACGACCGCCACGGTGCTCTACCTCTGCGGTATGGCGATGTGCACCGCGTGGCTCCTCACCCGCGCGCGGGTTCCCTTCGAGCTCGCGGCGATGGTTCAGTCGATTACCGACTCGCAGCTCGGCGTCCTCCTGATGACGAACGTGCTCCTCTTCCTCGTCGGCTTCGTCATGGATCTCACCCCGGCGATGCTCATCCTCGCGCCGATCCTTCTTCCGGTGATGCAGCAGGTGGGGGTCGATCCGGTTTACTTCGGCGTGATCATGTCGGTGAACCTCGGCATCGGGCTCATCACCCCTCCGGTGGGAACGGTCCTCTACGTGGCGACCGGCGTGGCGAACGTGAAGTTCGAGGAGCTGGTGAAGTCTATCGCTCCCTTCGTCGTCGCGGAGCTGGCGGTCCTCATCCTGCTCATCTTCTTCCCGCAGATCGTCATGTTCATCCCGAATCTTGTGCTTCCGTAGAGCGCGTCATTTTTTCAGACATCCGGAAGGGGGTGCGGACAGAGTCGACCACGGGTACTGTTTTGAGGGAAAATACATTTTGAAAACACGAAGGGAGAGAAACAGATGAAAATGAGAACCGGTTGCGTTGCCATGCTTCTTGTCGCACTCTTCGCCTCGGCGGCCTTCGGGGCGCAGTTCACGATCAACGCGGGCATCGGACTGAACGACAAGTCCGCCCAGTTCCAGTCGCTCCAGTATTTCAAAGAGGTTGTCGAGAAGAACTCGGACGGAAAGATCGAGGTCGTCCTCTTCCACTCCAGCCAGCTCGGCGACGACCGTAACATGATGGAAGCGCTCAAGATGGGGACGCAGGAGATGACCTGCCCCTCAACCGCTCCGATGACGGCCTTCATCAACGCGTTCAAGATCTACGACCTCCCCTTCATTTTCGCCAATGAAGAGGTCGCGGATTACATTCTCGACGGCCCGGTGGGAAAGAAGCTGCTCGACATGCTCCCCGACCAGGGGCTCGTCGGCCTGGCCTACTGGGAGAACGGCTTCCGCATGCTCACGAACAGCTCTCACCCGGTCGTGACGCCGGAAGACCTCAAAGGACTGAAGATCCGTACCATGGAGAACCCCATCCACCTGGCCGCCTTCCGCACGATGGGCGCCAACCCGACGCCGATGGCCTTCGGCGAACTCTTCTCCGCCATGCAGCAGAAGGTTGTCGACGGACAGGAGAATCCCTGGGGCACCATCTTCCTGCAGAACTTCTTCGAAGTGCAGAAGTACGCCACGGATACGGGGCACGTCTACTCCCCCTTCGTCCTGCTGATCTCGAAGAAATTCTGGGACAAGCTCCCCGACGACTTGAAAGCCGTCGTCCAGGACGCCGCGGACCAGTCGAAGGTACACAACAGGGCGCTCAACCGAAAGATGAACGCCGAATACCTCGAAAAGCTGAAGGAGAAGATGGAAATCGTCATTCTCACTCCGGAACAGAAGGCCGCGTTCCAGAAGGCCTGCCGGCCTATCTACGAGCAGTTCGGAAAAGATATCGGCGAGGACCTGATCAAGGAAGTGCAGGAACTCTCCGCCGCGTTCAAGAAGTAACCCTGATTCGTCCCAAAAACAACAAACGCGCCGCTCTCCGAAACCGGGAGGCGGCGCGTTCTTTTGGCTCGCAGCGCATTCAATACGTTGGAGGGCTCCCGCTTACGGACGTAATTTCCTGGAACGTTCCTCGTCAAGAAGCGCCAGCAGCACGTTCACCGCATCCCAGGTCCACGCTTCCCCTTCGTTCCCGGAGAGCAAAGAAAGCGCCCTCTCGTTCAGCACTGGCAGTATTTCGCGCGCGAACGCTTCGTCGAAACGAAGCGCAAGACGGTAGACACCCGCCAGGTGTCCGGTGGAAATCTCCGGCCGTCTCTCCGCACTCAAGAGCTCGAGAGAAAGAAAGCCGTAAAGGGTATCGGGAATAGAGGGCCAGAAGACCTTCAGCAACGCGAGCGTTCTACGGGAAATAGTCGGATCGCTCTCCGCCATCTCCAACGCGATGAACGCGGAATCCCCCGGTTTGATGCGGAAGTCGGGAGAAAAGTGATACGAAAACTCGGCCTCGGGAAAGAGCGTCCGCAGTTCGGGGTCGAAAGAGCTGGAAAAAAGGCCGTTCGGCAGCGCGGCGTTCCGGAGGAAGCGAAGCGAACGCTCCGCGGCCTCCGACGCTTCCGGAAGGCCCCCGCTCCTCGCCACTTCGAACAAAAAGTCGGGGAAATACCCGAGAGCGTAGCTGTTCACGGCGAAGGCGCGCGTCCCATAGTTGTAGTAGTTGCGGATCTGCCAGCTCTTCTCCTTGCCGGATTCGTGGGCAAGATAGCCGCGTATCAGCGAAAGGCTCTCTTCGAGAAACGATTCATTCTTCCACAAAACGCCGGCGCGCCAGAGCGCCTTGGCCGCGAGCATCGTCTCGGTCGTTCCCGAGGCGTCGGGAGGCTCCTCCCCTCTTCTCTTCCATCCGACCGTGCCGCTCGTGTGCGCTCCCCCCTCGAACGGAACGATGAAGGCCCGACGAAAGGGTGGAAGCAGCTCGTCTAAGAGCGCGCGGTTTTCTGATTCGACCGCATAGAGAAGAAAGAGCGCGGCGTCCACTGCATACGCCTCGCCGCTTTGCCGCACAGGAATTCCGGAGCCGCTCCGAAGCCGCACAGCCGATTCCAGATCTCGCAGAAGAGCAGCTCCGGCAGTTCCTGAGAAAACCGTGCACACAAGCAGAAAAAGAATGAAAGAACAGCGCGTTCTTCTCCATAAAGAAAACACCACAGGCCCCCCTTCCCTGCTCTAACGGCGACTCACGGTTGAAACCGCCCCGTCTGAGGAAAAAACACCTGCGAACAAATTCAAGGCGCTCTTTGCAGAAGAATCCATCGTTCACTGCGCAGCAGCACGTTTTGGCCGCCGGATGGAGGTGCAAAGGAGGAGCGCAGAACAACTTCAGGAAGAGGCTGCTCGTAGGGCGGGACAAAGCGAACCCTCCCCTTGGCGAAAAATTCCACGAGCGGAGCGCGTCCGTCCAGACCGATCTCGATACCCGAGAGCCGATCATGCAGATACCGGCCGACGCTCTCCTCCGAAGGGTAAAGGCCGGAGATCGTCCCCTCTCCTCGAAGGGCGTCGCTCCATCGCGCCAGATTCCGCGAATGTGCGGGAAGCTCCCGCCACGTGACGACGCAGAGAAGCAGCAGAATGATGAACGGCGCCATGCGGCGGCGAAACGGCAGCAGGGAAGCGGCAAGAAAGATAAGCAGGATGCCGACGGAGAGTAACGCCAGCCGAAGCCGCGTCTCCGCGGCGGGAAGAAGAAGCCACACGGCCCCGAGGTACGTAAAACAGAGCAGGAAGAACCGGAAACTGATCGCGCAATCCTCCCGGTCCTTTCCGCAGCGTATCGCGCACAGCGTCACAACGGCTCCAACCAGCAACACGAAGGAGGTAAGAGGAAAGAGCGACGCCTCCGGAAGAGGCAGAGAAAGCGGCATGAAAAGACTGCCTCCCTTCCGGTAGACCCAGTGGAGGAACCACCACCCTCCGCCGCCCAGCAGGAAGGGGGTGAACAGAACGATGTATTCGGCGAAAAAGCCGTGTTCCTCCGCTTCGATCAGGAGGCGATTCACGATGACGGCTCCAAGGACGGCATACAGCCCCCACGAAGCGGCGAAGGGAACGAGACCGAGCGCCAGCCCTGCGCTGAAGAGCGGAAACGTGTGCCCCGTACGCAAGTGAGAAAGCATATCGGCGACGGCTACCGAGAGACAGGCGACCGCAATCGCAGACGCGGGATCCGCCGTCAGCATGAAGAGAAACGGTGCCGACAGTACCGTCGGAATGAAGAAGAGCAGAGAAAACAGGGGACGCGACGAGGCGCGCAGCGGATAGAGGAGAGCGATCGCGAGCAGGAGGCCCGCCGCCGCGCATACGGACGGCCAGAGAACCCCGAAGGAGCGGAACGGCGAGAGCCATGCGATCAGCGCGACGAGAGTGGGCTGCGCCAGCAGAAGCTCGACCGGTTCAAATCGGGACGCTTCCAGCACCGTGACGGAGATGGAGGCGGCTTCAGGCAGAAAGAAACGCACGAAGATATCCCGCGCAACGAAAAAAAGCAGCGCGAAGGAGAAAAGAGCGGCGCAGAAAATAAAAAAACGTCTACTTCTTCGCGAGTCCATGGACTGTTTTCTCCCAATAGAACGGCTTTGTAAAAAGCTGCCAGAGCGCCTTGTACGCGGCGATCGAGTGCAGAACCCAGTAGAAGGGATTCACGAGCGAGTAGAATGTCAGATGGAAGAGTCTGCGGCGGAAGACCGCGAGCATGTTCAGGTAAATCCCCATGGCGTTGCCGACGATCAGGTTCAGCGTGGAGAGAGTCAGAATCCAGAGCGGGAAGACCGACTCCATCCACAGAGGACGGAAGAGTATCCAGAAAATAAAAAGCAGCCAGAGGATAGGATTGATAAGGAACGTCATGAAGGTTCCTCCGATAAGGAGCTGAACGCCCATAAAGGGCATGAAGCCGATCGTCCGGAACAGACGGAGCGGGTTGCGCATGTGGACCAGATAGGTCTGCATGTACCCCTTGATCCACCGGGAACGCTGCCGGATCCAGTTGCCTGTATGGCTGTTCGCCTCCTCGAAGGTGGTCGAGTTGATGGTGGAGACCCACATCCTGTGGGCGCTCGCCCGTATTCCGAGATCGGCGTCCTCCGTCACGTTGAAGGGGTCCCACCCTCCGAGCAGGCGAAGCATCTCCGTCCGGAAATGATTCGACGTGCCGCCGAGCGGAATGGGCATACCCAGCGCTTCGATGCCGGGGAGCATATAGTCGAACCAGTAGGAGTACTCCAGCGTGAACATCCTCGTCAGCAGATTCTGGTCGGAGTTGAAGTAGTTCAGCGCCGCCTGCACGCAGATCATATTCTCCGGTCCCTTGCGAAAAGCCGCGACGACCTTCCGGAGCTGGTCCTTCTCGGGAACGTCCTCGGCGTCGTAGATGGTGAGATATTCGCCGCGCGCGAAGAGCAGTCCGTAGTTGCAAGCCTTCGGCTTCGTCTTGGGCACGGAGTACGGCACACGGACGATTTCGAAGTTCGCGGGCGGACGCAGAGCGCGGACCGCGTCGTAGGTGACCGCGTCCTCCTCTTCGAGCAAAATCTTCACGTCGAGCTTCTCCAGAGGGTAGTCCATCTCCATGATCCCCGCGATGAGGTGCTTGACCACTTCGGGCTCTTTGTACATCGGAAGCAGGATCGTATAGACCGGCAGCGTCTTCGGATCGAGCGCGGCTGCCTCTTCGTCGCTTACCTGCTCCAGTATCTCGGTGCGCGCGCCCAAAACGGAGGCGAGCAGCTTGAATCCCAGCGAAAAGACGTAGAAGACGTTGATGAGGAAGAAGAGCACGAGCAACGTCTCGCGCCCGCGGAAAAGCATGCCGAAAAGGAAGAGTGTAACCAGGGCGTAGAGCAGGACAAGCTGAAGCGTAGTGAAGGTCTCCATGGCGGACTCGTCCGGATTCCGGAAGAAGAGCCCCATGGTGCTCTCCTCGGTGTACGAGTCACGGAAGTGATTCGTCAGCGCCGTCTGTATTTCCCGCTCGCTGCAGACGAAGAGAAAGAGTTCGGCGTTCATAGCCTTCGCGAGCGCCTCGAGAGGCTCCTTCGCGTTGGGGCGCGAGGTTACGACGCCAAGAGTATTCCCTTTTCTTCCCAAGGGCAGAATGGCGTTCGTCCGAAGGAAATGCTCCCCCACTCCAAGGACAACCTCTTTGAGAACGTCGGGGTTCGCCGGATAGTCCACGGCGTTCCGGTAGGGGAGGTTGAACTGCAACGAGAGCGCCTTCGCCAACTGAAGAGGGTTGATCTTGCCGAGGGCGATCAGTACGTCTCCTATCTGCGCGCCGCTCTTCCGCTGTATCGCGAGCGCTCTCTCCAGCGTCGCCGTATCGACGATCCCCTCCTGAAGGAGGATTTCACCCAAGCGCACGACGTGCTATCTCCCGATACGGGTGCTGAAAACCAGCTCCAGATTCGAGCCGTCGCCGGTGTTCTTGCCCGCGAAATCCCAGATGTTCCGCAGCAGTATGTCGGTCTGGTCGGTGGGAGAAAAAACAACGCCCGCCCCCGCCTTCCAAAGAGAAAATCCGTTCCGGCCGGGGTCGCTGCTGATGGAAAAACCCTCGATGACGCTGAACGTCGAATGCACGCCCCATTTCTTGGCGAAGGGGTGGAACCACGTACCGTCCATGCGGAACTGATCCACCTCGACTCCTTCGAGAAAGTGTCGAATTCCGCCTTCGAGGCTGATATACCCGTAGCGGCCGCTCATCTCGTAGGATCTGCCCCAAAGATAGCGGAGATCCAGATACGTGTTCCCATCCCCCAGACGGAACGGCTTCTCCGTATCATACCCTGCGGGAAGACCGACGAGCGCCTGCCACGAAGCGGTTTCGAACCCCCGGGCCCAGAGTCTCCTGCGCATTCCGATCTCCAGATCGTGGAAGCCGCTCTCGGAGAGGTTGGAAGGCGCGAGCTTCTCCGCCCTCTGCCACGGAAGAGCGAAGAGGAGCGTCGTCTCCTCGGTCAGACCGTGCTCGATATAGAGCTTCCACTCGCGCTTCCTGTAGGCCCCGTCCCCGCTTTTTTGCCGCGTCCCATCCTCGTCCCAATACCAGCCGCTCTCGTAGTCCGACATGGAAAACGAGAAAAACGTCTCGCCGTACGGCTGAACCCAGGCAGCGGCGAAGAGAGAGGACGCGCCCGGGAAGCAGGCGACGCAAAAAACACACACCGTCAGAACCGCGCGTCGTGCGGCCGTTTTCATGATCACACCCTCCTTTTCTTCAAAAAGAGCGTCGCAAACAGCACCGTCGCCAGAATCCACAAACCGATGATGAAAAAGCCCCTGTACCGCAACCAGATGCGCTCCGCGAACGAGAGCACGGCGCCTTGTTTTATCCCGACATGCGGGGCTCGCGTATCGAAAACGCGCACATCATCCCGAGAACGGAAGGCCATCACATTGCCGGAGAGACGCGCGGCGCTTCCCGGAGACGCGAAGAACTCGGCAGCTTCGCTCATCGTCTTCGGCGACGAGGAAGCGAGCAGAAGGACAGGCTTCGAAGAGCTGCCTATCACTGCAACCGCGACATCATCGTCTCTGTGGAACGAGTACGTGGTCTTGCCGTCCCGCTGAATCTCGAGCAAAAACCCTTCATGAACGTTCAACGGGAGAAGCTGTTGGAGATCTCTGGGGATAGCCTCTGTAGACGTCGTCGCCAGAATCCACTCGGCATCCTTCAAATAAGAAGAAGCCTCCGCCGTGGTACGAAGATCCGGAAAAAGAAAGACATCCCCGGGATAGCGTCCGCCGAGCCAATGGAGCATATCCGCGGCGCTGCGAATGCCTTCGATGGAAAAAGGTTCTTCCAAAAGCAAAACCCCTTTGCGGAGCGCAAAAACGCCGAAGGAGTTCCACGACAGATTGTGCAGCGGGTACTTCCCGTAGCCGTGGAAAGAAGAGGAAGGGAGCAACGTCGCCCGATTCTCCGCGCTCCGGTAGCGGCACATCCCCTCGTCGAGGTGATACGACACGTCGAGACGAAGACGATTCTCCGTCAGCAGCGGCGTTTCGACCGGAAGGAGCAGGCGTTTGTCGAACTTTCCATTTGCGGGCAGGTACTCGCTCTCGATGAACACGCCGTTCCAGAAAACGTCGAGACGCGCCGGGCGGGTAGGATCCCGCGGCAGCGTAAACGCCCCTTCGAGTTGAAAGGAGAGATCCTGCGGCGGCGAAGCGAGCAGCCCCGGGAAAACAGGGGTCTCGAGATAGACCGTATTGGCGCCCGCTCCCTCCGCCGGATTCAGCAGATTGGAAACGACATTCTTTCCGGAAACCGCGCTCGTCTCGGGCAAAATACTTCCCGAAGGGATCGCCGCAAAGAGGGGGAATGAAGAGATCGTCTTCACGAAGCCGGCGAGCGAAGCAGGCTTGCCGTCGCCAAGAACAAGGAGCCCTCTCTCGCCGAGCAGCGATATACCCGGCAGGGGCTGAATTCCGGAAGGAAGATGAATGGCGTCCCCGGCGATCAGGATAAACGAAGAGGATGCGGAACGGCCGTTATCGTTCGTATCCAAAGAAACGGAAAGCCCGGGGACGGCCTTCCGGAGCATCGCGGCAAGCCAGACGCCCGCCTCGGCTTCTTCTCTTGAAGGAGCGGCCGGAAGCAGAATGCGGAGCGAACCGTAGAGCGTCTCGAAAAAGTCGGAGACGGAGCGGTGCGGTATTCTCAAGTCGTCGAGAGAGAACCCCGAATCCTCACGCACGGTCCAGAAGAGCTGTCCCGAAAAGAGATCCCGGCACACATCGTCCGTTATTCCGATCCTGGACTCGATACGCGCGTGCAGAAAACGGTCGCGGCGAAGATCGCCGGGCACTGGAATGCGAACCGACGGTTCCTTGCGAAGCGCTTCGACGCTTCTGGTCAAAAGCAACCTGTCGTTCAGAAAGAAGGAGAACGTACCGTTCCCAAGCAACGCCGCTGAAGGGGCTATGTTCCAGAGCATCTCCCCGGACATCCTGCTCATCGCGGGCACGGGGAAGAAGACGGAGAACGCGGCGTCAGGCCCGTCCAGGCGCACCTCCCCGTCATACCCAAGGTCCGAAAGCGTCCGCGAAAGACGCGCCTCTCCGTCGGCCGCTCCTCCCAGAAGGATCAGCAGCGCGGCTGCAAGCAGAAAAAACCGTTTCGCTCTCAATCGTATCGCCTCCCGGAAAATCCGTTTTCGCCGCTTCATCGCGCGGTCGTCCTTCCGTAATCGTCCTCGATGCGGACGATGTCGTCCTCTTCTATGTACTCTCCTCCGCGGATTTCCACCAGTTCCAGCGTCACCTTGCCCGGATTCTCCAGCCTGTGGACGCAGTGCTTCGGAATGAAGACGCTCTCTCCTTCGTTGACGTAGCGTTCCTCACCGTCTCGCGTCACCAGCGCCGTGCCGCGGACGACCACCCAATGCTCGCTGCGGTGGTGATGGTACTGGAGGCTCAGACGTTTACCCGGAAGCACCGTGACCCTCTTGATCGCGAAGCGCTCCCCCTGGTGCAGCAGCTCGTACCCTCCCCACGGACGCGCGCCCTCCGGCGAGCGGACCACCTCGACGGCGTTCTCCGCCTTCAACCGGTCGACTATGGCGCGAACCCTCTGCGAGGAGCCGCGGGGCGCTATCAGCAGCGCGTCCGGCGAGTCCACGATCAGGAAGTCGCTGACGTCGACCGCCGCGACAAGCCGTTTCGTCGAGAGGAAGAGAGAGTTTGAACACCCCTCGGCGACGATCCGACCCTTGACGACGTTCCCCGCGGCGTCCTTTTCGGAGAACTCATAGAGAGCGTCCCACGAGCCGATGTCGGTCCACGGAGCTTCCAGCGGGACGAGCGCGACGTTCGATATCCGCTCGAGCACCGCGTAGTCGATCGAGATGGACGGCAGGGAGGGGAAGGCCTCCAGAAAGGCGCCGTACCCTTTTTCGATCAGGGGCGCCGTCTCCGGCAGGAACTCGCCAAGCGCGTCGAGCATCGTCCCGACGGTGAAGACGAACATGCCGCCGTTCCAAAAGTAGCCGCCCTCGTCGAGATACGCCTGCGCCTTCTCCAGCGAAGGCTTCTCGACGAAGCGCTCCACCTTCCGCCATTCGCCTTTCGTCTCTCCTGCGCGCACGTAGCCGAAACCTGTATCGGGTCTCGTCGGCGGGATACCGAAGACGCATACGTTTCCGGCGAGCGCCGCTGCGGCGGCGCGCCGAACAGCGTCCTGAAACAGCTCCGGATCGTAGATGATATGATCGCTGGGACAGACGAACACGACACTCTCCCTGGTGGCTCCGCACTCTTCCATCAGGGCGAGCAGTCCGAGCGCGATCGCCGGAGCGGTGTTCTTCGGGCAGGGCTCCTCCACGACGAAACTCTGCGGAACATCGAGCATCTCCCTGGCCTGAAGCAGCGCCATCGCGCCGAACCTGACGCTCGAGAGCACTCTCGTCCGGGCCGGATCGCCGACCGCGAACGCACGCCGCAGCGTGCACTGGTACAGACTGCACCCCTCTTCGATCCGCAGGAACTGCTTGGGGAACTCTTCGCGGGAGAGAGGCCAAAGCCTGGTTCCCGATCCGCCGGCGAGTACAAGGGTGAATACGGGGTCCATACAATCACGTCCATTCGTCGGTATTTGATTCTATGTTGAGAGTATAGCATTCCGGAGATTGGAAAGCATAGAAGCGCAGGCGTTTCGCAGGAAATTATTCGACAAAAAAATCCCCCCTGGGGAGGGGGGATCGTGCAGCGCTTCAAAAAAGCGAAGCGATTTACTTCATCTTGACGCCGATGCCGCGCTCCTCGTCCGTTCCCGGAACGAGGGAGTCGCAGAATGCCGCGCAAATTCCGGCGACCGCCATGGGGGTCTTCAGAATGGCCCACACCATCCCGCCGATCGTCTGGAGCGCCTGGTGGTACGCAGGGTTCATAAAGAGCTCCTGGTTCTTCTCCACCCAGCCGGGAAGCCCCATCGCCATCAGGAAGGCGAAACCGACGATGAGGACGTTGCGCTGGCTGCCCATGTCGGCGCGCATGAGCACCTGGATGCCGAGGGCGCCGATGGTGCCGAAGAGGGCGATGTACGCGCCGCCGATAATCGGGGAGGGCATGGTGGCGACGAGCGCGCCGAGCTTGGTCACGAAGCTCATGAGGATCAGCAGGATGGCGCCCGTGCGGACGACCCAGCGGGAAGCCACGCCGGTAAGGCCGATGAGACCGATGTTCTCCGTGTAGGAGGTGGTGCCCACGGAGCCGAAGAGACCGGAGAGGGCGCAGTTCAAGCCCTCCGCGCCGATACCGCGGCTGATCGTCTTCTCATCCGGATCGTCGAGCCCCGCTGCGTAGGATACGGAGTGATAGTCGCCGACGGACTCGATCATGACGGCGAAGAATCCGGCGAGCAGCGCGCCGAAAGCCAAGAGGCTGAACTTCGGCGTTCCCCACGGCATGATAATATCGAGACGGTACCACGGGGCGGCCTCGACGCTCGCAAGATTGATATGCGCGGGGTGTCCCTCGGGGAAGATGCCCGCCTTGGAAAGTCCGAGGCAAAGGAGATAGGTGAGGACGATCGACGAGAGGATCGCGAAAATGTTGGCATACTTGTTCTTGCTCACGAGGCTGAAGATGAAGATAAGCGCGACGACGAGCAGCGAAACAGGCCAGTAGTTGGCGGCGTTGAACTGGATGGCCGTAGGCGCCAGCGAGAAGCCGATGGCCATGATAACGGGACCTATGACCACGGGCGTGATGATCTTCCGGATGTAGCCGATGATACCGGTGTAGCCGATAATTGAAAGCAGAATACCGCCGGCGATGAGGCCGCCGCCGATGTACTGCATGATGACCTCGGGCCCCGACGCGCTGTACGCGCCGATGATCGTCATCACCGAGGGGATGAAGCTGAAACTCGATCCTTGGACGATGGGAAGCCCCGAACCGAATGCGGGGTGCGTCTGGATTAATGTCGCGACGCCCATACCGAAGTACACGCATGAAATGAAGATCGCTATCTGCGCCTGGCTCATCCCCATCGCGGGACCGAAAATCAGGGGAACGAGCGTCGTGGCGCCGAACAGAGTGAGCACGTGCTGCGCTCCGGCAAGAATCAGTATGGGAAACGGAGGAACATCGTGCAACCCGTACACTATCTTTTTCGCCATGAAAGAATCCACCTCCTGAAAAGAATGATGTCACAGAAACAGTTTTGTCCGGTTCAGCACCTCGCCTGCTCCATATCCCACCCCCTTTTCCGACAGGTTGTCTTTCGGAAAGGCCCCCGAAAGCTCGGGGGCCGGTACCGCTGCTGGTTACTTCCACTCCTTGATGGCGTTCTTGTAGGACTGCTCCAGAGCGTACGGGTACTCCCAGAGGTCCGTCTCGCCGTTTTTCTTCGCCTGTATCGCCTTGTACACGCGCTCGCGCCCGAGCGGGTAGGTGTGAATCCTGATACCCAGCGCATCGTAGAGCGCGTTGTCGATGGCCGGAGCCGGGGAGATCATCGAGTGTTCGCCGACGCCTCTGTTCCCGTACGGGGAGAGCTCTTCCGGCGTCTCCTCCCAGAAAGAATCCACCTCGCGCGGCACGTCCATGCTCGTCGCGATCTTGTAGTCGGTGAAGTCGGGGGTGAGCAGCTTTCCGTGCTCGTCGTAGTACATCCCCTCCATCAGGCCGGCGGAGATTCCCTGGATGGTGCCGCCCTCGATCTGCCCCTTCACGTTGATCGGGGAGACGGCCTTGCCGACGTCGTACCCGGCGGAGACCTTGTTCACCTCGACCGCTCCCGTCGCCGGGTCGACCTCGATGTCGATGCCGACCGCGCCGACCGTGAAGTGTACCACGCTCTTCGGCGATTGACCAGTCTCGGGATCGGGGTAGATCACGTCGGGGGGCACGAAACTCCCCGAACCGATCACGGGACCGCCGACATAATTGCCGGAGGGCATCATGAAGCCGCTCTGAATCTGCTCGCCGATCGGCTCCGCCTTGCCTTTCTTCTTACATTTTACTATACCGTGCTCGATGGTGATACTCTCGGGCTCGGTCTCCCAGTATTCGGCGTAGAGGGCGAGCAGTTTTTCGCGCGCGTCGGTCGCCGCGCGCTTCACCGCCATGCCCATCGACCAGCACGAACGGCTGGCGACGGTCTGCCAGTCGTACGGGTGGCTCTGCGTGTCCGGATAGTAGCACTTGATCTTCTCGATCGGGATGCCAAGCTCCTCGGAGGCCATCTGGGCATAGGCGGTATAGGCTCCCTGCCCCATGTCCATCGTCGCCGCAAGGACGTCGACCGTGCCGTCGCCGAGAATTTTCACGATCGCGGAGGACGCCGCGTCCGAAGGCATCGCGGGCGCTTTCAGCGCGAGGGCGAACCCCTTGCCGCGAATCCAGCCCTTCCGCGATGCGGGCTCCTTCTCCTTGAGTTTGATCTTCTCCACGATCTTGTTGACGATCGTGTCGAGCGCATGCGCGTTCATCGGCATGCCCGTGCAGGTGGGAAGTCCCGGCTTGAGCATGTTCTTCAGGCGGAACTCGATCGGATCCATGCCGATCTTCCGGGCGGCGATGTCGATGACGACTTCCATGGCGCCCATCAGCTCCGGAAGTCCGAAACCGCGGTAAGCCCCGCCGAAGGGCTTGTTCGTGTACACGGCGTAGCTGTCCGTCCAGACGTTGGGCACGTAGTAGCACCCCGTCGAGGAGTACCCGGCGCTGCGCACGGGGTTCGCTCCGTACTCGGCGGAGATGCCCGTGTCGAAGTAGAAGGTGTTCTTGATCGCGGTGATCTTGCCTTCCTTGTCGATGGCGAGCTTGATTTTGGAGACGTAGGCCTGGCGTACCCAGGAGGTGAGCATCACCTCTTCGCGGGGGATGTAGAGCTTCACCGGACGTCCCTTGATTTCAGGATTCATCGCGCCCGCGAGGCAGAGCGCTTCGACGGTCATTCCGGCCTTGCCGCCGAAACCCCCGCCGATGGGAGGAGCGATCACATGAATCTTGTTGAGCGGGTATTCGAGCCCCTTCGCCACGATCTCGCGGAGCGCGAAGGCCGATTGGGCGGAAGACCAGATCGTCAGGTTGCCCGTGGCCGGGTCCTCCTTGCAGATGCAGCAGTGCGGCTCCAGAAAGCCGTGGGCGATCTGCGGACAGTTGACGGCTTCTTCGACGACATATTCCGCCTCCGCGAAGGCCTTGTCCACGTCGCCGCGGCGGATACGGAACCAGTTGGCGATGTTCGTCCCCGGGAACGGCGTGATGAACGGCACGTGGTCGTATGTCTCCAACTCGGGGTGTACGAGGACGGAGTTGTCGGTGGCGGCCTTGACGGGATCGAAGATAGGAGGCAGGTCCTTGTACTTCGCGGCGACCTTGAGCATCCCCTCCTCGGCTGCCTCCTCGGTCTCGGCGATCACGAGCGCCACGGGCTCGCCGACGTAGCGGACCTTGCCGATGGCCAGCGGCGTACGGTCCATGAGGTAGAGGCCGAAACGGTGGATGAAGTCCTTGCCGGTGATCACCTTTACTACGCCCTTGACCTTCATGGCCTCGGAGACGTCGACGGAGAGGATTTCCGCATGCGCTTTGGTCGAGCGGAAAGCCCTGGCGTGGAGCAGCTCAGGGCCGAAGCGGAGGTCGTCGGTGAATGCAAGGGCGCCCGAAGCCTTCTCCAAATCGTACTTCCGGGTGGTCCACGCGCCGACGCCGTTGCGCGTCACAGTCTGTTTCATCGCGGTTCCCTCCCTGTCAGCGCGCGCCGCCGGGCACATGCCCCAGCTCGCGCATCGTCTTCGCGGCCTTCTGAACGGCGCGGAAAATCGGAATGTAGCCGGTGCAGCGGCAGAGATTCCCCGCCAGGGCCACACGTATCTCCTCCTCGGAGGGGTCGGGGTTCTTCCGGAGAAAGGCGTAGGTCGTCATGATCATTCCGGGCGTGCAGAAGCCGCACTGAATTGCGCCCTCCTCGATGAACGCCTGCTGAATCGGGTGCAGCTCCCCCTTCGGGCCGACCAGACCCTCGACGGTGAGGACGGACTTTCCCTCCGCCTCAAGGGCGAGCATCATGCACGACTTCTGGGCAAGATCGTCGACCACCACGGTGCAGGTGCCGCACTCGCCCTCTTCGCAGCCTCTCTTCACGCTGGTAACTCCATACTCACGAAGCACCCGCAGCAGCGTCGTACGGGGCTCGACCGCAAGGGTCGTCTGTCTGCCGTTCAAAATGAAATGGACATCGCGCTTCATCATGCGTTCCCTCCCTGGAATCTCTCCACGCAGAGAGAGACGGCCCGTTTCGTCAGTTCCTCGACCATGGAGAAGCGGTACTCCCGGCTCGCCCGGACGTCGGTGATAGGGTTCACCGCGGCGGCCGCAGCTTTCGCGGCCTTTTCCAGAAGCGCCGCGTCGGGACTCGTTTGTCCGGCCAGGATGTCCTCGGCCTCGGCGGCGCGCACAGGACGCGGCGCCACTGCGCCGTACGCCAGCCGGTACTCTCTGCCCTTCTCGCCGTCGATCGCGACGCAGGCCACGCCGACCTGCGCGAGGTCGAGCGCGTTCCTTCGCCCGAGCTTGATGTAGCAGCCCGTCGAGCGGCCTTCAGGCAGAGGGAGCGTCGCGGAGACGACGATCTCTCCCGGGGCCAGGACGTTCTTTCTGGGTCCGGTGATAAAGTCGGCGAAAAGAATATCGCGCTCCCCTTCGGGGCCGTAGACGTGCAGGACGGCTTCGTAGGCGGCGAACGCGGGAATCATGTCCCCCGAAGGAACGGAAGCGCAGACGTTCCCCAGCACGGTCGCCTTGTTCCGGATCAGCGCGTCCGAGTGGGAGAGGCATGCGTCCGTAAGAGCGCCGTAGTACCTGCGGGCATCCTCGTGCTCGGCGACCTGATTGACCGTACACATCGCGCCGATCTTGATCCCCTTGTGGGGATAGAAGGAAATGCCGCCGAGCTCGGGAATATCCGAAAGATCGACGAGCATCTCCGGATGGACGGCGTGCTTGCGCATCCACACGATCACATCCGTCCCGCCCGCCTTGATCATCGCCTTGGAACCGTATTTCCCCAGAACTTCGACAGCTGCGGCCAGCGATCTGGGGCGTTCCATTTCAAAAGCCAGCATTGACATATCACCCCTTCGGTGAGGAATAAGTATGTGAAGAGGGCGTCCCCGCACCCTCTTGAAACCATGAGGAGGAGGACGCCCGTCGTATCGGAGTTATTCTTCGGCGAACGCGACGATACGGGAGATGCAGGACTCGCCGCCCACGAACCGCCACGGGAAGCAGCCGATGGTGACCCGCTTGCCGCTAAGCTGGTCGATGTCGCCCGCGACGCACTCGGCGTGGATGAGGTTGCTGGGGAAGAGAGCGATGTGCATCACCTGATAGTCCTCTTCGGGGAAGAAGTCGTCGAGCCCCTTGCCGTACTTCTTCTTCAGGTGAGCGTCTGCCTGTCTGGCCTGCACCGGCATCCACTCGCGGATCTTCGTGTTCATAGGATGGTCGGCGGAACCGCAGTCGACGCCGATCCACTTGATCTTCTTCTTGAGCGCCCAGGTGGCGAACTCTCTGGTGGGTCCGGGGTGCTTCACCATGTAGCGGACCTCGTCGGCCTCGGGCTCGTTCCATCCGTACCGGTGGTAGCCGGTGTTGATGATGAGGATGTCGCCCTCGCGGATATCGGCGCGGGCTTCAAGATCTTCGGGGGTGTAGATGCCGTAATCCTCGGCGATGTCCTGGATGTCGACCACAACGCCGGGGCCGACAAGAAAGTCCTTCAGCGGAAGGCTGGCGATATCCCCGCCGTGTCCGCAGAAGTGGATCGGGCCGTCGAGGTGCGTTCCCACGTGGTTGGAGTGGGTGAGCAGCTGGCCGTTCGCTCCGTTGGGCGCGAGGCGCTTGAAGTACTTCACCTGAAGCGGCTCGTACGTGGGCCATGGCGGCGTCTGGATACCGATGGGAATGGTAAGATCGTACACCTTGATATTGCTCCAGTTCTTGAGTTCGAGACTGTTGGACATAGTAAGTACCTCCTTGTGTTTTATTAAACTTGGATAAGAATTACTCGCTCAAATACTTGTCCGCGAAGGCCTCCGCGGCCTTCACGAAGGCGTCCATCGGCATGCGGACGATACCCGCGCCGACCTGCCCTTTTCCGGGCTCCTTGTGCGCCGCCCCTGTGTCGAGCACCGGAGTGATTCCCGTCTCCACAACCTTGAGGACGTCGATTCCCGTCGGGGTACCGCGAAAATTCAACGCGGGGATGGTGAACATGCTGTTCTCGCCCACAGTGATTTCATACATTTCGAGCGTGTAGTTCGCCGCGTCCTTCGGCGTGCCGCCGATGAACTGGACGATGGCGGGCGCCGCGGCGAGCGCGAAGCCGCCTACCCCGTAGGTCTCCATGATGGCGCTGTCGCCGATGTCGCGGTTGGTGTCCTCGCGGGTGAATCCGGGGAAGAGAAGCACTTCGGGCAGCGCCGCCTCGCAGGTGAACCAGCGGTCGCCGAGTCCGGACACCTGAAGACCGAACTCCGTGCCGTTGCGCGCCATGACAGTGAGCATGCTCGACCCTTCGATCCCCGCGGCGGCTTCGAGCGAGGCCTTCCCCGCCGCCATCGCGATGTTCAGGAAGAAGTGGTCGGTCTTGTCGATGAAACGGAAGACCTCGGCGAGCTGCGCGCCGTCTTTGCACGTTTCCACCATGTGCGGCGCGAGCGTGCGGAGGAAGAGCGACGTCCCGGCCTTGTTGCGGTTGTGCAGTTCGTCGCCCATGTGAAGCGCCTGGGCGATCATGTTCTTGACATCCGGCTCCTCGCCCTTCTCGACGGCGTGTTCGATGGCCGCCTTGAGCACGGGGTAGAGCGTCTTCTCCATCCACTTCAGGTGTTCGATGACCTCCGGACCGAAAGCGCCCATACGGAGCACCTTTCCGAGTCCTTCGTTCATCGTGACGTAGGCCTTGTTGCCGTGCGTCCTGTTCTCCAGGACGAAAACGGGCATGCTCGGCGACATGATCCCCGCCATCGGCCCCACTGCGTGATGGTGATGGCACGGATCGAAGGCGATGGCGCCGCTCGCGGCGAGCTTTTCCGCCTCCTCGGGCGTCTTCGCCCAGCCTTCATACATGCAGGCCGCCATGACGCCCCCGCGGATGGGACCGGACGCGGTCTCCCACGTCAGAGGAGGTCCCGCATGCAGGAGCATCTTGTCCTTCATCCCCGGAACTGTCTCCTTCGCTATCCCCATGCCGACGATCAGCGGCTGGGCGGCGAGCAGGCGCGAGAGCGCCTCCCGATTCGCTTTTTCCAGATCGATCACGTTCAGTTGCCCCCCTTCTTGAACTTTTTTAAACGAGAGAGGAGATCCCCGCTCGCTGCGGGAGGCTTCCAGTCCCAGACGACCGCCTCCGCTTTCTGCGTTTTTACGTCGAGGTAGAACTGCTCCACCCCGATATTGACCACTTTCGGACCTTCTTTCAGCAGTTTTTTCATAGTCCCACCTCCACGAGCATCGCCGCGAGACGGGCCGCCCTGGCGTTGCTTTCGCAGACGTGCACCCCGAGCTCCTCCAGGATTTCCCGCTGCCGGGACGCATTCTGGGGGTCGGTATCCACGCCGCAGATGGAAACGACGAAGGCGATTCTGTCGCCGGCGACCTTCCGAGCCTTGAGGATTCCTTCGGCGAGCCCCGTCGCGGGGTCGTCGTTGCACCCGTATCCGAGGACCACGTCGAGCAGAACGACGCCCACATCGGGATCCTTCGCCTCTTCAAGAATGCGGTCGGCGCGGAGCGACACGTCGATCATCGGGTGCAGTCGCCCCTGGGTGAACTCGTCCTCGCCGTAGTCGACCATGGCATGCTCCACGCTCTTGAGGCTGTCGGCGAGCTTCTTCGACGCGTCAAGCGGCGTGTTGCTCCAAATCGGACCGAGGATCTCGCGCGCGACGAGCTGCCCCTCGTAACAGAGGGTGCCGCCGGAGTAGAGTCCGCGAAGGTAGCCCTTCCGCTTTCCGATCTTCTCCGCCTGCTGTTTCAGCGCCTCGTACTCCGCGTAGAGCGCGTCGCGGGCCGCTGCGCCGTCCTGTCCGTTCGCGAGCGCAGCGGCGACGGCGGCGGTCTCCTCGAGTTCGCGGCAGATGAACACGCCGTCGGCATCGCCCTTCGCCTCGCCGCCGATAAACCCGAGCACCGCAGGTTTGCCCCCGGCCTTCACCGCGTCGAGAATCTTCTTCTCGACCTCGGGGGCGGGCGGCTTGCCGAGCACGGCGAGCACCTTCACCTCGTCGTCGGCGAGCAACGCGTCCACCGCCTGAAGGCACATGATGCCGCCGACCTCTTTTTTCACATCGCGCCCGCCGGTGCCTATGCCGTGAAGGACGCCGACGCCTCTGCGGGCCAGCTGCACATGCACTTCCTGCAAGCCTGTTCCCGCGGCGGCCACGATGCTCACGGGTCCCGTCGGACAGGCGTTCGCCATCCCCATCGCAACGCCGCGGATGATGATCGTGCCGCAGTCGGGCCCCATCACGAGCAGTCCCTTCGCGGCGGCCGCCTTCTTGACTTCGATCTCTTTCTCGACCGTGACGTTGTCGGAGTAAAGCATGACGTTCAAGCCCTTCTCGATGCACTGAAGAGCCACGTCGCCCGCATAACGCCCGGCGACAGAGACGATCGCGAGATTGGCTTCGGGAAGGAGCGAGAGCGCCCCGTCGAGGCTCTTCGGCCTGTAGTCGTTGTCGCCCGAGTCCTTCTTGCGGCCAGGAGGGTTCGCAAGGTATTCTTTCGCCTTCGCGAGCGCGTCTTCGAGGACCTTTTCCGCCTCCGGCGCGTCGCTCAACAGGGCGACGACGAGGTCGTTCGGCGTGGCGTCCACGCCGGTCAGGTCGAAGCCGCCCGCTCCCATGATCTTGTAGTTCGCCTCCGTCCCCATGTTCAGGGTGGCGACGGAGATCCCCTCCAGCTTGAGCAGCTCCTTCGCCACAAGCATCAGGGTGACGCTGTCGTAGTACGTCCTTCGGATGATTTCGAGGCGCTGAGAAGATGCCACAGTATCATCCTCCTTTCATGCGTTGCGTTCGATCGTGTCCAAGACGGCTGCGGAGAGTCCCGCGAGCCACGCTCTTCCGGAAGTATGTCCCCAGTCGAGGATTCGTGCGACCGCTTTCAGAAGCGCTGCCGCGTCGTCCCGCGAAAGCGACTCCAGCACGTCTTTGCTTCGTTTCCAGATCAATCCGTCCGCCGCGTCCCTCAGGATTTCCGCGGAGAGCCATGTCGTCCGGGACGTATCGGGCAGCGATGGAGCGGAACAGCCGAGCCAGAGCCTCCCGGTCGTGTATCCTGCAAGGAAGTCGTCTCCCGCGGGCGTGCTCCCCGGCCCGAGGCCGAGCAGATCGCCGAAGCGGCGGTCCCGAGCCGGAGCAGCGAGAGGTTCCAACTCCTCTTCGAGCAGCGAACGCCACTCGCGGACCAACGGCGCCCATCGAAGATTCATGCGTCCGGCGGGAAGCGATGGCTCGTACCGCGCAGGGATTCCCTCCATCGGCAGGGAGAGACGCTCGCCTCGCCGCAGAGGAGGGAGAGAGTCCGTAAGCCACGTCCTCGGGCCGAAATCCTCCTCCGACGTGACGATGGAATACCTCCGCCCGCTCCCGGGTTCTTCAAGGTTCACTGTTCGTGTATAAATTTCCCGCACCCGCAGCAAGGTGAATTCACCGCCCCGAAAGGGGCGATGAAGAGAAGGTCCCCCGGGGGACGCCGGAAGGAGACCTTCTTTCCGATTCGCAGTTCGGGAGAGCACATCGCCGCTGCAGGCGCGGAGCCGCATGCTCTTTCAACCGCCCCGTATTGCCGGAGACTACACCACGCCGTCTTTTTCGAGCTCTTCGAACTCGGCGGCGGAGAGACCGAGATACGACGTCAGGATCTTCTCCGTATGCTCGCCGAGCACCGGCGCGGGGGCCTCGATTTCGGAGGGCGTTTCGGAGAACTTGATCGGAACGCCGGGGATCTTCGTTGCACCGGCTATCGGGTGGAGAACGTCGACGATCATCTTCCGCGCAAGCACCTGGGGATCGTTGACGACGTGCGCCATATCGTTGATCGGACCGCAGGGAACGTGATTTTTCTCGAGGGCCGAAAGCCAGTATTCCGTCGTTTGGAGCACCGTACGCTCCTCCATGATCACTTTCAGGGCATCGAAATTCGTCACTCGTCCGGGGTTGTCCGCGAAGCGGGGATCATTTTCGAACTCCTCCATCCCGAGGACGCCGCAGAATCTGTGCCAGATATCGTCGTTGCCCACGGCGATGTTCATCACGCCGTCCGCGGTTGCAAGCGTGGCGAAAGGCGAGATCGCAGGGTGCTTGTTGCCCATCGGACGGGGAATATCTCCGGTCACGAGGTAGCGGGAGACGGCGTTTTCCAGTACGGCCACCATGCAGTCGAGCATAGCGACGTCGACGAGCTGGCCTCTGCCTGTCTTCATGCGCGAGTTCACCGCGGCGAGAACGCCGATGGTGGTGAAGAGACCCGCGAAGATATCGGCGATCGAACTCCCCACCTTCGTGGGAGTGTGCTCGTCGGGACCGGTGACGCTCATCATGCCGCCCATGCCCTGGATAATCACGTCCATGGCGGGGCGTCTACTGTAGGGGCCGGTCTGACCGAAGCCGGAGCTTGCCGCATAAATCAGGCGGGGGTTCACCTTGCGGAGTTCCTCGTACCCCAGGCCGAGCTTGTCCATCGTCCCGGGCTTGAAGTTCTCGATGAGAATGTCGCTCTTCTTGACGAGCGATTTAAGGATTTCCTTGCCTTTTTCGTGTTTCAGATTCAGCGTGACGCTCTTCTTCCCCCTGTTGAGGCTCATGAAGTACGCGCTCTCCCCGGCCTGGAAGGGGGGGTAGGCCCGAGTATCGTCGCCGCCGTTAGGCCGCTCGATCTTGATGACTTCGGCGCCCATATCGGCGAACATCATGGCTGCAAAAGGCCCCGCAAGCACTCTGGTCATGTCGAGAACTACAAGTCCTTCCAACGGTTTCATACCAGTTCCACCTCCGAAATGATGACCGGATAAAAACATAGGTTTTCTATCCGGTTCGAATCTCTCGTCTCTCTCCGAAATAGTCGCTTCATGACAAGGAGCGGTTTCCAGCAAAAAGACCTTCCGATGTGACACAACGCCAGAGAGACTTCTCAATCTCCTCGCACTCGTAAACTTTGAAAACGCTCAAAAGCGCTGATTCAGATTTTACAATGAACTTATTTTATCATAAAATATGTTTGGAACAGAGGAAATGCAATGTCATCACATGACAAAAATTCAGCCAACAACCCCTAACGGATCACATCCTTCAAACGGGGCAAAAAGGGAGAGTTTACATGATCGTCGCCGACCTGTTGAAAAAAAACCTGTTCCCTGACTTTCAGATACTCGCCGGTAGCGGCGGCGTCGGGCGCGAAATCAGCGCCGTCTCGGTCCTCGAAGCTCCGGACGCCGACCGCTGGATGCGCGGCGGAGAGTTTCTTGTGGGAAGCGGCTTCGTCTTCAAGGACGACCCGGAACAGCTCACCCCCCTTCTCCGCCGGATGAACGAGAAGGGAGTCGCCGCCATCGGATTCAAGCTCGACCGCTTCCATCACAAACTCCCGGCGAGCATGACCGCGGAGGCGGACGCGCTTCAGATACCCATTCTTGAAATTCCGATGCACTACCGCTGGACCGACATCATCGAACTCATTCACACCATCCTCGTCCAGGAGCGGCTCAAAGAACGCCCGGACGATCTGACCTCTTTCTGGGAGGAGAGCCTCGACTTCAAGAAATTGATGTCCAGCTTCGCGCAGAATCTCGGCAGGGATCTTCTGGTGCAGGCGCCCCAGCTCGAATTGAACAATCTCTTCCTCGCCGACGGGAGCATCCTCGGGGGCGAAGCCGTGCAGAAAGCCCTGGACACGCCGCTCGTCCAGGAGCAGCCCCTCCCCAAGAAAGGACAGATACACTCGTGCGTGGAGGTGCGCAACAGCGGAACCATCCGGCGCTTCGCGGCCTACCGCCTGCGCCTGGACACTCCCATCTCCATCTTCATGATCTTGTCGCCCGGAGAGCTCGCCCCGTCCGCCAGGCAGGAGCGGATGCTGCTCCGCGCCCTGACGATGCTGCGCGCTTCCGCGCTTGAGATCGCCATTCTCTCAAGCAAGAAAGTGTTGAAAAAGGAACGATTTCTGGAGGGGCTGTGCTTCGGAATGTACTGCGATCCGAACATGATCCGGATCAACCTGCAAGAACTCGGGATTCCGCTCTCTCTTCCCGTGACGGTGCTCATCGTCTCCACGGCCGACGGGCTCTCCACTCCGCGGTGGTCGTCCCCCTCCCAGCTGAGCTACCGGCTGGGGAATACCTGGGTCACGCTCATCGACGAATCGGAGACGGCCGCATGGAAGAAGAGCCTCGCGCCCGTGGCGGAGCAGGCCGGGTTCCACTTCTCTTTCGGCGGCAAGGCCGCGGATTTGATGGAGATCCCCCGCTCATACCAGGAGGCGAGGCGGACGTTTTCGCTGCTGCGCGACTTCGCGCTGCCGCCGGGCGTGTACCTGTACGAGGAGCTTTCTCTTTACGGGCTGCTCCAGAGCATGACGAAGCTTCCCGAGGCGAAGGACGTCTGGACGCGCTACTGGTCCCCTCTCGAAGAGGACACGTCGCAAGCCCGGCGAAGCCTTCCGCTGAAGGATCTGGCGGCGATGCTCGTCGCGCGCGACTTCAACGCCCGTTCCTGCGCGGAGGGCCTGCATCTGCACTACAACACCGTGCGGAACTACTTGAAAGAGATCGAGACGATGCTCAACGTCGACCTGAACAACCCCTACCACCGCCTCGGCATGACGCTCGCCTGCCACATCAACGGCGCCTACGTCAGGGAGCGCCCGCGGCGGGACCGGGTCTGAGCAGGCGAAGCGCTACTTCGGAATTGGGGTTGTGTTCCGCCGCCAGGGAAAAGGGAGTGTTTCCCTTGAGGTCGCAAAGGTGCGGATCGGCGCCCGCTTCGAGGAGCAATTCGACGGTTATGACGAGCGGATTGCTCTTCGCGGCGTACATCAGCGGCGTCGCCCCTTGGGCGTCCGCGGCGTTCGCCTCTGCGCCGGCCTGGAGCAGCAGCGCGACGCTCTCCCCGGTCGAGCTGTTCTCGGCGGCAAGCATCAGCGCGGTCATACCATGAACGGTCGAAGCCTTCACGTCCGCGCCCGCCTTCAGCAGCGCCCCGATCACCGAAGGCGGAGCGTCGACCCATGTCCCGTACATCAGCGCGTCCCAGTCCTCCTCGCCCTTCGCGTTCACCTCCGCTCCCGCCTTCACTAGCAAAGAGACGACCTCGGGGTCCGGATTTCCGCTTGCGGCGGCCATCAGCGCGGTCCAGCCGCGACTCGACTCGGCGTCGACGTCCGCCCCCGCCGCGAGCAGCAATGCGACGGCCTGCGCGATATTGTCCTGAGCGCACCATGTCAGTACCGGAATCCCCTCCTCGTCGCGCGCATTCACGTCCGCACCCGCCTCGATGATCGCGCGGATGTCGTCGACGCCGCCGTGCCGGAACAGCTCGGCATATTCGGCGTGCGCACGCTCACAGGAAGAGACGACAACAAGAATGAAAGCCGCAACGAAGAGAGAGAGAATCCACAGCTTCTTGAGAGCCATTCCATCACGCTCCTTGAAAAAGAGCGGGGCGTTACGGACATCCGCATACCCCGCTTCGGCTGTTTACAAGCTGCACCGCCCCTGGAAGAGCTGATGCTCCGACGGGGGAAGCGTTTTCAGAACACAGCGGCCCGCGAAGACGCCGCCCTTCTCGTCGCGCCCGGCGAGCCAGAAGTCCGCCAAGCAGGGGACCGCCGTCTCGGTGAGCTCGCGGACGCGGAAGCGGAGCGACCATGTACCGTCGGCGAAGTGAAGGCTTCCTCTCAGGGGGGCTGCCCATCGCTGCGGGGGCGTCCCTCCCTGCCCCATAAGGAAAGAGTCTTCGACCGGGACGCCGGGCGATTGAAAGAAGACGGTCAGCTCACCCGAGATATCCCCCTTGACGATCTCATCGCACTCAGGACGGAGCGCGCGAGGCCCGTACGCGGCAAGGAACTCCGCTTTGCGCACGGCGCTCGCCCCGGCCAAAGCCGCGCTTTCCTCCGTCAACAGACGCCGGGCGCTGTCCGTATCGCCGTTGTTGGCCAACGCTCTCGCCTCCGAGATGATCTTCGGAGCGATCGCAGAAAGCTCCTCCTCGCGTCTCGCGATCCACTCCGAAAGGGCTGGGTGGATCTCCTCATAGAGCAGATCCGCGAGCGTCTGCTCATGAAAGAGCTGCCACCACGCGGCGTCCGAGAGGTCGAGAAGCTCCGGCTCGGCGGCGCAGTGCGCGTCGATCGCGCCGCGAGGTTCCATGATCGGGGAAAGTTCCTTCGGCAGCGTCGTCATTCCTCCCCAGTATGGCTGATAGGGGTCGCAGCAGGGACGTCCGCGCGCTATCAGGAGTTCGGTGAAGAGCGGGTCGTCCGAGAGCAACGCCACCATGCTCTCGACCGTGCCGCCGGTGCAGATTCGGCGTACGGAGGTGAAGTGCGGAGATCGCCCCGCGAAATCGCTCCGGATGTCGTCCGGCGTTCCTTCGTAGTGACTGCGGAGCACGGCCTTGACGTCTTCCGGGGTGACGTTCCGCTCCGGAATCACCGCGAACGGGAGCTCGGCCTCCTCGGGGAGCAGCGGCCCGCGGAACGCCGCGATGCCGTGCCTGTGCCGGTACGTATTGCCGTCCTTCTTCCACGAGCCGGGGTCCTGGAAAGAGTGGGCGAAGTCGAAACCGCGGAGGGCATCCCCTTCTTCATGCGCGCTCCATCCTCGCCCGAGGGCTTTCTCCGCCAGCTCCGGCGACAGGATGTGCTCGCGGCCTTCGAGATCGCCCGCCCGGATGGTGAAGTGATTGGGGAAGAAGACGGCTTCATCGTCGTGGACGCGCACGCCGCAGTAGTCTTTGCCCCCGGCGAGCTGGAGGATCCACGCCTCTTTCGAATCCGCGATCACGTACCCTCTCCCCGGACTACGGTAACCGTACCGGCCGACGAGTTGCGCCGCGATCTCCACCCCGGAACGGGCGCTCTCGGCGCGCTCGGCGACGGCGCGGCGAAGCGCGTACCCGATGCCGCCCCCGACGAGGTCCGGTTCATCTTCCAGCCTGGAGGAGAGGCAGCTGTCGCTGACGATCAGCACCCCCCGCTCGTTGTAGAAACCGTCCGCGTTCGAAAGGCCCCGCTCTCCCCTGACCTGCGTCCAGAAGAAAGCGAGGGTTCGGGGAGGCTGAGGGATTCTGGCCGACCGCTCCTCGGCCGTGATGACGTCGCCGTCGTCCCAGCGACGGGAGGGAACGAGCGCGTGCCGGACGATCAATCGTCCGGGATCGTCCTCGTTATGACCGACGACGACGCGCCCGGTCGAGGAGGCGTTTCGCCCGACGACGACGGAAGTGCACGCGCGGGAGGCGCGGGGAAACAGAAGAAACAGTATGCACACAGCGCACGGAAGAACGAAAAACAACGACACGCTCACCAGCTCCTTTGGTTGATCCGGGGGCAGCCGGGACATTCAGGCGAGAGCCCAACAACCTGAATTCGCTGCGGCCGGGGTAGTCTATCCGATCGTTTGCTTCAAGAATGCGAGGAACGCCCCCCCCATGATACTGCGGACGACGTCCTCGCCATACCCTCTGCGCAGGAGCTCCGCGGTGAACTCGACGCTCGCGCCGTACCCCTTTACGCAGTCGTACTCGCGGTGCGGTCCGGGGGCGGCGAAGTCGCGCATCTCGTCGCAGAAATCGAACCCGAAGCCGACGTGTCCGTCGCCGACGAGCGAACGAATGTGGTCGACGTGGTCGGCGAGATCGCGCTCCGTCACGGTATGCCGATCCGGATCGGCGACGAAGACGCTGCACGCGTTCATCCCCATCACACCTCCGCGCGCGGCCAGCAGCGAGATCTGGTCGTCAGTCAGATTGCGCATCACGGGAGCGAGCGCGCGGCAGTTCGAGTGCGAGGCGATCACCGGCCCGTCGTAGAGGGCGAAGACGTCCTCCACGCCCTCGTCGTTGAGATGGCTTATGTCGATGTACATCCCCAGACGTTTCGCCTCGTCGAGCACATGGACGCCGAACGCCGTCAAACCGCCTTTCCGCCCCTCTTTTACCGGGTCGAAGAAGCAGCCGTCCGCGACGTAGTTTCTGCGGCTCCAGACAAGCCCGATGCCGCGGACTCCCAGTTCGTAAAAGACCCTCAGAAGCGAGAGATCGTTGCCGATAGGATCAAGCCCCTCGAAGGAAAGAAGGAACGCGATCTCTCCCCCGGCGTTCGCCTCGGCGATCTCCGCGGTGTTCCGGCACAACGAAAAGAGACCGGGGCTCTCCGTCATCTCCTCGTGGAGCGCGGCGATCATATCGAGCGCGCGCCGCAGCGCCATCTCCGGAATGAACCGCTCCGAGACGAAGAGCGACGAGACGACGACGTCGACATTCGCCGACCGCAAGGCCGGGAGGTAGTCTTTTTCTATCACGTTCTTCTCACCCTTTTGGCGCTTGTCGAGCACAAGAGGAAGAAGATCGAAGTGCGCGTCCAGCACGAAGCTCTCCCGGTGAAGCTCTTCCGCGCGTTTCCGCGCATCATGCGTTGTCATTGTGTCCCTCCATTCGTTTTCCCGTGCTATACGTCCATCTCGGCCTCGGTCGCGTGCGCGAAGATGAAGTCTCTCCGCGGCCCGACCGCGTCGCCCATCAGGATATCCAGAATCTCTCCAGCCTCGGCGGCGCACTCCGTGACGCTGATCCTGCGAAGCGTCCTGTTCTCGGGATTCATCGTCGTCACCCAGAGCTGCTCGGGGGACATCTCTCCGAGCCCCTTGTACCTCTGGACCGTCGCTTTCCCCCTGCCGACGAACTCGCGAAGCTCCGCGTCGCTGTACAGCCATCGGACATCCTTTCCCTTGGCCGCCCTGTAGAGCGGCGGCTGCGCCGCATAGATACGTCCCTCGGAAACAAGCTGCGGAAGCAGCCGATAGAAGAGCGTCAACAGCAGCGTCCGTATGTGCGCGCCGTCGACGTCGGCGTCGGTCATGACGACGATCTTCCCGTAGCGCAGTCTGGAGACGTCGAACTCGCTCCCCACGCCGCACCCCAGCGCCTTCACGATGTTGCCGACCTCGGCGTTCGCGAGAATCTTGTCGAGGCTTGCCTTCTCGACGTTGAGTATCTTTCCGCGCAGAGGGAGGATGGCCTGAAACTTCCTGTCACGCCCCTGCTTGGCGCTGCCTCCGGCGCTGTCGCCCTCGACGATGAAGAGCTCCGCCTCCGCGGGCTTCCGCGAGATGCAGTCGGCGAGCTTTCCGGGAAGCCCGGCGTCTCTTCCGCCGCCCCCCTTGCTCCTGACCAGCTCCTTCGCCCGCTTGGCGGCCTCCCTCGCCCTCCGCGTGGAGAGCGCCTTGTCGACGATGATCCGGAGGATACCGCCGCCCTCGTTCGCGAAGAAGTACGAGAGCTTGTCGTACACCAGCGTGCTCACCGCGCCGGTCGTCTCGCCGTTCCCCAGCTTTCCCTTCGTCTGCCCCTCGAACTGCGGGTTCGGAAGCTTCACCGAGAGGACGCAGAGCAGCCCTTCGCGAAGGTCGTCGCCGAGAATGTTCCCCTCCCCCGCCTTCAGGAGCTTCTCCGTCTTGGCGGCCTCGTTCACCGCCCTCGTCAGGGCGGCCCGGAAGCCTGCGACGTGCGTCCCCCCCTCGGCCGTCGGGATCAGGTTGACAAAAGAATACATCCTCTCGGTGTAGTCGTCGAGGTACTTCAAAGCGAACGCGACCTCGGTGTCGCCGGAGGTTCCCGTAAACGCGACCGTCCCCTCGAAGAGCGGCGTCGTGTTCTTCGCGAGGCGGTTCGTCATCGCCTCGATGCCGTCCTTGTTCATGAAGGTCTCCCGGACCGTCTCCCCCTCCGCGTTCACCGTCTCCAACGTCAGCGACAGCCCCGGCACGAGGTAGGAGATCTCGCGCAGGCGGCGTTCGACGAGCTTCGGGTCGAAGACGATTCCCGTCTTGAAGATCAACGGATCGGGGTAAAAAAGGACCGTCGTGCCCGTACCGGGAGTCTTCGCCGGCTTCGACGAAAGCTCCTTGAAAACGTCGCCGCGCATGAAGGTCATGGAGTACTCCCGGCCGTCCCGCCGGACGAAGAGTTCGAGCTTCTCGGAGAGGGCGTTCACCACCGAGGCCCCCACCCCGTGGAGGCCGCCCGAGACGGTGTAGGCCCCGTCGCCGAACTTGCCTCCCGCGTGAAGGACGGTCATGATGACCTGACAGGTGGGAACGCGCTTTTGGGGGTGCGGGTCGACGGGCATACCCCGCCCGTTGTCGGCGACGAGGACGCTCCCGTCGGGGGCGAGCGCGACCGAAATCTCGGTGCAGTAGCCCGCGAGCGCCTCGTCGACGGAGTTGTCCACGATCTCCCAGATCAGGTGGTGCAATCCTCGCTGCCCCGTGTCGCCGATGTACATTCCGGGGCGCATCCGCACCGCCGCAAGCCCTTCGAGCACCCGTATGGAACTGCCGTCGTAGTTGAATCCGCTCATCGTTCTTCTCCTCCGTCATCCTCGGGAAAACCGGCGAAATCCACTTCTTCGCCGAAGTCCCCGCTGCCGCCGCTGATCTGCACTCCCTCGTCGCTCTCCGCAAAGAGCCTCCGGGCCGGAGCGCCGCCCGCGTCCTGTTCGGGAACGCTCTCGTCCGCGCCGTCGTCGCCGTTCGTTCCGCCGTTGCCGTTGCGCCCGTTCTTCCTGCGCCTGACAGACAGGCGCGACATACCGGGAATCTCCGTCATCGAGACGAGCGTGTGCTCGCCCACCTCGCGGGGGCGGACGTTCTCCGCGGGAATCTCCACCCCGTCGTCCGCGATCAGCGAGTCGCCCGGCGAAAGCGCCGCGATCTCCGCAACCTCGCCGAAGGAAGGCTTGTCCCCTCTGTGGATGTAGATCCCCTTGCCGCCCCGTCCGGAGGATTTGAGCTCCGAGAGCGCGAAGCGGAAGAATCTGCCGTTCGACGTCCGCACCACCGCGAACAGGTCGTCGGGTGCGGCCTCGCTCCTCGGAAGCGCAACCGACGAAACAAGCGCGTCCTCGTCCTCCACCGCGATTCCGGCGACGCCCCGCGCCGCCGTTCCCTTGAGGGGAATCTTCGCCCCCGGAATACGAATCGCCCGTCCGGACTTCGTGCAGAGCATGATATCGAAATCTCCGTCTCCCTTGAGCGGGACGACCGCGAGCAGGCTCTCCCCCTCGTTCAGCGGGGTCGCGGTTTTCGAGGTGTTCTTCCTCGACGTGTCGCCCTTGAGCGTATCCAGAGAGGACCGCTTAACGGAGCCGTCGGCGAAGACGAAGAGCGCTTCGTCGTGGTCGTCGGGGGAGACGAGAACGAGCGACACGCCCTCCCCTGCTCCGAAGAACTCCTGCGCCGGAAGGAGCTTCTTCGTCGAGGCGTCGGGAATGCCCGCGCGCTCGCGCGAGTAGAAGCGCCCGTCGTCGCCGAGCGCGTAGACGATGCCGTTCGTCACGAAGACGCTCCCCTCCTCCTCGTCGCGCGGTCTGCGCTTCATCTCGCGCTTCCGGATGTACCCCTCCGCGTCGAGCGAAATCACGCAGGGCGTCGGCTGTTCGAACGAAAGTCGCGCCTGCCCCGGCGCGTCCTTGCCGCGCTTCTTCTCCGGCTCCTCGTCGAGAATGGAGGTCCGCCGCGCCGCGAGCGGGCTCTTCGCGAACCGCGCAGCCAGTTCGTCGAACTCCCCCGCCACAACGGAGTCCAGCTTCTTCGCGGAGGCGAGAATTCCCTTCCACTCGGCGATCGCCTTCTCCAGCTTCTTTTTCTCCTTGACGAGCGCCTCGTACTCCAGCCCGACGAGGCGGGAGAGGCGCATCTCGAGGATCGCCTCAGCCTGAAGGACCGAAAAACCGAAGCGTTCGACGAGTCCGGACTTCGCCTCGGCGACGCTCTTCGAGGCGCGTATCAGCGCGACGATCTCGTCGAGAATATCGAGCGCCTTCAGCAATCCCTCGACGATGTGCAGCCTCGCCTCGTCCCGCTTCAGCCGGAACTCGGTCCGCCGCCGTACGATCTCGCGCCGGTGCCCGATGAAGCAGTCGAAGATATCCTTGAGCGTCATCGTCCGGGGCGCGCCCCCCGCGAGCGCGAGCAGATTGCCGCCGAAGGTGCCGGAGAGCTGCGTGGCCGAGTGCATCAGCGCCTCCACCGCCTTGGGATCGGTCTTCTTCTGCATCTCCACGACCACCCGGTCGCCCGTCCTGTCGGACTCGTCCCGGACGGTCACGATCCCCTCGACGTTCTTCTCGTCGAGCTTCTCGGCGATCTGCGCGACGATGCGCGACTTCGTGGCGCCGTACGGAATTTCGGTGACCACGACGAGGTAGCGGTTCTTCGTTTCTTCTATATGCGTCTTTCCGCGAAGCGTGAACTTGCCGCGCCCCGTCTCGTACATCTCGCGGATGCCGCTCGTCCCGACGATCTCGCCCCCCGTGGGGAAGTCGGGCCCGGGCATCCTCGACGCCGTCTCGGAAACGCTCCACGAGCAGCCTTCGCGGAGATACTCCGAAAGCAGCGAGAGCGTCTCGACGGGGTTGTGCGGCGGAATGTTCGTCGCCATACCGACAGCTATTCCCGACGCTCCGTTGATCAGCAGGTTCGGAAGAACGGCGGGGAGGACGGAGGGCTCCGTCAGCGATTCGTCGAAGTTCGGGACGAAGTCCACCGTCTCCTCGTCGACGTCGCCGTGCATCAGCTCCCCCTCGGGCGCCAGGCGAACCTCCGTGTAGCGCATCGCCGCGGGAGAGTCGCCGTCGAGCGAGCCGAAGTTTCCCTGTCCGTCCACAAGCGGGACGCGGAGCGAGAAGTTCTGCGCCATGCGCGCCATAGCCTCGTATATGGACGAGTCGCCGTGCGGATGGTATTTGCCCATCGTCTCGCCGACGACCCTCGCCGACTTTTTGTGCGCTCCCCCGGAGGAGAGGCCCAGCTCCTTCATCGCGTGGAGGACGCGGCGCTGAACGGGCTTCAAACCGTCTCTGGCGTCCGGAAGCGCGCGGTCGGCGATAACCGACATCGCGTAGGAGAGATAGCTTTTTTTGAGCTCGTCGTCGAACCCAGTTTCGAGTATATTTTCAGGCATGGATGGTCTCCTTGTTCTTGAGGTGTCGGCGGAATGCGTTCTCGTGCGGATTCCCGCCGCCGGACGCGATCTTCTCACGGGAATGTTCCGGCATTCGGAAGGCTATTGTACCCGACCACCCCTTTTTTCTGCAAACGGAGACGCTCTTCTCCGCCGTCGCTTCATGCTATGATGGAAAAATCTGCGGGAACGCGCGCCGCTTTATGGTTGTTTTTTTAAGCTCGGCAACGCCGCGAATTGGAGGTGGCAATATACTGCTCAAGAGATGGTTTCTTCCGTTCATTCTGCTCCTGCTTGCCGGAGCTGCGGCCTACTGGTTCTTCGGCCCTTCCAGGGTCAACTCGTGGAGGATGAGAAATTCGCCTCCGACAACGTTCGGCCCCGTGGTCGCCTTCGGCGACAGCCTGACGGCGGGCAGAGGGGCGGGAGGAGCCGAAAACGCCTACCCCGCCGTGCTCTCCTCGCTGCTGGGACGCCCGGTGGAGAACATGGGCGTCGACGGCGACACCGTCGCAAGAGCTTCTGAACGCCTGGAAAAAGTGCTGGAACTTTCACCGTCTATAGTCGTCGTGCTGCTCGGCGGGAACGACATGCTGCGGCGGATGAATCTCGACGAGAGCTTCGCCCTCCTTGAGACGATGATCCGACGAATCCAGCAGGAAGGAGCGCTCGTCTTCGTCGCCGGGCTGGAAGGGCTGCCGCTGCTCGCGCCGGTCGGCAAGCGCTACTTCGAGGCGGCGAAGAACACGGGTTCCGTGCTCGTCCCCGACGTCCTGAAGGATATCCTCGGGAAACCGGAGTTGATGGCGGACGGCATTCATCCCAACGCCGCGGGGTACCGCGTCATGGCCGAGCGCATCGCGAAGGCGATGGCTCCGTATCTCCGGTAGACTATGCTTAGGAACCGACGAAGGCTCCTTTTAGAAAAACGACAAGCTGCTCTTCTTGAGCTCCTCTTCGCTGCGGAGAATTTCGAATCGCTCCATCCCGTGCTCCAGGGCGAAGCTGCGGACGAACTCCTCGATCGTCTCCATGTTCCTGCCGTGCATCATCGCGTAGAGCGTGTACGGCCACTCCGCGCACGGGGCGCGTTCGTAGCAGTGGCTCACGAGCGGGCTCTCCGATAGCAGCTTGCCCAGCCGTTCCATTTCGTCCGGGGGAGCCTTGAAGACGACCATCGCGTTCGCCGCGTACCCCGAGTTCTGATGCCGCAGCACCGCGCCGATCCGCTTCAGCTTCCCCGACGCGCGGAGCGCTTGCAACCGCCCGATCACCGTCTCCTCGGAGACGCCGAGATGATCGGCCAACGTCCGGTACGGGTCGACGGTCAGGGGGATATCGCCCTGAAGCTTCTCGACCAGCCGCCGGTCCGCATCGTCCATAGCCCTCACGTTCCCTCCATGTCGAAGAAGACACGCAGTTTGAAGCTTCTCAGCCTGGGAAAGGGGAAGACGTGCGTCAACTCGAAACGCCGCCTCAACTCCTCCAGAAATGCGTCCCGCTCTTCGTCGCATACGGTTGAGAGCGTGAACCACATGTTCAGGAAGCCGCTCCTGCGGTAGTTGTGCGTCACGCCGGGGTGCCCGTTCACGAAGCGCGCGGCTTCCTCGAAGACATCCTCCGGGACGCGCGCGCCGACGAGCATGCTGGAGTACCCCATTGCGCCGGAGTCAAAGACGCCCCCCAGGCGACGGATAATGCCTTCACGCATCAGCGCAGCGGTTCGTTCGACGATCTCCTCTCTCGAAACAGCGAGCTTCGCGGCAAAAACTCCGTAAGGATCCATCTCCAGGGGAAGCCCCTCCTGCAGCAGATTGATCAGCTTCCGGTCGACGTCGTCCATGTTCCGCTCCTGAAGCACCAGGGCTCCTCCGCCATGTAGTTACCCGTGTAGGAAAACGCGCGCGCTCTGCACCCGCCGCAGATCGCAACATACTCGCATGCGCCGCACCGCCCCTCGTAGCGCGAGAAGTCGCGCAACTCCGCGAAGACCTCGCTCTCGCGCCAGATATCGGCGAAGGGCGTCCTCCTGACGTTTCCTGCCTCCACCGGCAGGTAGGGGCAGACGTGGACCTCGCCTTTCGGCAGAATGCAGCAGTAGGAGACTCCGGCGAGACAGCCGCGCGAAAAACGCTGCGCGATTCCCATCTCCTTCGCCATCGGCATGAACTGCGGCGCGCAGGTGGGCTTCAGTTCGAGCGTCGTCGTCGCCTGTCGTTCCAGTATCTTCCGTATCATCCCGAAATACGCGCCGGAGTGCAGCTCCTCTTCCTGCATGGAGCGCGCGCGGCCTGTGGGAACAAGGAAGAACGGATGAATGGCGTGCACGCCCGTCGATTCGTAATAGCTAACCATCTTGTCGAATTCGTCAAGGTTCTTTTCCGTCAGCGTCAGGTTGATCTGCACCCTCAATCCTGCGGAGAGGGCGTTGCGAATTCCTGTCTGTGTCAGGTCGTAAGCCCCGGGAGAGCCTCTGAACGCATCGTGGTATTCCCTGACCAGACTGTCCACGCTGATCGCGATCCCCCGCAGACCGGCCGCCGCCAATTCACGTGCAACCGTTTCTGTAAGCAGCGTTCCGTTCGTCCCCATCGCCGGGACGATTCCCCGGTCGCGGGCTGCGGCGACCAGTTCGAGAATATCCTCCCGCAGCAGCGGCTCCCCTCCGCTGAAGATAAGCAGCCGAAAACCGGCCTCCGCGATCGAGGCGATCAGCTGCCTCCCCTCGGCGGCGCTCAGCTCGTCCCGGATATCCTCGTCCGGGCCGGACTCCCTGTAGCAGTGCCTGCAGAAAAGATTGCAGCGGCGCGTCGTGTTCCAGGAGATCAGCACAATGTACCTCCGTGCGCGATCTCGTCGTCGGTCAGGTAGCAGGACGGGTCGGGGCCCCAAAAATCCCCGGCGGCGAACGCCCTGGCCCGGAGATTTCCGTTGCACTGTTCCAGCCACCCGCAGGTGCGGCACCGGCCGCGGAGATGCCGCTTCCGGTCGCGCAGACGATGCAGAAATGAATCGGCCTCTCCCCGCCAGATCTCGGGGAAGTCCCTCTCGCGAACATTGCCGAGAATGATCTCCTGCGTGAACTGGTCTATGTGGACGTCCCCCTCCCAGTCGACCGCGCCGATGGCGACGCCGGAGCGGTTGCCTCCGCTTGCTGTAAGCAGTTCCAGCATCTCCGCGGCGCGGCTCCCTCCCCGCTCTTTCTCCCGAAGGTAGAGATAGATACCGTCGCAGTGGTTGTCCACGGTGAGAATTTCGGTCTCCACGCCCCGAGCGGCGAAGTCGAGCGTCTTTTCGGCGAGAAAATCCAGAGCGGCGCGCTTCTCCTCCGGCGAAGGCTCCTCGTCGGAAAGTTCCGCGCCGCGCCCTGAGGGAACGAGGTGATACAGGCAGACGCGGGCTATGCCTTCGTCTTCGACGAGGCGAAAAATTACGGGCAGTTCCTTCAGCGTACTCCGGGTCATGGAGAGACGCAATCCGGCCTTCTGCCCCGCCTTCCGGCAGTTCCTGAATCCGGCGATCGTCCTGTCGTAGGCGCCGTCGACGCCGCGGAAAGCGTCGTTTACGGAGCGCGATCCGTCGAGACTTATACCGGCGTAGCTCACGCCGAGTTCCATGATGCGCGCCGCAGTCCGTTCGTCGATGAGCGTCCCGTTGGTCGAGAGCGCGGTGCGCAACTCCAGCGTGCGCGCGTACTCTATAAGCTCGAAGATATCCCTCCGCAACAGGGGCTCTCCGCCCGAGAGCAGCAAGGCGGGTACGTTGAAGGCGGCGAGGGTATCCAGAAAATCCTTCGCCTCTCCCGTCGAAAGTTCGGCGTCGCAGGCGTGCGGCGTCGCCGAGGCGTAGCAGTGGCGGCAGAAGAGATTACACGCGCGGGTGCAGTTCCAGACGACAACCGGGCCCATACCTTCGGCGGCGCCCGCGCTGTTCGTCCCGCGGCGGTACCGCAATCGGTCGCCGGAATGCTCGCGGCCGAGCAGCATCTTTGTCAAACTGATCATCAAGGACCTCCTTGAGAGCAGTGTCGGCGAGCTTGTACCGCCATCGGCATCGCAGGAAGAACGCCTCCGGCCGGCCGGTCATGGGGAAACAGTTGCTTCATCACGATGCTACAGGCATTGTATTTGACCCCTTCGCAGATGTAAAGCGAAAAGAAGCTCTTCCGGACCTAGCTCGGGAAAGCGCTCAACAGGCCTGCGGACAAGTAAACCACCCGATGCCGGGAGAGAAAACAACGAGAGGGGCTCTCTCGAAGAGACCCCCTCTCGTCTCCGCGTACATTGTTCACGCTTTCCGAAGCACCTTCCCCGCGGCGGCGCCGGTGTACTCGCCGTCCCGCATGGCGAGACGCCCCCCCACGAAGACATGCGATATGCCCTTCGGTTCGCCGAAAGGATCCTCGTATGTGGCGCCGTCGACGACGGTCTCCGGATCGAAGATAACGAGATCCGCGTCCATTCCTTCCCTTATGATCCCTTTTTTCGACAGCCCGAGTCGTGCAGCCGGGAAACCGCTCATCTTCCAAACAGCCTCTTCGAGACGAAGGGTCTTTTCCTCCCGGACGTATCTGCCGAGAACGCGGGGGAACGTCCCGTTCGTGCGAGGGTGGCACTTCGCACCCGGCGCGGGGGGGATGCTGTCCGAAGCCACCATGACGAGCGGGTGCTTCATGACGAACTGCACGTCTTCCTCCGCAAGCTGAAAGAAGCATGCCGTGTCGGAGCCCCTGTTCGCGATAATGATATCGAATGCCGCGTCGAGAGGATCTTTCCCCGTCATCGCACCGATCTCCGTCAGGCGTTTGCCCTCGAAGTCCGGCGTTTTCGGGCAATAGAGCATCATGACACCCTCCGGGCCGCCGCTGTTGCGCAGCATGTTCTCCCAGCCTTCGGCCTCCGGGATCTCCCGTTTCAGACGCTCGCGAAGCGCGGGGCCCGAGAGACGTTCGATCAGCTTCTCCACCCCTCCCTCGTGAATCCAGGGGGGAAGGATGCTCCGGAGCGTGGTACTCCCCGCCGCATACGGATACTGATCCGCCGTCATGTCGACGCCGCGTTCCCTAGCCTCCTCAAGCAGCTTCATGGCCTCACGGACCTTGCCCCGGTTCCTCCCGCCGCAGGCCTTGTGGTGGAGAACCTGCCCGGGAATCCCGAGGTTTTCCGCCACGGCGATGGTATCGCGAACGGAAGCGACAACATCGTCAGACTCGCTGCGCATGTGGGAGAGATAGAGTCCTCTCCGTTCAACAAGACCTTTGGCGATCTCCTCGACCTCCTCCGGAGCCGAATAGACTCCCGGAGCGTAGACGAGGCCGCTGGTCATGCCGAAGGCTCCCTCCTCCATCGCGCGGCGCGCATGTTCCCGCATCGCAGCAAGCTCGCCGCTCGACGGCGTTCTGTCCTCGAAACCGAGGACGTCGAGCCGGATCGTGCCGTGACCGACGAACGAGCCGACGTTGACGCCGAGCTCCTGTCCGCCGAGCACGTCGAGGTATTCTCCGAAGGAGCGCCAGCGCCATCCGGGCGACGCTCCCGCCATGATAAAGCCGGTGTAGGATTCCAGCAGCGGCGCCTTCTCCGGCGTTACGGGCGCGGCGCTGATGCCGCACTGCCCCACCATGACGGTGGTCACTCCCTGCTTCAGCTTGGGGACAGACGCAGGCTCCTTCAGCAGCAGAAAGTCGTTATGCGTGTGCATGTCGAGGAAACCCGGGGCAAGCACACGCTCCGCGGCGTCGATCTCCGAATCGGCCGCAGCATCCGCAGGCAGAGTTCCTACAAAGACGATACTGCCGTCCCGGATTCCCACATCGCCCCGGAACCAGGGGGAGTTCGACCCGTCGACGATGCGCGCGTTCCGCAGGACCAGGTCGAACCCCCGCGTTTCAATACGGAGTGCCACGCCTATTTCACCGTGAACTTCACCGTACCCAGCGGCTCTATGGAGTAGACGTATTCGCCGGGCTTGCCGGGGATCATGTTCCCGAGCGCCCCGGTGAGCAGGACGTCGCCCTTCTCCATCGTCCACCCTTCATCGACCATCTTGTTCACCAGCCAAAGGAGCGCCTTCCACTGATCGCCAAGCGCGTCGGAACCCTTACCGCGGTTGACCTCCGCGCCGTCGAGCGTCATCACGGGAACCAGCTCGTTCAGGTCGGGGGCGTCCGCGAGGGGAACCTGTTTTCCGAGAATCCACGCCTTCGACGAAATGGCGGACGCGTTGATGTCCACTGCCTTCAGCAGCTTCATATCGGTGAAGGAGAGATCCGGAAGTTCCACGGCGGCCGCGACCGCCGCAATCTTCGCCTTGAGTTCGGCCTCGTCCTTCAGCGGAGCGCCGACCGGCTCGCCCAGGATGAAGGCGATCTCCGCTTCCAGCATCAGAACGCCGAAAGAAGCCCTGTCGACGACGACGCTCTCCGCGCCCCCGTCCATCGCGCCCTCGGGGAAGAGCGGCGCGGCGAAGGGGGTGGAGGCCCCGAAACGCTTCATCGTCGCCTCGGTGGTGAGCCCGGCCTTGAACCCCGCCGGACGCTTCTCTTCCAGACGTTTCAGAGCATATGCCTTCTGTACGGCGTACGAGTCGGCCTCCGTCATATCGGCGTACTCCGCGGAGAGGACGGGGAAAGGAGTCCCTTCCGATGCGGCGAGATAGACTTTATCCGCCGCCCGCTCCACGTCCATCGCAACCGCCGCGCCCGCGCACACAACCGCGATCAGCGCCGCTACCCAAAAACTCCGTGCCACTGTTTTCCGAAACATATTCAACACCTCTTTCTGAAAAAGTCGGATCTTCGGGCTGAGCGCAGCCTTCCAATCTGTGGTGTATTATACTCTTCCTTTTTTCAGTTTTCCCGGCATATTCTTCTCAAGTGAAGAGATGCTACAATAGTACCGACGCTACGATACGCCTTCTCGGCGGGGAAGCTGGAGGAAAAGAGTTGAAGCGAATTCTTATTGTGGACGACAGCGCCGTGAGCCGGAAACTCGCTCTCTTCGTCCTGAAAAACCTTGGCTACAGGGCGCACGGAGCATCCTCGGCCGCCGAGGCCTTCGAAGCTCTGCGGAACGAACGGTACGACGCGATCTTCATGGATCTGCACATGCCGGAAATGAACGGCTGCGAAGCGGCGATGTTCATCCGCCGGTCGGGCGCGGGCGAAGCCAACCGCTCTCTGCCGATTTTCGCGATCACGGGAAGCGATCTGCCCGAGGAAAGGGAAAGCTGCGCTTTGGCCGGCATGACCGATTTCCTGGCAAAACCGTTTTCCGGAGAGCATGCGGAAGCGCTGCTGAGAAAGCATTGCGGAGAATCTCCACACGATGGACAATAAACAGGGGTGTGCTATAATTGGTTGAATAGATAGTTTTCAAGGGAGAGGGGGCGATGAGTATGTCCGGTATTTCGGCTGTATCTCCCGTCAACAGCATCAAGACGGTTGTTCCCGTTGCGAACAGAACCCGGCGCGAAGGATTGCAGCGCGCCGAAAAGGAAGTCATGCGCCAGGAAATGGCCGTCAGAAACCGGGGAGACGTCACATCCACCGTCTACCACTACGAAATCGGCCCCGACGGAAGACGCTACATTACCGGCGCTACGGTGACCTACAAAGAAAAAGAAAACGAGCTCTCCTCGAAATCCGCAGAGGGAAAATCTTCAGCGGGCTCCGCGAAAAAAGGAGCCTCCTCGTCCGTGGAAAACGGCAGCGTCGAACTTACCGACGAGAGCCGGGCCAGGATGAAGGCGGCCGAGCGCGAGGTCATCGCGCACGAAGCCGCACACAAGGCGGTCGGCGGACAGTATGCCGGTCCGGTTTCCTATACGTACGCCACCGCCCCGGACGGCAGTCGGTACATCGTCGGCGGCGAGGTGTCCATCTCCGCTCCCGAAGGAAAGACTCCCGAAGAGACGATCCAGATAATGGAGCAGGTAAAACGAGCGGCGATGGCGCCCGGCTCTCCTTCGCCTCAGGATATTCAGGTCGCCGCGGCGGCCTCCGCGGCCCAGATGCGCGCACGCGCCGAGATGGCGAAACAAGAGGCTGAAAAAGCCTACTCCGGAGAAAAAGGCGCATGGGACTTCTCCAAATGGGGCGAGTTCGCCATGTCGGCATAACACGCTTCGTTCACTTTCGCAGAGCATGAAAAAGACGTCCTGTTCACGGACGTCTTTTTTCTTTTTCTCGTGCGATGCCTTAGCGAACCTTTCCGGGCCCGGCTTTTTCCGCACGCATCTCCTCGGCCTCGATGCCGGTGATGCGGACGAAGACCTCCTCCAGGGAGGGCGTTGCCTTCCTCGCCTCGTACACCTCGACCTCGTTCTCCTCAAGGAAGCGGACAAGCTTGCCGACCGTGATCGGCTCCCCGCTTTCGACGCGGATTCTTCCCGCTTCCATGCAGGCGAACGACGCCTCCGGGAAGTTCTCGGAGAGGGCCCGTCGGACATCGTCCAGCACGACGGCGCAGGAAATGTGCACGACATGCTTCTCGTGGAGCGGCTGCAACAGATTCTCGACCGTGTCGATCCGCTCGATCCGCCCCCGAGCCAGGAAAGCGACTCTTCCGCACAGACGCTCCGCTTCCTCGATGAAGTGAGTCGTCAGGAAGATGGTCGTCCCCTCGCGGTGAAGATCGGCGATGAGACGGCGCACCTGTCTCGCGCTGGCGACGTCGATACCGGTGGTGGGCTCGTCCAGGAAGAGGACGCGCGGACGGTGGATGATCCCGGCGGCTATGGTAAGCTTCCGCTTCATCCCCTTGGAGTAGCCGCCGAACTTCCTGAATCCGGCTTTGCTCAGTCCGAACATGTCGAGAAGCTCCGCGGCCCGCTCCTTCCGCTCGGCCTTGCGCATGCCGTAGAGCGAGGCGCAGAACGCGAGGTTCTCGAATCCGCTCAGCTCCGGATAAAGATTGCTCTCGTCCGGCACGACGCCGATCAGCCGCTGCGCCGCCCGCGGATTCGCGGTACAGTCCGCGCCGCCGATGCGGATCGTTCCCTCGTCGGGGCGCGCCAGACCCGTGAACATGTTGATGGTCGTCGTCTTCCCGGCCCCGTTCGGACCGAGAAATCCGAAGAGCTCGCCTTCGTAGACGTCGAAACTGATTCCGCGAACCGCCTCGACTTCCCCGAAGCGTTTCACCAGTCCGCGCGCCTCGATCGCCGCTTCTCTTCCCTTTTCCGTTCCGATCTCCGCTCCGTTCATTGCACCCCTCTTCTCCAGGTCTCCCCCAAAGACTCCCGCAGCCGCCGAAAAAGCAAGAAACTCCTCGACGGAGGCGGGGCCGGCGGGTTCAGCGCACGAACCGCCCCGAATATACTATTTTCTTTCCATTTCAATGTCAAGAAAAAGACGTCCCTCGCGGGACGCCTTCTGTCGTTTGTCGTTTTCTTTCACTCCGTTGCTCCCTGCGCCTACTCCACCGTCAGGGATTTCGTCATATCCCCGGACCGGTTGCACTTCGCATACACCTCGACGACCGCCCCGGCCTTCAAATCACCGAGGTGGAAGACGGCGAGAGAGGTCTTGTTGTCGATCTGAAACGCGACGTCGAGCTCGTAATATTTCTGTCCGTCTACCGAGACTTTGAATTCTTCGATATAATGTCTTTTTCCGTCGGGTACGGAATGCGGCGCCTCCACGGCAAGCATCCCGTCGGCGCGATTGTAGGACAACACCAGGTCGGAAGGCGGATGCGCCATTCCGGAGCCGGAGACGGCGAGCACCGCAAATACTCCGAGAAGACAGCAGAGCATCACTTTTTTCATTGCGCTTCACTCTCCCTTTTCCGTACGATTTGAACTGCTACAACATGGTAATTTTATCACAAAAAGAGAGTGTGAAGCAAATGTATTGAGAAGATTCGGCTGCGCTCCAAGAGGTGATCGAATGAACACGGCATCGCTGAAAAAATGGTTTCGAGCGCTCGCTCCCATCGGCGCGCTCCCGGAGGGAGGGGTCACCCGGCTGGCCTACTCCGCCGAAGAGGATCTCATGTTCGGCGCGACAGCGGGAATCGCCCGGCAGATCGGGCTCTCCGTCACCGAGGACTGCGCCGGAAACATGTTCATCTCGTTCCCGGGACGCGAAAAAGAACCGTGCCATCTGATCGGCTCGCACCTGGACTCGGTTCCCGGCGGCGGGCGTTTCGACGGCGTGGCGGGCGTACTCGCCGCTCTCCTCGTGATGGAAAAGATACGGAGAAACGGGGAAGACCTTCCTGTCCGCGCCGTCGCCTTCCGGGCCGAGGAATCGAGCCTCTACGGACTGGCTACGGCGGGAAGCGGCGTCGTCGCGGGAAGCGTGAATATCGCGCACTTGAAGAATGCCCGGTCGCTTTCCGGAGAGAGTCTGTACGACGCGATGATACGGAAGGGGTACACGCCGGGAGCGTGCAGACTGGAACATGCGCTCGATTTCATGGAGCTGCACATCGAGCAGGGGCGAGTGCTCTTCGAGGCAAAAGAACCGCTGGGCGTCGTCACGGCGATCGCCGCACCCACACGTCTCAAGGTAACGGTTCTCGGACGCCAGGATCACTCGGGAGCAACCCCGATGGACCTGCGCAAGGACGCGCTCTGCGCTGCCGCCGAAATTATTCTCGCGACGGAGACGGCGGGGCGTGACGAGATGCGCTTCGCGACCGTCGCGACCGTGGGCGTTGCGAACGTCGTCCCGAACGCGCTCAACGTCGTCCCCGGGAGCGTGGAACTCCGCATAGACATCCGGGGGATCCGGCGCGAGAGCATCAGGAGAACGGTCGGGAAGGTCCAGCGCGCCATCGAGGAGATCGCAGCTTCGCGAGACCTTTCGTGCACGACCGAAACGCTCTCCTCCATGGATCCGGTAACGCTGGCTCCGTCCATGATCGATTCGCTCTCCGAGGCCGCTTCCGAGACAGGCGTTCCCTTCCGGAAGATGGCGAGCGGCGCAGGGCATGACGCGATGAAAATAGCGCCCGTCGTGCCGACAGGCATGCTCTTTATCCCCTGCGACGAGGGGATCAGCCACAATTCCGCGGAAAACGCCTCGCTCAACGATGTTGCTCTCGGCGCGGAGGTTCTGCTCAAGAGTATTCGGCTGAGGAGGCTCTCCATCGGGAAAACGAACGCCATCACGCCCCGGAGGACAGAATCCGCGCCGTGATGGTGCACTTGTTCGGATTATTCCCCTTGTGCCACCTTCATATAACGGAACCATATTTTTCTGAAGAGCAAAAAGAGTAAATTGACGAAATTCCTCATTTTGACTTGAATTACACCTTCAATTATGGTAGTTTAAATACGAAACATACGTGCTGCTCTTCGTTTCTTTTTTTACTCTTTCAGCCTCGTTCTTCCGCTCGGGTTTTCGGGGTTGTTCTTCGAAGTACGGGTCTTCCAAAGTCCAGAGAAAAGGAGGTGTTATGTATGAACACCGCCACAGTTATTTGGCTTGGAATCATGGCAGTCATCGGCGCAGTATTCCTTATCATGAAGAAGCGCGCAGCCAACAAAGAAGAAGCGTAACGCGTTCTCGCACTCTTTCTCTTCAATATTCTCTCTTTTTTTCGTTTTTTTCACTGCGCTTGCAATCAGGCGGCTCATATGAGCCGCCTGTCGTTTTTCGCGCTCTTCGCTCGGGAATTAACAAACTCTTCGCACATCGCCGATACATTCTTATAAGGGGGGAGCGCCATGCAGAATACTCGGTTGAACGAGGCGTCTCCCGTCCTTTCAGTTCTCGCAGCCCAAGGCGGGCGGGTCACTGGAAAGGCGGCGAAGGAGCGCCCGAAAAGAGACGGAAGGAAACGCGGTTTCGACGACTATCTCCATAAAGCCGGGTACGTGTCCGGTTTTGACCAGGATCTGGAAGATAACTTCGCCGAGCGGATCGATACACTTGCCTAGTGGGCGGAACGGCGCACCGGGGAATTGCCGCCGGAAGCGGTCGAAATTAAGAGAGATCAGCGGCCTCCGCGTTTGGCCGTGCGCGGAGGCCGTATGCCGAAAAAAACGGAGCGTCAGACTCCGGCGGCGGCGAACACCCCGTCCACGATCTCGCGCGCTTCGCTCTGGATGCGGGCAAGATGCTCGTCGCCCAGAAAACTCTCCGCGTAAATTTTGTACACGTCTTCGGTCCCCGACGGGCGGGCGGCGAACCAGCCGTTTTCGGTCGTCACTTTCAGGCCGCCGATGGACGCCCCGTTCCCGGGGGCCGAGGTTAGCTTTGCAATGATCGGCTCTCCGGCAAGTAGCGACGCTTTCACTGCGTCGGGAGAGAGCGATTTGAGCAGCTTCTTCCGCTCCGACGACGCGGGCGCGTCGATGCGCGCATAAAACGGCTCCCCAAGGCGCGCCGTGATGGCGTCGTAGCGTTCTCCGGGATGCTCTCCGGTCACGGCGAGCATCTCCGCGGCGAGCAGGTTCAGGATGATACCGTCCTTGTCGGTGCTCCAGACCGTACCGTCTTTGCGAAGGAAGGACGCCCCGGCGCTCTCTTCGCCGCCGAATCCCATCGAGCCGTTCAGCAACCCTTCCACGAACCACTTGAACCCGACCGGAACCTCGACGCACTTTCTTCCGACGCTTCGCGCAACCCTGTCGATCAACGAACTGGAGACGAGCGTTTTGCCGACGGCGGCGTCCCCGCTCCACCCCGGCCGGTGCGTGAAGAGATACTCCACAGCGGCGGCAAGGTACGCGTTCGGCGGGAGCAGCCCCCTGTCGGGAACCACGATGCCGTGCCTGTCGAAGTCCGAGTCGTTTCCCCAGGCGATGTCGTACCCGTCCTTCAGCTCCACCAGTCCCGCCATCGCATAGGGGGAGGAGCAGTCCATACGGATTTTGCCGTCCCAGTCCACGGACATAAAGGAGAATGTCGGATCAACCGCGGGGTTCACCACTTCGAGGTCAAGCCCGTACCGTTCGGCGATCACGCTCCAGTAGGCCACGCCGGAGCCGCCCATGGGGTCCGCGCCGATACGAATCCCGGATCGGGCGATGGCCTCCATGTCGAGGACCGAGGAGAGGTCGTCCACGTACGGCAAAACGTAGTCCTCTTCGAGGACGCATGGCTCGGCGAGGGCCTTCTCGAACGGGATGCGCCGGACCGTGTCCGCACCGGAGCGAAGGAGCTCGTTCGCCCGCTTCTGGATCGCGTCGGTCATCTCGGGGTCGGCCGGCCCGCCCGACGGGGGGTTGTACTTGAAACCTCCGTCCTCGGGCGGATTGTGCGACGGCGTGATGACGACGCCGTCGGCGAGTCCTTCGCTTCTCCCCTTGTTCCACTGGAGAATGGCGCGCGAAATCACCGGCGTCGGCGTATATCCGTGCCCTTTCTGGATCACCGTCCGGACGCCCGAGGCGGCGAAGACCTCCACGGCCGTGCGGAACGCCGGCTCGGAGAGCGCGTGCGTATCCTTGCCGACGAAGAGCGGCCCCGTGATTCCCGCACGCTTCCGGTACTCGACGATCGCGGCGCTGACCGCGATGATGTGCGGCTCGTTGAAGGAACCTTTCAGGGAAGATCCCCTGTGTCCCGACGTGCCGAAGGCGACGAGTGCGCGCGCATCGTCCGGATCGGGACGGACCGTGTAGTAGGATGCCACCAGCGCGGGTATGTTCGTCAACATCGTATGGTCCGGGCGTGTGCCGGCCATCGGCGATACGCTCATTGTGATTCCCCCCTGTTCATCGACGTACATGTCGGCCCGGGACGGAGTTTCGACATGGCTGAAAACGTTTTCCGCGCTGCCGCTGCCGCACGGAAAGACAACGCAACACCAGCAAGAGATTCAAAGAGTATTATACAGGAAAATTCCTCCGTTTTTATTTCCACAGAGTTCGTAATCCACGGTCGGGAAACGCGCTCAGGCAACGTGCGGCGACCTCCGTAATATGGCGTACCCTCGGAGTGTATGAAGCGACAATAGCAATCCGTTCTTCGGAATGCTATTCTTTCTCAAAATTCTTATCGAGGGGGAGGATCTGCATGTTTTCGTGGAAGCGTATCCGGTACGGCATAATGTTCGGGTTTCTGGCGTATATCAGTTGGGTGGGGTATCAGCATCAGACTTTGGGAGGAGGCCCTGCAGGGTACCCCACGGTCGATTCGCTGTGCCCTCTCGGGGGGCTGGAAAGTATCTACAGCTACTTGACCTCGGGCGTCTGGCTTCGTCGCGTCGCCCCCAGCTCCCTGATCCTCTTCATCGCCGTCGCGGGCATCACGCTGCTGCTCGGCAGAGTCTTCTGCGGGTGGATCTGTCCCTTGGGGAGCATCGCCGAGTTCGTCAACCTCGCGGCCAAAAAACTCGGGATACGGCGGCGGGAGCTTCCGCCCGCGCTTGACCGCGGTTTGAAGATGCTGAAGTACGTCGTCCTCGCCGTCATCCTCTACTTCACCTGGACCTGGGGTACGCTCGCCTGGCGCTCGTACGACCCGTGGGTCTCGTGGATGCACCTCGCCTCCGGCTGGGAGGAGATGGTCGCCTCTCCGTGGGGGTACGTCGTGCTCTTCTTCGTCGTCATCGGCGCGGGGCTCTTCATCGAGCGTTTCTGGTGCCGCTATCTCTGCCCTCTGGGCGCGGCCCTCGGCGTCCTGCAGAAGTTCAGCCTGACCAAAGTGCGGCGCGGCGAAGAAACCTGTATCTCCTGCTCCAAGTGCGACCGTTCGTGTCCCATGGGTGTGACGCCGATGGCGCTCGAAAAGGTGACCGACGCCGATTGCATCGCCTGCGGCCGGTGCACGGAGAGCTGCCCTGTTGAAAAAACGCTTCAGTTCTCCGTCGCCGGGAAGAAGGTTTTGTCGGCGCTCGCGGTCGGACTGCTCGGTGTGGGGCTCTACTTCACGGCCTACGGCACGGCGAAGGTTACGGGCTACTGGCAGACGTTCGCCTCCACGTCGGTGGAGGCTCTCAAGAACCCTGTGGACGGCATCTTCGGATGGATGACCGTCGAACAGGTAGCGGGGCAGGTGAACCTTCCGCCTGCGAAAATCCTGGAGATCGCAGGGCTGCCCGCCGCCTCGCCCACGAACGTCTCCGTGAAGCAGATGGAGGGCGTGAACGACGAGGAGCTCAAGGAGCAGCTCAAGGCCTACTTCGCGGCGAACCCCGCCAAAGCCCCTGCGCCGAAAGCGGTCGTCCCTTCCAATCCGGACGAGCTCAAAGGAAGTTTTTCGCTCGCGGAGGTGGCGTCGGGGTACGGTCTGGAACTCTCCGCCATCCTCGAAAAAGCAGGGTGGCCCGCGGACACCGATCCGAACGTCAAGATGCGCGACGCGGCGAACGCCATCGGGCGCGATTCGACCGATGTTCGCAACGCGGTGAAGGAGCT